>Ga0335069_10000939_pt1 | contig 46962 bp, 44 predicted proteins | sample Lox_Sample_11_FD_206714 | JGI IMG/M metagenome (GOLD analysis project Ga0335069, IMG submission 206714) | Soil microbial communities from Loxahatchee National Wildlife Refuge, Florida, United States - Lox_Sample_1.1 | ecosystem: Environmental > Terrestrial > Soil > Wetlands | place: USA... | reverse complement strand
GCCCGGCAGCTGCTCAAGCGGTGATCGTGGGGCGCTGACCCTAGCGGCACCGGGCGTGCCCTAGCTGCGCAGCAACGGCGAGCGCATTCCGCCGGTGGCCTTGTCGCCCTCGTCCAGGAATTCCTCCCGGTAGATGTCGCGCGGGAACAGCCGCTTCCCCATCGGCGGGTTGGCCAGCGAGTAGGTGCGGGTCAGCCCGGGCACGAACGGCACCTGCCAGGACATGTACTGGCCGGCGTTGAACGCCAGGTCGCGGTCGAGCTCGACCATGATCCGCCGCGTCTCGGCGGCGATGTCGTCGATGCTCAGCACCGTGCCGGTATAGTCCCGCACCGGGTGCACCGGCACGTCCTCGTCGACGTCGACATCCGCCTCGATGACCACGTCGGACCGCGGGGTGGCACAGCACAGCAGTGCCCGGCCCTCGTCCCGCTCGAAGTCCATGAGCGCGAACGACGACGAGGCGCCGTGCTCGACGTCGCCGTCGAGCACCTCGGCCTTGCACGTCGCACAGGTGCCGTGGGTGCACGAGTGCGGCACCCAGACACCCGCTCGCAGGCACGCGTCCAGGATGGTCTGGTCCTCCCGGCAGTCGACCACGCGGCCGACGGGCTCGATGGTGATCCGGTGAATGGGCGGCATCGCGCTCCCTCGCGGCAGCGGGGGCGGCGCGGCCGCGCCGCCCTTGCGGACAGGTCGGGTCAGGTCAGTACCGTCGTGAACCGCTCGTTCAGCTCCCGCTGGATATAGAAGATGCCCTTGCCCAGCTGATCGACGGTCCAGTTGATGGTCGGCCTTGCAGATCCCGCAGCCGCCGCGCCGGCAGCCGACCGTGTAGGCGTAGCCGGCCCGGAACAGGCCCGCCAGCACGGTCTCGCCGTCGCCGATCGGCACCTGCTGGCCGCCCGGCTGCACGGTCACCACGGGCACGGCGGCCTCCTCAGCCCAGCGACCGGCAGGCGATCAGGCTCTTGTGCCCGACGCCGAGCTCGGCCAGCGTCTGGCCGTCGGCGGGGGTGACCGGCTGGTCGTCCACCGACCGCTCGAACCGGGTACCGGGGCCGAAGTCCGGATCGCAGGAAAACAGCGGGTCGGCCATTCCGGCGCGGAAATCACCCCAGGTCATCGCCTTCGGCGCGCGGAAGCAGGCGGCGGCGCAGAACCACATGTTGTTCCGCCACCACAGGTGGGCCAGCTGGTCGTCACCGTAGAGCTCCTGGCAGGAGCGGGACGGGAAGTCGTAGTCGCCGACGGCACGGACGGCCATGGTCAGCTCCTCTCCGCGGGGCTGGCGTGCCACCGCTTCCAGTCGGCCTGCTCGACCGAGCCCTCGTACTCACCGCTGTCGCCCTCGGCCAGGCCGTACCAGGCCAGGACGTCGGGCACCGTCGGGCCGCCGCAGTTACCCTGGTAGATCTGGTGCACCGGCAGCCAGGCCTGCACGTACTTCTCCGGCTCCCGGCCAAAGATCCACTGGCAGCCGTCGGAGCAGAAGTCGTAGCGCTCACCCCGGTAGACCGAGTGCCGCTGGCACAGCGTGGCCGGGTCGCCGGGCTCGCTGAACAGCATCGGGATCTGGCATACCTGGCACAGCTGCGGCAGCCCCTGGTAGAAGAACCGGCCGCCGCTGTCAACCACCCGCCTGGCCTTGTCCCACAGCGGCCGGTAGTAGCGGTCGAAGGTGTCCGGGTACTGCGCCGAGAGCCAGTCCAGGTGCTCCTCGTCCGGGATGGTCGTGGTGAACGCGGCGGCGAAGCTGAACTGGTACAGCGTCCAGTACACCTGGTGGCTGAGCACATCCTTCTCGGCCATGGCCTGCGACACGTGCCGCGGCGGCCTGATGCCGTAATAGCTCAGGTCCGGGAACAGGCCGCCGAGCATCTGCTGCTCGAAGTAGAGCTCGAACGAGCCCAAGGCCGTGGTGATGCAGATCTCGCCCGGCTGAGAGCCGCTTCCCGGTCCTGCGACGGCCCGCCGAACGCTCCGCGGCTAGCCGGCCAGTCCCGGGCTGACGCGCCCGGCCAGGGTGTGCGAAAGCTTGGCCGCCGCGGTCAGCACGAGCCGGGAGGCCCGGCCGAAATCACCGAACTCCGGCGACGGGCCGGCCACCGATATGGCCGCGAATGCCCGGCCGCGCACGTTGCGGACGGGGGCCGCCACCGAGGTGAGCTGCGGATGTGACTCGCCGATGCTGACGGCGATCCCGCTGCGCCGGACGTCGGCCAGCGTCCGGTCCCAGTCGGCGGCCGAGATGATGGTGCGGTCGGTCATCCGGGGAAAGCCCGCCCGCCTGCGCGCCTGCGCCACCGCAGGGTCGAATGCGGCCAGTACCTTGCCCCCGCTGGTGACATGCGCCGGCATCCGCCGCCCGCTGTCGGCCATCAGCCGGATCCCGGCCAGGGTGTGCAGTCGCTCGACGAACACCACGTCAGCACCGTCGGCCACGCTCAGGTGCACCGTATGCCCGCTGGCCTGCCGCAGTTCCTCCAGGAGCGGCAAGGCGGCGCGGCGCAGCGGGAACCGGTCCGAGGCCATCTGGCCGAGTTCGAACAGGCGCATGCCCAGCCGGTACCGGCCGGTGTCAGGATTGCGCTCGGCCAGATCTCGCGCGCACAGCGTGATGAGCAGCCGATGCGCCGTGCTTTTCGCCACGCCCAGCCGGCGGGCGACGTCGCGGGATCACCTGGTCATCGCGGCCGTGAACGATCAACGTCTCATGCCCGATGGCACGGATCTGGTCCTGTGGGGTCGACATGGCCTCCACCCACCGCTGACGCGGAGCCGGGAACATCGCCGAGAACGCCTCCTGGACGCCGGGCGCCAGCGCGGCCCGGTACCGGACCTCGGCCAGCTCATCGCTGACCAGATCACGGCTGTAGGCGAAATAGCCGAGGATCTTGCGCATGTTCTCGAAACCAGGCTGGTACCCCCAGACCTGGTCCAGGCCTTCGGTGATCGGGAAGCTGACCCCTACGGAGCCCATCAGCACAAGGCGATCCAGCCGCCCCGGGTGCTCTACCGCCATCCTGATCCCGAGGCCCCCGCCGAAACTGTTGCCTACCAGCGAGGCCCGCTCGATGCCCAGCGCGTCCAGGAATCCGACGAGCTGACCGACCCAGAGCGCCATGCCGTAACCCGCCGCCGGCGGCTTGTCGCTGAACCCGAACCCGGCCATATCCGGAGCGAGGACACGAAAGTGCCGGGCGAGATCGCCGATGTTGAGGCGCCAGTTGGCATACGCGGTGACCCCGGGCCCCGACCCGTGGACGAGCAGGAGCGGCGGCCCCGAGCCCGCCTCCAGGTAGTTCGTTCCGATGCCCCGGACGTCGACGCGGGCTCCGATCTCTGGCTGACCGGGATCAGTCATCGTGCTCCCTTGTCAGTGGCGCGGGATGCGCGGCGGAATCCAACTGCTATGTTGGCACGCGCCGCGGATCGGCCCCGCATGGCATCAGGTCAACCCCCGCGCGTGGCCGGCGTGTCAGCGGCGACGGCGGCAGGTCCCGGACACAGCGATGGCCAGGTACCGGAGTGACCTGCCGCCAGGGACGGACGCGGTGCTCGCGCGCGGGCTCGCGAAGGAGCCGCAGGACCGGTACGGGCGGTGCGGCGAGTTCGCGGCAGCGCTACGGGACACGCTTGTGAGGGCCAGTCACTCCGCCTCGGTCGGCAGGCGGGCCGGTGCGGGCTCGGGCTCGGCGAGCCTGGCGGGTACCGCGCAGACGCGGCGAGAGTCCGCCCCGCGGGCGCCGCGGCCGCCGTACGTGCCGCAGACGGCCGTGTGGTCAGGGACGGCTGGCGAGGCTCCGCCCGCGGCTGCCGCATCGCAGCTGACGTGGGCGGCTCAGCCGACAGCTGGTGCCGACGCGCCGACGCCCGTGTTCCCTGGTGCCGGGGCCACGATCCGCAGGGAGGACGCATCGCCCGCCACAGCGGTCTCCGGGCCGGCCGCGAGGGCGGCCACCCCGGCCGCGTCCCCTCCGGCCGGCGGCAGGCCCGCCACGCCTCCCGCGCCGCCACCACCAGCGGCGGGTCAAGGCGGCAAGCTGCCGCTCGTCAGCCGCTCCGCGGTCATCGCGACCCTGGCCGCAGCCGCGGCACTCGCGCTCTTGTTCCTGCTGCACGGGCTAGGGGGCGGTTAGCCCCCGACGGCTCCTCCGTCCCGCTCCTTTGCGCGCCAGAGCCGCGGTTCGGCATGATTGGTGTCAGAACGATGCTGACAGGCCCAGCCCAGCCGCCAGGCGCACCGTCCGGTCGCTGATCGGCCCGCCGGCCACCGGGATGATCAGTTGTGCATTTGCGCCTACCCGTACTACCCCGATGCGAACGCCGGCTTCGGCGCCTGGTATCAGGTCTAGGCGAACCGATTCCCCGAACGGGCGGCCCGCGGAAGCGCTGCCTGCGATATCGAGCCCTCCGCGTACGTATACGTCGGGCCAGGAATACTGCAGGTAGGTTGAGCCACCTAGCCCTAGGCGCTGATTTTCGCTCAGGTAGCTGAGCGCGCCGCCCAAATGGATCTGGAATGCGCCACTGCGGCCGAGAACGACTCGAACATACTGCACCCGGAAGTAGCCCCCGCCCGTGTCGGTCAGCAGGGCGGCAGCGCCTAGCATATTGCCGGGGAACCGCCGCTTGGCGGCTTCCGTCTCGTTCCAGCCGCCTAGGCCGAGGAATTCGATGCGGCCCAAGAAATATGCCACCTTCAGATTTTCCTCATTACCGCCCAGCTTTTCGCGAAGGTCCTCGACCGCCTCAAAGTATTCTTTATAGGCCGTACGGTCCGGCGGGCGTACGTAAGGGCCTGCGGTGCCCTCAATTGTTCTCCGCAGGCCAGCATCGTCTATCGCTTGCTCCGACAGGCGGTCATACACCGGACGGGTGAAATATTCGGCAAATCCTTCTACCGCGATGCCCGACTCTTCCAGGCCTGTTACGCCCTGTTTGAACTCCTCATGACGGACAGCGTGAAGCATCTCATGGATAGTGGTGCCTAGAGTGTCCCATCGGCCGCGGCGGAGAGTCTTGCGTGGAGTTTCTCCGCTTTCGGGAACCAGACGTCGCTGAATGTAGGCCTCCTCGTCTGCCTCGAAGCCGGGGTAGAAGAGAATGATTGTGCGAAGATCACCGGCCCTTCCGGTAAAGATGAAATCGCGCACATCCTCGAACAGCTTCTGGTCCCGAGCGCCCTCGCCGGTAAGAACGTGGTAGGCGGCCAGCAGACCGGCACCCTCTTTGTGCATTCGCGACGCGACCCAGGCCTTGGCGCGCTCATCGGTCTTTTCGGTGCTGGCGACTGACGGTACTTCGTGCAGGTGACCCCGCAACTGATACCCGGCGCGGGCAGCCGCCTCGGCCGGGATATGGATGGCGGCGGTCAGGTACGTCCCGTAGAAGCGGGTTACCTGCGCCTGGGCGACATCAGCCAGCCCCTGAAGCTCCGGCCAGCTCAGGACAACGCTGGAGGCCTTACGTCGCTTTGCTTCTGACAGGACCTTGTCGATATGCCCTTTCAAGCGGGCGGTCATAGCCTCCCGGAAGCCAGCGCGGTCGGTTACCGGCTGCACGGCGGTACCGGTCTCGAGGGCACGCTGCTGCTGCGGGTTGAGGACTTCCAGGACCTTCTCGCGCTCAGCGCTGGTGGGGTATGTGGCCGCGGCGGCAGGGTCCTTCTGACGCCAGATCGCTGGCGGGCTGCCGCGTCCGCCGTTGGCGGTAACCTCCGGCGGGGGGCTGAGGTACTGGCCCGGGCTGGAAGCTATCCATGACGTATCGCGCCGCGGTGCCAGTCCCCCGCCAGCGAGGCGACCTGGCTTCCCTGCCGGACCATGCTGGATGACATGGGTCAGTTCATGAGCCAGCAGATGGTCCCCAGCAGGAATGCCAGGCTGATACTGACCGCTAGCGAAGACGATATCGCTGCCAACGGTGTAGGCACGAGCGCCCATGGCTCTTGCGGAGTCCGCCGCCTGGCGGCTGGTATGGACCCGCACCCTGCTGAAGTCCTGACCGAAGCGTATCTCCATGGATCTGCGTGCGGCCGAGTCAAGCGACTGGCCGGATGAAGGCACTACCTGCTGCAGGTACTGCCCAGACTCATGGCCGGGAACAGGCCCATGCGCTATCTCATTGCGACCGGCGTGTTCCATCCTGATCGCAGGATGGTCGCTGGAGAAGGAATGAATCTGAATCGGCCGCGGTCCATGGTCGCGCGTCACATAGTCGGCAACACGGTCCGCCTCCTGTTCCAGCCTGTCTGCTGGAGTACTGACCCTGAATTGCGGCCGAGTGCCCCGGTGCGTGCTGGAGTTGACCGGAATTCGGCTGAAATCACGTCCCTGGCCAGTTGAGGCGGTCGGAAGCGGGTTGCTTTTGCTCTTTCTAATATCGTCCTGCGGCATATGCCGCGCGGCTCCGCGCTGACTCGGTCCCGACCTTGCCGGGGACGACGTAAGACCGCTGGCAGATGCCGCCCGCAGAAACGGATTCCGCTGATCTGCAAATACTTGCCTGCTCATCTCATCCCCTAGCGGTCACAGCTCACGAACCTTAAACTAAAGCGTCCTCACTTCAACCAGAGCCTGCCAGGCTACGCTGCCCGAATCCCCATGTCCGCAGAACCGGAAGTTCACGTGAATTGGGATTGAAAGGCACGTGCAGAATAGGGCAGGTGTAGTCGGAATCTCCTCGCGCAGCGGTACGGACCACGCTCCGATACAAGATGTTCGCCTCGGCGTGGCTCCCGCCTCAAGAGGGGCCGAGGGAAAGCAGGCATTTGCGCTGCGAGGCACGACCACAGACAGTCAGGACTCCTTCCAGTGACCTCCAACCTGTGCCAGGGCATCAGGACACGCATACATGAATAGGGATACTCTAGACCAAAGACCGTTAGGCAGCCAGGACCATCGGCAGGCGGATAGCGAACCAAGGTCCTTGTCACGGCGGGGAGACGCTTTAACATTGCGGCATCGGCATGTACGCCGTGAGAACCCCTACCGGGGGCTGGCGTGGTGAACCAGGCACGGGCGGGCGGCGAGCCCGCGTCGACCTCTTGGCGGGGGTGAGGCACGGTGAGGATCCGCGTGGAGCCGACGACCCGGCCGGCGGCGGTCATGTCCGTTCCCCGACGCGTCCGGAAGAGCACCCGGTCGACGGCCGCCGCCTCGCCGGGCGCCCTCGGGCTCGCCGCGGCACGGGCGGACCTCGGACGGCGGTTCGGCCAGGACTTCTCGCATATCCCCGTCCACGCATCGGCCGCCGACGCTGAGAAGGCGGCGGCGATCGGCGCAGCCGCCTTCACGGCCGGCCTGGACATCGTCCTGGGCAGCGGGCTGCCGGACGAGTCGTCGCCCTACACCCGGCGCCTCCTCGCTCATGAGTTTGCGCACGTCGCCCAGCACACGCTCGCGCATGCCGCCGGCCCCGCACGCTCCCCGGCGGCGGTCTCGTCGCCGTCCGACCCGGCAGAGGTGGAGGCGGCTGTGGTCGCGGAGGCGGCCGTCTCCCGCACGGGACCGCTGCGAGTGACCCCGCGACCCCAGGCGGCATCCGTGGCCCACCGGGCCGTCGTCCGCGACGCCCGCGACAACCCCACCGACTTCGAGTTCCGCGCCGGTGTCGAGCTGCGCCCGGACCTTATGCGGCTTGCCCAGCGACTCCTCGCCGGCGGAGTCCTGGACGCGCGCGGCCTGCGGGCACTGCACGACAACGCCATCGCATTCCACGGCACGGTCGACGACTACGAGCGGATGTTCATGGCAGGCCTCACCGTGGCCAGCAACGCCGCCGCTCTCAGCGCCGTGCGGATCGCCGCCGGGGCCGCTGTCAAATTCCCGCTCGCGACCATCACGCCGAACATGCAGGCCGTCATCGACATCGGCCGCGAATCGATGCCCCGCTCGGTGCAGGAGCCGCTCGCCCGCGCTGTCGCAGCCATGCAACGGGGCGACGTCGTGGCGGTGGCGCAGCAGGCGGCGCGGGCCGACGTGGCCGCCGAGCGCGAGATCCGTACGCTCGCCGGGTCCTTCCGCCCGGCCGCTGTCGAGACGATCTCGCTCGCGCAAGCGCGTGGCGTACCGATCGCCGACGTCCTTGACGCGATGCTCGCCGCCGCGTCCGACAGCACGCCGGCCGACAGGGTGGCTGCGGCCACGGTGTTCACCACCGCGCGTGCGGCCGGCCTGCCGATCGCCGACGACGTGAAAGCCGGGCATGTCAAGGTCGACGCTCTTGTGCCGTCCATCTTGGCGCGGATTCCCGGAGCGACAGGAGCTGTCGCCTTCTACGCGCCCGTTGCGCAGGAAAGCGGTGTCAAGGGCGACACCATCTACCTGCCGACGACGTTCGACATCACAGATCTCTTCGACCGGTCGGGGCTCGTCCACGAGCTGACCCACGCGCAGGACGACCGGGCAGCGGGCGGCGGCCGCGTCCAGGCCAGGCTGACGGAGCAGCTTGAAGCGAACGCGTATCGGGTTCAGGGCCGGTACCTGCTTGAGGAGCTGGAAGCGACACCGGCAGCCACCCGGCCCGCCGTCATCGCGAATGTCGCAGGTCGCGGCGGCGTGCTGGCCTTTCTCGGTATGGTCGTCGAGTCGCTGGCGGACCGTCGGCGCTTCGAGCCGCTCATCGTCGCCGTGGCGGCCGCGGCGAGGCCCCCCGTCGCGGAGCGCGCCGTACAGGCAGCGCTGAACCGCGGCCCGGCGCAGTTTCAGGCCGATCTTCTCGCGCGCATTCGCGCGGCGTATGCACTCGAACCCGGGCAGACGTCGAAGCTAGACGGTCTCGCCGGTGAGAGCCTCGTGAGCTGGATCTTCCGCGACTGAGGCGCTCGGCATCAGCCTCCGGGCAAGCGTGTTATCCGGCGTGAGCATGGTGCGGCGGCGGGCGCTGCCGATCAGCGGCACAACATTGCCGGTATCCGCACCTTTCCCGCCAGGCAGCAATGGCAGCGGACGATGACCTTGCATCAGGGACCTTCGCCCCTTGCCTGATGTCTGCCGCCGATTGAATTCTGATTTCGTGGATTTGGCGCGTTTTGGAGAGGCGATAGTTGCTTCTGATGCCCATGCGCCCGTTATGATCTATCTCCTGGGCAAGTTTCGCCTGGTCAAGGTGGGTAAGGAGCTGCCAATTCGCGGCGGGAGTAAGGCCGAGGCGTTGCTGGCCCGCCTGGCCCTATCCCGAGATCGCGGCGTGGAGAGAGGCTGCCTGATGTCAGCCGTGTGGCCAGGGCGAGATTCCTCGCAGGCTGGTCAGTCGCTCAACTCGCTTATCTACAGCCTGCGGCGCCTTCTGGGCGACGGGATCGGCGGAGCTGCCCCCGTGGTGCAGGACAGCGGGTTTTACCGGCTGAATCTCGAGGCCGGGATTGCTCTCGACGTCGCTTGCTTCGAGATGCTGGCCGAGGACGGAGACCGGAGGGCGAAGGCGGGGGACGAGGAGGGGGCGGCCGAGGCGTACCGGCAGGCGATCAGCTTTTACCGCGGAGACCTTACCGGGGATACCAACCTTGCCGTCGTGATCCAGCGTGAACGCTACCGCGTCATGTATCTCGCGATCCTCGCCAATCTTGCTGACCAGAGCTTCAGGGATGCTGATTACGAGGCGTCCCTGGACGCGGCGCTTCGCCTGCTCGAGGCAGAGCCTTGCCGGGAGGATGCCCACCGCCTGGTGATGCGCTGCCACGTCCGCCTCGGGTACCGCGCTCAAGCGCTCCGTCAGTTCCGGCTGTGCGAGGAGATCCTCCGGGCAGAGTTCCACGCAGTCCCTGAACGGCTCACGGTAGCCCTGTACGACCAGATCCGGCTCGATCCGACTGCGGTCTGAGTGGCTCAAGAGGCTGTCGCGTCACTGACCCTGTGCAGTTCGCCAGGAGATAATAAACGCTCCGGCTTACGTGGTTCACCCTGTGGTACCCGAGTGCATCATGGCGCGGTCGGCCCGGGAAACCCGCAGTCTTCCGTGACAGCCCCCATGGCCTCGCGGAACTCACGGCAATTTCATCTGCTTACTCATCATGCCTTCATCCTGTCTTCAGTCCTGTGCTGAGGAGGCCCGCTCAGGATGGCCGCAGCAGTGTCCGTAGCGGCAGCGGGTTCGGTGGCTCATGGAAGAGGGCGAGTCGCTCAGCGACAAGCGGCATATCAACCTCATCCTCCGGGTCGTGCTCGATAAGTCGGGGCAGCTCAAGCAAGGAGAGGTAATAGCGATGACGGGAAGTCCTTCGGGACGCTTCAATGCCTGGGGAGACATGGCTCCCGTCGTCCGGAAGATTATCCAGCGGGTTTGGGGTCAGACGCCGTGATGGGCGTTCGGGGTTGTTCAATCGCCGCCGCGGAAAGGAGATCAGGCCGTGCCAGTCGCCGTTAACTATCCAGGTGTCTATGTAGAGGAGATACCGAGCGGGGTAAGGACGATCACCGGGGTCGCCACGTCAATCACCGCATTCGTCGGGTGGGCCGCGATGGGCCCCGCTGACTCGGCCACACTAGTTCTGAGCTGGGCGGATTTCGCCCGCACCTTCGGCGGGCTCGACAACCGGAGCCTGCTCGGATATGCGGTTTCGCATTTCTTCGCTAACGGCGGCCAGCAAGCATACATAGTCCGGATCGCCGCAGCGGACGCCGCAACCGCCGCAGTCACGCTCGACGCCAAGCTCGACGTGACGGCGGCCTCGGCCGGAAAGTGGGCGACGAATTACGCTGTTATCGCGAAAAAGCGGTCCGACGATGCTACCCGGTTTCAGCTCAAGGTGGTCAATATCGCGCAAGACCCCACGGGCATCCCGGTAGAGGTCTTCGAGAACCTCTCCATGAAGAGCACCGATCCCCGGTACGTGGTCACCGTACTGAAGAACGACTCCGTCTTGGTCAACGCGGCCCTAGTTGCAGGCGCGACCGACCCCCCGGCTGACACCGTCTTCGGCGATAAGGGGCAGGTTCCCGACACGGCCAAGCTGATCGTCGGCGATAAAGCCGTCAACGGAGGCGACGGCACGGTGCTGAACCCGAACGACGCCGACTTCGAAAAGGCTGTCTATCCGGCCTCGGGCACGGGAGGCGTCTATCTGCTGGACAGGGTGGATCTCTTCAATCTCCTCTGCGTGCCCGGGGAGACCACGAGCACCGTGATCCAGAACCTGAGTGCGTTCTGCCATGATCGCCGGGCCTTCCTGGTCGTGGACGCCGCTCCGGACGATACCGTGACGAAGTTGGAGAACGGGCCGCCGAACATCACCGCCGGTGACAACGCTGCCAACGCCGCGTTCTACTTTCCCTGGCCGCTGGCGCCGGATCCCCTGGCGGAGAACCGGCCGAAAGAGTTCCCTCCCTGCGGCTTCGTCGCCGGCCTTTATGCGAGGACCGACGCATCCCGTGGGGTCTGGAAGGCTCCCGCCGGCACCGAAGCGGCCCTTACCGGGGTAATTGGGCTCACCACTACGCTGACCGACGACGAGAACGGCGTGCTTAACCCCAAGGCCGTCAACTGCCTCCGCACGTTCCCCGTCTACGGTACCGTCATCTGGGGCGCACGGACGCTCCTGGGAAATGATGAGGTCGGCTCGCAATGGAAATACGTCCCGGTACGTCGTATGGCGCTTTTCTTGGAGCAGTCGCTATACCGGGCTCTCAAGTGGGTGGTCTTCGAGCCTAACGACGAGCCGCTGTGGGCGCAGATCCGCCTGAACGTCGGCGCCTTCATGCACGACCTGTTCCGCCAGGGGGCCTTCCAGGGAAGCACACCCCAGGACGCGTACTTCGTGAAATGCGACAAGGAGACGACGACCCAGAACGACATCGACCGCGGGGTCGTCAACATTGTCGTCGGCTTCGCGCCGCTGAAGCCCGCCGAGTTCGTCGTTGTCCAGATCCAGCAGATCGCTGGCGCGATCCAAGCGTAGGAACCTCGAGGAAAAAGGAGAGCGCCGTGGCTCAATTCACCGTGAACGCACAGCGCTTCGATCCGTACAAGAACTTCAAGTTCCGGTGCAAATGGGATGGTAAATACGTTGCGGGGGTAAGTAAGGTCACCGGCCTCAAGCGGACGACCGATGTCGTGGAGCACAGAGAGGGCGGCGATCCCTCCACCGGCCGTAAGTCACCCGGGCGCACCAAGTACGAGGCGATCACTCTCGAGCGTGGCGTCACTCACGACCCGGAGTTCGAGAACTGGGCGAGCAAGGTATGGAACTTCGGGGCGGGCCTGGGTGCGGAGGCGTCACTTAAGGACTTCCGCAAGGACATCATCATCGAGCTTTACAACGAGGCGGGCCAACTCGCCCTCGCCTACAAGGTGTTCCGCTGCTGGGTGTCGGAATTCCAGGCGCTCCCAGACCTCGACGCAAACGCCAATGCGGTCGCGATCCAGCACATCAAGCTCGAGAACGAGGGCTGGGAGCGCGATACCACGGCGCCTGAGCCCACCGAACCCGCGCTGTAAGCGCCGGGACACCGGGAATACCGATGCGCGCTCTGGACGCCGCTGACCTGTTGCAGATCTGGGAACGCTGCCTGCAAGCAGGACTGACGGACCGGATGCTCGTCCTGCTCGGCGCTGCGTGTCCCGACGTCAGTCCAGGTGAGCTTACCGAGATCCCGATCGGCCGCAGAGACGCGTTGCTGCTCGATCTCCGAGCGCTCCTGTTCGGCCCGGACCTCACCGGCGTGGCGGACTGCCCGGGCTGCCGCGAGCCGCTGGAATTCGCGCTCCCGGCTGAATACCTGCGGATTCGGCCGGACCCTCCTGACCCGGGTGTCCAGCAGTTGGAGGCCGGAGGGCTCGGCGTGGTGTTCCGCGTCCCTACCAGCAGCGACCTGCTGCCGCTGGGCGGGTCTGACACCGCCACGGCCAGGAACCAGTTGCTCGCGCGGTGCGTCCTCGATGCCAGCGGGAAGGATGGCGATCATGTCGGGTGCCGGGCTTTGCCCGACGACGTGGCCGCCGCGGTCTCCGGATGCATGTCGGCCGCCGACCCGCAGGCCGATATCGAACTGGCCCTGACCTGTCCTTCCTGCGGCCACGAGTGGGCGGCGCCGTTCGACATCGCCAGCTTCCTCTGGGCCGAGATCGACGCGTGCGTCCTTCGCCTGCTGCGTGATGTACATGTTCTGGCCCGGGCCTACGGATGGCGGGAGCCGGACGTGCTTGCTTTGTCCCCTATCCGCCGGAGCGTCTACCTGGAGCTGAGCCAACAGTGAGCGACTTCCTGTCCAGGCTGGCCGATAGGGCGCTGGGAAGCGACCCCCCCGTGCGCCCCCGTCTTGGTTCATTGTTCGAGCCGCAGCGGCCGGTATTCCCCGCTGGCCCGGACTGGATATGGGCGCCGCGCGCCGGCGACGAGGCGGAGCCGCCGTACGCCGGCGGCGAGGCAGAGGCGCCGCACGCCGGCGGCGAGGTGAAAGTGCCGCGCCTGGGCAGCGCAGCGGCGGCGCCGCGTCCCGACGGGGAGGCAGCGCGAGCAGCGTTCGGGGAACCGGCCGACGGACCGTGGAGTCCGGCGTCGGTGACGGCGCAGGCCATCTTGGTCCAGCAGGCCAGCGAGCCGGATAACGGCCGAGCCGGGACCTCGGCGCCGCCGGCCGTCTCACCAGCCCGCGAGACGACTGCTCACAGCTGGCCTGGGGCCGAGAGCCCGGGCCGGGTGGCCCCGGCCGTGCGACCGTCCCTATGGGAACCGGGCCGGACGGGAAGTGCCGCGCCAGGCGAACCGCCGCCGCATCTTTCATCTCGCCGGGTAAGCCCGGACAGGCCTGAGGCAGCCCACCCCGCTCCAGTGTCCTCCGCCGGGTTTACGGCACCGTCTAGCCGCCTGGGACTCCCTGAGGAAGGCTGGCCCGCCCCGCCCGGGCAGGCCCCCGGTGGGCCGCCGCGCGGCAGCGCAGGGAGCCGGGCCCCGCAGGTGCTGCCAGCGCCCTGGTCCCGGTCGCGTGACCGGGACCAGGGCGCGGCGATCCCTGGTCCCGAGCCGGTAATCAACATCACTATCGGCAGGATCGATGTCCGTGCCTGGCCGGAATCGGAAAGCGGAAGCGCGGCGAAGCCGGCGCCCCGCAGCAGGCCCGAGCCACTGAGCCTGGATGAGTACCTGCGGCGGCGGGGAGAGGGCCGATGAGCAATGCCCTCGCGGTGGCTGCCGCCACGGCAACCCTCCGCAACCTCCTCCACGCCGAGGTGCCGAAAGCGGACAGCGACCTGGCGGATCTCGAAGTCACCACGCAGCCGCTCGACGCTGCCCGCAAAAGCATTACCAAGGCGCAGCTCAACCTGTTCCTCTACCAGGCTCTGACGAATGCGGCATGGCGGAATCTGGACCTGCCCTCGCAAGTGCGATCCGGGGAAACGGGCTCCCCTCCGCTTGCCCTCAACCTCCACTACCTGATCACGACGTACGGGCGCGGGGACAGCGACAACGATGCGGTGAGTCACCGGGTGCTCGGCGCGGCCATGAGCGTCCTGCACGATCATCCGGTGCTGAGCAGGGCCGAGATCCGGGTCGCCCTGGCCGGGAACGATCTCGCCGACCAGTTCGAGCCGCTCAGGATCACGCCGCTGCCCATGACCATCGAGGAGATTTCCAAGCTCTGGACGGTCTTCATGACGCAGTACCGCATCTCGGCCGCTTACGAGGTCACGGTGGTGCTGATCGACAGCAAGACGCCAGTCAGCTCGCCGCTGCCCGTGCTGACCCGGGGAGCGGCGGACAGGGGCTGGCCGGCCATGGCCACCACGGCACCCGCCGTGGCCGAGGTACGTCCCGCTCAGTCACGGCAAGCAGCGCGGCTGGGAGAGGACGTGGTGGTGGCCGGTACGCAGCTGACCAGAGAAGCCACGGTCAGGTTCATGAGCACCCGGGTCGCGCAGGCGGTAGAACTGCCTCCGTCTGACGGCAATGCATCCGAGATCACCGTGCACCTTCCCGACCAGGCCGATGACCCGAACGCACCGGCTCGCTGGGCGCCGGGGCTGTACACCGTGGCGCTCCTGACCAGCCCTGGCGGCGGGCCGACGCTCGCCAGCAATGAGGTTCCCCTGGCCCTGGCCCCCCGGATCACCGTTGCCCCGGCCAGCGTGAGACACGGCACTGTCGATCTGACCGTCACGTGCGAGCCCAGGATCGTGCCGGGGCAGCGGGTGCTGCTGGTGTTCGGCAGCCAGCAGGCAGAGGCAGCTTCCATGACCACGCCACCGGACCCGGCGCAGCCGACGATGTTGCGGTTCACCCTGCCGGATATCGCCGCCGGGCGCTATATCGTCCGCCTCCGCGTCGACGGGGTGGACAGCATTCCCGTCGTCTACGCCGGATCGCCGCCTGTGCCTGAGTTCGATCCGGACCAGACGGTGGAGGTGACCGGATGAACGACTCTGCGCGGCTAGCCGACAACAGCCGGTATCTTGCCGAGGAGCTGGCTGCTCTGCGGCAGCGGCTCGAGGCGCTCGCGGCAAGCTCTCCGCCCTCCGCCGGCTCATCCGGAGTTCCCGCTGGCGCCTCCCCCACACCGGCTGAGAAGGCCGTGCCCCCGTCGCCGTCAGGGAGAACGCCGCCTAGGCATCGCTTCCTGCGGCGCAACCGCGCCAGTGCGACGCCGCCCGCGTCAGCGCCGTCGCAGCCCCCGGTCCCGGGCGCGGGCCAGCACGAGTCCGCCGCGCAGCCGGCCGGCCCGGCCGGGGTGCCCAGCCCGGCCAGGGTGCCCGGACCGGCCTCAGCCGGGGACCCGGCTCTCGTGCTGCTGGCCCGGCGGTTCGATCTCACCGATTTCGAGCGCAAGACGCTGCTGCTGTGCGCGGCGATGGAACTCGACACCCGCATCCCCGGCCTGTGCGCCCGGGCCCAGGGAGACCCGGGCAGGCCCTACCCGACCTTCGGGCTGGCGTTCGTGGCATTCGACGACCCGGCGTGGGACGTGCTCTCTCCCGAGCGGCCGCTGCGGTACTGGCAGCTCATCGAGATCAGCCAGCAGGCAGCACAGCCGCTGGTGAGCTCGGCCCTGAAGGCGGACGAGCGGATCACCAGCTATCTGAAGGGGCTGAACTACCTGGACGACCGCCTGGCGCCGCTGGTGGCGGCGGTATCCGTCGATGATACGTCCCTGCCCGCGTCACAGCAGGCAGTGACGGGCACCATCGTGGACGCGCTCGGCCCGCGGCAGGGCGTGCGCCCTCTCACCACATTCCAGCTCCTCGGCGGCGATCGCGAGAGCAAGCTGGCGGTCGCACGGGCCGCCGCGAGCCGCCTGGGCCTGACGCTCTACCAGCTCACGGCGGATGCCGTGCCGAGCCAGGCGGCCGAGCAGGAGCACCTGGTACGGCTGTGGCAGCGAGAGAGCGCCCTGCTGCCGATTTCCCTCTTCGTGGACACCGCCGGCCTGGACCGCGCATCGAATCCCCAACTGGCCGCTATCCTGCGGATTTGCGGCCGGGATCTCGGCTTGACCTTCGTCGGTGCCGACGAGCCCTGGCCAGAGCTGGCCGGGATGAGCGTGACGCTCGAGGTGCGCAAACCGCAGCCCGCCGAGCAGCGTGAGGCGTGGTCAGCGGCCCTTGGGGCGGAGGCTGGCGACCAGCCAGCCCGGCTGGCCGGCCAGTTCAACTTCAACATTCCCGCGATCCGCCGTATCGCCGCGGGAGCCGGAAGCCCGGCCGACGCCGACGCCCTGTGGGATGCGTGCCTGCGAGAGTCCCGGCCTTCACTCGAACATCTCGCGCAGGTTATCGACCCGAAGGCCGGCTGGGATGACCTGGTACTGCCGGACAAGGAAAAGCGCCTCTTGCGTCAGATCACCGACCAGGTCGGTGTCCGGATGGCCGTATATGACGACTGGGGCTTCCGCGACAGGATGAACCGCGGCCTCGGCATCAGTGTCTTGTTCGCCGGCGACAGCGGCAACGGCAAGACCATGGCGGGGGAAGTCATCGCCGGTGAACTCCGCCTGCTCCTGTACCGGATCGACCTGTCGGCCGTGGTGAGCAAGTACATCGGCGAGACCGAGAAGAACCTGCGCAAGCTCTTCGACGCGGCGGAGGACGGGGGAGCGATCCTGTTTTTCGACGAGGCTGACGCGCTGTTCGGCAAGCGGAGCGAGGTCAAGGACAGCCACGACCGGTATGCCAACATCGAGATCAGCTACCTGCTGCAGCGCATGGAGGCCTACCGCGGGCTGGCGATCCTGGCGACCAACAACAAGTCGGCCTTGGACAGCGCGTTCCTGCGCCGCCTGCGGTTCATCGTCGACTTCCCGTTCCCAGGCGCGGCGGAGCGCAAGGCGATCTGGCGGAACGTGTTCCCGGCCAGCACGCCCGTTGCCGACGAGCTTGACTACGAGCACCTGGCGAGGTTCAACCTGGCCGGCGGCAGCATCCACAACATCGCGGTGAACTCGGCCTTCCTGGCGGCGAAGGCCGGCACGGCCGTGACGATGCCGCTGGTCCTGGAGGCCGTGCGAACCGAGTTCGGCAAACTCGGCAAGCCGGTGAACGAGGCGGATTTCCGCTGCCTCGAGCCCGTCGAGGAGGCTGGATGAGAATCAACGTCACCATCGAGCGCGTGATCCTGGACGGAGTGCCCGTCGCGCGCCATCAGACCCCTGCCCTGCGTCACGCCATGGAGGCGACGCTCCGCCGCCTCCTGGCGGGAGTGCCGGAGAACGCCATGCCCCGCTCAGGGGCCGTCACGCCCGTCCGCCGGACACCGATGCGCGCCGCCGATGCGGGCGACGCCGATGGATGGGGTGAGCGTCTTGCCACCTCCGTCGGCAGGGTGATGCTGCCATGACCGGCCTGTCCGCTTCCCCGCATGTCCTCAAGGGCGGCATCGTCCTCATCGACCCGACGACCTCGGCGATCATCAGGATCATTGCCCTGCAGTACAACCCCGACACGCTCAACCGCACGCTGCAGGTCCAGGCCATGTCGGCTGAGAGCGGTGACCGCCTGGAAGCCTTGCGGCTGAAGGGCCCGCCCATCGAGTCGATCAAGCTCGACGCGGAAATCGACGCCACCGACCAGCTCGAGTTCCCGGACCAGAATCCCGTGGCCACTCAGCTCGGCATCTACCCGCAGCTGGCGGCCCTGGAGACCATCGTGTATCCCGCATCGGCTCAACTGCAGGCCAATGACAGCCTGGCACAGGCCGGAACGCTCGAGATCGCGCCGGTAGAAGCGCCGCTGACCCTCTTCGTCTGGGGCAGGACCCGCGTGCTGCCGGTGCGCATCACCGAGTTCAGCATCACCGAAGAGGCGTTTGACACGGCGTTGAACCCGATCCGGGCCAAGGTCAGCCTTGGCCTCAGGGTGCTGTCGGTGACCGACCTGAGCTTCGGCCACAAGGGCGGCATGCTGTTCATGGCCTACCTGCAGGGCAAGGAGCGCCTGGCAGCCCAGAGTCCCTCGGCCTCTCTGTCAGCCCTGGGCATTACGGGGATCCCGTGAACGGCAACCTGGCCCCGGCCATGGGCGCGTTCCCCTCCACCAGCCGGTACTCGGGCATCGACACTGCGACCATCCCCGGCCCGGGCGGCGCGCCCGTCAGGTACCTGCGGCGGCGCTTCGTGCCCCAGCCAGAGCTCTTCGCCCTGCTCGTGGAGCACGTGGTCGTCCAGGGCGAGCGCCTCGACAACGTAACCGCCACCTACCTGGATGACCCGCTGCAGTTCTGGCGCGTCTGCGACGCCAACCGGGCCATGCGGCCGGAAGGCCTCGTCGCGGTCCCGGGCCGTCACCTGCGCATCACGCTGCCTGAAGGCATCCCGGCCGCGGGAGGGCTGTTGAATGCTTAGGGGCATCCACCTGACGCTGCTCATCGGCCCGGGCTTGCCGGTCCCCGCCCCTGAGCCGGTCACGGACGCGCTGACGTCGGTATCCGTTACCAGCGGCAAAGACCGCAGCGGCTTCCAGCTCACCTTCGCCGTAGGCAAGCGATCGCCGCTGCTGACCGCGCTGCTGCCCGTGGGTTACTTCGATCCCATCACGACCCGGGTGATCATCGTCGTAACGGCCGCGGGCGTTCCCAGCGTGCTGATGGACGGCGTCGTCACCCGTCAGGAGATGGCCCCCAGCAACGAGCCTGGCCAGTCGACCCTCACCATCACCGGGGAGGACCTGAGCGTCCTGATGGACGTCGTCGAGAAGCACATGAGCTATCCCAACATGACGGAGAATGCCATCGTCAGCGCGGTGCTTGCCGAGTACGCCGCCTTCGGGATCATCCCGGCGGTCATCCCGCCCGACTTCCTCGACGTGCCCCTCATGACCGACCGGGTCCCCACCCAGGCAGGTACCGACCTCGAATACGTTAAGCTCCTCGCCCGCCGGTGCTCGTACGTCTTCTTCATCAACCCCGGGCCGGCGCCCGGGACGAGCACCGCCTACTGGGGGCCTGACATCACCGTGCCCGTTCCCCAGGCGGCGCTGAGCATCGACATGGACGCCGAGACGAGCGTGGAATCACTTAGCTTCAGCCTGGACGGGCTGGCCAAGAAGATAACCGTCCTCACGATCTTCGATCCGGTCACGCGCCGGGTCCCGATCGTCATCCCCGTCCCGGACCTGAGCGTCTTGCGTCCGCCGCTGGGGGCACGCCTCACCCCGCCGGCGAAGGTCGAGTTTCCCGACTACCTGTCCGAACTCACCGCGACGCAGGCGATGGCCCGGGCTCTGGGCATCATGTTCAGTGCCTCCGATGCCATCACCGGATCCGGTCAGCTTGATGTCCTGCGCTACGGCGGAATGCTGCGAGCACGCCAGGTGGTGGGGGTGCGCGGCGCCGGCATCGGCTACGACGGGCTGTACTACGTCCAGTCCGTGACGCACACCATCAAGCGCGGCGAGTACAAGCAGAGCTTCAGCCTGTCACGCGACGGGCTGATCTCGCTGACTCCGGTGGTGCCGGTATGACCGGGGGCGAAGCGGGCGGCCGCTCCTACTACGGCAAGTACGCCGGCGTCGTCATCGACAACCTGGATCCCGAAATGCGGGGTCGCCTCCTCGTGGAAGTGCCCGGGGTGCTCGGCCCGGCCCCGTCTTCGTGGGCCGAGCCGTGCGTGCCGCTCGCGGGTGCCACCGGCGTGGCGATGGGCGTGTATCTCGTCCCGCCGGTCGGAGCGGGCGTCTGGGTGGAGTTCGCCCAGGGGGACCCCGAGCGCCCGATATGGGTGGGCTGCCGGTGGGGCTCGACCGCCGACCTGCCCGAACTGGCGCTCGCCGGGCTGCCGGCCACCCCGAGCATCGTCCTGCAGACGGCTACCACGAACACGATCGCCATCAGCGACGTGCCGGGTCCCGCAGGCGGGATCATGGTCCGCGTCGGAGCTTCGGTCCTGACGGTCACGGACGACGGCATCACGCTGACCGCCCCGAAGGTGGAGATCACCGCGACCACGATCAGCCTCACGGGCGTCACCGATATCAACGACGGCGCACTGCACGTCACGTGAGGAAGGGACCCGCGGATGCCTGGTTTCGTCGTTCATCAGGGAGCGGTAGTACTGTGCGCCCATGCGGGATCCGCCGAGCCCACGGCGGCCAGCCCGAGGGTCACCGTGACGGGGATGCCCATCGTTACCGTGCCCGTCCCGTACGCGGTGGCCGGATGCACGTTTCCCGCGATGACGTCAGGTGGCTGCCCGCCCTGCGTCATCGCGCAGTGGACGACCGGGGCGACCCGGGTCACGTCGATGGGATCGCCGGTAGTCCTCCTGGACAGCACGTCGGTCTGCACGCCGAACGGCACGCCGCTGATCCTCGTCACCACCCAGGCGCGCGTGAGCGGGACGTGAGACGACATGAACATCGATTTCCCCTGGCATTTCGACGGACGGGGCAGGACTGCCGCCACCGATGACGACAACCACATCCGTGCCATGATCGAGCTGCTGCTTTTCACCGCGCCGGGGGAGCGGGTCAACCGGCCCGACTTCGGTAGCGGCCTGCTGCAGATGGTCTTCGCGCCTAACAGCCCGGAACTCGCCGCGGCGGTCCAGTTCACCCTTCAGGCGGCCCTCAACCGCTCGATGGCGGACCTGATCGACGTTCGCGGCGTGCAGGCAAGCAGCGACGACGCGACGCTGAGCGTCGAGGTGTCCTACGTGGTGAAGGCAACGGGACAGGCCCAGACCGCGACCTTCTCCGGAGGGGCTGGATGAGCGCCGATCAGGACGCGCTGGCCTGCGACGTCGCCGCGCGGCGCAGGAAGCTGTTCCGCAATCCAAGCTGGAACGGCATCGACTTCGTCGAGGTCTCCGATGATCAGCTCTCGCTGTGCGTCCACTTCTTCGGGGACGTGCCGAAGGGCGTCTCGAAGAAGAACGTCCTTATCACGGGCGGCCGCCGGGTCCGGGGAATCCGCGCGGTCGACGTGCGGATCAGACCGACCGCAGATCCGGAACTGGGCGACGACTGCCTCGACATCACCGTGGACAGGCCGGGCGACCTCTCCACCTACCGGCTCTGCCTGACCGAAGCACCTCCGCGCGACCACCGTCCGTTCCCCGGCCTCGATCCCCGCTACTCCGGCGCGGAGTTCACGTTCACGATCGATTGCCAGAGCGGCCTCGATTGCCTGGCCAACGCGGAGTGCCCGCGGCCCGCGCTTCCGGCTCCGGAGATCAATTACCTGGCCAAGGACTATCAGAGCTTCCGTCAGCTACTCCTCGATCGCCTCGCGGTGACCATGCCGGACTGGACCGAGCGCCATGTGCCGGACATCGGCATCACGCTGGTCGAGCTGCTGGCCTGTGTCGGCGACTACCTCAGCTACTACCAGGACGCCGTGGCCACCGAGGCATACCTCGATACAGCCCGCCAGCGGCTCTCCGTGCGCCGGCATGCCAGGCTGGTGGATTACCGCATGCACGAGGGCTGCAATGCCCGGGCCTTTGTCTGCGTGCAGACGGACACCGACATCGACCCGCTGGGCGCCGGCGAGTTCTTCTTCGTCACCGGCGTTCCCGGCATCCCGGCCGTCGGCAGCCGGGTGGTCAGGGCGACCGACCTGGAGGCGGTGCCCGCCAGCAGCTACGAAGTGTTCGAGCCGCTCGTGGCGCATCCCGGCCAGGCCGTTACCTTCCTCGCGGCCCACACCGAGATCTGCTTCTACACCTGGGGCGAGGAGCAGTGCTGCCTGGCAGCAGGCGCCACCCAAGCCACCCTCCTTGACGAGGCACCATCCGCAGTGCAAGTCCCGGATGCAGCGTCGGCCGGGGAGCTCAGGCAGCGCGCCCTGCGCTTGAGGCCGGGCGATGTCCTGATCCTCGAAGAAGTGATAGGGCCGACCACCGGCAATCCGGCCGACGCTGACCCACGGCACAGGCATGCCGTGCGGCTGACCCAGGTGGCTGAGGCCGTGGACGAGCTGTTCGGCCGCCTGGTACTCGAGGTCAGGTGGGCCGCCGCCGACGCGCTCCCGTTCCCCTTGTGCCTGTCGTCCCGGCTGCCTGCCCCCGACTGCCGCCGCATCGAGAACGTCAGCGTCGCCAGGGGCAACGTGGTGCTGGCTGAGCACGGCCGGACGACGACGGAGCCCTGCGGACCGGTCGGATCCCTCAGCACGGCCGGTGACTGCGGCTGCGACGGAAGCATCCTGGACGTGATCACGCTGCCGCAGGCCTTCAGGCCCGTGCTGGGCCAGGGGCCGGTGTCCTTCGCCGAGCCCTTTAGCAAATCCCCGCCCGCATCGAGGACGCTCATCCAGGAACCACGCCGGGCGCTGCCGGAGATCTCGCTGGTGGAGTACCGGGAGGGTGACACCGGCACGCCGACCGGCCCGGCCTGGCAGCCGGTGCCCGACCTGCTGCAGAGCCTCCCGGAGGACCGGAGCTTCGTCGCCGAGATCGATGACGACGGAACGGCGCACCTGCGGTTCGGCGACGGAGATCTCGGCAGGCAGCCAGGTGCCGGCGCCCGCTTCCAGGCCCGTTACCGCGTGGGCAACGCTCAGGCAGGCAACGTGGGCCCCGGCGCCATCTCCTGCCTCGTGAAACGGGAAGGAACACTGTCCGGTGGCGTGATCCGGCCCCGGAACCCGCTGCCCTCGGTCGGCGGGACGGCGCCTGAGTCAACGGCCGAGGTCAGACTGCTCGCTCCCGCGGCGTTCCGCACCCGCAAGGAACGGGCCATCACCGCCGCCGACTACGCGGAACTGGCCCAGCGCAACTCTCGGCTTCAGGGCGCAGCCGCGGAGTTGCGCTGGACGGGGAGCTGGTACGAGGCGCGGGTCGCCGTCGACCCGGCGTATTCCGAGCATGCCTCCGGGCGCCTGCTCGACGCCGTAGCGGACTACCTGTACCGCTACCGGCGCATAGGCCACGACCTCCGCGTCCAGGAGGCACAGTACGTGCCGCTCTCGCTGACCATGGTGGTCTGCGTCCTTCCCCATGCCACGGCCGGGAGCGTCAAGGCGGACATGCTCCGGGTCCTGGGCAACCGCCGGCTTCCCGACGGCCGCCTTGGCTTCTTCCATCCGGACAACCTGACCTTCGGGGAGGACGTCCGGGTCTCCAAGCTGGTCGCAGCCGCCATGAGCGTGGCCGGGGTGGACACCGTTCAGGTCACCGAGCTGCGGCGCTTCGGCGAGCCGGACATGGGAGCAGCCGATGCCGGAGTACTGCCGCTGGGATCCATGGAGATCGCCCAGCTGGACAACGACCCGGGCTTCCCCGAACACGGCGTACTCACATTGCACATGGAGGGCGGGCGATGAAACCAAGTTGCGACTGCTGCTCCGGACCCAGCATCCTGACCCCGCTCCCCACCGCCAACCAGCCGGGGATGAGCGCCCTGACCTACCGGGTGGGCACCTGGGCCGCATTCCTCCAGACCATGCAGGCGCGCCTGTCCAGCCAGGGCTACCCCGAGCTGGCCGCCCTTACCACCCGCGATCCGGCGGATCCGAGCATCGCGCTCCTGGACGCGTGGGCGATCCTTGGCGATGTCCTCGCCTTCTATCAGGAGCGGATCGCCAACGAGGGATACCTCAGGACCGCCACAGAACGGCGCTCGGTGCTCGAGCTGGGCAGGCTCATCGGCTACCAGCTACGTCCCGGGGTCTCGGCGAGCGTGTTCCTCGCCTTCACCATCGACAAGAACGCCGCGCCGGTAACCATCCCCGCCGGGACGGCCGCCAACAGCGTGCCCGGCCCGGGCGAGCAGATGCAGACCTTCGAGACATCCGATCCGCTGCAGGCCCGCCCGGCATGGAACACTCTCAAGCCCCGCCTGACCCAGCCGCAGACCAAGGACGTGATCACGAAGACCAAGGACGTGATCACATCGCCTTACCGTCTGTACCTGCAGGGCACCGCCACCAGGCTCCAGCCGGACGACCCGCTGCTCATCAACTTCGGGGACGGGCCGAAACTCATCCGCATCAAGGGCGTGAGCACCGACGCTGACAATAAGGTGACCGTCGTCGAGCTGCCGGCCGACACGTTCGCAGCGGCAGAGGCCGGCCGGGCAAGCGAGCGCGGGGCGCCGATGCCTGCCGCCGCAGCCGGTTACCGCGCGAGCATCGAGCGCCCGATCCTGGCCCCGCTTGTGGGCGCGCTGACCCAGCCGCCGAGCGTCCCGCCCGCCAGCCCGGCCCGGCTCACCCGCGATGTCGCGGATAGTTTCGCCCCCGGCGCCGACACCTTCCCCCGCCTGCTCGCCGCCGTCGAGCCACGGCTGCGGGAATCCCTCTACGGCGCCCTGGCCAGCCTTCCCGCCCCCGCGGTGCCGGTCAGCGTCTACGCGCTGCGCGTGGCGGCGGCACCCTTCGGCCATAACGCGCCGCCGCGGCTCGTCGGCATCGACGCCAACAATGTCCCGAGATTCGGCGAATGGCAGATCGACGACCCGCTCAACACCGGCGGTGACGGCCATCACTACGGCAGCGGCGGCATCGGCGTAAATCTGCTCACCGGCGCGGCGGAGACGGATTTCCCGGACCACCACACTGACAACATAGTGTTCCTGGACAACGAGTACGACATCGCCCCGGATAGCCACATCGTCATCGAGAACCCGCTTCTCGGCACCTCGCCGCTGGTGATCGACCAGGCGGACCGGATCGTGCACCGCTCCCTCGCGGCATACGGGCTGACGGGGAAGACCGTCCAGATCACGTTGCCTGATGAGAGTCCGTGGCTGACCGAGGAGCGGCCTTTCTCCAATGTCCGGTCCACACGGATCTTCGCCGGCAGCGAAGCGCTGACCCTAGCTGAGGCGCCCGTGACTGAAGACGTGGCAGAGAACACGATCGATCTCGGCGACGTCTACCCGGATCTGGAACCGGGACGCTGGCTGATAGTGGCCGGAACCCGCACCGACGTCAAGGATGCCAGCGGGCACTCAGTTAAAGGCATCAATGCCGCGGAACTCGTGATGCTCGCCGCGGTTCAGCAGGTAACGGTGACGGCCAGGGCTCCAGGAGACAGAAGCCGTACCGTCATCGCCCTGGCCCAGAAGCTCAGCTACACCTATAAGAGGGACACGGTCACGATCTACGGAAACGTGGCGCACGCCACCCATGGCCAGACCTGCCGCGAGGTGCTCGGCAGCGGCGACGCCTCACAGGCGCTGCAGCAGTTCGCGCTCAAGCAGCAGCCGCTCACCTACGTCTCCGCGGCGACGCCCGCCGGCGCCGCCAGCACGCTGGAGGTGCGGGTCAACGACCTGCTGTGGCACGAGGCGGCCGGGCTGTCCGATCTCGGCCCGAACGACCGCAAGTACCTCACCCGGACCGCCGACGACGCGACCACCACGGTGGTGTTCGGCAACGGGATACTCGGCGCTCGCCTGCCGACCGGCCAGAACAATGTCCAGGCCACTTACCGCAAGGGCCTCGGGGCGGGAGGCAACGCACAGGCCGGCCAGATCTCGCTCCTCGCCAGCAAGCCGCTCGGCGTGTCCGGTGTCGTCAACCCCATCGGGGCCTCCGGAGGAGCGGACCGGGAGGGACTCGATGCGGGACGCCGCAACGCCCCGATTGCCGTCACCGCCCTCGACCGCCTGGTTTCGGTCCAGGATTACGCCGATTTCGCCCGGACCTTCGCCGGGGTCGGGAAGGCGGCCGCGGCGCGGCTCCCGGACGGCCGCCGCCAGGTCGTCCACGTCACCATCGCCGGCGCGGATGACATCCCGATCGACCAGACCTCGGACCTGTATCAAAACCTGGGCGCTGCCCTTCACGACTACGGGGATCCCAGCCTGCCCATCACGCTCGCGGTCCGTGAACGCCTGGTGCTGGTGCTGAGCCTGCAAGTCAAGACCCAGGCCGACTGCCTCTGGGAGGTCGTCGAGGCGGCGGTGCGCACGGCCCTGCTCGGCGCGCTGGGCTTCGACCAGGTGGAACTGGCTGAGGACCTGCTGCTGAGCAGCGTCATCGCCGTCGCCCAGGCGGTCGCGGGAGTGGACTCCGTCGAGCCGGAGGTCTTCGACACCATCTCCGAAGGGGACCTGGTTGCGGGCTTCTCCGTGAATGCCGCGAGCACGCTGCAGCACAAGCCCCGCATCCCGGTTCAACCCGCCCGCCTGGGGCCACAACAGCACCTGCTCCCGGCGCAGATCGCATACCTCGCACCCGATGTCCCCGCGACCCTCATCCTCCAGGAGTGGGTGCCATGAGCCGCTCCGCCGACCGGCTCTACGAATTGCTGCCGGCCTTCCACCGGCTGGCGGACGCGCAGCGCGGCTACCCGCTACGGGCCCTCCTGCGCGTGATCAACGAACAGGCCAACCTCGTCGAGGACGACATCGCGCAGCTCTACGAGAACTGGTTCGCCGAGACCTGCGCGGACTGGGTGGTTCCCTACATCGCGGACCTGATCGGCAGCCAGCCGGTGCCTGACCCCGGCGGCGGCCGCGGCCCGCTCCAATCGGCGGGCCAGACCCGGCCCGGGCCGCCGTCGACCCGGCGCGAGGTTGCCCTCACGGTAGGATTCCGGAGGCGGAAGGGGACTCTGGCTCTCCTGGACGCCCTGGCTCTCGCGGTCACGGGCTGGCCCGCCCGGGCCATTGAGTTCTACCGGCTGCTGGGATGGACCCAGCACCTCAACCATGTCCACCCGCACCGCGCCCAGACCGCCGACCTGCGCCGCAGCGAGTCACTGGACCTGCTCGGCGGGCCCTTCGACCGGCAGGCGTACACCTCGGGACGGCGCACCATCCCGAGCGTCGGCGTCTACCTCTGGCGCCTGAAGTCGTACCCGGTGACACATGCGCCGGCCTGCTGCCTGGACAGCGTCGGGCCGCACTGCTTCACTTTCAACCCGCTGTGCCATGACACCCGGCTGTTCACGAACCCTGTCTCCGAACCGGAGCCTGGCGGCCCGCCGGAAGAGATCAACCTCCCCGTGCCCATCCGGCGGCTGGCCTTCGAGAGGCGCCTGAGCACGCATCCCCTCACCGTCCGGGCCTCGGATGCCTACTACGGCATCGACCGCAGCCTGGTCATCTGGGCTCCGGACTGGCCCCGCAAGGGCGCAACCCAGCCCATTCCCGCTGAGCTCATCATCCCCGCGGACCTGTCAGAGTGGCACTACCGGGCCCGCCGAGGCCAGGTCGGTGCCGACCCGGTGCTCGGCCGGATCGTCTTTCCCGCCGCCCAGCTTCCGCGCCGCGGCGTCTGGGTCAGCTACCGGTACGGGTTCAGCGCCGACATGGGGTGCGGTGAGTACCACCGGACGCTGACCGCCCCGGCGAGCGCCGCGTATTACCAGGTGAGCAAGGATCACCCGGCACCGGGAACCCTCGGCGCGATCGGCGAGGCGCTGACCCGCTGGCGCCAGGATCAGGAGGCGCTCGGGCCCGAGCCCGCCGACCCGGCGGCGAAGGAACACTGGGAGCAGGAGCATGCCAGGCTGCGCGCCGCAGTGATCGAGATCGGCGACAGCTCCGTCTACAGAGAATCCCTGACCGTCATCCTCGGCACCGGAGAAAGCCTGCAGATCCGGGGCGCCGATCGCACCCGGCCCGTCATCGAGCTGGTCGCCTCGGAGTCCAACCGCTCCACCGCCTTTGCGGTATGGGGCAAGGCGGGAAGCCGCCTGTGCCTCGACGGGCTGGTGATAACCGGCGGCCCCGTACAGATCAACGGCCCTGACCCGGCCGACGCCGAGGGCCTCGCGGAGGGCGATATCTGCGACGTCCGGATCCGCCACGCCACCCTGGTCCCCGGCTGGGCGCTGGAGTGCAACTGCGACCCGAGGCGACCCGCCGAGCCCAGCCTGGAGCTCATCGACAGTACTGCGAAGATCACCGTCGACCACAGCATCATCGGCTCCATCGAGATGGCCAGGGACGAGTATCCGGCAGACCCGGCCGACATCCTCATCACCGACAGCATCGTCGATGCCACGGCATCCGGGATAAGCGCGGTCAGCGGCCCCGATGTGCTGGCGGCCTTCGCCAGGCTGACGGTGACACGCAGTACCGTCATCGGCAAGGTCAGCGCCGACTCCATCACCCTTGCGGAGAATTCGATCTTCACCGGGGAAGTGAGGGTGGCCCGGCGGCAGGCCGGATGCATGCGCTTTTGCTACGTCGGACGGCCCGTGCGCACCCCGCGCCGCTACCACTGTCAGCCGGACCTGGTGATCGCGGCCGATCAGGCGAACGCCGTCGGCGAGGCGCAGCGCGTCAAGCCGGTGTTCACGAGCCTGCGCTACGGATCGCCAGGGTACTGCCAGCTGGCCGGGGACTGCGCGGCTGAGATCACCGGCGGCGCGGACGACGAGTCCGAGATGGGCGCCTTCCATGACCTGTTCCAGCCCCAGCGGACCGCCAGGCTACGTGCCCGGCTCGACGAGTACACACCGGCCGGGATGAACGCGGAGATCATTTTTGCCAGCTAGCCACCACACGGTCACCGGCCGCCGATTAATAGGAGCGCAGCGATGAAGGGCGATTTCACCAGGAACACCTTCGACCGCGCCAGGCACTACAGCCGGGTGCTCATGCAGCAGGGACGGGTCCAGCTCGACGCGGACTGGAACGAGCAGAACGAGATCTTGCTGCACTACCTGCGCACCCTTACCCGCGATCTTGTCGGGCCGCACGCGGGACCGGCAGCCGATTGCGGCTTCGAGATCATCTCCACGGAGAACCTGTACCGCCTCGACGGCATCACTGACGCCGGACGCCGGGAGTACCTGCAGGCGAGGGTCAGGGACGGAGATTTCGCCATCGGGCCTGGCCGCTACTACGTCGACGGCATCCTGGTCGAGAACGAGGGGACCATCTTGTACACCGAGCAGCCGGGCTACCCTTCGGCCGGCTCACCCAGCCTCGAAGATCTCAAGCAGGCGAAGGTGGCTCTCGTCTACCTGGACGTCTGGGAGCGCCACGTCACCTTCATAGAAGATGACCACATCCGCGAAGTGGCCCTGGAAGGGCCGGACACGTGCACCCGGGCCCAGGTCGTGTGGCAGGTCAAGATCTTGACCGACTTGAACAAGCCGGCCGGGATGGCGGGCATCTCCGGCTGCGACGCCGTAGACAGCCTCCTGCACCTGGGCACCGGCAAGCTGCGTGCCCGGGCATTCATTGACCAGCCGCCTCCCGACTTGTGCGGCACTCCGCCGTCGTCCCGCTACCGCGGGGCCGAGAACCGGCTGTACCGGGTGGAGGTCCACCAGGGCGGGATCGTGGACAGCCGCACGCCCGCGACCTTCAAGTGGTCGCGAGACAACGGCTCGGTGACCTTCGCGATCCGGCAGCTCGACCAGAGCTACCAGGCCACCCTGGAAAGCCTCGGCCGGGATGAACATCTCAGCCTCAGGCAGGGTGACTGGGTTGAGGTCACCGACGACCGGCGCGTGCTGTCTGGCCAGCCAGGCTGGCTGGCTCAAGTGAAGATGGTGGTTCGCGAGGACCTCACGGTGACGCTCCAGCCCGGCTCGCCGTCAGGACTTCCGAGCTACGGCTCGGCCGATGCCTGGCGGCACCCGCTGCTTCGCCGCTGGGACCATCAGCCGGGCGAGCCTGCCCTAGGAGGCGCCCTTCGCATCGTCGAGACTCCTGACCCTCCCGGCACAGCGGAAGGATGGATCCCTCTCGAAGACGGGGTGCAGGTCTGGTTCGCGGCAGGCGGGCACTACTTCACCGGCGACTACTGGCTGATTCCGGCGCGCGTGGCCACGGGGGACGTCGCATGGCCGCACGAGAAGAACGACGCAGGCGTGGTCGTCACGGATGCGGACGGCAACCCTATCGCCGCGGCGGAGCCGGCCGCCGGGACGTACCACTCCTACGCCCCCCTCTTGCTGGTAGGAGGAATGCTAACCAAGAAGTCGACCAGCCACGACTGCCGCTGCCTGATAAACCCCCTGCCGTGCTCGCCCTACGAGTACGCCTATGGCGCCGTCGCGATCGGCGCGGAACTGATCGCGCCGGCGTGAAGCCGTGCCAGCGGCGGGCAGCAAGATCATGAGAGCGATCTGGTCGTTCTGGAGCAAGCCCTACGAGTCCGGCCGCCGTGATGCGTGGAGCAGCGACAAGGACCACCTGCTCAGCTGGGTGCTCTCGACCCGGAGGGCCGCCGAACACTACCGGCCGACGGCACTGTACACGGACGACGCCGGGGCGCGCCTGCTGGTGGACGGCGTGGGACTGCAATTCGACGAGGTACATACCACGCTGAACGCGCTCGCCGGGCACGACCCCGGCTGGTGGGCGCTCGGCAAGGTATACACCTACCGTCAGCAGGAAACGCCATTCGTCCACATTGACAGTGACGTGTACCTGTGGAAGCGCCTGCGGGAGGACCTGGAGTCCGCGCCGGTTCTCGCCCAGAACCCCGATGACTTCGTTCCCGGGCGGTCCTTCTACCGCCCGGAGGTCCTGGAGACGGCCGTCGGCAGCGTGCCGGACGGGTGGCTCCCGGCCGAGTGGACCTGGTACCGGGACAGCGACCTTCCGTCACGGGCCGTGTCGTGCGGGATCCTCGGCGGCAACCGCGTGGACTTCCTCCGTCACTTCGCAGACCAGGCGGCCAGGCTGATCGAGCACCCAGGCAACCAGCCGGCCTGGGATCAGGTCAGCGACAAGGCGACTCACACCGTCCTGTTCGAGCAGTACCTGCTCTCGGCCTGCATCGAGTACCACCGGCACCATCCCGGTTCCCCCTATCACGACGTCAGCATCGGGTACGTCTTCCCGTCAGCCGGGCAAGCCTTCACCCCGCACGCCGCCGCGCAGGCCGGCTACACCCATCTCATCGCCGGTTCCAAGCGGAACCCGAAGATCCCGGGCGCCCTGGAGGACCGCGTAGCCGCCGACTACCCGGATTCCTACGAACGGTGCGGCTGGTATCTCGGCACACGTGCTATGGCCTAGTCGCTTTGACCAGCACATCAGAGACGACTTCCACATCGCGGAAGCCTGCTGCCCGGAGAGCTTGCGCGCACGCTCGGGCGTCCGGATTTGCCCCGCGCCAGTAGTACTCGAACTTTCCTCCTGGCCGCAGTACGCGGAAGGCACCGGGGGCAGCTCTTTTCCAGTCAATGACTCCGGGCGCCATATTGTGCCCTTCCACGCGGTCGACGCTTCCAGGGTTGAATAGCTTACCGATATCCGAGCCATCGGCTTCAACGAGATTTGGAATACCCTTGCGGGCAACCGCCTGATTATTAACATTGATGGCCCCTGCTGGCTCATGGGGTTCCCCGGCTCCGCCGATATTGACTACGACGTTATCGCCACGCTCACGCGCCGCACGCGCAAGAGCGCGGCCGCGTGCCGCCGCGGTTCCCTCGATGGGCGGAGCCTCTGACCCGATCCTGAGCAGGCGGCCAATCACGGCTTTGAGGACCATCCCCCCGACGAGCGAAATTGCGAGCACTGTCAATTCTCGCTGAACAGTCTCAGCCAGCTCCTGCCGGGCTCTCAGCGCAGTGCTGATGATGCGGGGCGCCGTGTCCCGAGAGAATGCCGTCGGGACTACCAGCCCGCCAGGCCCCCTGTAGTATGCATATGGGAGCGCCTTCCCCTGCTGGTATGGCCCGAGGGGAATTCTCTTCTGCGCGGCATCATAGCTTGGGAAGATGGCGAGATCGGTCGGCGTCCAATTTGCGTTACTGAAATCAAAAAATCCTTCCGGCACAAAGATCGGCTGAGCGAAGTCTGTGCAATACAGAACGTAGCCGCCACTGTAGATGCTGAAACCTACAGCCTCCAGCCGGCGATCAATGTAGTCGGGATTGCCCCGCCTGGGGTCCGCGACCGCTTCGGACACGGTCGGCAGCTGGACTCCGATCTGCTTTGCAGCTGCGTGAGCTTCCGGGGTGGGCACCTCTAGGGTGATATCGGTCGGCTGGCGGGCGACCGTCCGAGGCCCGGGAGTTAGCCGGGTCGAGGTCAGCCGCAAACGCCTCCCGGCGGTCGCAGCCTCAGCTTCGGCCTCACTCCACGGGGATTGTACTCGCAGCTGTCCTCCCGAATCGGGGGACTCATCTTGCTGCACCACATGCATCAGTTCGTGTGCAAGCAGTGCTTTCCCGCCGCTGGTGGCGGGCGAATAGCCAGGGCCAAATACAATGTCGTACCCGACCGTAAAGGCGGACGCTCCTACAGCCGCCGCCGCCGAGGAAGCCGCATCACCCGAATGTACACGGACATGGCTGAAATCGTGACCGGGAAGCCCAGGAACCTCCATGCGCTCTGCCATCGACAGAGGCCTGCCAGGCGCGCGGAGAACGGTCGCCACCTTTTGTCCGGCTCCGCCAGCCACTGCTGCCAGACGCGATCGCGAGGCCACGTTATGCGCAAATTCCGATCTTCTGTCTGACCCAACCTGACGGCGCTGAAGAGGTGCGAACTCAGTCACGGTTACCACGGCTCCTCATATCCGAATTCCTGGTAATCCTGCTTCCATTAAATCAACCTTGTCACCTCCGAGGAAGGCCGGGGGCATGTGCCCCGACCGCGACGCGGTCCCCGGGGGGGATGGCTGCGGTACCAGCCCTGCGCATGCGCGCAGGCCGACGTAACGCGGTGGTCCGCGGCACCGCAGCGCCGGGATCGACCTGGGATCGACCACCGGCTGGCCGGAGCCTCATCAAGCACCTCCCGGAGCTTCTTTTGCCAACACCAGTTCCGCTGCGGTCGCGGAGGCGCTTGACTGGAATCACCCAGGCACTCATGAAATAGGGACCGGCCGATATGGAGTTCGCGTCTCTTCAGCGGCGTAACACGAGATCAAATACTGGTAGTAATGCCGGGCACCGGATGCTTCTCCAGCCGCACAGGTCACCCCTCGTTGAAGCCCATGAGCAGAAGGCGGAGTCCGCTCTCTCCCTGCCAGGCACGCCGTTGTCAACGACGGAACGCACGGAAATGGGGGTATTGCTGCAGGTAGCGGACCGTCCCGGCACGGGTGGGCAGTTTCCGCAGGTACATGGCATGTTGGGCGGCCCGCTGTCAGCACAGATTCAGCACCGGTTCCTGCGACGCTGGTCGTCAGCGATGGCCGGCTCCCGCTGCCGAGAGTCCGGGGGGGACCCCTCGCCGTGGTGCTGGATTGCCTGGATTCCCGCCCGCCGCTAGGCCCTGACTGGTTCGGTGCGCTGGCCGGGGGCGCTACCGTGACTGGCTTCGGGTGCCCGCTGGGCGCTGGGGAGCCACAGGGAGAGCAGCACGGCGACGGCGGAGAAGCCCGCGGACCACCAGAACGCCACGTGGAACGCGTCCGCCAGCGTGGCCGGGTGCGCGGCGATGGCGCTCTCGAGGATCACTGCCAGGACGGCGGTGCCGAACGAGCCGCCGATCTGCTGCGCGGTCCTGGTGAGCACGCTGGAGTGCGGGATCTGCTGCTTGTCCGGGCCGATGTAGCCGGCGACCATCACCGGCATGGTGACAGCCCCGAGGCCGAACCCGCGGATGACCATCCACAGGGCGAGCAGCCACTTGCTGGTGTGCGGCCCGGCCAGGGCGAACGGGATGGTCGCGGCGGCGACGATGGCGAAGCCGGCCAGGGCGCTTCGCTGGTGCCGCTGGCATGCCGCCCCTCCTTCCATAAGATATTAATCCTTCTCTTATAGAGAGCAGGGTATGCCGTTAAGGAATGCAAGCCTTTCTTAATTCTCCCAGGGTCGCTATGCTGGCTGCCATGACCGAGCAGGCGCAGCGAGCCCGCCAACGGCGGCGCGGGGGGGAACTGGAGGCCGCACTGCTGGAGGCCGCGTGGCAGGAGCTTGTCGAGGCAGGCTTTGCCAGGCTGACGATGGAGTCGGTCGCGGCCCGCGCGAAGACGGGTGTGGCGGTGCTGTACCGGCGCTGGCCCAACAAGGACGACCTAGTGCTCGCCGCCATCCGCCACTACGGCACGACGCACCCCGTCGACATCCCTGACACCGGGAGCCTGCGCGGCGACATGATCGCGCTGCTGTCCAGCGCCAGCAGCACGCGGGTCAGCTTCGCCGCCATCGTCGGCGCCGCGTTCTCCGGCCTGCTGGCCAGTACCGGCCTCACCCCGGCCCAGGTGCGCGAGAAGGTCATGGCCGACCGCCCGCTGTGGTCAGGCCAGATCTTCGCCCGGGCGCACGAGCGCGGCGAGATCGATCTCGACCGCATCCCCCCGGCCGTCCTGACCATGCCGTTCGACCTGATGCGCCACGACATGCTGATGACCTACAAGCCGATCCCGCCGGAGCGGGTCCTCGCGATCGTGGACGACCTGTTCATGCCCCTCGTCGCCATCAACCGGCCCAAGTAAGCCAGAAAGTTGCATGGCCACCGCTAGCGGCAACCAGACCAGGAAATCGGCACGATCGGCGGCGCTAGGACCAGAGGCCTAATTTCGGCCCTTGAGGAGCTGCCGGGCCATCACCATGCGCTGGATCTGGTTGGTGCCTAGTAGATCTGGGTGATCGTGGACCGGTGGGCAGTTTCCGCAGGTAGATAACGTGGTGGCCGACAGGACGTCAGCACGGATTCAGCACGCGTTTCCTCGCTTGGCCGAGCTCCAGCGGTTTCCGCGGAGACGCTCCACGCAATTGCGCCGGACGTTTCCACCGACATGCAATGTATGTCAGCGCAGAAGGCCGAGGTAACGCGACAGGCTGTGCTCGACTTGCGCCATGTCATCGCGCGAGAGATAGTCCACGAGCTCGCCAGCGACGTACGAGACGTCAATCGTGCGGATCTGATCGACCAAGATCTTGGTATCCCTGCCCGCGATGACTACCTCCGGCCGGAATACGGCCCCCTGGGCGCTGGTCGAGGTCGGGATGACGGTCACCGTGGACCAGTCGCTCTGCTCAATGCTGATGATCAGCCCGAGACGCCGCCCCCGCTGCTCATGACCGCGCTTGGCATCGCCGAGGTCTACCGGATAGACGGCGCCGCGGATCATGCCCGATCGGCCGGCCTCGCCGGAACCGTGAGGTTAGTGCCGGTGATCCGGATGTTGCCATCGGCATCGTACTCCCACGCGTCCGCCTCGGCGGACAGGTCCTCGGTTCTAAGCCGGTGCATGTCGGCGCGGGCGCGCTCCTCCCATGCCTCGCGGTCGAGCAGCCGCAGCGCGCGGCGGATAACGTCACTGGTCTTCTCATCCTCGCGGCGGTTGGCCTCGATGACGCGGAGATCTTCTTCGGTGGGACGGAATCCGACGCTCATGGATCTAGCGTACAACAATTGTTAGACAACTGGCGGCCTCCCGGCACCGCACGAACGAGCACGGCCCTAGCCTGCAGGTTTCATGATCTTATTACGCTCGTTGACCTGTGACGTCGTGCCGGGGGCGGTCATGCTGCTTGTTCACATTGGCCGGCCGGCCTGCTCGGAACCCTCTGGCCGTCACGTGGCCGCCCTCGTATTCCGTCCTGCGCAGCCTTCTCCGGTGACGCCCGCCCAGGTCGAGAAGCCGGGCGAGGGGTCATAGCCATTGCAGGAGGAGTTCCGGGGCAGGACATAGCACCTGCAGGCTCAGCCGTTCTTGCGGGATACGTTGCCGGGCCTGGAGCAGCTCGCGGACCGATCCGCGTAGCGACCGCGGAAGCCAGTAGCACACCTCGTCGGAGTCGGGGTAGCGCTGGCAATTCGTCTTATCGGGCCGCCGCCAGCGCGCTGGGCCGTCCAGCAGGAAGCGGTAGCACGGGGCCGCTGCCCGCAACTCCGGCAGCCCTGAGGCCACCGCACAGGCCGAGGCGCCCGCAGCGATCCGCAGTCCGGCTAGGTCCAGGTCGCCGAAGTAGAAGACGCGTTCCGGGACCGGTTCGAGCGTGGCGATGCTCAGCACGCTCTGGGCGAACGACTTACCCTTCCCCCAGCCGACGTGTACATCGGGTCGTGAGCAGCGGCTCTGCTCCTTGAGCAGCGTCCAGATGGAGAAGTAGGTCGCGAGGTTCTCCACTACCAGCAGCCGGATCGGACCAGCGCCGTCCAGGTGCCGGGAAACGAAGGGGACGGGACACGAGAACAGGCCACTAGGCTCGTGGACCTGACGGCCCGTTCCACCCGAGAAACATTCGGGAAATCCGGGACCTGACCCCGGCTCGTCGCCGTCACCAGGTCATCGTCAGCACCAGCGGTACCACCCAGGCGGTCACCATCGTCGCGGTCACCCTCATCCCGCACGGCACCGGCTGGGCCGTCTGGGACATCGAGCCCGCCGGCGCCGGAACAGCTGAAATGGGGCCACGCCCGGGCGCGGACCGGCAGTTCGGTGTCGGCGGCGGCCAGGATCCGGCGGACCTGCGCCGCGGTGCGGGCATGCCGCAGGGACCCGCCTTGCTGCTGCAGCAGCAAGGCGGGATTCTGGGCAAGGCGGCTCGGTTACCAGTTCTCGGGTCGTCGTCGCGGCGACCGAAAGAACACCGCTCAAGTGAACGCTATTCATTTTCCAGCTACAATGTACACACTATAGTGAACAAGGTTCACGATCAAACGCTGCCAGACACGGAGGCAGGCATGGCACGCCAGCAGTCCGGAGACGCAGACACGCGCTCGCTGTGGTTCAACCCGCCGGACAAGGCGGAGACCAGCCGCCGCGCGCTCACCCGCGAGCGTGTCGTCGCCGAGGCCCTCACGGTCATCAGCGCGGATGGCGCGGAGGGCCTCAGCATGCGCGCCCTCGCAAGCCGCCTCGGCGTGGTTCCCGGCGCGCTGTACCGCCACGTCCGCAGCAAGGGACAGCTCTACGATCTCATTCTCGACGCGGTACTCGCCGAGGTCGACTGCCGCACCGACCCCGCCCTGCCCTGGACCGCGCAGGTTACCGTGCTCGCGCGCCGGCTGCGGGCGGTCCTGGAGGACCATCCCGGCATCGCGGCCCTGCTCAAGACCCGTGACCCTCTCGGCCCTGCGTCCCTGGCCCTGGCCGAGGCGTTCCTCGCGCCGCTGCATGCGGGCGGCGTGCCCGGCCGCCAGGCTGCCCTGGCCTTCCGCCTTATCTACGACTACACTCTCGGCTTCACCCTCGCCGACCCCACGTCGCCCGCCGAGCAGCGCCTGCGCGACGGCGCGACCAGACAGCAGGTGCACGCGTTCCTCCGCGCCCTGCCCGCCGACCGATTCCCGGCCCTGGCCGTCCTTGGCCAATACGCCTGGGCCGACGACCGCGACCAGCGCTTCGCCTCCGGCCTCGACGCTCTCATCCGCGGCCTGCAGGCAGCCCAGCGCGTGCCCGAAGCCGCCGCGGATCCTGACTAGATCGCCGTCTGGCCGATCACCGAACGTAGCGAAGTCTGCGCGACCTGCGATACCGCGAAGGCGTAGTTCTGCACGTTGATGATCGCCTTAACCGGGTCGACGACCCGGTAGTACACAACCGCGTCCACCCGCAGCGTGACGTTGTCACGGGTGATGGCCTCCTGGGCAGGGCCCGGCCCGATTTCTATTATCGCACATCGGCTGGATTAAGCAGAAACACGAAGCAGGCTCCGGCGAAACATGCAACGCAGTTTCCCGGAGAACGCAAGCCGTCCGGACAATCCCGCAGCAAAAGCCGCGAGTTAATTCCGGATCCAGAGGCTCCCGGCTAGTACCATTTAATGCTGGAAAATTCTTGTCAGCTCGCTATCACGCCAGCGTCTTGCGGCGAGCCTTGGCGAGGTGGCGCAGCCATAACTGGGGCGGCCAGGTGCATTACGATGCGGATCTGCCTGGCGCGGCCTGCATGGAACCGGCAAGCCTGGCCGCCGGTCCCGCCATGCGAAATCACGGCACGAGTACCTGCCGCAGGCTCCTGCCTTCCGCTGGCGGCAGCTCCACGCCGCGTAACGTCCCGGGCACGAAAAACTCCGTGCCGCCGGCAGCCCGCTAATTCTCGGGCGTAACCGCTGCCGGGGTCCGGAGCAACATTTTGACAATACCCTGCTTTTACGCTTTTATCCCTGCGCGCGCTGGCGGGCAGCACCGCAGCGCCCGGGGCGCTGTGACCTACAGGATTGGCGTTACCTTCAGCGGCCACAGGACCGAGAAACTCAGGTGACGGCCATAAGGCAGCGCAGCCTACCGGACCGCTGCATCAGGATGAGCCACGAGGCGACGCGGCGGAACGTCGGCCCCGCCGCCCCGCCGGGTGGTCAGATGGGCTGGACGTGCTCGGCCTGAGGGCCCTTGGCGCCCTGGCCGGCGGTGAACTCCACCCGCTGGTTTTCCTGGAGGCTGCGGTAACCGTCAGCCTGGATGACGGAGTGGTGAACAAAGACGTCACTCGTTCCGTCATCGGGGGCGATGAAACCATAGCCTTTGTCGGAGTTGAACCACTTCACTGTACCTTGAGCCACTTTTGCGCTTTCTCCTACGAGAACGGTGTTCGGGTCCACGTACGTGGACCCGCGGCCTGGCATGGTGGCATCCCTGGCATCGCGTACTCCGCGCCCAGCCGAGGACGGGACAAGCGGCCGATGGCGAACGCTCCTACGACGTGCTTGCCTGCCGCTCTGAGGACCAGCGGGACGAGGCCGAAAGGGATTCCGACGCTGAGGATGACCTGGCTGAGGCCGCCGAACTCGCCAGCGACCTGGTCGGGGATGCCATGGGGTCGTGGCAGTGGCCATCTGGGCACGGGCGGAGAAACGTCGTCCTCGACCGGCCGGCGCGTCACATCTTCCTCATCGCCACGTACCGCCGCACGTCCGGCAGCGACCTGACCGCCATCACTCCGAGCCCGGCTCCGGCGGCTGCCATGGTGATTGCCGTGATGTATCCGAGTGTCGCATCACTTTTCTCCTGTTCTTCAGCGGATCCCCGACCCGCTAGATTGATGTCCTCAATCCGCGGCAGGCGGCGCCTGCGCTGGCGGCTGCGCAGGGGCTCACCGCCCGCCTGCGGCGACCGCCGATGTAAGCGTTCGGTCGTGAATTCGAATTATTTCTTGACCGTTGCTGGTTCGTCAGGCGGTGATACTCTCTGAGTAACAACAATTGAGATGAGATGAACGCGATGCCCTTCAGGTCAGCGCCAACACGAAGAGCATCCAGCGCGACACAATCTGAAATCGCCATCAGCCGCGTGCTCGCTGACATGGGAAGCGCCGACCAGCTCGCTCACGCCGATCCCGCAATCCGTGTCGCCTGCCCCGTCTGCGAAGCACTCAGCCATCAGCGATGCCTGGAGCGCAACCCAAAGCAATACGTCACCCCGCACGCAGAGCGTGCCGCGCTCGTAACCGGTGCCGCCGCCTAAAGGGGAGCGGGATGAACTACACCTGCTGGCGATGGGGGCCTTGATGTTGTCCTCGCGGCGGATGACGCCGATGGGTTTGCCGCCCATGGCGGGGTCGATGTGGGCGCGCGGCACCGACCGGTAGGTGGCGATGCTGCTGCCGGCGCCGAGATGCTGGTCCAGCCAGGTCTCGGCCGCGGCGCGGAACAGCACCTGCCCGGCCGTGGGGTCGACGAAGGTGCGGGCGCGCTTGTCGTGCTCGACCTTGAGCGCGAAGTCCTCGGCTTCGCGCCGGTCATCGCCGAAGGACTGCTCGCGCTGGCGGCTGGACCGGCCGCCGACGGTGCGGTAGCGGACCACCCACTGATGCGGGCAACTGTCCCATTGGCCTGCGGGGCACGGGCAGCGTTTGAAGATTCTGGCCACGGCAGTCATACCTCCCGGGACTGGAGCCATTCCTCCACGTGCCGCTCGCGGAACCGCAGGTACCGGCCGACCCGGTAGCCCCGCAGCCCCCATTGCCGCCAGCAGCCGTAGACGGTTTTCTTTGGCACGCCGAGCTAGGCAGCCAGTTCCTCCACGCTCAGGAGCCGACCATCCAGACCAGCACCAGCATGCAGGTACATAACCGTCCGCCGTACGTACCTCCGCGCCCGAAGATTGTTTATTAGCCTATATATAGGCAGTCTGGGAGTGCATTCGACGGTTTATCCGGCCCGCGGCCTGGTACTTTCCCAGGGCGCGCAGGTGCTCGGGCTCGTCGTGGTCCAGTTTAAGGGCGCGGGCCAGGTCCGCGCGAACGTGGCGCGGGGAAAGGTCTACCGGCGCGTGCACGTCGTCTCAGAACCGCTCTCGGACTATCAGCGCTGGTCCCACAGCATCATGCAGCCGCATGTCGACGCGGGCACCGACATGCGGTGGATGCCGCGCCGCCACGTGTCGTCCATCGCTTTCCCTGGCAATGATTTATGGCTGTTCGATGACCACCTCGTGGTGTTTCACCACTACGCAGGCAACGGGGCCAGCACTGGTTTCACCACCTCTACCGATCCCGGTGACATCGAGCTGTGCACGTCGGCTTTTGAGGCGGTGTGGAAGCTCGCCATCCCGCACCGGGACTACCGGCCCGCGTGACAGGCGGCAGTTGCTTTCGTGACCAGTGACGTCCAGCGCGCCAAGGAGGCATTTGGCAGCCGGCTCCGCGAGATCCGCCAGGACGCGGGCCTGACTGGACGCCAGCTCGCGGAGCTGAGCGGCTTTCACTTTACGAAGATCTCGCGGGTCGAACACGGCGCCCAGGGGTTGTCAGATGCCGATATCCGTACCTGGTGCCTGGCCTGTGACGCCACCGATGAAATCCCCTCCCTGATCGCCCAGGCACGGGCGGCTGATTCTCTTTACCGGGAATGGAAACGGCAGGCGCGCGGCGGATTGCGGCGCTTGCAGGAAACCATCGGGCCTCTTTATGAGCAGACCAGGCTGTTCCGCGTCCACGAGCACTGGAGTATTCCCGGATTGCTGCAGACCGCGGCCTACTCGACTGAGAGCATGGCCTACTGGTCACGGCTTCTCAAGTTGCCCGACGACCGATCTCGGCGGCCCGGGGCGCGATCTTGTCATCGGCCAGGGCGCGCACGGACTCGGGGAGCGCCTCGTGCTCCTCGGACAGGGCAAACGCCGGGAAACCATCGCTCATGGCTCGATGGTAGGGCAGCGGGCCTGCCGCTTCAGGGCTGGCCGCGGACGGCGATCTTGTAGACGCGGGCCTGGTAGGTGCCCGCGTTGTCGGGCGGCAGCTTGGTGAACCAGACGAGCAGGTAGCGGGCGTGCGCCGGCGTGCCGAGGTGGAACGGCACCGCGCCGCCCGCGTTCGCGGCGCTCGCGACCCGGCGCAGGTCCGCCTGGCCGGGGCTGTTCCCGGCGCGGAGCTGGATGTCGGCGCCGGAACTGCTGGTCAGCGACACCTGTACCGAAGAGACGGTGACCGGGTGGCCCATGTCGAGCAGCAGGCCGGTCCCGTTCTTCAGGTTCCCGAACTCCGGTGTGTCGTACCACTGGCTGTACCAGGGCGTGGCCGGGTTCCCGGCGATCGCCAGCGCCGCGTTCTGCGGATTGTCGCCGTCGGCCGTCCCCGCCGGGCCGAACGCCGCCACCCCGGCCGGGGCCAGTGCCCTGACCGCCGCGGGGCTGGCCGACGGGGTGCCGGCCGGGGACGCCTGGCCCGGGCTGGCTGGCACCGTGCTGGCCTGGCCCGTGCTGGCCGGTACCGTGCTGCCCTGGACCGCCGGGACGCTGGCCGGGCTGGCGTGGCCGCCCGGCGGGGCGGGCTGCGAGCTGGCGGCGGCCGACGCGTGCCGGTCCCGGCCCAGGCCGGAGACGAACTTGTAGCTGGCGAAGCCCAGCACCGCCAGGACCAGCACGGCCAGGACGGCCGTCCAGCGCACCCGGCGCCGCTCGCGCGTCCGGAGCGGCATGCCCGGCTGGAAGGCCTCCGCCGCCGTGATCTCCTTTTCGGACCGCCACGCCGAGTCGTACTCGTCGATCAGCGGCGCGGGGTCCTGCCCCACGGCGCGGGCGATCGCGCGGATGTGGCCCCGCGCGTAGAAGTCACCGCCGCACGCGGCGTAGTCGTCCTGCTCGATGCCCTGGATGATGGGCTCGGTGACCCGGGTGCGCTGACTGACCTCGTGAACGCTGAGCCCGGCCCGGCGGCGGGCCGCGGCCAGCGTCGCGCCGATGCTCACGCGCGCCTCCTCGCACCCCCCGGGGCTGGGGTTGCTGCCTACAGTAGCCCGGAACGTACCCGCTTCCCGTCGCCGTTACCCGGGGCAGGAGGGGTGGCCGGGGCACGAGCGCCGTTCGTTCGGCATGAAACTACGGACGTCCGTCGCGCAGGGCGGCACCCTTGGCGCGGGCCTGATCGGCCAGGACCTCGGCGAACGAGGCCAGCCGGGCGCGCAGCGCGGCGCCTTCGGCGGTCCCGGCGACGCCGAGGATGCGGACGGCGAGCAGGCCGGCGTTGCGGGCGCCGCCGACCGCGACGGTCGCGACCGGGATGCCGGCCGGCATCTGCACGATCGAGAGCAGCGAGTCGAGGCCGCCCAGGTTGGCCAGCGGCACCGGCACGCCGATCACCGGCAGCGGCGTGACCGACGCCAGCATGCCGGGCAGGTGCGCGGCGCCGCCGGCGCCGGCGATGATCACTCGCAGCCCGCGGCGTTCGGCCGACGAGCCGTACTCGATCATCTCGTGCGGCATCCGGTGCGCGGACACCACGTCGGCCTCGTAGGGCACGGCGAACTCGTCCAGCGCCTCGGCCGCGCTCCGCATCACCGGCCAGTCCGAGTCGCTGCCCATCACTATTCCGACGATGGCGCTCATTCCCCGTCCTCTTTTCCCCAGCGCAGGTAGCTGGCGGCGCGGCGGGCCCGGTCCGTCAGTTCCGCCACGTCCTCGCCGGTCACGGTGACGTGGCCGATCTTGCGGCCCGGGCGCACCGGCTTGCCGTACATGTGCACCTTGACGGCCGGGTCGCCGGCCATCACGTGGATGTACCGGTCGTAGACGTCGGCGTCGTCGCCGCCGAGCACGTTGGCCATCACCGCGGCCGGGGCGACGGGCGCCGGCGAGCCCAGCGGCAGGTCCAGGACGGCCCGCAGGTGCTGCTCGAACTGGGAGGTGCGCGCCCCCTCGATGGTCCAGTGCCCGCAGTTGTGCGGGCGCATCGCCAGCTCGTTGACCAGCAGCCCGGCTCGTGTCTCGAACATCTCCACCACCAGCAGCCCGGTCACGCCGAGCTCCCCGGCGATCCGCAGCGCCAGTTCCTGCGCCTGCGCCGCGCGGCCGGGAGCCAGGCCAGGCGCGGGGGCGATCACCTCGCGGCAGATGCCGTCCCGCTGGACCGTCTGCACCACCGGGTACACCGCGCCCTGCCGGTGCGGCGAGCGGGCCGCGAGCACCGCGAGCTCGCGCTCGAACGGGACGTATTCCTCGGCGATCAGATCTATGCCGTGGCTGAGGACGTCGTCGGCCTCGGCGGCGGTTTCGCACACCCACACGCCCTTGCCGTCGTAGCCGCCGCTGACCGCCTTGAGCACCACCGGCCACCCGCCGGAACCGCCCGCGAACGCCTGGATTCCGGCCAGGTCGCGCACCGGCGCGAACCGGGGGCAGGCGATCCCGAGGCCTGCCAGCCGCTCGCGCATGGCCAGCTTGTCCTGGGTGAAGCGCAGCGCCGCGGCGCCGGGCCGGACGTGGACGCCATCCTGCTCAAGTGCCGTGAGATGCGGCCCTGGCACGTGCTCGTGGTCGAACGTGACCACGTCGCAGCCGGCCGCGAATTCCCGCAGGTCGGCCATTGACCGGTAGTCGCCGAGCCAGGTCCCCGCCACCACCTGGGCCGCGCTCTCCGCGGCGTCGCCGGCCAGGACGCGGAAGCCGACGCCGAGCGCGGTGGCGGCCTGGCTGGTCATCCTGGCCAGCTGGCCGGCGCCGACCATGCCCGCCACGGGAGGGGCCGTCGCTGAGCGCGGCGTGGGGGGCGTATCCGCGGAATCGGTCACGGTCCGTACCCTACGGGACCGGCACCTGCGGAAGCGGCCAGGATGTAACACAACCGTTTCCTGAGGCCGATGTTTTTCTGCTACGAAGCATAGTGGTCTTTCGTCCCGCTTCTATCTGGGTAAAAGACTGGTGATCATGGCCCACCCCAAGAGGGGAGCGCGCGGATGGCGACACGCGACCAGGACGTCACGCAAAGCGGCGACATGGGGCCGGGCGTTCTCGTCCGGGAAGGCAGTTACGGCACCCAGGTCATGGCGGTCGAGCCGGGCGGGGCGGAATTCATCCCGCTCAACGAGCGGCACGGCCGGCCGATCCAGCTCTTCTGGACCTGGACCTCGCCGAACATGGAGTTCGCCACGATCTTCGTCGGCATGCTCGCGGTCGTGGTGTTCGGCCTCGGCTTCTGGTCGGCGGCGCTGGCCCTCATCCTGGGCAGCGCCATCGGCGGCATCACGCAGGGCATCCTGTCGCGGCGTGGCCCGAAGTACGGGGTACCGCAGATGGTGCTGAGCCGGCTCGGGTTCGGCTACTGGGGCAACGCGCTGCCTGCCGGGCTGAACTCGGTGACCGCAGGGATCGGCTGGTTCGCGGTGAACAGCGTCAGCGGCGCCTTCGCGCTGAACGTGCTCACCCACTGGCCGCAGGTGCTCTGCCTGCTCATCATCGTGGTGATCCAGGTCTTCGTGGCGTTCTTCGGCTACAACCTGGTGCACCTGTTCGAGCGGTACGCCTTCCCCGTGCTCACCATCATCTTCCTGATCGCCTCCGGCGTCATCCTGAGCAAGGCCCAACCGGGCGCGTCGCACCACACCATCCCCGGTGCGTTCCTGCTGACGTTCGGCGCCTCGTTCGGCTACGCGGTGGGGTGGAACCCATACGCGGCCGACTACACCCGTTACTTCAAGCCGGACACGAACAAGACCGCCATCGCCTTGTGGTCCGGGCTCGGGCTGTTCCTTTCCTGCGCGCTGCTCGAGGTCGTCGGCGCGGCGGCCGGTACCGTGGCCAGTGCGGTCAAGGCCTTCGACACCAACCCGACCGGCGGCTTCACCGGGCTGCTGGCCACCCCGCTGGCCGACCTCACGCTGCTGGCCATCGCGCTCGGTGCCGTCTCGGCCAACGTGCTCAACATCTACTCCGGCGCGCTGTCGTTCACCGCGATCGGCATCAAGCTGCCGCTCTCGCTGCGCCGGGCGATCGTGGCGCTCGGGTTCGGCACCATCGGGTTCTTCCTGGCCTGGAGCGGGCTGCACGACGCGGGCACCAAGTACGAGGACTTCCTGCTGATCATCGCGTACTGGATCGCCCCGTGGCTGGCCGTCTACTTCTGCGACCAGCTGCTGCGGCGCAACCCGGACGAGACCCTGCTGTTCTCGACCAGGCGCACGAACTGGGCCGGACCGGTCGCCATGCTGATCGGGATGGGCCTGTCGATCTGGCTGTTCTCCAACCAGACCAAGTACGTCGGGCTGGTGCCGACCCACGTCCCGGCCGTCGGCGACCTGACCTTCGAGGTCGGGTTCGTCATCACGGCCGCGGTCTACCTGGCCTGGCATCTTATCGCCGGGACGGGGCGGGAGACCACGCTCACCGCCTGACGGCCTACGCGGGGCCGCGGACCGGCTGGGTACCCGGCCGGAGCGGGTGCCTGGGCAGGAAGACGGCGAACGTGGCGGGCTTCGGCTTGACCAGCACCACGCGCCCGCCGTCCGCCGCCGCCATCGTCCGCGCCAGCGCCAGCCCCAGCCCGGTCCCCTCCGGGCGGCCGCTGACGCTCCGCTCGAAGATCCGGGATGCCAGTTCCGGCGGGACGCCCTTGCCCTCGTCCCGGACCTCGATCACCACCGAACGCGCGTTCTGCGAGGTCTGCAGGGTCACCGTCCCCCCGCCGTGCATGAGCGCGTTATCCAGCAGCGTGGCGAGCACCTGGGCCAGCCCGCCCGGGGTGACGTGAGCATGCAGGCCGCGCACGCCGATCCACACGAGCTTGCGGTGCACCCGGCGGAAGGCCGGCTCCCACTCGGTGACCTGCTGCTGCACGATCTCGTCGATGCCGGTCAGGGCGGCCGAAGCCGCGCTCGCCCGGCGGGCCGGGCTGAGCAGCTGGGTCACCACGTCGGCCAGCCGCTCGGCCTGGGTGAGGGCGGCGCTGCCCTCCTCCCGGACCACGTCCGGGTCGTCCGCCGCCGCGATCATCTCCTCCAGCCGCATCGACAAGGCGGTCAGCGGCGTGCGCAGCTGGTGCGAGGCGTCCACCGCGAGCTCGCGGTCCGCGGCGAGCAGGCTGCTGAGCCGGCGCGCGGACGTGTCGAGACCGTCGGCCACCTGGTCGAGGTCGGCCACCCCGTACCTGCGGCCGAGCGGCCGCGGGTCGCCCGCGCCGAGCCGCGCGGCCGCCTCGGCGAGCTCCTCGACCGGCCGGGCCATCCGGCGCGCGAGCACGGCGGTCAGCCAGCCGGACAGCGCGATCGCCGCGACCATCAGCGCGACGATCACGGCCAGCGCGGCCGCCCCGCGCCCTGCGGCGATCACCAGGGCGGGCACGCCCACGATGAGGACGGCGATGAGCGCCACGGCGAAGCTCGAGAGCCACAGCCTCCTGCGCATCGCTCACCCCGAGGGGTCAGTCGCCGCGTTCAAAGCGGAATCCGACGCCCCGGACCGTGGTGATGTACCTGGGGCTGTGCGCGTCGTCGCCGAGCTTGCGGCGCAGCCAGGAAATGTGCATGTCGAGCGTCTTGGTGGACGTCCACCACTTCGCGTCCCAGACCTCGCGCATGATCTGCTCGCGGGTGACCACCTTGCCCGCGTCGCGCAGCA
>Ga0335069_10000938_pt1 | contig 47015 bp, 56 predicted proteins | sample Lox_Sample_11_FD_206714 | JGI IMG/M metagenome (GOLD analysis project Ga0335069, IMG submission 206714) | Soil microbial communities from Loxahatchee National Wildlife Refuge, Florida, United States - Lox_Sample_1.1 | ecosystem: Environmental > Terrestrial > Soil > Wetlands | place: USA... | reverse complement strand
GGCTGATTGCATTGTAACAGTCGGAGCGGCACGGCTCCTGCGACTAGGGAAACACACAGGCCGGCACCATTGACTCGTGCCGGCCGTGCACATGGATGAGAAAGACCTGGGCTACTTTACTGCGTCGGCAGTTTTGTCGGCCGCCTTTTCGGTTCCCTTGGCGGTGTCTTTAGCAGCGCTCTTGGTACCCTTGGCAGTTGACTTGGCAGCGGCCTTCGTTGCGTGACCGGTATCCTTTGCGGCTGTGTCAGTGGCCTTGCCGGAAGTCTTGGCTACTTTCTCGGTGCCCTTTCCGGTGTCCTTCGCCACCTTTGCGGTACCTTTGCCAGTATCTTTAGCCGCTTTATCGGTAGCTTTGCCGGTGTCCTTCGCGGCCTTGCCGGTTGCGTCGGCAGTCTTCTCGGCCCCCTTCTTCGTTTCGTGGCCTGTTTTTTCGGCGGCTTTCTTGGTGTCCTTCCCAATGTCTTTGACGACGTCTTGCGCGAAACTCAACGAGAAGGCAATGACGAGGCCGGTGATCAATGCGAGAAACCGCTTCATATATCGATCTCCTATGGTGATGAAAGTAGAGCAGGATTAGAACACGAGCCGTAATACAGGGCAAGGACCCCAGCAGGCGAACCGCTAGGCAGATTTGGAAGTACCGCCATTTTGGGAAACCCCTTCTTCGCGGTTGGCTTCTCTTTCGGATTCGCGGGTGAGCTTTCGCAGAGAAATGTGCTCGAAGCGGGCCAGGATCAAACCGAGGGGCGCAACTGACATGAATGTGACGAGCCAAAACATAATGCTGGCCGCGACAGCGATTTCGGGGCGATCGCTGTAGTCGAAGCTCTTGCTCAGAATGGCCACGGTCGCGAGTTGGGCGCCGCCGCCGATGAAGGGAAGTTGTGCTACACCGCCGGCAACACTGGCACCCATCAGTAAAATTCCCTGGGGCAGGCCGAAGTCGGCGAGTCCGGTGGCGGGCGCAAAGGCATGAAGGATTTGGCGATAGGAAAAGGCAACTAACATCCAGATGACGAAGGAAATTCCGCCCGCCTGAAGAAGGGAGTTCCAGTCGCGAACGGCGTGGAGGCCCTCGCTCAAAATGCGCACTCTCTGCTCGACGGTGTGGGAGAGCGACTCGGAGTGAGGCGCGACCTTGCGTCGAAACCAGGAGGAGATCTGAGGGCCCCTCCGCCATACGGCGTACAACGCTGCGAGAAGCACGACAAAAAGCCCGAGAATGATATAGCCGAGATACCAGTCGTCGCGAAAATCTCGACGCATTTGGGGAACCAGGAACAGGTCAACGGCGAGAATGAGGGCAACGGCTCCGGTGTCAAAGGCGCGCTCCACGAACCAGAGGGCGAGTTGGTGGGAGAAAAGGCTCTTCGTGCGCAGAGAGATCAGATAGGGGCGTATTAGCTCCCCGGGGCGGCCGAACAGTGCCATTCCTGCGAAGCCGATGAACTGCGGGGCCACCAGACTCTTCCAGGATGCGTCTGGGTGAGTGGGGCGGAGGAAAATCTTCCAGCGGATGGAGCGAAGAAAGTCGGCGCAATGAATTAAGAAAACCGCAAACAGAATCTGAAGCCAGTTGATGTCGGCGGTATTTTCTTCAAAGGTGGCCCAGTCGAATTTGCGCCACTCACGAATCTGCAGGTAAACCAATCCCGCGAGCACTACGAGGACGACGGCGAACGTTACATAGTGTCTGCGCTTCATGAATTCCGGTGTTCGGGAAGGCAAGGGCCAAAGTAAATGAGCGAGCGAAAGAGGTCAACGATGCTGCTGCAGCGGGTATTCAGTTTGCCGACTGCTGGTTGGTCTTGGTTTTTGCCGTGTTACCCTCGGCACGAGCTGCGAGCTTCTTGCGGTTGAACTCCTTGATGATGTGCGCGACATAGGCGCGTGTTTCGCGATAGGGAGGCACACCGTGATATTGCTGCACCCGCAGAGGCCCTGCGTTATAGGCTGCCAGTGCCTTGGCAATGTCGTCGTTGTACTGCAACAGTAATTCGCGGAGATATTGGGTTCCGGCATTCACGTTCGCAGAAGGATCGAAAGCGTTGGTCACGCCCAAACGCGCCGCGGTACCCGGCATGAGCTGCATCAGTCCCTGGGCTCCCTTGGGTGAAACCGCTCTCGGATTAAACGCGCTCTCAGCGTGAATGACGCTGGTGATCAGGTCGGGATCGATCTGAGTCTTGTCGCTCGCCGCCGCTATAACCTGATTGAGATCAGTTTTGCTCTGAAGTTCGGGAGCAGCTGGCAGTGGCTCTTGCGACTCGCTGATCCCGGAAATTTCTGAAGTGGGCACGTCGACGTAATTGGTATCGTCAATATAGACCCGAGTCTGTGAACCGATGACCTCACGGCGATAGTGATGAATCGTGAATCCGTTCTTGAGGGTGAGGTCGTACGCTGTACGAGTTGCCGGGCCACCAGCAAAAGCCGATAGTGCAGAGACAAGAACGAGCCCGAGTTGTAATCGAGTCTTCAAACTTCAATCTTCAAACCTGGCTTGCCATCGTTTTGATGCCGAGCACCTGCTCGACCGCTGCTGCTACTCCAGCATCATCATTACTCAGAGTGACGGGGAAGCCAAGTTGCTTGATAGCTTCGCTGGCGTTTCCCATGATCACCGGATGTCCAGCGAAGTTTAGCATTTCGATGTCGTTATAGTTATCGCCAATCGCCATTACCTGATCTTTGGTAAGTCCCCGGTAACCAGCCCAGCGCTCGACGGCATGGCCTTTGGAGCAGCCGTAGTTCAGGACATCGAACATACATAAATCGCGGGCGATGTATTCAGTCTTTAAAACTGTGATTTCGTGATCCATGCCAGAGGCTTTGAGGTGAGTCTCGGCTTCGCGCATGCGGGCGATGTTGCCGCAAAACATGGCTTGAATGGGATCTTTCACCAGCGCATTCTCAATGGGAGCGATGAATTCAATCCAGGGTGCATTCTTCTCGATCCAGCGACTGATGCTGCTATTGAGCACGTCGGCATGTTCGAGAACCAGCGCGCCACGAACTTCGCTATCGAAGGTTATGACGCAATTGGCGCGGTAGGCGTCCATGTGGGCGATGAGTTTTCGTGCGGTCGCAGAGGGGAGAAGATCTCGGTGGAAGAGCTCCCCGTTCATAGATTTCGTGACGGCGCCGTTAGAACTGATCAGCCAGAGAGGGAAGCCCAGAGCTTCGGCGATGGGCATGGCGAAGGCATGGCGCCGACCGGTGACGAGGAGGATCTCGATTCCAGCCTCATGCGCCTGACGAAGGGCGGTGATATTCGCAGCGGGAATCTTGAACTCGGAATTCAGCAGGGTGCCGTCGATGTCAATGGCAATGAGCTGGACGGGAGCTTTCACTGCCTTGATTTTATCGGCAGCGGCGGCGTTGGCCAAATCTGGGATTTCAAGTCGTCGGGATCAGAAGCGGAGCACTACTCCAAGACTCGTGACTAGCTGATTCTCGCGTTGGCTGAGGTTCAACACGAGGTCGGGATTTCCCGAGTAGAAGTCGCGAACGTCGATGCGGGCGCTGAGCAGGGGAAATATCTTCCAGTCGAGTCCGCCGCCGACTTCCAAAGTTGCGGAGTTGTTGGAATTGCTACCGAACGTATTGGTGCTGAAATGGGCGACACCGACGCCAGCTAGAACGTAGGGAGAGATGAAGAACTCAGGAAAGGCTTTGAGCTTCACTCCCGGGGTAATGAAGAGCGCGGAATATTTGGCATGTCCGGAGACGAGTTGGTAAGCGCTGGAGGTGGAATTGAAAGTGCCGAAGACGGGTACTTCCACATACGCGGAGGCGAGAGGAATGTGCGCGAAGCGATGGGCGAAGCTGCCACCGACCGCCCAAGCTGCGCTGGCACTGAACGGATCATTGATGGGGAAGTAGCCTCCGATGGTGACTGCAACTTCATTGCTCTGGGCGTTGGCGTTTGTTGCCACAAAAAATCCGAGGAGCAAAACGATCAGGAAAGCACGATAAAGGGTCTTCGGAATCATCTCCGCTTAGATGCGGGTCGAAAAAGAGGTTTGTCCCGTTGTATTTATGTGGCGGGAATCGAACGGCAGATTTATTCTGCATGGTCACTTTCCGAAAGCAGATGAGCGCAGATGACGGCAATTCGCTGGGTGAGACGCTGGAAGACCCAGATCCTACTGTTTCTGTCGGTGGTAGGTCCGGGCATCATTACCGCCAACGTCGATAACGACGCGGGGGGGATCCTCACCTATTCCCAGGCGGGCGCTCAATTTGGTTATTCCCTCCTGTGGACGATGCTCCCGGTCACGCTGGCCTTGATCGTGATCCAGGAGATGTGTTCGCGCATGGGCGCGGTGACCGGCAAGGGCCTCTCCGATCTGATCCGCGAAGAATACGGGCTGCGCATCACGTTCTTCCTGATGGCTGCTCTGGTGCTGACGAACTTCGGCAATGTGGTGACGGAGTTTGCCGGAGTCGCCAGCAGCCTGGAATTGTTCAACATCCCAAAGTACGTTTCGGTGCCGATCGCGGCGGTGGTGGTTTGGCTGATTGTGCTGAAAGGGAACTATAAGACGGTAGAGAAGGTATTCCTCGCGGCCTCATTCTTCTACATCACCTACATCGTTGCCGGGGTTCTGGCCAAACCGGAATGGCTGCATTCGCTGCTGGCGACCGTGACGCCGCCAGCGAAACACGAACTCAAGAGCTCAGCCTATCTGTATATGACGATTGGCGTGGTGGGGACGACGATCGCTCCATGGATGCAGTTCTACCTGCAGGCGTCGATCGTGGAAAAGGGCGTCACGGCGAAGCAGTATGGCGCATCGCGACTGGACGTAATCGCCGGGTGTTTTTTCACCGACCTGGTGGCATGGTTCATCATTGTTGCCTGCGCCGCGACGCTGTTCGCGCATGGATTCAGGGACATCAAAGATGCGGCGGACGCGGCCAATGCACTTCGTCCATTGGCGGGCGAATACGCGTACATTCTGTTTGCCGCGGGATTGTTCAACGCCTCGCTGTTCGCGGCGTCGATCTTGCCGCTTTCAACGGCGTACACGGTCTGCGAAGGTTTGGGATTTGAATCGGGCGTCGATAAGAAATTCGGCGAGGCGCGGTTCTTTTACTGGCTGTATGGCTTATTAATCATTGCCGGGGCAGGACTGGTTCTGCTGCCACATTTCCCTTACATCAAGGTCATCATTTTTTCCCAGGTTCTGAACGGGGTCGTGTTGCCGTTCGTGCTCATTTTCATGCTGCTGCTGATCAACAAAAAAGAATTGATGGGAGAGCACCGCAACTCGACCTTTTTCAACATTGTGGCATGGGCGACCGTAATCGTCGTGATCGGTCTGAGCACGGCGTTGCTGGTAACAAGTTTCCAATCGCCGGTGGGGCAGTGATTTTGTTTTCAGCAGCGTAGTCGTTTAAGAATCTTCTAATTTCCTTCCAATCTTTTTCTAAGCTGTGGGGCGTAGAAAAAGCGAATCATGGCTACACTTCCTCTTCCGAATATCTCTTCCCAGATTCCTTTTGGAGGCGTGCTGGTAGCAAGCGCGGACCGCGGCCTGCGCGACCAGCTCGTTTCAACCCTCAATGATCGCCGGTGCCCCGTGGTTACTGCGACCGGCGGTGCCGACGCGCTTGGCAAACTCGAAAGCAGCGAATGTGACGTGCTTTTGCTGGACGGATACCTGCCTGATCTCGATTGCGAAGAACTGATGCGGATGGTGGAGCAGCAGTATCCGGGAGTAGAGATTGTGCGGATTGATCCCAAGACACGAAATTTGATTGGCTCGCCGAAGCGTTGGACGCATGGACTTTCGAATGTGTTTCGGGCGTGCGAGTCGGTCGGCGAAGAAGTGAGCGGTGAAGTGGCTGTTCCTGAATGCGTCCAATCGCGGATGGTTGAGGCTCTTCCGGGGATGGTGGGCGCGGACGAGCGCATGAAAAAGATCTATCGGGCGGTGCGGCTGGTGGCTCCGCGCCTGACGACAGTGTTGGTCACTGGCCCGACGGGCAGTGGCAAGGAGTTGGTGGCCAGGGCGGTGCACGAGATGAGTCTCCGGGCAGAGAAGCCGTTTGTGGTTATCAATTGCGCAGCCATTCCTGAAGCATTACTTGAAGCAGAGCTATTTGGGTATGCGCGTGGTGCGTTTACGGGGGCGGTACAGCCACGGGCGGGGAGGATTCAGTCGGCGCAGGGCGGAACGCTGTTTCTTGACGAAATTGGAGAGCTGCCGGTGGGCTTGCAAGCCAAGCTATTACGGTTTCTGGAACGCGGGGAGGTGCAGAGGCTGGGAAGTTCGGAGGTATTTCGGGTGGATGTGCGGGTAGTTGCGGCTACAAATGCTGAACTGGCAGAAAAGGTAGCGAGGGGAGAGTTCCGGGAGGATCTGTATTACAGGCTGTCGGTTTTTCCGATTGAGCTACCGGCATTACGCGAGCGGAAGGGAGATATTCCCTTTCTGGCCAGGCATTTTGTGATGCAGTTGGCTCCGGGGCGTGCGGTGGAGATCAGCGGCGAAGCGGAAAGACTGCTGATGGCGCACGAATGGCCGGGGAACGTGCGGGAGTTGATGCATGTGCTGGAGCGGGCGCTGATCCTTTACGAAGAAGCGCCGATGATAGGAGCAGAACACATACAGTTTTCACCCGTGCCGCGCCGGTCCGAACCGCAGGCGCCGCGCAAGGGGCCGGTGTGTGCGTGAGAGAAATCTTATGTGCGCATGCGGTCCATGGCATTTTTCGTGCACCTCCGTTCCGCGAGACTGTTTGGCGAACAGGAGGTGCGTATGAGCCTTATCGATACGGCACAGATCAATGCCTTGACGCGTTTTCTTGACGCCACCGCGCAACGTCAGCAGGCGATTACCACCAATATCGCCAATATTGATACTCCGAACTACCACACCAAAGATGTCGAATTCCGGAGCCTGCTGGAGCAGGCGAGCAGCGGCGTTATGCCGGCGAGCTTTCAGCCGCATCTGCGGGAGGTACAAGGACTCATGGAGCGTCCGGATGGGAACAACGTCAGCCTAGAACGCGAGGGCCTGGCGCTGGCCGACACCCAGTTGCAGTTCCAGACTGGCGTGCAACTGCTGCGCTCGGAATTCAAGCGGTTGCAGACGGCGATCCAGGAAGGAAGTAAGTAACCGTGAATCTGTTCGGCATGCTCGACGTGAGTGGGTCGGCTTTGACGGCGGAGCGCCAGCGCGCCGAGGTGGTAACGGCCAACATGGCCAATGCGGAAACAACGCGAACACCGGAAGGCGGTCCGTACCGGCGGAAACTGGTGGTCTTCAAGTCGCAAGAGCAAAGACCGTTTCCCCAGATGTTGAACGCCAGTTTGCGATCGATGAATGCTCCGGGGGTGAAAGTCGAACAGGTGGTCGCGGATAGCAGCCCTCCACAGATGCGTTTTGATCCGGGCAATCCGGATGCGAATGCGCAGGGATTCGTGGCGTATCCGAATGTCGATCCGGTGAACGAGATGGTGGACCTGCTGGGCGCGGTGCGAGCGTACCAGATGAATTCGTCGGCGGTACAGGCGACCAAGCAGATGATTCAGCAGTCGATCGATCTGCTTCGGTGAGGTTGAGCGATGACCAACAGCATTCCAGGCATGCGCATTGTTCCAGCGGACATGGAGTATTCCTCGCCGGCGCGGACGGTTGCGGGCGAAAGCAGTTTCAGCGACATGCTGGATGAGGCGGTATTGAATGTTGACCAGTTGCAGGCGCAAGCCAATCAGAAGGTTGGGGCGATGCTGGGAGGGAACTCGGCCGACGTGCACGACGCGATGATTGCGGTGCAGAAGGCAGACCTATCGTTCCAGTTGATGATGCAGGTGCGAAATAAGGTGGTCCAAGCCTACCAGGAAGTGGAGCGGATGCAGTTCTGAGGGACTGAGGCGAAGTGGCCGTACAGAACATGTCGGACGTCGTCAAGCAGGTGCAGGAGTTCGCTTCCGGCCTGACGATGAAACAGCGGGCGCTGGTGATCGGGGGAGCACTGCTGGTTGCCGCGGTTCTGTGGATCTTTGTGCGGGTGCTGGGATCGCCTGACATGAAGACGCTCTACTCGGGACTGAAACCTAATGATGCGCAGGGGATTGCCGCCAAGCTCGCCGCGAAGAACATTCCTTACGAAATTTCTGCCGACGGAGCCAGCATACAGGTTCCCTCCGATCAACTCGATCGGGGACGGCTGGAAACGGCCTCGCAGGGCCTGCCGCGAAACGCACGCATGGGGTTTGAGATCTTCGATACCCCGAACTGGCTCGGAACCGATTTCACTGACAAAGTGAATTATCAACGGGCTTTGGAAGGAGAACTCGAACGCACAATCCAAACCTTAGGGGAAGTGGAGGGGGTGCGGGTGCATCTGGTGATGCCGTCCGAGTCTCTGTTCAGCGAAAACGAACACGAAGCCAAAGCTGCGGTCATTGTGAAGACGAACGGCAACCTGTCGCCGCAGAAACAGTTTGCCATTGCACAACTGGTGGCGAGCGCAGTGGATAAGCTGCGTCCGGAGAATGTCACGGTTATGGATGCTGACACGGATCGTCCGCTGCGGCATGCGGGGGCCGGTTCGACGGACGGAGGCGATCTAGGCGACCAGCTTTCGCAGCAGTTAGTAGCGACTCTCGAGCCGGTTGTTGGGCAGGGGCATGTGCGCGCGACAGTACGGGTGGAGTACGACTCGAGCTCGTTTGAAGATACGCAGGAGACCTACGACCCCAAGTCGGCAGTGGCGATCAGCCTGCAGAAGTCTCAGGAGAGCAACGGGAGTACGACGACGAGTGGGATTCCTGGGACCGCAAGCAATACCCCGACCGGCGGAGCGAGCGCGGTCGTTACGAAGTCGACAAACGGCGATACGCAATTGGCGACTTCGGAGGCGGGAACTTACGTGGTGAACAAATCCTTTCGGCGCACGGTGCAGCCCGCAGGACGCATGCGACGGCTAACGGCAGCGGTGCTGGTGGATGATGCAGTGGTGGAATCCGGTGGCAAAGTGGAACGGCGCAAAAGAACGCCCGAAGAAATCAAGAACTTGGAACAAGTGGCGGGCGCAGCGATCGGAGTCGATACCACACGTGGCGACGTGCTGACAGTCGAGAACCTGTCGTTTCAGGAAGCTCCGGTTGAAAAGGTGGTGCTTCCGACGAAGGTGGAGCGCGTGCGGGTGCTGGTCTCGCAATGGTCGCAGGTGCTTCGCTACGGGCTTCTGGGTTTGTTGTTCCTGGCTGTCTATTTCGTGATGCTGCGTCCGGTAAAGAAGCAGATCCTGACTGCCTTCCGCGAACTGCCCGGTCGGGTGGCTGCGGCAAAGAAGCCGGTTCTCCCCGACGCCAACGTGGCAGAAAAGTTGCTGGAACAGCCGACATTCGAAGCGGCGCCGGAAGGGCAGAAAGTGTCTGGTCTGAAGAAACAGTTGGCCGAGCGAGTGAAGGCTGAGCCGACGGGCGCGACCAAGCTAGTGCAGAGCTGGATTCGGGAAGGTGCGCGATGAGCAATGCGATCGCGCTCACCGGCGTGCGCAAGGCGGCCATCCTGCTGGTGCTTTTGGGGGAGGACGCATCAAGCAAGGTGTTTCAATCGCTGCCGGAAGCTGACTTGCACAAGGTGACGGAAGCGATCGCCGAATTGGAAACGGTTCGTCCGGAAACAGCGTTGCAGGTGCTGGAGGAATATCAGCGCCTCAGCATGACCCAGGAATATATGGCGCAAGGCGGGAAGGAGTACGCGCTGCGATTGCTGGTGAAAGCGTTCGGCAACGATGGCGCCAAGGCTCTGATGAACCAGGTCGAACGAGCGCAGGAACTCAGCGCCAGCAAACTCGACTCGTTACAGAAGTGCGATCCCATGCAGCTTTCGAAATTTCTGGAGCGCGAGCATCCGCAGACGATCGCGCTGATTCTGGCTCACCTGGATGCCAAGCAAGGGTGTGCGTTGCTATTGCGGTTGCCGGAAAAGGTGAGGGCGGACGCGGTGAAGCGCCTCGCCCAACTGCGCCAGTTCTCCCCGGAGATGGCGCAGAAGGTTTCTCTGGTGCTGCATAGCCGTTTGCAGAACCTCGGGGAGCAAAGCCGGCGAGCTTATGCGGGATTCAAAGGCGTGGCGGATCTGTTGAATCGGCTGGATGCGCCGGCCGCGAAAGGAATCCTGGAAGCGATCGAAAAAGACGACGCGAAGCTCGCGATCTCGATTCGCAACCTGATGTTTACTTTCGAAGATCTGCTGAATGTTCCCGATGCTGGGATTCGGGAAATCCTCGGACAACTGGACAGGAAGACGCTGGCGATGGCATTGAAGCAGTCATCCCAGCCGCTGAAGGACCATGTTTTCAAGTCGATGTCGTCCCGCGCGATCGACATGCTCAAAGAAGATATGGAGGTCATGGGCGCGGTGCGGGCGAAAGATGTTCAGAAAGCGCAGCAGGACGCGGTCGCGGTCGCCCGCAAGCTGGAAAGTGAAGGCAAGCTGAGCTTGTCGGCAGAAAGTGAAGACGAATATGTCCTCTGAGTTTCAGGTGCGGCAATTCGAGTATCCGAACGTGGTGGGGCAAGCTGATGACCGTGCCGACAGTGGCGATGCTGGGATATGGAAGATGGAACCGGATCCGCGCCAGAAGCAGGAACAGGCGATGCGGGAGGCGCAGGCGCGAGAGATCGGGAGAGTGGAAGGCGAGGCCAAAGCGAAGTCGCAATATGAGGAATTGTTGCGCAAGGAACGGGAGCGCATGGCCGAGGACCTCGAAGGGTTTGCTCATGCACGCGCGCAATATTTTGAAAGAGTAGAGGAAGAGGTGGTGCAACTGGCGCTTTCGATCGCGCGCAAGGTGTTGCATCGGGAAGCGCAGGTGGATCCCGATCTGCTCATGGGCCTGGTTCGTTATACCTTGGAGAAATTACGCGACGGGACACGAGTGAAATTGCGGGTGCATCCGTCGCAAGTGGCCAATTGGCAGGACATCGCGAGCACAGATACGGAGGTGGCCGGCGACAGCAAATTAGACCCCGAGGTCTGCGTGGTGGAGACCGAATTGGGAACGACAACGGTGGGAGTGGATGCGCAACTGAAGGAGATTGAGCAAGGGCTGATGGATTTGCTGTCACACCGTCCGGAGGCGACGTGAGCGCGGAACTGTTAAGACCTTTTTTCCACTGCGTTGACGAATGCTCTCTGGAGCGCTGGGAAGGGCGAGTTTCACGAGTGACCGGTCACCTGCTGGAATCGGAGGGTCCCTTCTGCTCGGTTGGGGAGAGTTGCGAAGTGGTGAACGGTCAGGGGCGGAGGTTTGAAGGCGAGATCGTCGGGTTCCGCGGCCCGACGATTCTTTCGATGTGCCTGGAACGTCCGAGCGGTATTCGGTATGGGGACCGTATTGCGACCCGTGGAAGTCGCCCGCGCGTCGCGGTAGGCGATTCCTTATTGGGCCGGGTGATCGATGCAACAGGACAGGTGCTGGATGGCGGGGGAGAGATTCGCGTCGAAGCGCGCCGTCCGGTCGATGTTGCCGGTCCGCGAGCGCTGGAAAGAACGGCGATTCGCGAGCCACTGGGCTGCGGAATTCGGGCGGTAGACGGATTGTTGACGTGCGGGCGAGGGCAACGCATGGGCATCTTTGGTGGCAGCGGCGTGGGGAAGAGCACGCTCATTGGCATGATGACACGCGGCACGTCGGCCGACTTAACCGTGCTGGCACTGATCGGCGAGCGTGGCAGGGAGGTGCGGGAATTCCTGGAAGATGCATTAGGCGAAGAAGGGCGAAGACGTTCGGTGGTGGTGGTTTCGACGTCGGACGAATCGCCCTTGTTGCGTATCCGAGCAGCACTGGTGGCGACCACGATTGCGGAGCACTTCGCTGACGAAGGCAAGCATGTGCTGCTGGTTCTGGATTCGCTCACGCGCTTTGCCATGGCACAACGCGAGATCGGGTTGGCTGCTGGCGAACCACCAACTGCCAAAGGGTACACGCCGTCGGTATTCACGATGCTGGCAAGGTTGATTGAGCGCGCAGGCCGGTTCCTGAAGGGCAGTATTACGGCGTTCTACACGGTGCTGATGGAAGGAGACGATCAGAACGATCCCTTGGTGGATGGTGCCCGATCGCTGCTGGATGGGCATATCGTGCTGGATCGGCGGCTGGCGGCAAGGAGCCACTATCCGCCCATTGCGGTGCTGGACAGCTTAAGCCGGCTGATGCCGGCGGTGGCGACAGAGGAACAGATACGGTTGGCGCGCCGGATTCGAGAGTTGCTTTCGACCTATTCTGCCGCTGAAGATCTGGTACGGGTAGGCGCGTATCAGAAAGGATCAGATCCGCTCCTGGACAAAGCACTCGCGACGCTGCCAGCTATCAACCGCTTTCTGCAACAAACTCCGGCAGAGCACTGCCCATTCGAAGACACGTTGCAGCGGCTATCTGCCTTGCCAGTATAGCGATGCCATTCCAATCTCCGCTGGGTTCTGTACTGCGTCTCCGATCGAGCCTGGAGCGGATGTCGTGGCTGAAGCTTCGCACCATCCTAGTGTCAATGAGTTCAACAAAGGTGAGGATCGTGGAACTTGCCCAGACAAGATTGGTGTTGCGCCATTCCAGTCTTGCACGATTGAAGCAGGGAGCTAGAAGTCAGGAGCTGCAGTTGGATTCAGTCTCAGCTTTGGAGTTCGAGGAAGATCAGCTAAAGCAGCGACTGCGGCAACTGGAAAAGGAGAGACGAGCAGGGGAGAGGAAATTCCTTCAGGCGAGACGGGAGCGCGAAATTGTGGAGAATGTGATTGAGTCGCAGAGGACGGCATACGAAAGCGAAAGAAGCCGTCGTCTACAGATGATGATGGACGACGAGACGCTGCAGCGACGCGCCAGACAGCGGGATGATGCAATTTAGGAATGGCGATATCGGCAAAACGCCGCGTCAACTTTAAGTTCGCCCAATCTTCGCCGGCACCCCATGGCAATTCGCTTGCAGATTTCACCACGTTCGATCGGCCATGGTGACAGGATCCATCTCGCAAACCGCAAGCAACGCGTCGAGAACTGCTGGGAGAACGGAATTGCTGGCGATGCTTCCGGGTTCAATCGCGAAGAAGGACTTCCTCAAGCTGTTTGCGCTCGATTCAGGTACGGGCAAAGAGCAGCTAGGCGGCGAGGTAGAAGTCAAAAGCGCGAAATCCTCTTCTGACCCTACCAGACAGTCGAAGGAAAAGGCGGTCGAGAGAGGAAAAGAAAAGCAAGACGCTTTCGATCAGCAACAGACAACACCGGTTATTGAGAGCGCGACGACCGCCCCGGTTGTGGTTCCAGCACCGCAGATTATTCTTGGGTGGCCGGCCGAGAAATGCAGAGAAGCGACGGCCAACGGAAGCTCGAAGACCGAATCCACGAAGGTGAGCAGACCGGCGACGGATAATTCCGAGCCGCAGCCCCAACAACCAACAACAATCCCGGTGTTGTTTGCAGCGGAGGGGCCGGATTCGACCAGTCGCGTTGATTCGAAGCGAGTTCTGGCCGACCTGGTTGGGGTTCCCAAGAGTTCGGTTCCGCCAAAATCGTCAACAAATAGTGCTGCACCGGAGGTGCTTGCGTCGGCAGGGACGAAGTGGGCGGACCCGCCACAGGCAGCGCCCGAGAAGAAACCCGCTCCAGCAATGGAGAACGAAGGTTCCGGCGATCTCAGAAGGTCTTCGCCGCAGGATGGATCAGCCCTACCAGCGAGCATGATCGCGGCGAAGGTGAGTGAGACAAAGGCCATCCCGCCTTGGCAGCGAAAGTCGTCGGCCGGCAATCGCTTGAATGTTTTCGAATCGGCAGTAAGTCCGAACCTGCGCGATTCGAGGGAGGTTGGTACTCAGGCGCATGAGTCGAAGACGCTCGATGCGATGTCCCGGATCGCGGGTCCAGTGAAGAAGCTCGCTATCCCACAAAAGACAGTTATCGACGAGGGCTCAGCGCAGGTCCTCAGCCCGAGCACGATGTCGAGTATTCCTCGAGTGGATACCCGAAACGCGATGAAAGCGGCGGCCGCACCGATCCGCCAGGTGGATGGCGCCGAGATCACGGGGCTTCGATCTCCGATGGCGTATCACTCGACGCGGCTGGCCCAGCGCATCGGAGGCCCCGAGTTGCGGCTGGTCGTGAACTCCGAGGCCGCGGGCCAGGTACAGCTCAGCACCAGCCTGCGGCAGAACGACGTGCAGTTGAGCGTGAATGTCGACCGTTCCGATGTCGCGGCAGCGATGCGCAACGAACTGCCTTCGTTGGACGCGCACTTACGCGATCACACACTTCGCTTGGGAGAGGTCCATATCGTTGCGCAAGGAGACGGTCTTTCCAGCGGATTGGGAATGACGGGACAGCAACAGCAGGAACAGCGGGAGTGGCAGAGTTCGCACCAGATCGCTTATCGCGATCAAGAATCGGCAGCAGCAGCATCAGTGATAACCGATGAGCCAGCCGTGAACACGGCCGCCGTCGACGGAAGAATCAGCGTACTTGCGTGAGGCAGACATGACCGTGCAGATGAGAGAGACGACTTCAAACCAGACGCAGAATTCAAGTGGGAACAACTCCAACGGATTGCTGGGAGACAACACCAACAGTTCCTTCATGCAGTTACTGATGACGGAGCTGCAGTCGCAGGATCCGATGGCGCCCATGGATACGGATACCTTCGTGTCACAACTTGTCAACCTCAACATGCTGGACCAGGTGAGTCAGATCAATCAGAACGTGCAGTTGCTGACTTCCCCGGCAGTTTCCAGCGGATCGTAGTTCAGGGGGCGATACCATGCCGAATTTTTCTATTCCTTTGTCGGGACTCGACAGTTGTTCCACCGCTCTTTCAACCATCGCTAACAACCTGGCGAACATGAACACCGTGGGGTACAAGGATCAGACCACGTTGTTTAAGGATTTGTTCTATCAGAACATCGGCTCGACCGGGGCCGGCAATCCGATTCAGACCGGCGCGGGAGCAGCGGTGGGAACGATCCAATCGGACTTCACACCCGGCAGTGTGGAAACCACTGGCGTGAACACGGATGTGGCGATCGGAGGATCGGGATTCTTCGTGGTGCAACAGAATGGAGTCCAGCTTTATACACGCGCGGGCAATTTCACGAAAGCCGACGATGGAACGCTGGAGACCGCTGACGGTGCCGAGGTGCTGGGGTATCCAGCGGTAAATGGGCAGATCAGCCAGACCCAAGGTCTATCGGCGATCAATGTGGGAAGCGGCTACAGCAGTCCGCCACATGCGACGAGCTACGTACAGCTTACGACGAACCTCAATGCCAACGATGCAGTGAACTCCACATATACCACCACGGCGGACATTCATGATTCGCTGGGCCAACAACATGAGCTGACATTCGCATTCACCAAGACCGGATCCGGCGCATGGAATTACAACATCACGATTCCTGGCGCTGACGTGGGATCGGCCAACCCAACGGTAACCGTGGGAACGGGTACGCTCGCCTTCGACGGGAATGGCAACCTGACCACCCCGGCCGCGGATGTGACGGGCTTGAACATCGCCAGTTTTGCCGACGGCGCTTCGCCGCTGACATTCGATTGGAGGCTCTATAGCGGAGGGTCCTCTTCCCTGACCCAGGTGGCCTCTCCCGACAGTACCACCGGGACCTTGCAGGATGGATATAGCAGCGGCAACCTGACCGATTTTTCGATCGGCAGCGACGGACTGGTGGAAGGTACGTTCAGCAACGGCAAATCAATGGCGCTGGGTCAACTGGTGCTGGCCAGTTTCGCGAATGAACCGGGACTGGTACGACAGGGGGATGGGCTGCTCGAACCTTCACTGGCGTCGGGTGCGGCGGCAATTGGGGCTCCGGGAACCGGCGGCCTAGGAACCCTTTCCGGAGGTGCGCTGGAGTTGTCGAATGTCGACATCGCGAAGGAGTTTTCGCAATTGATCACGGCGCAACGCGGATACGAGGCCAACGCGCGGACGATCACCACTTTCGATGAAGTTATGCAGGACACCATTAATCTCAAGAAGTGATGCGAAGCACAACGTCGTCTTCTTACAACGGGCCCTGCTGAAGATAGCAGGGCCTTATGTTCTTACATTCTTCTAATCGAGCCAGGTTCCGCTTGCGTGTCCTGGTGCCCAGTTGCACGTCTGCCGGTTCATTTTGGCGGCCAATCAATAAGCAATCGGCAACTTTTCCTTAACTCTTGAGGCCCCTCAATTGCTCCCACAACTGTCGTGAGCGCTCTGGCTAAACCCGAACTCACCACCCCTCCGGACTTGGGACCGCTTCTGCGGCTGGATTGCTCCGTAACGGCAGAGTTAGACATTCCCAGCCTGACGGTCGATGATGTGCTGCGGCTGGCGCCGGGAGCGGTGCTGAATACGCGCTGGCAGACCAACCGCGATCTGCCGTTGCGGGTTAATGGACGGCTGCTCGGCTTTGCGGAGTTTGACAGCGTGGAAAACACCATGGCGGTGCGTCTCACGGAGTTCGTATGGGAACAGCAGTAATCACGCTCGAGTCGGCCGCTGCAAGCGGAAGGCGATGGCTTAACCAGCTCACGTCGGCTTGGCATCGCCGTCTGTCGGCGCGTGCAGCGCGGTGCCATTTACAGATTGAGCAGAACGCGATGCTGGGAAATAAAGCTACGGTCTCGCTGGTCACTGTGGATGGGGAGCGTGTTCTGGTGGGAGTCACAGGCGGATGTATTCGGTTTCATAGTCTGCGCAGTTCGGCTGCGCTCGAGTTTCCGGTGGGAGGTGCGGTGAAGTGAGACCTCGGTTCGCAGGCGTGCTGGGTCTACTGCCGATGGTTGCTACGGCCGCGCACGCGCAGGGCAGCCTACGTTGGAACACAGGGTCCGCGCAGGGATCTTTGCCTTGGGGCATCGTCGTACTGCTCACGCTGCTGACGCTTCTTCCCGCCATCCTGCTGTGCATGACGCCGTTCGTGCGACTGCTGGTGGTGTTCCACTTTCTGCGGCAAGCGCTCGGCACGCAAACCACTCCGACGAATCAGACATTGATAGGACTGTCGCTGTTGTTGACCTGGTTTCTCATACAACCAACCGTGGCGTCAATTCAGCAGGTGGCAATCGATCCGTTTGAGAAGGGAAATATCAGTGCGATGGAGGCGCTCGACCGGGGTTCGGTTCCGGTGCGCGACTTCATGTTGCACTACGCCCGCCAGAAAGATCTTGCTCTGTTCGTAGAGCTGGCGAAGATTCCGCGACCGCGCCGGCCCGAAGATCTCTCGCTTCGGATCGTGGCGCCGGCGTACATCCTTTCTGAGCTAAAAGTCGGGTTCCAGATTGGAGCAGTGATCTTTCTGCCGTTCCTGGTGATCGATATCGTGGTGGCTTCGATTACAACTTCAATGGGGATGATGCAGTTGCCCCCGATAGTCATCTCGGCTCCCCTGAAAATTCTGCTGTTCGTGCTAGTGGATGGCTGGAACCTGCTGGTGGGATCGCTGATCAGGAGTTTCGGTTAACGACATGGACATGGAGACGATTGTCGGATTGGGCCGGCAGACGCTCGAGACCTCGCTGCTGGTAGGCGCGCCGTTACTGGTGCTGGTGATGCTGGTAGGCCTGCTGATCAACATCGGGCAGGTCCTGACCTCGTTGCAGGATGTAACGCTCTCGACAGTGCCGAGGTTGGCCGTCGCGGCTGCTGGATTGTTCCTGCTGATGCCATGGATGTTACGGCGACTGGTGATGTTCGCTTTGGCAATCTTTTCTGATTTTCATCCGTTTGTGAACTGATGTTCGACCTTACCCAACTCGTTACGGCAGGACTGGTGATCGGAATCCGGATTTCTGCCCTGTTGACGTTCACTCCTTTTCCCGGGAGCCCTGCGGTGCCCATGAGCGTGAAAGCAGGCCTTGCACTGGCAATTACGGCGTTGCTGTTTCCGGTGTACGGGCACGAAATGCCCACTCTTCAATCGGCGAATGTGGTCAGCCTGGTCGTGAGCGAACTTGGCATCGGCTTGCTGACAGGATTAACGGTAACGTTCATCTTCGAGGCGGCACAAATGGCAGGGCACGTGATGGGCATGCAGGTTGGATTTTCTCTAGTCAACATCATCGACCCACAGACACAGGTGGAGACTCCAGTGCTTTCAACCCTCCATCAATTGCTGGTGATGCTGATCTTTTTGCGGCTCGATGTGCACCATTGGCTGTTGCGTGGCGTGGCCAACAGCTTTGCTTATCTCCCTGCCGGTAGCGTCCGGGTATCGGGCGTGGTCATGAGCACACTGCTGCATGGGGCGGCCGGAATCTGGCTGGTAGCCATAGAGATTGCCGCTCCCGTTTTGTTTGCGACGATGCTGGCGGACGTGGGACTGGCATTCATCGGCAAGGCAAGTCCGCAGTTTCACATCATGCTGCTCGGCATGCCGGTGAAGACCATCTTGGCTTCGACGGTGTGGATTGCGGCACTGGCCCTGTGGCCGGGCCGCTTCGAGTCTTATTTCGGCCGGGCGATCGAGGGCTCGGAAAAGTTGCTTCACCTTGCGAGATAAACGATGGCAGGCGAGAACCGGTCAGAACAAGCGACACCGCGGCGAAGACAGAAAGCCCGCGAGGAGGGACGCATTGCACGCAGTCCGGAGCCCGGCGCGGCACTGGGAATTTGCGCGGCCACCTTTCTTTTGTCAGCGCAATTCGTTGCCGGAATCGGAGCCTGGCGCGGAATGTGGCATTGGGCTCTGACCAATGCGGCTACGCAAGATATTCGGCCGATGTGGGGGCTATTGCTCACCGGTGAGCTGGCATTGCACTGGCTGGTTCCCGCGCTGGCTGGGTGTTTTGCCATTTCTCTCGTCTCCCTGGTTGCGCAGGGGGGAATGGTGTTTGCTCCGGGGCTGCTACAACCGAAGCTGGAGCGCATCAGCCCAGCCGCAAAGGTGCAACAACTGTTCTCGCTGAATGGACTGGCATCGCTCGGCAAGTCATTGCTGCCCACGGCGGTGATGACCTATCTGGTGGCGTCGATTTTCATCCGGGACTGGCGGGCGATCTGTTTCAGCGCTGGTGTGCACCCGGCAGCCTTCGCTGCCAGTTTGTCTGCGGCTCTGCTCGAAGCCGCGTGGAAATGCGGCCTGGTGCTCGTGGTCTGGGCACTGGTGGACTACTTCGTGAAACGGCAGAAGTTCGAAGGCGACCTGCGGATGACGAAGCAGGAACTTCGTGAAGAGATGAAAGAAAGCGAGGGCAATCCGCAGATCAAGGGGCGCATTCGCAAGCTGCAGCGGCAGGTGCGGCGCAAGCGGATGCTCGAGGACGTGGCAAAGGCATCGGTGGTCATTACCAATCCCACCGAATATGCCATTGCGCTCGAGTACAACGAGCGGCTGATCGCTCCGGTGGTGGTCGCCAAGGGACGTCATCTTTTGGCGCAGCAAATAAAGCAGGAGGCTCTGTGGAATGGCGTGCCAACGGTCGAGAACGTTCCGCTGGCACACGCGCTGTATCGGACTGCGGACATCGGGCAGGCGATTCCGGCCAAGCTTTACGCCGCAGTAGCTGAAATCCTGGCATTCGTGTTCCGGGCACAGGCGCGAGCTGCGCAGGGAGGACGTTGATGGCGAAGCAGGGAACACCATCGCGCATGCGTTCGGCTGCGGAGTGGGTACTTCCTATCGCCGCCGTCAGCCTGGTGTTCGTGATGTTGGTTCCGGTGCCCTCGCTGGCGCTCGATCTGCTTCTCACCATCAGTATTACGGCTTCGGTGCTGGTTTTGCTTGCCGCCATTCACATTCTGCGTCCAACGCAGTTCTCGGTGTTTCCCTCCCTTCTTCTCTTACTCACCCTGTTCCGCCTGTCGCTGAATCTCGCCAGCAGCCGGCGGATCCTGTTGCACGGCAACGAGGGTGCAGCTGCCGCGGGTCGCGTGATTGAAGCCTTCGGACAGTTCGTGGTGGGCGGCAACTATGTCGTCGGGTTCGTTCTGTTTCTGGCGCTGATCGCCATTCAGTACATTGTGGTGAGCCATGGCGCGGTGCGTACCGCTGAGGTTACGGCCCGGTTCACGCTCGATGCCATGCCGGGCAAGCAGATGGCGATTGACGCCGACCTGAATGCGGGACTGATCAACGAAAACCAGGCACGCTCGCGCCGCGAGCAGGTGGCGAAAGAAGCCGAGTTCTATGGCGCCATGGATGGCGCCGCCCGTTTCAACCAGCGCGATGCCATGGCGACGGTATTGATTACCGGGATCAATATCATTGCGGGCTTCCTCATCGGTGTCTTCCAACTCGACATTCCATTTCGCGACGCTCTGCGCACCTACACAACGCTAACCGTGGGCGATGGGCTTGTCACGATGATTCCTTCGTTTCTGGTCTCGATCGCTGGCGGAATGGTGGTGACACGCGCCGGTTCCGACAACACTCTTGGCGTAGATCTCGGGCGGCAGCTCTTCTCGACCAGTCGCCCGTTGTGGATTGCGTCGGGTGTTTTGTTGCTACTGGCGCTGATACCCGGTTTGCCGAAGTTCCCCTTCTTGTTGGTGGCTGGCTTGTTGATCTTCGGTGCGCGGCGACTGGGCAAAGGGTCGACGGCGGATTCATCGTCCGAAAATGTCAAACCAGAAGCCAAGTCTGTGGCCGGGTCCATCGACGTGCTGGAAGCTTCCCTGAAGCTGGATGAGATCAGCCTCGAAGTCGGGTATGCGCTTGTACCTCTGGTTGACGGCCAGCAAGGCGGGCAACTGCTTCCGCGGGTACGGTCGCTGCGCAGCCATCTTGCCCAGCAACTAGGTTTCATCATTCCCTCGGTACATATCTCTGACAATCTCCGACTGAAGCCGCAGGAGTACAGCATCAGCCTGCGTGGCGTGGAGGTCGCGCGCTGGGAGTTGCGACCAAATTCGCTGCTGGCGATCAGCTCCGAAGTCAATGGGCCCAAGCTGCAGGGAATCGAAACGCGCGAACCTGCATTTGGCGTAACTGCCTACTGGATCCAGACCGGCATGCGCGATCAGGCGCTGGCGTCCGGATATGCCGTCGTTGATCACACCTCATTGCTGGCAACGCACCTGGCGGAAGTGATTCGCAACCATGCCCACGAGATTCTCACTCGCCGGGAGACGAAACGTCTGTGCGATCGGCTTTCGGAGAGTCATCCCAAACTGGTCGATGAACTAGTACCGAAGCTTCTGTCGCTCGGCGAAGTGCAGCGTGTGCTGCAGCAATTGTTGCGGGAGAACGTTTCGATCCGAGACTTCGCGACCATCCTCGAGGCTCTGTTGGATGCCGCAGCCGTGAACCGGAATCCGGTGCTCTTAGTGGAAGCGGCACGGCAAGCGTTGGGCCGTGCGCTGGTTCGTCCGCTGCTCACGGAGCAAGGCCGATTGAAGGTCATCAGCATCGAACCCGCCACTGAAGAAGAGCTGGTGCGGGCGTTCGGCAGTCAGCCGGGGAACGCGTTGTCGTTACAGCCGTCATTTGCCCGCCGCATTCTCGATGGCCTTCGACGACTGGCGGGTGAGCAAGCAGAACTCACGACCCCGGTGCTCTTGTGCAGTTCCCCCGCGCGCTTTCATTTGCGCCGGATGCTCGAACCGTTTCTCCCAAAACTGGTGGTGCTCTCGCCCCTTGAGATACCGCCGTTGATCCAGGTCCAGTCGGTAGGGACCGTGCCATAGGAGGCGCACAATGTCGGCCAGTCCGCAGTCAACATACCAATCCGGATTGCACAATGAGCAGGAAAGGGAACGGCTGCTGCTCGAACAATTGCCGCAGGTTCGCTATATTGCGCGGCGCATCCACGAGCGACTGCCGCAGCACATCCCGTTTGAGGACCTGGTCCACTCCGGAGTGCTCGGTCTCATCGACGCGCTGAACAAGTTCGATGCGTGCAAGCACGTGCAATTCGCTTCGTATGCGAAGCACCGTATCCGGGGCGCGATTCTCGACAGCTTGCGCGAACTCGACTGGAGCCCGCGAGAACTACGCCGCAAGGCACGACTGCTGGAACAGACACATGCTGAGTTGGATACCAAGCTGGGGCGCGCGGCCACCGAGCAGGAGATTGCAGACGCGCTCGGCATGAGGCTCTCCGAATTGCAGGAGTTGCTGGGCGAACTCGATGGCCTGGAAATTACCAGTTTCACCTCCGATGGCGATGACGGGCACGACGAAGATGGTGCGGCGCTGATCGCAGCACCGGAGGATGACAATCCCTTTCGCAGGTGTCTGGAGGGCGAAATGAAAGCGCTGCTTACTGCTGCACTGGCGTACTTGCCTGAGCGAGAGAAGCAAGTCCTTACGCTTTATTACTACGAAGAGCTGACGATGAAGGAGGTCGGTGCCGTCCTGGGAGTGGGTGAGTCGCGGGTTTCGCAGATTCATTCGCTGGCGATCACGCGGTTGCGGTCTCGACTACAGAGCGGCGCAATGCGGCCCTCACTCGCGGCGGCGGTGTAAGTATGGAGAAACTGCTCGAACAGGAACAGATCAACGCCATGATCCGCGCCATGCGCGGCCAGGGGAAAACGGGTCCGGTACCGGTCAAGCCCCAAGCGGTAGTCCAGGACTATGACTTGCGGCATCCTACCCACCTCACCAAGGAACAAGTGCGCGCGATTACTGCTCTTCACGATACGATCGGGCTGAATCTCTCGCATTCCATGGGGGCGTATCTCAGAGTCGGATTCGACGCGAACGTCGTTTCCGTCGAGCAACTAAGTTACGCCGAATTTCTGGGACGCCTTCCGGATGTAACGTACCTCTGCTCATTGAACGTTACCCCGATCGCTGCTCTGGCAGTCTTGCAATTGGACTTGCAGTTGGGATTTCCCATCATCGACCTGTTGCTCGGAGGTGTGGGCGCGCCGGTCAGTGAGGTGCGGCAGGCAACCGAGATCGAGGAAGAACTACTGGCGGGTATTGTGAAGATCATCGCGCGTGAATTCGCCGCGGGCTGGTCCACGGTCGGGTTCGACATGAGTTTCGACGAGCGCCAGTTGCCCGCTGCGGCACAACGCCTGATGCGGCCGACAGAAAAGACCCTGGTCGTCAGCTTCGAACTGCGCATTCCCGATGTTCGAGGCATGCTGATTGTCGCGTTACCCGCGGTTGTCGCAAATGCATTCTTGCGGAAACTGTTGCGCGAAGCCGCACCGAAGGCCAAGGCAACATCAGCTCCCGAAGAGCAGATCCGGGAACTGCTGCTCGACTGCGAGTTTCCGGTTTACCTGGAGATTCCCCATACGCCCGTGTGCCTACGGGATCTCATCGAGATGACCCCGGGAACGGTGCTGCCTTTTCATCACACGGTTCGGGATCACGTCGTACTCTCAGCCAACAACGTGCAACTCTTCGAAGCGCGTCCCGTGCGTACCGAACGTTACCGTGGCGCACAACTACATCAGCGGCTGCAACTGACTATAGGAGATGACCATGAGCGCTGATTCCATGGTGCAGTTCTTCGAGCAATTTGCCGAGAGCATGAGCGCAACCCTCGGGCAACTGACCGGTTCGACAACAACTCACGAGATCGCGCTTAACCAGGAACCAACCGACGCCGATTTATGGGCCAAGATCGAGCTCAAGGGCGAGAGTTCGCAACAATTGTTGCTTGGCTACACGCAAAAGACAGGCTTGTTACTCGCGCGGGCGATGCTTTCGGAGGTTCCCGGCGAGGAGACTACTCTGAGCGCCGAAGACGAAGAACTCCTGACGGAGTTCTGGCGGCAGGTGGTTGGCCGGGCTTCGACCGACATGAAGCCGATGCTCGGCGATTCGCAACTAACGTACATCGATGCCAAGAGTACCGACGGGCAGCCTGCCGCGCGGGCGACTCTCAGTTTCAAGTCAGAAAAACTGAGCTGTGTGCTGGCGATGAGCCTTTCAATGGAACTGGTTCGGCGACTCGCCACTCCGCAGACGGAAGCAAGTTCCGTGAAAGCTGAGGGGCCCCAGCCGCCTCTGAGCGCAAATAATCTGGATCTCTTGCTGAATGTTCCGCTGGCGGTGACGTTGCGTTTCGGGAAGCAGCGCATGCCGTTGCGCAACATACTACAGTTAGCCTCGGGTTCGGTGATTGAACTGGATCGGCAGGCCGACGATCCCGTAGATTTGTTGCTCGATGAACGCCTGGTCGCACGGGGACAGGTAGTCGTGGTTGACGGATGTTACGGACTGCGAGTCAGCGAGGTGTGCCGGTGATGCATCCCTTCACGCGAGCGCTGACCTCGGTCAGGCACACCGCCGCAGCTCCTGTTTGCTCGAGCGATGTCTGTGCCGCCGCGCGTTGGCAGCTCTGGGCAAGACGCAGTACTGGTTTTCGGCTGAACGGCGACTGGTACTGTTCCGAGGACTGCTTGAACATTGCGCTGGCCAAACTCGTCGTGGAGTTCCCCGCGAGAGCCCAGCACGTGCCGAGCGCGCACGTTCTCCCGTTGGGATTATTGATGCTGGCGCGCGGCATCATCGACGAACTTCAGCTCAGGCAGGCATTAGCGGCCAAGAACGCAAATCCCAGTCTCAGAATCGGCGAATGCTTGTGCCAACTGGGTGCGATCTCCGAGGGGGAGCTGACCCGCGGGTTAGCTGCTCAGCATTCATTACCGGTGCTGGCGGCGGCCTCAAGTCCGGACCATGCGATGCCTCTGGCCATGATGGAACACAGCCGTTGCCTGGCATTCCGCGGTATCTATCACACCGGACTGATGTACCTCGGTTTCGATGGCGTCGTCGACCGGTCGCTGATAGCGGCGGCGGAAAAGGTATTGGATTGCGAATGCGAGCCGTGCATCGTGAGTTCATTACTGCTGGAACAGCACATTGAATGGCGCAGGCGGGAGAAGGGCCAGAAGGAGATGGTTTTCGAGACCCGATCTTCCGATTCTGAGATACTGCGCACCATCAACTCATACGTTCTCCAGATCCGTGCCGACCAGGTGCGCGTCGCATCCAGCGATACATTCCTTTGGGCTAAGCTCTGGGGAACGCGCACGCTCGACTTGCTATTTCGAATTTGACGGCCAGCGGCTTTGTACCTCTCTGGTTTGCGAAACGAGAAAGACGATGAGAGCGAAAATCTCAGGCTCGATGGGTCCACGATAGTGCGGGTGCGGAAACACGATGTAATACACGATCGGAAACACAAGAAGGCTAATCGCAAAAAGGAACACTCCCGGCCGGCGCTGCTTCCACATCAACCATAAGCCCCAGAATCCGCAAACGGAGGATGCCAGGAACAGGGCATTCTTGGCCGGCATGAGGCGTCCACCCCACGGTGTGTTCGCCCAGTAGTAAACGAACCTCTTTATCGACACTCTCACGAACTCGCCTAGGTTCTTTTCGATCCATGAAATCGCTTCCTGCTTCTGGTGCTCGATGTAGGCGATCTCGCCCATCTGTTTGTACTTGGCAAGTTCGACGGAGTTGTAGGTTGGATGAAGAACGAAGCCCATCGAGAAGCCTTCCGCGCCGGGGCCATTGCCCAACCGCAGCTCTAGCCCGAAGTTACTGCGAATAAAAACCGGCCCACGGAAGACCTCAAAATTGCGCACCAACCATGGCGACAGCACCGCGAAGAAGACGACGGCGCTCATTGCCGCGCGCCAAACAACTTTGCGATCTTCATGCCAACGGCGGAAGACGATCCAGAGCCCGGCAAAAGGCAGTAACGCCAGCACCGATGTACTTACCATTGCCGTTACACCCCACAACAGTCCCCACGCGAGCCATTCCCGTGTGCGTTGTCTCTCAGCAAGGCGCCATGTCATGAGCAGCAGGACGCTCAAAAGAAATGCCGCGAGGCTTGTTTCCCAAATCCACTTCACCGCCCAGTACAATGCGTAGGGAAACAGCGTCCACATCCAGCCGGACCAGCGCGCGACCTGCTCGCCGAAAGATCGTTTCGCCAGGTAGAAAACAGGCAAAGTCGTGAGGGCCGAGAACAGGCTGTTAATAGTTAACAGAATGATTGCCGAAGCGGCGGTATAAACGCCTGCGACCTTGAACACGCCGGCGATCAGCAACGGATAGATCGGAGGCACAATTGCCGTTGGACCGGTCGGAGATTTGAAAGGATTGCCGAAGCCACGTCCTTTGGCAAGCGACGCGGCCACGCGGCCCATTTCGTACCCGAATCCGAAGCTGCCGTCCGCGGAACTGAACCGGTAGGTGTGCGCAATTAGTACGAAGCCGACGCGCAGAGCAAAGCCAATCAGGACCATCCAGGTCAGCAGGCGCTTCTCTGAAACTGTTTTGCTGGTCGCGGAAATCGGCGTCGCAGAGGCAGGTTCGGAGGCGGACATCGGGTCAGGTTCGGTTCAGGACTTGTCGGAAGGTATCGTAATCGCCGGCGCTAAATAGCACAAACCTCACTAAGTGAATGCTGCTCGCCGGGTGTTCATGTCCATGATCGCGCGCTGCTCTGATCATCACTTCGGCGCATTCATCGACGGGAAACGCCGCCACTCCCGTAGCGAGGGCAGGGAATGCGACGCTTGCGAGTTCGAGGTCGCTGGCGATGCGCAAGGAGTTGAACGTTGCGTTCCGGATGATCTCGGCACTCGAAAGTGATCCGATTCGCTTAGGAACTTTCGCGTCTTCCGGGCGATAACCCATGGCTGCCGCGTGAATCACGTATCTGTTGGGAAGCCGTCCCGCGGTCGTGAATGCTGCTTCCCCGAGCTTGATGGGACCCTTTGTCCGGCCCTCTTCGTCGATGATATCCCCGCCTTTACGACGAATCGCTCCCGCAACTCCGCTGCCGAGCACAAGATCGGTGTTCGCGGCGTTCACGATCGCGTCCATATCAGGCTGCTCGGTGATATCGCCCCGACGGATTTCGATATCCATGAATAAAGTCTAAGCCGGAAAGTCCTGTGTTTCGTGGCCAATTTGCTTGTGACCGCGGTCACTTACCGTTGGGTCGTCGCTGGGCGAACATCGTAACTGATCCGTTCTGCGGGGGACCCATGAGTTGGATTGAAAACCGCTTTGAGAAGAACTTCCTGGTTACGACGGTTGATTACGTCTTCAACTGGGCGCGCAAGTCCGCGCTGTGGCCGGCCACGTTTGGCCTGGCCTGCTGCGCCATCGAGATGATCGCTTCGTCCACGGCGCGCTTCGACATCGCGCGGTTCGGATCGGAAGTATTCCGCCCCAGCCCGAGGCAGTCGGATCTGATGATCGTCTCCGGAACCGTGACCCTGAAGATGGCACCGGTGCTCAAACGCATCTATGACCAGATGCCCGATCCCAAGTGGGTTATTGCTATGGGCGCTTGCTCATCGGTTGGCGGCCCGTTCAATACCTATTCGGTCTTACAGGGCGTCGATCGTATCGTGCCGGTGGATGTGTACGTGATTGGGTGTCCGCCGCGTCCGGAGAATCTCTTTTACTCGTTGCTGAAACTTCAGGACAAGATAGACACGATGAGTATCGCCAAAAAGCCCACGGAAGTGCGGTTGCAAGAGGACATGGTCGAAAACTTCAAACAGCAGGTGATGATCGCGCAGACGATGCAGCCCAGATAACCAGAACAGTTCGAAAACGAAAGCCCCACCAGCGCTCTCGTGCGGTGGGGTTTTGAAATTCGGAAGGGCGGATTCGCATCCGCCCCGTTGGCTCGTACCCTCCCCCGAGAGGTACCTCGCCAAACTCGCGGATATAAGTTGCACGAACAACGCCAAAGTCGATTAGGTCCCATCGTTACCAGAGTCCTTGGCCGGATTCCAGATCAGTTGCGCGAAGTCGTTGATTTTCAAGGGAATCATGCAGCGACGGTTCGCGCCGAGTCCGCTGGCAGCTCAGGCGATTGCCATTCCGTGTCACTTTGAAGATCAGAATTCGTCAGAAGCGCGTCTCAGGCGTTGTGTGTGAGACGGCTGTTGAGACGATCAGCAGGCGAGGGAGTCGCGGGAAATCTTCAAGCCATTAAGATTGCCCAGCACGGTGACGGCGATAGATCCCGTTTGGAAATACTGGCGAGCGAGCGTGATCAAGTCTTCCTTGGTGACCCCTTCGACGCGAGCGATGATCTCGTCCATCGAATAGAAACGATCGAAATAGAGCTCCTGACGGGCCAAATTCGACATGCGGGCCGTCGAGGACTCAAGGCTCATCATCAGGCTGCCTTTCAACTGCGCCTTGGCGCGGAGAAGTTCATCCGCCGAGACCGCTTCTTCCTTGAGCATCCGCAACTCGTTGATGACCGACTGCACCACCTTCGGCGCATTTTCGCGGGAAGTGCCGGCGTAAACCGCCATGCAACCGGTATCGCGATAGGGATTTAGCTCGCTATAAATGGCGTAGGCAAGACCCTGCTTCTCGCGCACGCTCTGGAAAAGCCGTGAACTCATCCCCCCGCCGAGCAGGGTGTTCAGGATGTACGACGCGAATCGGTCTTCATGACCGATCGGCAGCGAAGGCACGCCGAGGCAGAGCTGCACCTGTTCCAACGCCTTCTTATTCCGCATGTTGATGCGTGCCTGTATCTTGGGAGCATCCTGTTTAAAGCCGTTCGGGCCTGCCGTAAGCTGGGCGAACTTTTGTTTTACCTCGTCGACCAGGCGTTCGTGTTTCACGTTTCCGGCGACAGAAACAATCATGTTGTTGGGAATGAAGAAGCGGCGGTAGTAGTCCAGCAGCACCGCCTGCTCGAATTTTTTGACCGTCTCTTTGGTGCCCAGAATCGGCTTGCCGAGAGGGTGGTCCTTCCAAAAATTCTGGGTGAAGATTTCGTGGACGAGGTAGTCAGGATTGTCCTCGTCCATCTTGATTTCTTCGAGAATCACTCCGCGTTCGCGCTTGATCTCTTCATCGGCAAAGGTGGGGTTCAGCACCAGGTCGCTGAGGATGTCCATCGCCGTGGGCAGATGTTCATCCAGGACTTTGATATCGAAGCAGATGCATTCCTTGGCGGTAAACGCATCCATGTTGCCGCCGACGGAATCTACTTCACGCGCAATCTGTTCGGCATTGCGGGTGCGAGTTCCCTTGAACACCATGTGTTCGACGAAGTGGGAAATGCCGTTCCAGTCTGGATTTTCGTGCCGGGAGCCGGTCTTGATCCAAATGCCGATCGATACCGAGCGGATGTGCGGCATCTCCTCCGTGAGTATGGTGAGTCCGTTCGAGAGGACCTCACGTCGGACGTTGCGCAACCCTTCCATGACGATTTCACTGGTGGCAGCTACGGGACACCCCTTTTCCGCTAATGGATATTCTTTCATAATGTTGGGCAGCCCGTCATAGGTACGCTAACACCTTAAGATACAGTCACTTACGCCGTTATTTTGTGGTTTCCAGTTTGCGGTGGCAAGATCGTTGGGAGAATCTATAGTAAGAACAAGTATTGGATGCATGAGCCACACTGCGCAATTCGTCTTATTAGGCCTTGATCGGCAGGAACTCGCCAAACTAGCTGTGGAAAAGCAGCAACCTACGTTTCGGGGCAAGCAGTTGGCCGACGCGATCTATCGCCAAAGAGTTCGATCCACGGATGAAATCACGACCCTACCGCAGAGCTTTCGCGAGGCTCTGGCCAGTGAATCGCTTCAGATCGGCTGGCCCACCATACTCAAGAGCTTCGTTTCAAAAGACGAAACGGTTCGGTACCTCATCGGTTTTGAAGATGGCGAGAGCGTGGAGACGGTCTGGATGCCCGAAGGCGATGGCGGCGAGGCGGGCGACGGCACCGAGGCTTACGAAGAGGATGGCACCGAGAAACACCTGCACGCCTGGCACAGGGCAACGATCTGCCTCTCCAGTCAGGTGGGTTGCGCGGTCAACTGCCAGTTTTGCCTCACGGCTAAGCTTGGGGCGAAACGTAACCTGACGCCCGGCGAGATCGTGGGGCAGGTACTTGTCGTCTTGCGCGACCAGGGCGTCGACATTGAGTTTGACCGAATCAACCTGGTGTTTATGGGAATGGGCGAGCCGTTCCTGAATTACGAGAACTTCATGAAAGCCGTGCGCCTGCTGGTCGAGGAGGTCGGAATCCCTGAATCGCGCATGACCGTGTCGACGGCGGGAATCGTGCCGAGGATCGAGGATTTCGGGAAAGAGGCGATTCGTCCGAAACTAGCGATTTCGCTCAATGGGTCGAACGATGCAGTGCGGGAGAGCGTGATGCCGCTGAATCGCAAGTGGGATCTGGCGCAATTGCTCGGCGCGGCGCGGCTGTTTCCCCTACGTAATCGCGAGCGCCTGACGTTTGAGTACGTACTCCTCGATAAAGTGAATGACTCGCCGGAGAACGCGCGAGAGCTTGTTCGTCTGTTGAACGGAATCAAGGCGAAGGTGAACCTGATCGCGCTGAATCCGGGTCCTGATATTCCATATCAGACGCCGCGCGAAGATCGAGTGTTCAAGTTTCAGCAGATACTGCTGGATTCCGATATTCCGGTGTTCATCCGGCGTCCGCGAGGGCGGGACATTTATGCGGCGTGCGGGCAGTTGAAGCGGACGGAAGAGCTGGTGAGCATCGGGTCGACTCAAATATAGCCGTTCCGGACACTACCGTTTGTCCATCACTGGCCTCAGTACCAACTGCTCGTTCGCCGAGAATACCTGGGCGCGCATTAGCACCGTGCTAATCAGAGATGTCAGTCCCGACGCCGCGAAGATCATGCTGAGCACCACGAACTGATAAATCGCCGAGTATAGCGGACTTGCCCCCGACAGCAGCATTCCTGCCATCAGTCCTGGAATCCAGACGATGCCCAGCGATCTAAGAGAATCAATGGCCGGAATCAGGCTGGACTCGAACGTCGATTGCGAATAGTGCGAGACACTCTGTGCTGGATCGGCGCCTAGGGCCAGAGCCGTCTCGACCTCGCCGATGTGGGCCAGAACTTCGGAGCGGAAGCGGTTCAGCGCCAGGCCGTTGGTGTTCATAGCGTTCGCGATCAGCATGCTGCCGACGGGAATGAGGGATGTGATAGGGGTGGCAATCACGCCGAGCCAGGTCATGATGGCAATGACCGATCCTGCGCCGCACGCGATCGAAATGATGGAAACGCTTCGTGCTCCGGGCATTCCTTTGGCTCGTTTTGCGGAGGTCATGCCTGCGGCCACGATCATCGCGGCGAGGAGAAAAACGCTTGTCCATTCCGGACCCTTGAGCAGAAACACCAGCAAAAAACCCACCGCAACAATCTGCACCAGCCCACGCACGAGCGCAATGGCCGTTTCCGATTCGAGATGAATCTGGCGGCGGCGAGCCAGCAATACGACGACCAAAGCAGCGAGTGCCGCCACTCCGGCTTGTGCCAGACCTAATCCAAGCTGTCCGGTGAACCAATGCTCAAGCACGCAGCACCTCCTGAACCGAGCCGATCTTTGTAACGTGCCCGTGATCGAGAACCAACGCTCGTTCGGCGAAGCGCGTGGCTTGTTGTGTGTCGTGCGTGACGATTACGCAAGTGAGCTTCGAATCCCGCACGACGCGGAGGATCATCGACTCCACTACCAGTTTTGCGCTTTCGTCCAACGCCGAAGTCGGCTCATCAAGCAACAGCACAACCGGATCGTTAGCCAGCGCTCGAGCCACCGATACTCGCTGCGCCTCGCCGCCCGAAAGGTTCGAGATGTCTCGGTCCACGTAACCAGCGAGTCCCACATCCGTGAGCAGTTTATTGATTTGGTCCTGGGGCAGGCTCACGCCGCGCTGCCTGGGCCCGAAGCGAACGTTGTCGGCCACGGTTCCGGGGAACAGAAACGCACGCTGTGTGACCATGCCGATCTTGCGCCGCAACTCCCGTGGAGCCAACTGTCGATAATCGACGCCTTGCAGATAAACAGTGCCCTGGGTTGGTTCGTCTAGCCGATTCAGCAAACGCAGCAGGGAACTCTTGCCCGATCCACTCGGGCCCACAATGGCAAGAATTTCCGCTCGAGGTAATTCGAACGACACGTCCTCGACGAGAACGACATCGCCGATTCGCCGTCCGAGGTGCTCAGCCCGGAGAATCGGTCCGGTCGCAGAAGGGGCTGCTGGAGTCGAACTTTCCGTCATTGTCGCTGCCAAGCCTACATGTCCATGGCACGTTGCTCAATGACAACAAAGGGCATGCCTAAGGGAATAGGCGGCCCACTCTCAGGAGTGACGGTTTGATTCAGAAGTACTACGACTCTTTCAGCTTTAGCCGGCTCTTGTTCTCTTCCATAAACGCGCGCAGATCGTCCACGCGATCCAACAACCGCGTCCACTGTTCGTAATAGAGCGTCACCGGAAAGCGTCCCAGACCGTACACGCTGACGCCGCCCTTTTCGCTCACCCGAAATTCGAGGTTTCCCGAACGTTTGTTCGCTCCCTGCTGCTTTTCCAGTTCTGCGAGCCGTGCCTTCAGTTCTTCGTAAGAAGGTTCTGCCATAAGATCTCCCGCGTCATTGTAGCGGACGGAAGCCTGATCCTCATCGCGGAAAGGTTGCTTGCAGGGCCTTTTGGGGCCGATTTGATTCCTGAAACGGAACTAGCCAACTGGCGTGCCAAACTCCACATCTCTGACTGAGAAGCTCCCGAACCTGCGAGCTGGGACCAGAATGCGCGGCTGCCGGACTCCTCTACTCTTCACTCTCGTGATAGCCCTGGGTTTGACTCTGGGGTGCGCTCGCAACCTCATGACGCGCGCCCAGGAGTTTGAACTCTCCGGCAATAATGCCAGTGCTCTTCAGCTGTACCAGCGGGCATTGACGCAGGGATCTCTCTCCGGAGCGCAGCGCTCGGCAATTCTCATGCGAATGGGCGATTGTCTGTACCGTCTCGACCGCATGGACGAGGCGTTTACCACCTACAAAAAAGCTGCAGAATCAGATCCCAACAATCTCGAAGCGAACCTGCGGATGGGAGACATGCTGCTTTCCTCAGGGGCCCCGGAGGCAGCGCACGAACAAGCCAGCGCGGTCCTGAAAAAATCTCCCGATAACACTGAGGCTCTGGCATTGGAAGGTGCGTCGGCGGCGGGGTCTGGCGATTTCGATCGCGCCACGCAATTCTACGGACGTGCGCTCCACAATGACCCGCATCGGGTCACTGTCGCCATTGCTTTGGCGGACCTTTACAACCACGAAAACAAAACCGAGGAAGCGCGCGGGTTGCTGAAGCAAGCGGCTGAGATGGAGCCGCAAAGTTCGCTTCCGTGGATGGCGTTGGCCCGAATTGAAGAGCAGGAAGGGAATTCGCAGGCCGCCGAGGCAGCGTATCGTAAAGCAATTTCGATCGACAACGGTCCGGACACAAACCTTCGATTCGTACAATTCCTCCAGCGTTCGGGGCGAATTGCCGAAGCGGAACAGGTGCTCCGCATGGTGGATGCGCAACGCCCATCAGCGCCCATTGCGTTAGGCGATTTCCAGCTATCTTCTGGCCATCCCGACGAAGCGCTGCAGCGTTACCAGGCCGCATGGAAGCGGATGCAAGCGCCTCCTACTGCCGGGCGTCGTTCATGGATCGGAACCGCAACGTTACCGAACGCTAATTCGGACGATCGGGGAGAAATTGCGGCGCGTCTGATCGAATCGCAAATCGTTGCTGTTTCGCGCCTCAACTCTGTGACACGGAAGAAAGCCGTCGCCGGGATTCGTTCGCGATTAGATGAGGCTCGTTCGCACATCGACTCTGCCACCCGGGAAATCCTGGCGGCCGAACTGGCCCTCGCTGACGAGAACGTGCCGCAGGCCAAGCAGTACGCGCAAGCGGCAACCCAGTTGGCTCCGGGTTCTGCGTCGGCGCACTACATCGCGGGAGTGGTTGCTTTTCAGTCGGGTGATGAGGAAACCGCGGAATCCGAGTGGCAGAATGCGCTGGATCAGGACAGCCACTTCATTCCGGCTCGTCTCGCGCTCGCGCAAGACTCTCTCGGACATGGTGAAGCCGATGATGCCGACCAGCAGGCAAGAGCCGTGGTGCGGGAGGATCCCGGAAATCTGCAAGCCGTGGTGCTGTTTGCGCGCGCGTTGCTCCAGGAGAAGAAACTCGCGCCTGCTGCCATCATGGCCCAACGCGCGGCTGCGCTCGATCCTGCTTCGCCGGAACCGGCACTGATTCTGGGGGAAGTGGCACTGCGGGTAAACAATCCGGCACAAGCGCTTCTGGATTTTGAAAAGGCGCTTGCCGTCGATCCGGATTCACAAGACGCCATCGACGGGCTCCTCCACATCTACCAATTGGCTCATCTTTCCTACGCCGCGATCGGCAACCTGGAAAAAGTGGCGCAGGCGCCTCCTGCGTCAGCTACCCTACTGGAGGTTGCCGGACTTCTTTACGCGCAGCATGGCTGGTACACCGAAGCGATACACGCTTTGGAGCGCGCTGTTCAGATTGATCCGAAGCGCCTCACTGCAGCGCGGGCACTGGCGCGTCTCGAGGCCAGCACCGGAGACGATGCTGCCGCAACGCAATCGGCCGCCAAAGCCGGGGTGGATGCGCACGGGCTTCCAGCGGCTTACCAGCAGCAGAATTCCGGGGACTGGCAGCACGCCGCCGTTGCTTATGAACAGGTGCTTCGAGAAGGCGACCAAAGTGGAGTTGCCGCCAATAATCTCGCCTGGATTTACGCCGAACACAATGAGCAACTGGACCGCGCACTCCTCCTCGCTGAAAAGGCAGCTCAGCTCTCACCGGATAGTCCCGCCGTACTCGATACCCTGGGTTTCGTGCACTTGCAGCGCCGCGAGTATACCGATGCCGTTAAGCTGCTCGAAACGGCGCAGCGACTGACCGCGAATGTAACGCCGGACACTGACAAAAAACTACTACAGGCCCAGATTCGCAAGCACCTCAGCGATGCCTATCTTTCTGCCGGACAAACCGAGGCGGCGCTCCGCCTGGCACAGAAGCGGCCGCCACTCTCGCCACAGTAAGTGTTTTCAGTCTTAAAATCAGAAGGTGACGTTCGCAATTCGTGAATACGATTCTCGGGACTTCAATCGTCTATACCAGATCGATCAGGCGTGCTTTCCGCCCGGTATCGCATACTCGCGCCGTGAACTTGCTTATTACATGAGCCTCCGCGGCACGTTTACGCTGGTTGCCGAGGCCAGTACCCAAACGCAGGAGATCGGTGGGTTCATCGTGGGGAAGAAACACCCGCGCGGCATGGGTCACATCATAACTATCGATATTGTGGCCAGTTTCCGTCGGGCTGGATTGGGATCACTACTGATGAATGCTGCGGAACAGCGGTTTAAAAAAGCTGGCTGTCATGTCGTTGTGCTGGAAACCGCGGTCGATAATGAATCCGCCATCGCCTTCTACAAACGGTTAGGTTATTTCGTGGTAAAGACGATACCGCGCTATTACCACAACAACATCGATGCCTTCATGATGGCGAAACGCATAGGGGAGAAAGCGTCCGAGCCAGTGACGATGGCGAGGTTATAAGCACGTCTTTTCAGACGACTTCGTAGCCGGCCACTCGCAGAGCAATACCAGTCGCAGCCCCGGCCCCTTTGCTCTCCACTCGCACCACAACTCCATGGCACGTCACGGTTTTTGTGCCCGTCTCCGTGCACTCCGTCAGAACGATGCGCAGAGTCTCGCCGAGTCCGGGCGTGAAGTCGGAATATGCAAAAAGCCCCGTCGTGCTGATGTCACGAATGAGCCCGATGTGACGTTGTTCTCGAGAAAAGATCACGCACGGCGCAACCACCAGTGTTCGCCGGCTCGCCCGTTGTCCCTGCACCCATCCCCCAGCCCAGAACCCGGGGTTCGAACTCGCTGCCGCCATAGCCACCCCCCGTGTAGGTACTGTGCAATCCAGAGACCCTGCTTAGACGTTAGTCTTCTCAATGACTTCGGCGATTATCACAGGAAGGAGGACGGCAGATATTACACGTTCGCCGTGCGTTTGTTCGTAATCCGGAATGACGTTACTTCGGTGACTTGCGGGCGGGAAAGGGCACCCGCAGGTGCCCTCACGCTGGCCAGCAACATCAGGCCGCGTCCTCATCCTTAGGGCGGACTTCTTTTTCGTCGCCCTGTTCGTTAGCGTCGTCCATGCTATCCCGGGCGGCATCTTTCATTTTGCCAAAGGCGTTCTGGACCTTGCCCTTGGCCTGGTCGAGGGCGCCCTCGGCTTGCAGTTCGCTGTCGCCAGTCCATTCGCCGGCCTGGCGCTTCACGCGCCCTTTTACATCTTCCACTTTGCCTTCAATACGATCTTTGTCCATGATTCACACTCCCGTTGTACAGTAACAACAATGTCTTAGATGGTTAGTTCGCCGCGCTGGGCCGTGTCATGAGTTGAAAAACCAGCGACAACACCGCGAGCACCAGTAAGATGTGAATGAGCCCGCCGAGCATGAAGCTGCTTACAACACCGACCAGCCACAAGGCGAGCAGAACAACGAACAACGTCCACAGCATCGCCTTACCCTTGCCCTACAGTTTTTTGGATATTGCTTTTAGTATGGTGCCGACGGCAGAGAACGAGTTGCAACGATTCGAGAGCGGCATCTGGAATCGCGAGCTGCTGTACCGCGAATGTTAATATCAGGTGACAGTTACTATGAAAGTTGCCATCCAGGGCGAACGCGGATCCTTTAGCCACGAAGCAGTACTGACGTTTCTGGCGAAGTCATCGGTAGTGACATGCAGCCTCTCGGCCGAGGTGTTCGACACCTTGCAGCAGGGCAGGGCTCATGCCGCGCTCATTCCGCTGGAGAACTCGCTGGCCGGATCTGTCGCAGAGCACTACGACCTGCTGCTCGCGCGCGCGGTTCATATCCAGCGCGAATTTCGCCTCCGAATTCGTCATAACCTCATTGGGGTTCCTGGCGCAAAGCTGAAGGACATCAAGCGTGTGTATTCGCATCCTGTGGCCCTCGACCAATGCCGCGAGTTCTTTCGCAAGCATCCGCACGCCTCGCCGGTACCGTTCTACGACACCGCAGGCAGCGTGAAACATGTGATCGAAGCCGGAAGTCGAGACGCGGCCGCGATTGCGGGAAAGCAAGCCGCGCCCGAATATCGTGGCGAAATCCTGCTCAGCGGGCTCGAAGACGACAAGCAGAACTTTACCCGCTTTGTTCTGATCAGCAAATCGCCGAAGAAGATCAAAGGCGCCAACAAGACTTCAGTATGTTTTTCGCTCAAAAATATGCCTGGAGTGCTGTTCAAAGCTCTCAGCGTTTTTGCCCTCCGCGATCTGAGCCTGTCAAAGATCGAGTCACGCCCACGCCGCGGACATCCGTGGGAGTACGTTTTCTACGTCGACTTTCTCGCCGGAGATGAAGAGCCTGCACGCAAGGCGCTCGACCATCTTCGGGAGATCTCTGAGTTCGTAAAGGTGTTGGGGATTTATCCGGCGGCGGAGTGAGTTCAGTCCGTTCGCGGCTGCGCAATTTCTGCTGCGGTTGCGTCTACCGCGCGTATGTAGTCCTGAGGAGCCAATAGAATTTGCGTCCCGCGCACGCCAGCGGAAACTGAAATCACGTCCTGTTCCTCGGCGCCAGAATCGATGTACACCGGATACGGCTTCTTGCACGCCAGCGCTGTCACTCCGCCGCGGATATATCCGGTCAGCGGCTGCACTTCTTTTAATGGCACCATGTGCATCTTGCGGTCGCCCGATGCTTGAGCCATCGCTTTGAAGTTTACTTCTGTGTTGGCGGGAATGACAGCAAAGCACAGGCCATTCACGTCTCCGCGAATTAGCAGCGTCTTGAAAACTTTCCGGTAGGGAAGCCCGATTTTGTCGGCGACACGCTCAGCTTCGAGGTGTTCCGGATCGACTTCGTAGTCGCGCAGCTCGTACTTGATTCCCAGCCTGTCGAGTTGACGCGCGGCGTTCGTCTTCACCACGAAAGTATGAAGGACGATGGCCGAAGTACGAAGTGAAAAGCGAAGGCTCTTACTTCGTCCTTCCTTCATCGAACTTCGTACTTGATCTTACTGTCCCATCCCCTGCATCTTCCCGCGCTTTCCCGCGAAGGCAGGCGTGTCGCCGGACATTGGCTTGAGGATCAGCAGCTTCGATCGTCCATCACGGCCGCCCGGAAGGTAGATCAACTTAGTCTCAGGATCGTAGGCGAACGAATGTCCGCGCACGTCGATGTTCAGTTCATCCGCAAGTGACACGCCTGTCCCGCTCAAATTCAGCACGCACACCGAGGTGTTTGCCGCAGCCAGCAGCTTGTGATCACTGCTGTCCAGCCAAAGCGTGTCGACGCCTGCCGGAGCGCCCGCACGGTTGATCTCGGTGCCAGTATCTGCATTGAGTGCCAGCACCGCATATCGCACCGCGACGTACAGCCGGCGCGCATTCGAATCGAGTACCAGCCCGGTGGGCTGCGATCCCTTGACGGACCAGTAGGCGACCGGCTTCAGGTCCGCATCGTAAACGCCGATTTGCCGCGTGTCCTGCAACGTCGCGTATAGCAGGTGCTTCGCCGGATCGAACACCATTCGCTGCGGAAGTCCGCCAGCATCGGCGATGTGCACCGTATTGTCGTGCGCCAGATCGACGTATCCGATCGATTGATCACGCGAGTTCGCAACGTAGAGACGGTTGTTCTCCGGCACGTACAAGAGATTCTCGACCGGAGCTTTCACCGGAATGATTCCTTGCACATCCCACGACTCCGAAGAAATCACCACGATGTTCTGCCGATCGGGACTGCTGAGAAAAACACGATGGGCTTTTTCATCGACCGCAATCCCCGCGGCTCCGCGCACGTGCTCCACCCGCGCGACCACGCGCCGTTTGGAGAGATCGAAAATGTCGACTGAGTTAGCCGCCGAGTGGGCCATCAAGAGAGCGCCATTAGCAATTCGCACTGCGTCGAAGCCAGGCTGGCCGGCCAAGTCGATCATGGCCACCTGGCGGAGCTTTTCACCGAACGCAGCGCAACAGAACAGAAGAAGGACGGAGATAAGGCGTGAAATTCGCATGCCGCTACTCCGGATTGGGATGCCGGGGGCGATTCAAGTGCTGCCCGCGAAAGTCCAGACGCGCCCCTTCAGAGCTGCCATCAACTTGCATCTAAGGGAAGGAACCGCGATTACAGCGGCCATCATCAATGCGCCCTACGGAGGAGATTTCAGCGCAATGCACGCGAAATACTTCAGCTTGATCAAGCAGGATAACGGTGTGTTCCGCTTTGTGATTCGCGACCGAGCCGGTCTGCGGCCCTCGATTCACGGCTTTGGCCGCACGATGGACGAAGCGCAGGCAAAGATTGTAGAGATTCTGAATGCGCTCGAAGAGCGCGAACAGGAGGCAGCCTGAGCGGCGAGACCGTTTCGTCTCGAACCCCCTCGTCGCCCCGGCGGACAGACAAGAATGTCTGTCCCACATTCGTTAGCTTTACTTCTTCTTGCCTAGCTTCTTCGCAGGCTTAACCGGTTTGGCCGGCTTCTTTGGAGCAGGCTTCGCTTTTGCCGGAGCCTTTGCTGCTTTTGGAGCAGGCTTGGCGGCTGGCTTCGTTGCTGATTTTGCGGCAGCTTTTGCCGGAGCTGCCTTTGCGGGCTCGGCCTTTGCCGGTTCGGCTTTTCCTTTCGCTCCCTTTGCTGGAGCTTTCTTCGTTGTTTCTTCGGCTTTTGCGACTGGAGCCGGTGCAGGGGTGGCGCCTTTTTTCGCTGCCCCCAGTGCCGCCGCCGCAGCAGCCTCAGCCTTAGCTCCGCGCCCACGCTTGGGCGGAGGAGGAGGCGGTGGAGGCGGTGGCGCCAGCGGCTTGAAGTGCTTCACGATCTCCGAGTGCGTGTGCAACTTGCCGTCGAGCATTAGCAGAAATGCTTCGTCCACGATCTGCTTGTAGTTCGCCATCGCCGGCGTGATCTGAAGCTCGGTCATTTCCGGCAACGGGAACTTCTGCATGTTCTGGCGCCACTTGCCGAAGTAGTTCTTGATCTTCTCGGCGACCGCCTGTTGCCTGGTAGTGGCTCCCAGGAACAGCAGGTCCTCGGGCTTAGCGGACGTGAGTAACTTCCACGTTAGTGATGGTGTTGCTGCTTCCTTGCTGGTCAGCCGTTTTGCCAGCTCTTTCGCATCGTCTTCCAGGCTCTTCCAGTTCTCCACCAAGCTGCGGATGGGAATCCGCTTCTGGATGTCGGCAACTTCTTTGTCGGCCAGTTTGTCGGTGATGAAGTACATCACCGCAGGGCCGGCGTCGGTCTCCGAACCGATCTCCCAGAGTTGCTGCTTCACCCGCAGCAGATTCTGCAATCCCGGATGATCGACCTTCGCCGTCGTCCAATGCGGTTCCAGAACTTCCAACCAACCCTCGTGCTCAAGAGCCTTCATCACCGCGAGGGGATCATCTTCAAACGCAATCTTCGCGATTTCGATCCCGCGCACGCGGTCCTGCATGTGATCGATGTAGTTGTTTTCTTTCGCCGAGTCATAGCGGGCCTTGCTGCGTTCTTCCAGTTCCCAATGCCAGCGCGTGGCAAAACGCGTCGCACGAATCAGCCGTGACGGATCTTCCAGGAACGCATAGTTGTGCAGCACTCGGATTAGCTTTAGCTCAACATCAGCCGCGCCATTTGTCGGATCGAGTAACAATCCCCGCGATCCGGGATTGAGCGACAAGGCCATCGCGTTTACGGTAAAGTCTCGCCGCCGCAGGTCTTCGCTGATCCCTGCCGCGGCGATCACTGGAGGCTTGCCGGTCTTCTCGAAACGCTCCGTGTGCGCCATGTCGATTTCGCCGCGCACGTTTCCTGCGAACAGCACGCGCAGGATGCGGTAGTCGTCGTCCCAACTCTCAATTCGGACGCCTCGCTTCTCCAGGTCCTTTTGCAGCTTTTGCGGATTGCCTTCGACCGTGAAGTCGAGGTCGCGGATGGGGAACCCCGTCAGGAAGTCGCGGACTGTACCGCCCGTGACGTAGAGGTTCATTTCGTGCGCCCGGGACACCTCTTGAACCAGATTCGCAGCGCGCAACTGGTCCGGCGACAGCCGGGTTTCCATGGTGTATATGTAGTCGGCCATTCCCTCCTGCTACCCGTTCCGGAACTTTCACAAATCGAGCTAAGTTACTGTTCAGTAAAGACTTGGCCCACTGCCGGAACCAGCCGCGGAGACCATCAGGGCCGCCCTCCTGTCCTGTGGAAATTCCCCTAACCTACAGGTAATGTGGGACTTACAGGGCGTACCATCCCGCAGCAAACCTCAAAAAATAACACAAGGTTCACCTTTTGGCTACCTTTACCAACTCTGCTGGGACCGATACGCGCAAAAAGTGGCACAATCAGTTGTATCCCATGGCCTCGACGCACAAGAAAGTGACCGTACGTAAGCTCGACCGCGACACGATGAACGGGTTTGTCTCCACCCAGTTCGTCGTCGATGGCAAACTCGAGATGCTGAACACCGCTGGCAATCTCGTCACGGTTGATCTGAAGGACATCAAGTGCGTCTATTTCGTGCGCGATTTTGGCGATGCCGACGACCTGAACCGCAAGACCTTCACCACCCGACCGAGGACCGAAGGGCTCTGGGTTCGGCTGCGCTTTAAGGACAACGATCTCCTCGAAGGCATGATGGCCAATGACCTCACCCAGATTTCGCCTGACGGCTTTCTGCTGAATCCCCCTGACACGCGATCGAATACCCAGCGCATCTACGTCCCGCGCTCGGCCCTGCTCGGCCTGACTGTGCTGGCTGTTATCGGTGGCCCTGCTGCCCGCCGCCGCAAGCCCAGCGAAGAACCGGTCGATACACGACAGGTGCCGATGTTTACGGAGTAGTTGTTACCGCAGCGAGATGAGAGAACTGGCGGATCGTGATGGTGACCCGCCAGAAAGACGAGCTTACTTTCTTTTAATCATCCGAATCACACTACCGCAGCCCAGTCCAAGCAGAACCAGGCTCGACGGCTCAGGTGTCGGGACGGATGTGTTGACGAACTCCAGCATAATTCGCGGACTACTCGGGCATCCAGTGCAGGGAATATCGAAATTCCCTGAACCCGAATCGGAGTATTCAGGAAGCAGAACCGCTGAGCCGTCCGTCGAGGTCATTCCATCGAAGTTCAGGATTCCCAGCGCTCCGATGAAATAGGAATTTCCCGCCACGAATGTCAGCGGAGCGAACGTCCCACCAGTGAAGCCGACAGACGATGAGAAGGTGGCACTGCGAAGAAGTGTGCCGCCCAATGACGGAGGATTGTCAGAAAAAATCTCCTCGGTCACGGTATTGAAGTCGGTATTGGAAAAATGGAAATCGACTTCGTCAGCGGTGAATGTGAAAGGAGCGGTGTAGAGCCACCCAATATCGGGGCTCACGAATTGATAAGAAGGGCCGTATCCTGCGGGTCCGCTGGCGTTAACGGATGCCACAACGGTCGCGGATGCGGAAAGGGTGAAGAGGCAAAGCAGAGAAGACAGAGCAATGGCCCAGAGTTTCATCAGGTTCCTCCGGGGAGTGAATTTTGGTTCGGCCCTCTGCCCTATGGGAGAGCACGTGCTTTGCCGAGGATAGGGTCGCATGCAAAGGAGTTGCTGGTTTTGGGCGCAGAAGGGGTGCAAGAACTTGCATATTTATTGAAAGCAATTTCGCTCCCCGAATGTCGGCGACGCTCTATTTTTCCAGCCCCAGCGCCTTCAGTACCGCATGATCCGTTTCCGCCGACTTGCCGTCTTCTTTGTGCACGACGCCGAAGCCGCCACGGTAGTCCCACATCGTCCAGCCGATGCCGTCTTTCTCCATGATCGACCGAACGTCGTGAATCCACGCCGCTCTCTGGTCGGGATTCGCATAGACGCGGTAAGCCCCGAACTCATTGCAGGTGAGTGGAACATGCCGTTCGCGCGCCCAGTCGGCTGCGATGTCAATTTCCGACGCGATCCGGTCGGCGTTCCAGTTGTCGTACGCGTACTGCGTGACCTCGTACTTCTCCAGTGGCGTCGGAACTTGCTCCCGTAACCGCGCGGCGTCTTGGGGCTTCACTGGATACGGCACGCCCTTCGTGAGATGAAACTCGATCTCTGCCGACCAACTGGCACCTTGGTGCGTGAAATCGTGAGGCGTATAGAAGTGGAAGTTATAGATCAAGTTGGAATCCGCCAACGCTTCCAACTGCAACAACTGGTCGATGTCGGAATAGCGCGCGCCGCTCACGACGATCGTGTTCTGCGGAGCCACGCCGCGAATCGCCGCCACCAGGTGTGCCTGGATTCCCATCCACCGTGCCGCGTCTTGGTCTTCGGGCTCGTTCATTACTTCGAAGAACGTCAGATCAGGATTCAGCTTCGCATAATGCGTTGCCAGCGCGCGCCACAGGTCAGCGAACTTGTCGGCGAATCCCCATTCCTCGCGCACTCGGCGCTTGAAGTCAGATTGCGGATGCACATCAATGATCACGGCCAATCCCTGCGATTCCGCGGCGTTCACGATCTTGTCCAGTTCGGAGAGGAAAACATCGTTTGCTGCGCCTTTGGGGTTCCAGATCAAAGGCTGCGCCAGTGGCTCGGGATCGATGCTCAGCCGAATGTGATCGAATCCCATCTGCTTGATGAGGGTGATGTCGTTGACATCGGTGTAGTTCCGCAGGCGCTCAGCGGTGTAACGCCCGGGTTCCTGCGCAAACCATTCGCTGGTGTTGATGCCGTGCCTGAGATGTTCGGCTCGACGAAAGGCAAGTGAGTTGTTGTTCTGGGCGACGAGGGTAGAAGTTGTGATTAGCAGAAAGATGATGATAGGGCGCATGAGTCCTCGCGAAAACGCCACGACTATAAATGATCAGGGTTGGGTAGGAAACTCAGCGGCCCGCCTTGCTTGTGTCGGCTGTCCGATCGCTGTTCGCTTTGAAGACCAGGAACACGAGCGAGGCACAAGTAAACAGCATCATCTCAGCGGCGATGCCGTTCATCAGTGCGGGAGAAACCAACGACAAATCTTCGGCGAGTTCACTGGACATCGGCGGAGCGAGAGTCTCCTGCCCGTGGGTGCGGACCGGCAGCAGCACGAGGATCACCAGAAGGATCCAGACGAGCACCAGGATGCGCAGCACCCGTCGCGAGTCGAGATGGTGATGAGCAAGCATGCGGCTTCGTCTAAGCCTATTTTGCTCCTGAATTGGCAGGTAGATTCAAAACAGGAATCACTTTCGTCCTTACCCATTTCCCAAATTGGAACCAGGCGGCCTAAACTGCATCAGATGGTTCGGGAGAGAAAAAGACAATGACGGAAAAAGCTACGTTTGCCGCCGGGTGTTTCTGGGGAGTGGAAGCGCGCTTTGCCGAAGAAGCCGGCGTCACCGAAACCGCGGTGGGATATGAGGGCGGCCATATGCCTAATCCCACCTATCGCGACGTATGCACCGACGATACCGGGCACGCGGAAGTGGTCGAACTCGACTTTGATCCGGAAAAGACTTCCTACGAGCATCTGGTGCGGCTCTTTTTCCAGTTGCACGATCCGACGCAGCTCAATCGGCAGGGCCCAGATTTCGGCTCACAATATCGTTCCGTGATCTTTTATCACTCGCCGGAACAGAAGGCCACGGCCGAGCGCGTCAAGCAGGAGATGCAGAAGCTCATCGGGGGAACGATCGTGACCTCGATCGAACCGGCGACAAAGTTCTATCGCGCTGAGGAATACCACCAGAAGTACCTCGAAAAGCGTGGAGCGAAGAGCTGCCATATCTAAGAAGTGGACGGTGGACCGTGAACAGTTGACCGTAGGTTTGTTTTCAGTCCACTGTCCACCGTTCACCGTTCACTTCATCTATACTTCTCCGCCAGCTACGGAGGATTCGAGGATGGCGGATCAAAAGAAATTCCGTGTCTTTGCCACGTGTTCCATCGGTGAGGACGCTGAAAACCTGCTGCGGAAGCGCGGATACGAACTTGAGGTCTATCCCGATCCCAAAGCACCGCCCAAGAGTCTGATTCTCGAGAAGGTTCGCTCCGGCATCGACGGCCTGATCACCACGCTGCGCGATCCCATCGATGCCGAAGTCTTCGCAGCCGGAAAAGGCACGCTGAAGGTTATCGCGCAGGACGCGGTTGGATTCGACAACATCGATCGCGCGACGGCAAACCGCTATAAAATTCCATTCACCCACACGGCCGATGTCCTCACCGAAGCGACGGCTGAGTTCGCCTTCTTCATCATGGGGGCACTTGCGCGCAAGCTTTGGAGCAGCGAGCACCTGGTTCGTGAAAACCAGTGGGGATACTGGCATCCTTACCTGCCGTTCCTCGGCGACGAAGTGACGGGCAAGACCGTCGCTGTAATTGGAACAGGCCGCATCGGCCTGGCGTTCATCAAGAAATGCACCGGCTTCGACATGAATATTCTCTGCTACGACCCGGCGTACCAGAACCACGATTACGTCAACGCCATCCAGGAGCAGATGAATCTCCGCTTTCAGCGCGGCATCCAGCGGGAAACCACGTGGATCAGGTACGCCGAGTTCGATGACGCGATCCGGCAGGCTGACTTTGTCAGTGTGCACGTGCCGCTGCTGCGGGAAGGCGAAAGCAAAACGCCCACCTTTCATCTTTTCAATAGCCGCACGCTTCGTTTGATGAAGTCTACAGCCTTCCTGGTGAACACCTCGCGTGGTCCCGTAATCGACGAAGCGGCTCTAGCCGCGGCGCTGAAACAGAACTGGATTGCCGGCGCTGCTCTCGACGTCTTCGAGCGTGAGCCGCTGCCGCCCGATTCGCCTTTGCGCGACCCGGAGATTGCCGATCGCTGCCGGCTCTACTCCCATTTCGCCAGCGCCGGCAAAATCACCCGGCTGTCCATCGATCCCGCCCGCGGGATGGCGGGCCGCTGCATTCAGGGTCTGATTGATGTGCTGGAAGGGAATTACGGCGGCAACCCGGCGAAGATGCCGTACGTCGTGAATAAAGAGGCCTTCGCCGATCAGAAATGACGTGGCTACTTCAGCGCTAGTGGCTTCTTGAACTCGAGGCCCAGATAGGTGTGCATGGGCCCGGCTTGTGATCGCACGATCCGGCCCTCGATCAGGCGATGGCTAGAGTGAGCTTGCGGAGAAAAACCCGGTGGAACGGGCATTTCCAGCAACACGTCTTTAACTTTAGGTGCACGTTTCACGGCGACCAGCGCTCCGCCGGCACTCACGTTGATGGCCGTGCCGAACTCCAGCATCGTGCTGCCCTCGGCATCTGTGCTGTGTACGAAAACGGGAAAGGCGATTGGCAGTCGGGCCCAGCGGCGGGACTTGTTCTTTGGCTCACCCACGAGTAAATTGTGCGGTATCAACGAAAGCCTGCCGAGATCACGCAGGTCGCTATGCTAGACAGCGCAAGGTGCATTAGACTTTAGTCATAGGCAATGCGTATTCGTTTTCTTCTTATTCCGTTTCTTTTGATTACAGCGGCGCTCGCGGCGCAGACGCCGAACTTTTCGGGCATCTGGAAAATGAATCTCGAGAAGAGCGACTTCGGTCCGCAAATGCCGCCAGAGTCGGCCGAATATGTCGTTCGCCACGTCGGCGCTACCATAGCGTTCAACTACACACAGGACGGCAAGACCACACGTGTGGACCTGGTCCCCGACAACGAGGAGCGCGTCACCAGCGAAACCGACGAGTCGGCGGTCTGGACCAAGTGCTACTGGTCGGGCAATGTGCTCGTGATCGAATCGCGCGAGCGCGGTCGCTACGGAGCGAAAACGGCCAGCGGTATGGGCTGGACCAGTCGGTGGTCGCTCTCGCCCGACGGGCACGAACTGCTCATTGAACGGAAACTGCATACCCCAGACGGCGAGGTGAGCCAGCGCGTCATCTGCGATAAGCAACCCCTCAAAAACACCAGCAAGTAGCCCTTGGTTGGATCGAGTCGGTCGTGGGCGATTGCCTTAGACGGCAGGCTGTTGTTGGCTCATGCAGTGAATCGTACCCAATCCCCAAACCAGATCGCGGCAGTAGATGCCGATCACTTGCCGCGTGGGGAATAGCTCCGCGAGGATGTTCAGCGCCACGCGATCGTTCGGATCATTGAACACCGGAACCAGCACGACTCCGTTAGCGATATAGAAGTTGGCATAAGACGCGGGCAGTCGCTGACCGCCGAAAATGACCGGGTAAGGCATGGGAAGTTCGACGACGGTGAGTTTGCGTCCATCCTGATCGGTTGCC
>Ga0335069_10000937_pt1 | contig 47029 bp, 30 predicted proteins | sample Lox_Sample_11_FD_206714 | JGI IMG/M metagenome (GOLD analysis project Ga0335069, IMG submission 206714) | Soil microbial communities from Loxahatchee National Wildlife Refuge, Florida, United States - Lox_Sample_1.1 | ecosystem: Environmental > Terrestrial > Soil > Wetlands | place: USA... | reverse complement strand
ACGCGGCCGGAGACGAGATCTCCAGGTTTGTGCTCGGCGATGTACTCGTCGATGCTGGTGGGGATGAGCTGCTTGATGCTGAGCTTGACCTGGCGCTTGTCGGCGTCGACGGCGAGCACAAGCGCCTTGACGCGCTGGCCGACGCGCAGAGCGTCGCGGGGATGAGCGATGCGGCGGTCAGCGACGATTTCGCTGACATGGACGAGGCCTTCGATGCCTTCGGCGATCTGGACGAAGGCGCCGAAGTTCATGATCTTCGTGACGGGACCTTCGATCTGCGAGCCGGCTGGGAACTTGCGCGGGGCGTCGTCCCACGGGTCGCCGAGCGCCTGCTTGAGGCCGAGCGAGAGGCGGTGCTCGTCGAGCTTGATGCCGAGGACGACGGCGTCGACGGTGTCGCCTGCTTTGAGCAAGTCGCTGGGGTGGCGGACTTTTTTGGCCCACGACATCTCGGAGACGTGGATGAGGCCTTCGATTCCGGGCTCGATCTCGACGAATGCGCCGAAGTCGGCAAGGCGAGTGATGCGGCCGGTGACGCGCTGGCCGACGGTGTAGCGGTCGGCGGCGTTGGCCCAGGGCTCGGGCTGAAGCTGCTTGAGACCGAGGGAGATCTTTCTGGTTTCGGAATCGATCTTGAGGATCTTGACTTCGAGTTGCTGGCCGACGGTGAGGACGTCGTCGGGTCTGGCGATTCGGACGTGCGAGATGTCGCTGACGTGAAGCAGGCCGTCAACACCGCCAATGTCAAGGAAGGCGCCGTAGGGCATGAGAGAGCGTACGGTACCGGCGACGATATCGCCCTCACTGAGCGCGGCGTTGCGCGCGCCGAGGGCGGCACGGGCCTGCTCTTCGAGGACGGCGCGGCGATCGACGACAACGTTTTCGTCGGCGACGTCGAGCTTGGTAATGCGGCAGGTGATCTCGGCGCCGACGAGGGCTTCGAGGTCGGCGGCGTCGCGGGTGCCGCTGCGCGAAGCGGGCATGAAGGCGCGGACGCCGATGTCGACCGTGAGGCCGCCTTTGACGACCGCGGTGACGGTGCCGGCGACGGCGAGCTTTTCGGCGAAGGCGCGCTCGAGGGCAGACCAGTCGCGGGGGATGGCGACGCGCGAGCGCGAGAGCTGATAGTAGCCCTCTTCGTTGCGGCCGGTGATGGAGACAGGGAAGGCGTCGCCTGGGTTGACGGTTTCATTGGGCCGGAAGGCAGAGCGCGGGAGGACGCCTTCGATTTTGTATCCGATGTCGAGGAAGACCTGCTCGGGCGTTAGGGAGATGACGGTGCCCTGAAGCTGCTTCTGGCCGGTTGGCGCAGTGTGGGAGTGAGACTTTTCGAAGGCGGAGAGCAGGTCGCCGAAGGATTCGGTCGGCTCGGGCTCGGGTTCGGAGCCGGCGAGCTGCGATGTTTCTGCAACGGACTCGGATGGATTCGGCGCCTCTGTGGCAGGTTCGGCAGGCTCGGTTTGAGCGGGTTCGATGGGCTCGGCGTGGGTTTCGGCGGCGGGAAAGGCGATTTCCGGAGCGGTTTCGTCGGTCATGGCGGCAACGATTCTATTGTCCCATGGTGGGGAGCGATCCTGGGAATTCGTTGGGCCCTGATGGGACACACTGTGACGGTGCGAGGCCGACTGCGCGTGGCCGTCGATTGCTTTGTCCATCCGATTGGTGCCAACGAACAAGCTCGTCTGCGGTAACGTACCTGCCGTTCCGGGTTGGTTCCAGCGGCTCCCGAAGTGAGCGTACGTTTCGTTGAGATCCCACTTCGGATTTCCCGTCGAACCTTTGATCTCTTGGGCCGGCGCATTCAGCCGGTGGCAGACCGGCTCGGCCACATAGAGGGTTGCGTTGAGCACCTGCGAATTGCTCAAGCGTACATTCCCGTGCTGCAACGGAAGGCTCGATTCGATCTTCTTACTCTGCCCGGACGTGATTTCCATCCCTCCTGAATTTACACGTCAAAGATGGGTTTAGTGTGAACACGTCCTAGCGTGTTGAATACTTCAGCGACGCAGATCTTAGGCATGAATAAAGAAGCCTGGCGATAGGTCTTTTTTTGTTCCTTGATGAACCCCACTATCTTCTTGCTCTTGTTTCGAAGAACGTAGAACTCGACTGCCGCGCTGGCATCAAACAGGTAGGTTTTCATTCGCGCCCCCTGGGGTTGAGCATCAATCTCAACTCGCATGTCGGCAGGAAGCCAACTGTAGAAGCCGTCTACGGATTTACCGTCAGGCTCACCGCCTTAGAAGCCGACGTGTTGAGGTTCGGATCGCCCGAATATTTAGCGACGACGGAGTGCGTGCCCGCTGCCAGTTTTGAAGTGCTGAAGGTCGCCGTGCCTTCGAAGTCCAGCGCAATCGCCGCGCTCAGCTTCGTCGCGCCATCGTAGAAGTTCACCGTGCCGGTCGGCGGCCGCGGACCTTTCACCACTGCCGTCAGGATCACCGTTGCGTTCACCTTGGCTGGATTCGGCGTCACCGTCAATGCGGTTGTCGAGGCACCCGGCCAAATCACCAGCGCCAACGGCTTCGACTGGCTCATGCTGAACGCCGCGGCGCCGGAATAGGTGGCCGAAATCGGATGCGAGGCAACCGCCAGCGTCGACAGCGTGACCGAAGCCGAGCCGTTCACAAGCGGGAAGGTCCCGAGCGAGCCGCCGTTATCGAACACCTGCACCGTGCCCGTCGGTGCCGGATGCGTCACCGTGCTCGAGGTCACGCTCACCGTGATCTTCACGCCCTCGCCGGCCGTCGCCGGATTCGGCGTTGCCGTAACGCGGACCGCGGTCGGATTCGCCAGCACGTTGATGGCGGGCCCTTCCGCGTAGCCCTGGTTGTAGTCCTGGTTCCCGCTGTATTCGGCCGAAACCGAGCTGTAACCCGGCGTGCCGATCGACGTGGTGAAGGCCGCAATCCCGTTCACCAGCTTGCTCGTTCCCAGCGGACCGAAGTCATCGGAAAACTGCACCGTGCCGGTCGGCGCAGGCCCACCCGCCGGAGCCTTCACCGTCGCCGTCAATACAATCGGCTGCAGCGCGTAGACCTTCTTCGAGTTCACAGCCAGCGTCGCCGTCACGTTCGCCGGGTCGACCTTATGCGCGAGCATCGTCGAGCTCGCAGCCCAGCCCGGATCGGGCACAAACTGCGCCGTGACGTTGTGCGTTCCCGGAACCAGGGTCGAAATCGCAAAGCTCGCCGAGCCGCCGCTGAGCCGCATCGTTCCCAGGCGCGTCTTTCCATCCAGGATCATCACCGAGCCACCCGGAGTGCCGCTGGAGGACTCAACCGTGGCGCGCAAGGTGATCGCGGTCAGAAAGACGGACTCGGTGAAGTTGCACGTTAGCGCCGTCGACGTCGGATATCCGTTGGTGACCTGATGACGGCCGGAAAGCGTGACCGCCGCGAAATTCCCATCTCCCGGCCACATGGCGCGCAGTGTATGCAGCCCGGCGGCGAGCGCCGCCTTCACCGTAATGCCGGCCTGGTTGCCGACAAGCGCGGCTGAACCCGCGGCCTGTCCATCGACAAAGAAGCTCACGCTTCCTGAGAGCGCGGTTTGATTGGGCGCGTCCAAGGACGCGACCACGCGGAACGAGCCTCCTGCATTCGACGGCTCGGTCAGCGCATAGACGAGTCCCGTCACTCCCGTTGCATTGCCCAGGTTCATCAGCACGGTCGCTGAGTTCGCCAGCGTATTCACGTCCTGGTTGACGAACAGCAGGTCCGGAAATCCATCGCGATTCAGATCGGCAATGGCAAAGCTCACCGCTCCCGACCCGGGGTAGTAGTCCTCCTCCGGTCCGAACTGGCGCGCCGGCAGGCTGTGCACGATCGCGAGCCCCGAGTCGATATCGATGCCCCCCGTCGACTCGAGCACGATGTCGTCCTTGCCGTCCTTGTTCACGTCGGCGGCGAACAGCGCCGAGTATTGCCGGTCGAAGACCCCCGCCGTCATTCCGGGCGTGAACGCGCCTGCCCCGTTGCCGAAGAAAACGAACAGCACTTTCTGATCCGTCGGAGCCTGCGAATTGTAGGTGGGCGTCGCCAGCAGCGCGATGTCCTTGTGACCGTCGCCGTCGAAGTCGCCGACCGCGACCGCGAACGGCGCCTGCACGGCCGCGCCTTTGAACGTCGGATTAGCGAGCTTGACCGGCGCGGAAGCGAATGCGCCGGCGCCCCGCCCGTAAAAAATCTCCACGCTGGACAGGGCACCGAAGACCAGGTCCAGCTTGCCGTCCCCGTTCACGTCGGCGATTGCCGGCTGCGTCAACACGCCGGGGTTCGGAGTGGTCGACGTGGTCACCATCTTGAAGCTGCCGTCCCCATTCGACAGGGCCACATAGAAGTGGGTCGGGCTGTAGTCCGCCCAGTTGAAGAGATCGTCCTTTCCGTCGCCGTTGAAGTCGAACACCTGCGGCGCGGGCGACAGGGGAAACGCCGGCGAAATCTTGGTGGCGGCAATCGGCGAGGCAAACGTGCCGTTGCCGAGGCCGAGCAGCAGATCTACATTCCCGTTGCCGTTGGGCAGCGTTCCCAGCGCGAGGATGTCCTGCCGGTGGTCACCGTTGAAGTCGCCGTGCTGAATCCAGCCGTAGTTCCCAGAGCTGAAACTCACGTCGCCGCGCGGCAGGGATGTGCGGTAATCGAATGTCCCGTCGTCCTTGCCAAGGCTAAGTTCGATCGCTGGGTCGCCAGTCACGGCGATATCCGGAATGCCGTCCCCATTGAAGTCGGCGATCGTCATAGAGTTCACTGTTCCCGCAAGCTCGATGGCCTGCGCGGTGTCCAGAACCCCATCCGGCCGGCCATAGGTGAAGTAGACGCCATGCGGTCCGCACTCCACCAGGTCGGGGAGACCGTCGCCGTCCACGTCCGCAATCCGCAACACGTCCTGGCCGAAGTAGCTGTTGTTCAACGGGTCGTACCCGGTGGCATAGTGCTTCGGGTACGAGAAATTCAGCCCGGGTTTTCCCAGCAGCACGGTCATGCCATCCGCGGCATCGGCGACAAGATCGGGAATGCCGTCGCCATTCAGATCGACGATCGCGATAGGCCATCGAAAGGTGCCATAGCCGCTTGCCTCGCTGGTCCGGTCGCCGTAGTTGATTGTTTTCGCGGGTGTTCGGTTGAAGCTCCCGTCGCCGTTCCCGTGATAGATCAGCAGCTGCGTGCCGCCGGTGGTGTCGCCGTTGATCGTGCTCTCCTGCCCGCAGATCTCGTCCACGTCCGCATCGCCGTCGAGCTTTCCGAACGCGCAGAATTCGAGGACGCCGACACCGCCGCCATTCGGCGCCTGGGTAAACTGGCCGGTGCCGTCTCCCAGCAGCACTTCGCCGTTCGAAAACACCAGGTCGAGGTGCCCATCGCCATTCACATCGAGAGCCTGATACTGCCCCTTGAGCTGATAACTCACCGTTGTGTTCTTTTGGGTGACGATCTGGAACGTGCCGTCGCCTTTGCCCAGCAGCACGTAGCCCGGCGTCCCCGCGCCTCCGGCGACAAAATCCGGAGCCGCATCGCCGTTCAGCATCGCCGGCGGACCGATCACCGTGTCCAGCTGCGGCAGCGGCGTCGTGATCGCATCCCCGAATGTGCCGTCCCCATTGCCGGGAAACACCTTCACCGAGACATTCGGCTGCTGATAGGCGGAACAGACCAGGTCGGCAATCCCATCGCCCGTCTCATCGACAGCCTGGCAATAGGGCAGAACACCGGAAGGAAGAGTCGCCATGGGCCCGGCGGCAAAGCTTCCATCCGGCTGCGCGATAAATGCCTGCACCGTCGTGGGCCCGTTGATAAGTGCCCCGTTCGTGGTCCAGAGGATATCCATCCTCTTGTCGCCATTCAGATCCGCGACCACAACCGTCATCGGGTCGGATACCGTGGGAAGCCGCACCGGGTTACGAAAGTGCTCGGCAAACCCGGTCGCTGCTGCAAGGAAGACAAGGATCGTCGGTAAGGCAACTTTGTATTTCACAAGCGACCTTCAATTAAAGATGTCGGAACCTGCAAGGAGACTAACACGGGTGGAAACTCGCCGACTGAAGCAACACATCCGCCTGTGACAGGCGCGACTCGTCGGATCGCACAGACAGTGATATACTCCGCCTTCATCCAATTCACGATGCAACCGGTGTAAATCGCTGGAGCGATCTATGCCGAAAAACAATTCTTCGAACTTTTTTCGAAGACACAACTTGTTTTGACACAAGTTATCGGGAGTCATTCCATGCCGCTAACAATCTCCGCCGCGAATCTTTTCTCCCAGGTTTCTCTTCTCTTGGCATCCCGATCCGGCCTGTCGCGGCGCGTGCCGGTCATGTTGACTCTCTCGCTTTCACCCTTCGTTTTCTCGCCGCCCGCACGCGCAGCCGCGGCCGCCACCGTCACCACGCTCGCCGTGACCGCCGCAGGCAAGCCGGTCGCGACCACGAGCCAGCTCCCCATCGGCACCGTGGTGACGCTCACGGCAACCGTCACCGCTGGCGGCACGGCCGTGAACCCGGGCCAGGTGAATTTCTGTGATGCCAAGGCGAAATACTGCACAGATGTGCACTTGCTCGCCACTGTTGAGCTCACAAAGGCTGGCACGGCAACCTACAGGTTCAGGCCCGGCAAGGGTAACCCGAGCTATAAGGCGGTCTTTGTCGGGACCAAACTGTCGGCGGCCAGCTCCTCGAGCGCGGCTTCCTTCTGGATCGTCGGCCCAAGCAGCCCGGTCGCGACCGCAACGGCAATCGCCGGCACAGGCTCATGGGGCGCCTATGCGCTCTCGGCGATCGTCACCGAAATGGGCAGCGCGTTTCCGCTCACAGGCAAAGTATCTTTCCTCGACACATCGCTCGGCAGCGCAATCCTGGAAACGGCGCCTATCGGCACAAGCGTCCCCGGAATCGGGTGGCTGAACCTCGAAACCCTGCAGATGGACACCTTCAACCAGGCAATCGCACTTGCGGATTTCAATGGCGACGGCCTTCCCGACGTTGCGCTGATCTCCGGTGGCACCAGCAGCCCGATCCAGGTTTATCTCGCCAGCACCGACGGGACCTACACACTCGCGCCATCCCCGGCGATCTCGGATTACACCTTCGGGCCGATAGTCGTTGCCGATCTCAATGGAGACGGCAATCAAGATATGGCGATCCTGAACGGCGACACCGACACCGTTTCAATCCTGCTCGGCAATGGCGACGGCACATTCAATGTACTCTCGTCGGGCCCCAGCGTCGGCCTCAACCCCAACCAGCTCGCCCTCGGAGACTTCAACGGCGACGGCATCCCCGATCTCGTCGTCACCAGCAATTCGACAAACACGGTCACCGTCTTCCTCGGCAAAGGCAACGGAACATTCTCCGCGGGCAAGATCCACACGCTCACCGGCTCCACTCCCTACGCGATCGCTGTGGGGGATTTCAACGCCGACGGCATGGCCGATCTCGCTGTCGCCGATGCCTACAGCGATTCAGTGTCGATCCTGCTAGGCAAAGGAGACGGAACACTCACCACCGGAGCCGTTCTCCACTCCGGCGCCAATGCCTCACGGATCGTGGCTGCGGATTTCAATCGGGACGGCAAGCTTGACCTCGCAGTAGCGGTGGTCGGCGCAAACTTCGGCCCCGCTTCAGTGATCGTCCTCCCGGGAAATGGAGATGGAACGTTCAACGCGCCGGTTTCCGCCACGCCGGCAGATGGCAGCAATGTCTCCACCCTCGCCGTGGCCGACTTCAACCTCGACGGGATCCCTGACCTTGCCCTGACCGACGGAAGCACCGGCAGGCTGATGGCATTCCTCGGCAAGGGCGATGGCACATTTTCCTCATTCGCCCGAACCGTACCCCAGGAAACGTATGAAAAGCTCCTTTTCGCCATCGGTGACGCAGACGGCGACGGCAGGCCCGACATTTTCATCTCCAACGGCGCGTCGGACACAACGGGTATTTATCTCACCCAGCCCACGCAGACCGCAGCCGCCAAGGCCAGCGTAGCTCTTCCGGCGGCCGGCCAGCACCTTGTCGAAGCGAGCTATGCCGGCGATACGCACAACAACGCCGGCGTTTCGGGAACCCTCGCACTTTGGGGAGTTCCTCCAACGACTTCGATCACGCTCAAGCTCACCTCCGGCACCAACTCGGTCACCTCGGTTGCGGCAGGGACCATCGTCACGCTCAAGGCAAGCGTTGCCGCCGGAACGAAAACCGTCCCCGCCGGTCAGGTCGACTTCTGCGATGGCGCCGCGGCGCACTGCACCGACATCCATTGGCTGGGAACCGCCTCGCTCACGCCCAGCGGAACCGCGATCTTCCGGTTCGCTCCAGGCACGGGAGCACACAGCTACAAAGCGGAGTTCGTCGAAGAAGGACTGGGCAAGGCCTCGACTTCGAATACCGTCGCCCTCACAGTGGGTCCGGCCCATGCACCGCAGTACTCCGCCACAGCGGCGATCGGAGTTTCAGGTTTCCCCGGCAACTACTCGCTGAGCGCCACCGTTGAGGGTATCGGCGGCCCGACCGCGCCCACCGGCAAGATCTCGTTCGTCGATACCACCTTCGGCAACAAGGTGCTGGCGACGGCTGATCTCGCCTCCGCAACCGCGGGCAACGGATGGATCCTCAAGCCCGCCCCGGCAGTCAGCAGCACATCGGTCATCGGCGAAGTCGTCGCGGATTTCAACAGCGACGGCATCCCTGACCTCGCCATCCTCTGGTCCAGCGGCACCACGGGCCCCGAAACGATCGCCGTGACCATCTTCACGGGCAAAGGTGATGGAACCTTTGCCGCCGGCCACACCGCGAACGTCCTGTCAGGGGACATATCGTATCCCAACATGATCGCGGGCGACTTCACCGGCGACGGAAATACCGACCTCGCTGTGCTGACCTGGAATGAATCCAAGTTCACGAGCAATGTCACGGTGCTTCCCGGCAAAGGCGATGGAACCTTCAGCGCATCCGTGACCAACCCGGTTTATAGCCAGGGCACTGTCGGCGGCGACGGCGTTCCCGGAACTTTCGTCGCCGCCGATTTCAATGGCGACGGCAAGCTCGATCTCGCCGTGGTGGGCGAATACGTCAGCAATGGCGGAGCCGTCGTTCTGCTCGGAAACGGGGATGGAACGTTCACCCCGGGCTCAAATATCGATCCCAAGGCGGACTTCGGCCTGATCGCAACCGGAGATTTCAACGGAGACGGCATTCCTGACCTGGTGGTGACGAACTACTTCGAATTCGGCACCGCGCCCACTGTCTTTCTGGGCAAAGGAGATGGGACATTCACGTCCATGCCTATGAACTTCAAGCTGGACTATTTCCCGACTTCCATTGCGGTCGGGGACTTCAACGGCGACGGCGTGCTTGATCTTGCCTTCTCGGATCTGAATGGCGTGGAGATCGCCTTGGGCGCAGGCAATGGGACCTTCAAGGAGACCGCCGCCAGCCCCATACTGGTTCCCAGCGAACTCTACAGCCTTGCCGTCGGGGACTTCAATCACGATGGCAAAGTCGACATAGCCGGCCTCGACACCTACAACAATCGCATCGTTCTATTGATCGGGGCAGGCAACGGCACGTTCGCGGTCACCCCCACCACGCCGGTGGTCAATCAAGGCTTCAATGAAACGTTCCAGATCGTGGCTGCCGACTTCAACAAGGACGGCGTCCCCGACCTCGCGATGCTGACAAGGAACGTGAACAAGGCCACCACGCTCCTCAACGTGCCCACAGAAACCGAGTCCGTCTCCATCACCGGCATCGCTCCGGTCGGCGCCGGAACCCATGCCGTCGAGGCGGTCTACTCCGGCGACAGCCACTACGCCAAGATCGCCTCCAGCAAGGTCGAACTCACTGCCGGCCTCGAGCCTCCCACGTTTTCGCCGGCGCCCGGCACCTACACCTCGCAGCAGAAGATCACCATCAACGAAGCCATCCCCGGCGCCACTATCTACTACCAGGCGCAGGGCACCGTGAACACCACGGGCTTCGTGCAGTACACCGGCCCATTCTTCCTGCCCTACGGCGGCGCGGAGTACGTCACCGCCTATGCCACCGAGACGGGCTATCAACAGAGCAGCTACGTTTATGCAACATTCAACATCGTTTTGCCCGCCGCTCCCGCGCCAACCTTCTCGGTCGCAGCCGGAAGCTACAGTGCCGCGCAGACGGTGACCATCTCCGACACGGCTCCTGGCGCGACGATTTACTACACCACCAACGGCACGTATCCTTCCGTCTACTCGTCGGCTTACACCGGGCCCATCACCGTCTCCTCCTCCGAGCTGGTCTCGGCCATCACCGTTGCGCCCGGTTATTCGCAGAGCGGCACAGCTTCGGCGCAATATCTGATCGCCTCGTCGAAATCCCGCTTCATCTACACCGTGGCCGGGACGCATAGCTTCGGCTACACCGGCGACGGCGGCCAGGCCACCTTCGCGTCCCTTCAGGACCCATATCGGATCGTGCGCGACGCCGCCGGCAATCTCTATTTCTCCGATGGCAATGTCATTCGCAAAGTGGCGGCTGCAACCACCATCATCACCACCGTTGCCGGGAACGGACGCTACGGCAATTCCGGCGACGGCAAAGCCGCCAAATCGGCGCAGCTCGAGGACATAGGCGCCCTGGCCCTGGACGCGGCGGGAAACCTCTATATCACTGACGGCATGCGCTGCACCGTTCGCAAGATCACGGCCTCCAGCGGCATCATCAACACTATCGCCGGAAACGGCACCTGCCTCTACGCCGGCGACAACGGCGCCGCAACCAAAGCCTCGCTCAATTCTCCCCAGGCGCTGGCGGTCGACAAGGCCGGCAATCTCTACATCGGCACCAACGGCACCATCCGCAAGATCGCGGCGGGCACGGGCATCATCAGCACGTTCGCCGGAACTGGGAACCCCGGTTACTCGGGCGACCACGGGCCTGCCAAAAATGCCCAGCTCGGAGCCGCGTCGGCCATCGTGTTCGACTCTGCCGGCGATATGTTCTTCACCGATTCCTGGGAAAACGTCGTCCGCAAGATCGCCTCCGGTACCACGATCATCACCACCGTGGCCGGCGTGGGCCCGCAGGGCATGCACCCGCCCGGCATCGGCGATGGCGGTCCAGCAACTCTCGCTGTGCTTTCCGGCCCGCAAGGCCTGGCCATCGACGCGGCCGGCGACCTCATCATCTCCGACAGCCAGAACTCCGCTGTCCGCGAAGTAACGGCGAGCGACAAAATCATCAACACCATCGCCGGCGGCTGCTGGCGCCTCGGCGGCGACGGCGGCCCGGCGATCGACGCCGAGTTATGCTACCCGACCGGCTTGGCGATCGATCCCTCCGGAAATATCTTTGTCTCCGAAACATATTACTCCCGCATCCGCGAGGTCACCGCACCCCAGGCGCCTCCCGCCACGGCCACAGCCGCGCTCGTTTTCAGCCTCGCCGAAGGAACCTATCCCACCGCGATGACACTCACGATCAAAGCCTCCGCCGGCGCTGAAGTCTACATCTCGCTCGACGGCTCCGCACCCTCCACGAGCGGCGTCGGCTACTACACACCCATCGCCATCGCAGGACCCATCACCGTGCGCGCCGTCGCGCTTGAGCCCGGCCACCTGCCCAGCGCCGAGGTCAAGGCAACCTACAACGTAACCGCGTCCGCGCCGGCCACCGTCAATACCGTCGCGGGCTCGGGCATATACAGCTCTCCTGGCTCCGGAGGGCCGGCGCTGAAGGCTGGCTTCGGCGACATCAACGATGTCACCAGCGACGCCGCCGGAAACCTCTTCATCGCGGACCCCAACAATGCAGTGGTGTGGAGGCTCTCCGCCGCAACCAAGACTGTGAGCGCCTACGCCGGCATCCCTGGCACCCATGGCTTCTTCAACGGCAGCGGAGGAGGGCTCGCCAAGGAGGCCATCCTTGACCAGCCGGAATTTGTGGCTGTGGACCCTGCCGGCAACCTGTTCATCTCCGACGGTGCAAGCGGGAAGGTCCTGAAGGTTTCCGCCAAGACCGGCATCATCTCCACCTATTCCGGAGGCGGCAGCTCGGGAGGCTATCCAACCTTCGGCGACGGCGGGCCGGCAACGTCAGCCTACCTCGCGCAGGCCGCGGGCATCGCCTTCGACAAAGCCGGTAACCTTTACGTCGCCGACCAGGGCCTCGGCCGGATCCGCCAGGTCAGCGCGGCCACCGGAATCATCAACTCGGTCGCGGGATCCGCAACCGCCACGTCGCTCGGCGACGGCGGCCTCGCCACAAACGCCCGGCTGAGCGATCCGGTCGCCGTCGCGGTCGATGCTGCGGGCAACCTCTACATCGCCGACCGCGGCAACGCCCGCATCCGCATGGTGGCTGCCAAAACCCAGATCATCACCACCATCGCCGGAAATGGAATCTATGGCTCGGCCGGTGACGGGCTAGCGGCCACCAGCGCATCCGTCGAGCCCTGGGGAGTCGCTGTCAACGCATCGGGCACGGTCTACATCACCAACATCCACGACGTGGTCCGCGAGTTCGTCCCCGGAGGAAAGATCAGCACCATCGCCGGAACCGGCTACCTTGGGTTCTCCGGCGACGGCGGCCCTGCCCGCGTAGCCGAGTTCTGCGGCCCGGCGGGAATCCACGCCGACAAAACCGGCAATCTCTTCATCGCGGATAGCTGCAACTACCGAATACGGGAGATCAGCTTCAAGTAGCTTCCGTAGGCCCAAGAATGAAAACGTCCCTTGCGATGAGCCATCGGCTCAGCCCCCAGCAAGGGGCGTCTACGATTGGTTGCGGGGGGCTGCAACGTTCCGAAGCTGCCCGACCTTCCCTTCAGGTACATCTTGCCTGTGCCACCGAGGTATCCGTCACGATTTCAGCAACCTGCAAACTGAACGGTACCAATGGGGCGGTCGGGTGTGACGTCACTATCGCTGGCACTAAACCCAACTGGCCGCAATGTCCGCACCAATGGAAAGGAAGGCTGCTCACTCGATCGTGTCACTTCTCACGCTCTCAATCCCAAGATCTCTGCCGCCCAATGTAGAGGCAGCCCCTCAGCAAGAAGGATCCATAAATGCCGCGTTCTTTCGAGAAGGACGAAATCTCTGCAACAGGCTGAGCACTTTCCTCAAGCTTCCGCAATAGATCGTCTTTTCCTGTGTCACTTTCGCTCATGGGGCAGCGTAGCAAGACGCGGTTGCGAACTACAAGCGGTTGCCGGTGCTATTGGCATCAACGCAAGATTAGGACGCTACTGATTTCTTGAGGTGTTGATTGTTTTTGGTCAGGTTCTGCAAATGAGCATTGAGAGCCTAAGGCGGTTCGGCAAGGTCAGTCATCCTCCAGGCCGGTACTTCGACGATTTTCCGCCGGATGCACAAAAACGGGCCGAAAGACTACTGACGGGTTGGCGCATCCAGTGGGGCCGGCACAACATGCCCGACTGGCGCCTGGGGATTTTGGTGGGCCGGGCTCGCACACTTGCTCAGCAGCCTCCAGACAGCTCTTGGGGGCGACGCATGGCCGCGGCCAAAGGGGGCCACGCCGCTCAGCGGCGATACGAGCTGGACGGAAGGAATCCCACGGAAGCCGCTACGGTAGCCCGGAACGTTCTTACTCGGCGTATGGCGGGGCTTGAGGCCCCTTTTCCTCTTCCCCTGCGATACCGACCCGACGCGGCCCGTTCCGAAAGTCAACGATGCCCACGACCGCAGTGAAGGCCAGCAAGGTTGCCCCGTTTCGGCTGTACGACCTTCGCCACACGTGGGCAACGCGGGTGGCGGAATCACGCATTGACCTTGTGACACTGGCGGCGCTCCTGGGCCATTCCAAGATTCAGATGGTGCTCCGGTATGCCCACCTCACCCAAGAGCACCAGACGCGCTCTGTGGAGCGAATGGAACAGTTTATAGCGGCGCGACAGATGGAGGCGCTATCGCTGAAACAGGGAGCGGCAGAGGGAATGATTCAGTGAGGAAAGACGGGGAGTCGCTACAGTTTCCGCTACAGTAGCCTTTCGGCCTTTGTTAGGTATGGGGTCTAAGTTGTTGAGGGGATTGGAGGCGCGGGCCGGGATCGAACCGGCGCATAAAGGTTTTGCAGACCTCTCCCTTACCACTTGGGTACCGCGCCTTCTTTGAGGGAACAAGCTCGGCGAGCGGAAAGCTCCAAACCGCCGATGGAACCGGGCGAAAAACCGCCGCGGCGGGACGGAATGGAGCGGGAGACGAGATTTGAACTCGCGACCCTCGCCTTGGCAAGGCGATGCTCTACCACTGAGCTACTCCCGCTTGTGCAGATTCGAGTATACCGGGTGGGCGGAAACGGGGTCAAACAGCGTAAAACGTCGGTTGGGGCCGGATTCCCCCCGGACGATGAAGCTTCCTGGATCTCCGGTTGAGCTCGCGGAGCACGGGCTGAAGCTTGAACGCTGCGACCGGCGCGGTCGTTAGCGTCCACCTCAGGAATTTGCGGCGCTGGACAGCGAGCCGGCCTGCTCGCGGACGATCTTGCCATCGCGCATGGTGAGGATACGGCCGGCGATGGCGGCCGCATCGGGATTGTGGGTGATCATCAGGGTTGTCTGTCCGAGCTCGCGGTTTGAGCGCACAAGCATCTTCAGCACCGCATCGGAGTTTTCCGAGTCGAGATTTCCGGTCGGCTCGTCGGCGAGGACGATGGCGGGATTCGTGATGAGCGCGCGGGCGAGGGCGACACGCTGCTGCTCGCCGCCGCTCAGCTCGGAAGGCCGGTGGTGAAGGCGGCCCCGGATCGAAAGAAGCTCGCACAAGTGGTCAAGGTACTTCATGTCCATGGGCTCGGTGCGGCCGCTGATGGAGTAGGCGATCTCGATGTTGCCCATGGCGCTGAGCGTCGGCAGAAGGTTGAATTTCTGGAAGACGAAGGCAATGCGGCGCTTGCGCAGTCGGGTGCGCTCGCCATCATTCAGTGTGGCGAAGTCGACGCCATCGATGACGACGCGGCCCTGCGTGGCTTGCGTGAGGCCGCCGAGCAGATAAAACAGTGTGGATTTGCCTGAACCGGAGGGACCGACGATGGCGACGAACTCGCCGGGCTCGACTGAGAGCGATATGCCGCGCACCGCCGCCACCTGGATGCGGCCGGTGGTGTAAATCTTCGTCAGGTTTTCCGCGAGGATGATGAACGACGGATTGTCGGACGGCACTCCCACATTGTAACTGGCTACGGCCCGGCCCTGAGCGTTGCCGTCTCGGCGATAGCGAGAACGAGGGCATAGGTGGCGAAGAGGAATGCGCCGTATCTGCCGCCGGTCTCGGCGTGCAGGCGCGGCATGAATACGCCGAGATGAGAGAGAACGACGGCTTCGCCCAGCATTCCGTGGATGGCGAGAAGAAGCATGGCCGGCGCCCAGTGCGCCGGCGGGATGTGACGCCAACGGAGGATCGCGAGACAAAGGAGCGCGGAGAGGATCGGCGAAGCGGCAAATGCAATCCAGTAGCGGACGGCGCCGGATTCGAGGATGGAGGGCCCGCGCAAGGCGTAATAGATGGTGCCGGCGACCCAGATTATGAATCCCAGCGAGAGCAACAAGACGATGTCCGTCTGTTTCATGGCGGCCCCCAAAACCCGTGTACCATCTGGTACATTCACTAGATGTACCATATGGTTCATGCGCAAGCAAGGAAAAAGACCGCCGGAGCGAGGTGAGCTCGCAGGCAAATGCTTGAGGGCATTTGCAGCGGCGGGCACCCTGGACCTGAGCCTGGACCAGCTGGCTGACCGGGTTGGTATCAGTAAGCGGATGCTGATCCACTACTTCGGCGGAAGGGAAAAGGTGGAGCTGGCGGCGATCGCTCAGCTCGAGGACACGCTGCGCGCGCAGTTTGCGCCGGACAGCCTGCCGCCCCACGCAACACCGGTGCAGGTGGTTGCGGCGCTGTGGGAGCGGATCACGGCGCCGGCGGCGAAGCATGTGTTGCTGCTGGTGATGGACATTTCGCGGCGCGCGTGGATGGGATCGAAACGCGCACGCGCTTTTTACGCCGAACAGCAGCGGCTTTGGGTGGAACTCCTGCTCAGATACATTTCCGATCGCGCGGCCGTTGAGAGCCTGCTGCAGGCGCTCCAGGGCGCGGTCCTTGCCTATCTGATCACGGCCGACGCCAATGCCGGGAGGCGGGCATTGATGTGGGCGGTTGAGGGCTGCTTGAGCGCGCGAGAACAGGCGATGGATCCGCATATCCTCCCATCAGCGGGAAAAGGGAACAAGAACAGGAGCCGGCTCGGATCCTTGGTCCAAGAATCCAAGTAACAGGTCGTTGCGGGCGCGGTTGATTTCATCCCGGTGAATCTTGATGACAGGCTCCTCGTTTCTTAGTGGATGGGCGGTGGATGGGGGCGCGGTGTTTCCGGGCGCCGTAAATGAGGGGGGAATCTTAAGCTTGTTCTAAGATTCGCAGTGCTTCAGGACGAGCGTCCACGGGAGTCAGGAGTTGGTGCAGATGAGTTGGATGGTCGGCGTCGATATCGGCGGAACGAAGACAGCAGTCGTGATTTCGCAGGGGCCGCCGGAGGCAGAGGGCAGGATCGAATTCGCCACCGGGCAAGAGCGCGGGCCAGAGTACGCCATCGCATCGATCAAGGCCGGTGTTCGCGAACTGCTGGAGAGGGCGGGAGCAACATCGGCTGAGATTGCCGGCATCGGTGTGAGCTGCGGAAGTCCCCTCGATCCGTTCACGGGCGTGATTCAGTCTCCGCCGAACCTGGCCACCTGGGTGGATGTACCGATCGTTGAGATTCTCAAAGGCGAATTCAGATGTCCGGTGCGGCTCGAGAACGATGCCAACGCGGGAGCGGTAGCGGAACATCGCTTTGGCGCTGGCCGCGGGTCGCGGCACATGATCTTTCTCACCATGGGCACCGGACTGGGTGCGGGCATCATCGCTAACGGGCAGCTCTATCAGGGAGCCACGGATGCCGCGGGCGAGATCGGCCATGTACGGCTGACGCGGACGGGGCCAGTTGGATATCGCAAGGCGGGATCGGTGGAGGGCTGGGCCAGCGGAGGCGGCATGGCCCAGGTTGCGCAGCGAGAAGTTAACGCGGCGCGGAGGACGGGACGCGGGTCGGCCTTGCTCGCCGAGAATGGGAACATAACGGCGCGCGATGTGCTGCGTGCAGCGCAGGCTGGTGACAAGTTGGCGCTGCGCATCATTGCAATCTGTGGGCGCAAACTCGGCGAGACGCTCGCTATCCTCGTCGACATTCTCAATCCCGAGTGCATCGTGATTGGAGGGCTGGCGATGCGCTTCGGCGAACTGGTGCTGAAGCCGGCACGGCGATGGATGAAGAAGGAGGCGCTGGGACCGTCAGCGGCGGCGTGCAAGGTGGTTCCGGCGCAGCTTGGCGAACGCATTGGCGACGTCGCCGCGCTGTGCATCGCGATGGATGCGGCGTCATCGAGGCCCTAGGAAGACTTCGCCCGTATACTGAAACAGCCTGCGATGAGTTCGCATCTGGACACAATTCTGGCCCGCACGCGCGAAACCGTTGCTGCTGCGAAGCAGCGCGAGGAGGCTCGTGCGCGAGATCCGCTGGACGCCTGCCACATACCTCGCGGTTGGGCTCAAACGCTGCGCGTCAAGGCTCAGTCCGGACTGGCGGTCATCGCCGAAATCAAGAAGGCTTCTCCGTCGCGAGGGTTGATCCGCGCCGACTTCGATCCGGTGACTCTGTCCAGGAGTTACTTCGCCGGCGGCGCCGCTGCTCTCTCGATACTGACCGATGGGCCGTTCTTTCAGGGATCGTTGGAAGATCTGAAATCGGCGTCGGATGCGGTCCCGCTGCCCTGCCTGCGCAAGGACTTCATCGTCGATCCGTTTCAGATCGCTCAGGCACGCAGGTGGGGTGCTGACGCAATTCTGTTGATTGCGGCGGGGCTGCCGAACAGGGAGATGAAGGAGTACGCTGAAGAGGCACACGGGTATGGCCTCGATGTGCTGGTCGAGGTGCACACAGGGGACGAGCTCGAACAGGTGCTCGACTGCCTGGGCGGGACCGGCGCCGATGCCATTGGCGTGAACAACCGCGACCTGCGGACGCTCGCAGTGCGACTCGAGACGTCGTTCGAACTGGTCGATCGCATTCCGACGAGCGTGGTACGCGTGGCGGAGAGTGGCATCGCCTGCCCCGAAGATCTGGCGCGCCTCCGCGCCGCCGGGTTCGATGCCTTTTTGATTGGCGAGAGCCTGATGCGGCAGCCTGATCCAGGCGCAGCGCTCGCGCAATTGATCGCCGGAGCCACGGCTGCGCGATGAACCTGTGGATCAAGATCTGCGGCACCGCTTCGCTGAAGGATGCACTGCTCGCCGCTGACGCCGGCGCCGACGCGGTGGGGTTTGTCTTCGCGCCGAGCCCCCGGCGCGTAACCGCGAACATGGTCGCAACGATTGCGCCACAGATGCCGGAACAGGTTGAAAAGGTCGGCGTGTTCGTCGATGCGACGCTGGACGAGATCGGCACGATTGCGCATGCGTGCCGGCTGACTGGCGTGCAGTTGCACTCGGAGTGCAATGCAGAGTTGCCAGCTCGTTTGAAGCAAGACTTCGGGTCTGACTTCAGAGTGCTTCGCGTCGTTCATTTCAGCGAGGACGCAGTCCGGCAGACAATAGCCATCGATGGCGACCCCAATGTGGACGCGATCCTCATCGACTCGCGGACAGCCGGCGCGATCGGCGGGACGGGTGTCGCCTTTGACTGGAATGCGGCGCGCGCTTCGGTCTTTCAAAGCGGCCAGGCGCGCAAGCCGCGAATCGCCGCCGGCGGGTTGAATCCTGCGAATGTTTCAGACGCCATCGCGATGCTGCGGCCGTGGGGCGTTGACGTGGTGAGTGGTGTGGAGGCAGCACCGGGACGCAAGGATCCAGACAAGGTTCGCACGTTCATCGCCAACGCGCGTGCGGCAAGCCGAAATCTCTGAGAGTGGTTATTGCGAATCAAACGGTGCGCATGTCGAATCTATCCAGCGGAAGTCCCGCGGAGGTTGCTCAATGGATACATTTCTCCCCCCGATCGAAAAGCCGCAAGGACTGGTGAAGAAGCTGGTCTATGCCATGACGCGAAGCCAGTTTGGCAAAGTGCTCACGCCCATCAAGGTTGTGTATTCGCGCATGCCGACGGCTTTCGGAATGTTCGTCGGCAAGATCGCCAAGCTCGACCGGAAGCTGCAACTCCCCATGGAGACGGCGTTCCTGATCCGCGAGCAGGTGGCGCGCATTAACATCTGCGAGTTCTGCATGGACATCGGCAGGGCGTTTGTCATCAAGGCAAAGCTGGATGAGGCCAAGTTCGAAGCCCTGGCCGACTACGCGACGAGCCCGCTCTTCAGCGAAGCGGAGCGCGCTGCGCTGGCTTACGTTGAGGAACTGACGCGCACGAAAAATGTGAAGCCGGAGACGTTTGCGCGCATGGCGAGGTTCTACTCCGAACGCGCCATCTGCGAGATCGTGTGGCTGGTGGCCAGCGAGCACTTCTACAACATGACCAACATCGGCCTCAACATTCATTCCGACATGTTGTGCGACATCAGCCGCAGGCAGAAAGCGGCTGTGCCCAGTCACGCCTGACCGAAGGCATCCACTGAGATGGCAACCTTGCCCCGGGCGTGGCCGAGCTCCAGGTAGCGCAGCGCGTCCGGGACCTCGGCGAGACTGTATGTGCGATCGATAACGGGTTTCAGCGTTCCCCTGGCCATCAACTCTCCCAGGGCGACAAGGTCTTCCCTGCTTCGCTTCGCAATCATGCCTGCAGGTTTCTGGCTGACGAACCAGGAGAGAACCCATGATGCAAAGGAGCAAAAAAGGGGTCCGAACATCCAGTGAAGATCGGGTCCGCCGCCGCCGATACCGACGAAGACGCCATTTGGTTTTATCACGCGCCGGCAATCGAGGAACGAGTGATTGCCCACGCATTCAAGGATCACGTCGTAAGGTTCGTTGCCGTGTGTGAAATCCTCGAGAGCGTAATCTATCACGCGGTCCGCGCCGAGCGAGCGGACCATCCCGGCGTTTTTTGCGCCGCAGACGCCCGTGACATGTGCACCGAATGCCTTGGCGATCTGCACGGCGAAGGTGCCCACGCCTCCGCCGGCGCCGTTGATCAGAATCTTGTGCCCGAGCCGAACGTGCCCCTTGTCGCGCAGCGCCTGCAGCGCAGTAAGTCCGGCAATCGCGACGGAGCCGGCCTGCTCGAAGCTGATGTTGTCCGGCATGAGCGCCAATGTGGACTCCGGGACACAGGCATAGTCGGCAAAGGCTGCATTGCAGGCGCCGAAGACCTGGTCGCCGGTCCTGAATTGAGTGACGTTCTTGCCGACTGATTCCACCTCACCGGCAACATCGACACCGAGCTGAATCGACTTCGGCCGGCGCAGACCCGCGAAGAGGCGAAGAAAGTAAGGCAATCCCCGTACGAAGTGCCAGTCATAAGGGTTGACGGCCGCCGCGCGGACCTTGATGAGGACCTCATCGTCTGCCGGAGCCGGTTTTTCAATCTCATCCAGCCGGAGAACGTCAGGGGAACCATAGGAGCGGTAGACGATGGCTTTCATGGAGCGCTTCTTTCACGACCAGAAAAGGATAGACGCCCTGTTGGCGTCGTCAGTGCCAAACGTCACATAGGGAGGTTCTGCAGCGTGCACGATCGGGTGGGTCGAGAAAGCGATGCATCGGAAAAGGGCGAATCCGGAGTTGAACGTTGGTAAGGATCCGGATTCTGCATGTCATCAGAATGTCAAGGCAACTGCTATATAATCCGCGAATTGGAATTCAGGCTCTTCGTCAATCCGCACAAGGCAGTTACTGATTCTGGATGCGCCTGCGCCGTCTTGGTGTGCGCTGGAGGAACAGGAAACGGCTAACGACCGCATTGGATGGGAATGGTTGCTCGCAATGGCCAGTAAGAGAGTTTTCCTGGAGGCGGCCAGCGCGTTCGCGCTGCTCGCGACGGCCGTGTCAGGCCTGACAGCAATGGCTACGAAGCCGAAAGCAACCCCCGCGGAAGCGCGCGAAATCACATCCGCGGCAAGCCCGGTGGCGCCAACGGTGACGTTGACCCTTTCTCAGTCCAGCGTGACGACGCTCCAAACGTTGACGGTTACCGTGAAGGTGAGCGGCGGCAGTGGCAAGGCGACGCCGACGGGAACAGTGAAGCTGACGAGCGGAAGCTATCACTCGGGGGCTACGGCGCTCGTGGGAGGAGGCACGGCGATCAAGGTAGCAGCCAGATCGCTGGGCGCGGGCGCACACACGCTGACGGCGACGTATTCGCCGGACTCGCACAGTACGGCCGTCTACAAGGCGGCTACCGGGACGCATAGCGTCACCGTGACGAAGGTGTCGCCAACCGTGAAGGTGACACCGTCGGCTGCGTCGATCACGACCATTCAGGAACTCGCTGTGACCGTGGCAGTCACGGCGCCGGGCACGGTGGTGCCGGCGGGTTCGGTGGTCATCTCAAGCGGCGCTTACAAGTCGGGCGCAGTGGCGCTGGTAAGCGGCAAGGCGAAGGTGCCGGTGGCCGGATATGCGCTGGCTGTTGCGAAAGACACGCTGAAAGCAACCTATACGCCGTCCACAGCGAGCGCCACGCTGTATGCGAGCGCGACCGGGAAGGCCACTGTCACAGTGAGTGCGGCAGCCAGGGTGACGCCGACCGTGACGGTGACGCCTTCGGCAACTTTGATTTCCACGGCGCAGTCGCTGGCGGTGACGATCACGGTAAGAGGCGCCGCAGGCGATGTGACGCCAACGGGGTCGGTGACCCTGAAGATCGGGCAAGTGAGCTGGCCGAGCGTCGCGCTGACCGGCGGGGTTGGCCGGATCCAGGTGGGAACGCTGGCGGCGGGATCGGCAAAGTTGCAAGCAAGCTACAAGGCCGACCGGGCCAGTGCGTCGATCTACAACGCGGCGACGGGCACGGCTACCGTGACTGTGGCGCAAATAACCGTAGTGACCGTGGACCAGGCCGGCACGGGGCCGAAGGTCACCGACCAGATCCTGGGCATGAATATGGCGGCGTGGTACGACATCGCGGCCAATGCCGGGGCCATCAAGAGCGGATTCGAAACGGCCGGCATCAAGGCGGTGCGCTGGCCTGGCGGATCGCAGTCCGATGCCTATGCGTGGGATACCAACACAGTCTGCTCCAATCAGGGATACGCAGCGCCGAACGACACCTTTGCCAATTTTGTGAGCAAAGTGGTGACTCCGACGGGAGTTGATTTGGCGTTGACCGCCAACTATGGCAGCAATGCCACCTGCAATGGGCCGGGTGAGCCCAGCCAGGCCGCGGCATGGATCACGAACGCCAAATCCATCGGCGCGAATGTGAGTCACATGACGGTAGGCAACGAAGAGTATGGGGACTGGGAGTATGACCTGCATACCAGCCAGCACGATCCCACTACGTACGCTGCGGCTGTGGCGGGAACCAACGGCTTTTACAGCGCGATCAAGGCGGCGGACAAAAACGTGCTGGTGGGCGTGGATGTGGATGCCGACGGGGAAACAGGCGGCTGGGACGCGACCGTGCTGAGCAAGGCGAAGGGTTACTACGACTTTGTCGAATTGCACTTCTATGCGCAGGGGCCGGGACAGGAAAGCGATACGGTTCTTGTGCACCAGGATGCTCAGATGCTGACGAGCCAGATTGCGACTCTGCGCGATGAACTGGACGCCGCGGGAAGTTCCGAAACGCCGATTTACCTGGGCGAGATGGGGTCGGTTTACACGGATCCGGGAAAACAGTCGTCATCGATTACGCAAGCTCTGTTTGCGGGCCAGGTGCTGGGCGAGCTGATGAACGCCGGAATCTCGCGGGCGACGTGGTGGATCGGATTTGGCGGGTGCAACAACGCGGCCGGCGGCGGGAACTTCTCGTCGTCGCTCTACGGATGGCAGAGCTACGGCGGCTACATGGTGTTTTCCGACGGCCTCCCGGAGTACGGATGCGAAGACGCACCGGTCCTGGCGGCGGGGACCCTTCTGCCTACGGCGAGGGCGTTTGAGCTTTTCAGCAAAGTGGCGGTCGACGGGGAGACGGTGCTGGCCCCAACAGTGAAAGGGAACGCGACCGATGTGCACGCCTATGCCGCTACCCACGAAGGCGGGACTGCGCTGGTGCTGTTCAATGACAGCGAGACCGCGATGCAAGCGGTACAAGTGACGCTCTCCGGCGAAGAAAAGTCAAGCGACGTGACCTTAATGACTTACAGCAAATCGATCTACGATGAGTCGAAGAACGGCGTGTGGGCGCCGCCAACGGTCAATGACATGGGTGGAAAGCCACTTCCGCTGACGCTTATGCTCGCTCCCTGGAGTATGAATGTGCTGTTGATCAAATAGGCTGCGAGGAGGCAGAACACTCTCGCCTGGTTTCGATCCGCACTCTCGATTCAGGCTTCCTCCAGAAGAAAAGAAGCCGGCGGTTCCCCTGTGACCGCTGGATCTGCCGGCTGAATGGCAAGCGCCGGCGAGGCTTGTCGTTGCGGTTGCCTGTACACTGTAGGGGTTCCGCGTTCCTCGGCTAGAGGACAGGAGGTCTGCAAACGCATGGCATCGGTGATTCTTCCCGCGGCCCCGTCCGAGTCGCGGCCAGGACGATTCGGCATCTATGGCGGACGCTATGTGCCGGAGACGCTGATGGCGGCGCTTGTCGAGCTCGAGCGCGAGTATGAGTCCGCGAAAGCTGATGCCGCATTCCAGGCCGAGCTGTCGGTCCTGCTGCACGACTACGCCGGCCGGCCGACGCCGCTTTACTATGCCAAGCGGCTGACCGAAGAGCTGGGCGGCGCGAAGATCTATCTCAAGCGCGAAGACCTTCTCCACACTGGCGCGCACAAGATCAACAACGCTCTCGGCCAGGGACTGCTGGCAAAGCGCATGGGCAAGCGGCGCATCATTGCCGAAACCGGTGCGGGTCAACACGGCGTCGCCACGGCGACCGTGTGCGCTTTGCTGGGCTTGCAGTGCGTGGTCTACATGGGCGAAGTGGACATGGAGCGCCAGGAACTGAACGTGCTGCGCATGCGGCTGCTGGGCGCCGAAGTGCGTGGCGTTGCGTCGGGTTCGAAGACGCTGAAGGATGCGATCAGCGAGGCCATGCGCGACTGGGTAACCAACGTGCGCAGCACGCATTATCTGCTGGGCAGCGCGTTGGGCGCCCATCCATACCCGACCATGGTGCGCGATTTTCATCGCGTGATCAGCCGCGAGATCAAAGCACAAATCCTGGAAAGAGAGGGTCGGCTGCCCACCGGAGTGATTGCCTGCGTGGGCGGCGGCTCAAACGCCATTGGCGCATTCTACGAGTTCATCCCGGATCGTGGGGTGCGGCTGATCGGCGTGGAGGCCGGCGGGCGCGGCGCCGCGCTGGGCGAGCATGCGGCGCGATTTGAAGGCGGCGCGCCTGGAGTTCTGCAGGGAACGTTCTCTTACGTGTTGCAGGATGAGGACGGGCAGATCGCGCTGACACACTCGATTTCTGCGGGACTCGACTATGCTTCGATCGGCCCGGAACATGCGTCGCTGCACGACTCCGGCCGCGCGGAGTATGTGTCGCGGAACGACGCCGAGGCGCTCGACGCCGTGGTGAAGCTGGCGCGGACAGAAGGCATTCTGCCGGCGCTCGAAAGCGCGCACGCCGTTGCAGAGTGCCTGCACATGGCGCCGAAGATGGCCGCACATGAAATACTAGTGGTGAACCTCTCCGGTCGCGGCGACAAAGATATGGGTATTCTGGCCCGTGAGCTGAAACTGTAGGACTTCTTTGGACTCGTGCTTCCCCAGGTCCGAAAACTCGGGCATGGGGGCGCCCAGCGGTATTCGGATGGCACTGCGCTTTGATCACAAACCGGGACTGGTCGTATACCTGACGGCCGGCGACCCGTCGCTCGAAGCCACGCGCGAGATTGCGCTGGCGGCAATCGATGCCGGTGCGGATGCGGTCGAGCTGGGCGTGCCGTTCAGCGATCCGCTGGCCGACGGGCCGGTGATTCAGCGCGCCATTGAGCGGGCGCTTGCGCGTGGGACGCGGATGAGGGATGTACTGGCAACCGCGGCCGAGATTCGCGCCGCGCGGCCCGCGGCCGGCCTGATCGTCTTCACCTACTTCAATCCGGTGCTGCGTTACGGTCTGCGCCGCTTTGCCGACGCTGCGGCTGCGGCAGGCGCTGACGGCGTGCTGGTGACCGACATGATTGTCGAAGAGGCCGGCGAGTATCTGGCGGAAATGAACCGCGCCGGGCTGGCGCCGATCTTTCTCGCTGCGCCCACCAGTCCCGACGACCGCCTGCAGGCGATTGCGGCGCACAGCCGGGGTTTTGTGTATGCCATCTCCCGCATCGGCATCACCGGCACACAGCACAGCCTGACGGACGATGCGGCGGCCCTGGTCGAGCGCATCCGGCGATGGACCCGGCTGCCGGTGGCCGTGGGGTTCGGCATCAGCAACGCGGATCATTTCGCCCGGGTGGCGGAGTTCGCGGATGCCGCGGTGATCGGCAGCGCGATTGTGGAGCTGATCGAGAAGTCGGCTCCGGGTGAGGCGCCCGAGACGGTGGCCCGATTTATCAAGGGCCTGCGCATGCACGCCGCGGCGGGAGCGCTGGCCCGATACTGATTACCCCCGAGGCGGCGCGATTGGCCGCACATGATTTTTCAACTTGCTTTTCCTGCAATCGGCGCAGCGGTGTCTGCGCCGGACGCAACACGAGGGATGCGATGACGCTGGAAGAACTGCGAGATCGAATCGATGCTCTGGACCGCGAACTGGTGGAACTGCTCAGCGAGCGCGCACGGGCCGCGCTCATGATCGGCCACCTGAAGGCTGCCACCTCCCTTCCCGTATATGAGCCGTCGCGCGAAAAGACGATCTATGCCAACGTGCGCGCGGCCAACAAGGGGCCGCTGCCGGACATCGAGCTCACGCATATCTATGAGCGCATCATCGACGTGATGCGGGCGCTGCAGAAGAACGAGTTGGCTTCGGAGAGGAATGCCCAGGCACACGCCATGGGCCATGGCACCGGCGCAGATGCGCCCGAGACAGGGAACAGGCAATGATCGTAGCCATGCAGGAAAAGGCCACCGAAGAGCAGATCGATGCCGTCATCGACGCCTTGGTGGAGTCGGGCGTAAACGTGCACCGAACTACGGGTGCATCGCAGACCATTCTTGCCGCGGTCGGTCCAACGGCCAGTCTGGATCCGCGCAAGTTCGAGATTCTCTCCGGCGTACTGTATGTGCACCGGATCAGCTCCCCGTATAAGCTGGCCGGACGCGCATGGAGGCCCGAAGGAACGGTGGTCGAATTCGCCAACGGCGTGAAGGTGGGTAACTCGCGTGTGGCCGTAATGGCCGGGCCGTGCTCGATCGAAACCCGCGAACAGATCTTCGAGACTGCGGCCCGCGTCAAGGCGGCCGGCGGAACGTTTCTGCGTGGCGGAGCGTTCAAACCGCGCAGCTCGCCCTATGCGTTTCAGGGCATGGGCATTCCAGGGCTGAAGCTGATGCGCGAAGCTGCCGAGGCGCACGGCCTGCTGACGGTGAGCGAGGTGATGGAAATCTCGCAGATCGAGACGATGATGCCCTACATCGATCTCTTTCAGGTGGGCGCTCGCAACATGCAGAACTTCAACCTGCTGCGCGAGCTGGGCCAGGTGCGCAAGCCTGTGCTCTTGAAGCGCGGCATCGCAGCAACCATCGAAGAGCTGCTGCTGTCCAGTGAATACATTATGGCCGGCGGCAACTACAACGTGATCCTGTGCGAGCGCGGCATCCGCACTTATGAGACCGCGACGCGCAACACGATGGATATCTCGGCGATTCCGGTGGTGAAAAAGCTCTCGCATCTCCCGATCGTGGGCGACCCATCGCACGGCACAGGCCGGCGCGACATGGTGGCGCCGATGGCGCGGGCAGCCGTGGCCGCGGGCGCCGACGCGATTCTCGTCGAGGTTCACCCGAACGCCGACAAGGCAGCGAGCGACGCCGCGCAGACGCTGTTCCTCGACCAATTCGACCAGTTGATGAACGAGCTGCGGGTCATTGCGAGCGCGGTGGGCCGCGAACTGTGAGCCCGCAGAGACTGCCTGCATGATTGAACGCATCGCCATCCTCGGCACAGGCCTGCTGGGCACATCGCTCGGTCTGGCCCTGCGCGCGGTGGGATTTCGCGGCTCGATCGCCGGTTGGAATCGCTCGCCGGAGCAGGGTCGTTTGGCCCTGCAAATGGGCGCGATCGATTCCGTGGCCGATGAGCCGCTCGGGACGGCGCGCGCCAGCCAGGTGACTGTTCTCTGCGTGCCGATCTACGCGACGATCAACCTTATGGAGAAGCTGGCCGGCGTGCTCGGTTGCGAGCACATGGTCACGGACGTCGGCAGCACCAAAGCGCATATTGCGGCCGCCGGCGCGCGGCTCTTCAACCAGCCCAATCATGCGGCGTTTCTGCCTGGACATCCGATGGCCGGCAAGGAGCGCGGCGGGGCGGCGCTGGCCGACGCGAATCTCTTTCGCGGCGCGGTATGGATCTTTACCGACGATGCGGCGGCAGAGCGTTCCGCGCATGGAGCGGCGCTGGTAAAGGGATGGCGCGAGTGGGTCGCGGCCATCGGCGCCAAGATCGTCGACCTCGATCCGGCCCGCCACGACGAACTCGTTGCATGGGTCAGCCATCTGCCGCAATTCGTATCCACCGCAATGAGCGCGCTGCTCGAAGACAAGGTGGGCGATGCGCCGGAGATCAAAGACATAGGCGGCCGCGGCTTGCGCGAGATGACACGACTCGGCGCCAGCCCATTTTCGATGTGGCGCGACATCGCACATACGAACACCGCGCAGATTGAGGCCGTTCTGCAGGCGATCGAACAGCGGATCGCGCATGTGCGGGAGAACCTGCGCACGCCGGCGCTTCGCGATGAGTTCGATAAGGCAAACCGGTTTCGCCAGGAATAGGTCTCCGGCTGCCTACCCACTCGCCAGATCCCTCCTGATCGATCTTCCATTGCAATTCTCGATTTCTCTTCCGCGCGTCATGGAATAAACCTGCGACTGCTCGGTTCTCATCGGTGCACACGCTGCAAGGGAAGGAGACAGGATGAGCAGATCGACGGAATCGGGTGGCGCAGAGGCAAGGACGACCCTTGGTATAACGCACAACGAGATCAGCGGGGACGGCATCGACCGGCGCGGCTTTCTGAAATGCATGGCCTGGGCCGGCACCGGCCTGGTGTGGACTTTCGCCGGCGGCGTGCCGGAGTCGCGCATCTTCGGCCAGGCGTCGCATCCGGCAAGATCGGCGGACTTCAGTTTTGTCCAGATCAGCGACAGCCACATCGGATTCAGCAAGCCCGCGAACACGGACGTGACCGCGACGTTGCAGGCGGCGCTGGACAAGATCGACGCTTTGCCGGCGGCACCGGAATTCCTCATCCACACCGGCGACCTCACACACTCTTCCAAACCCGAGGAGTTCGACACGCTCAGCCAGATGCTCGGCGCGAAACGCCAGGTATTCTATGTGCCCGGCGAGCACGATACGTCGGTCGACGACGGGAAGATGTATCTCGACCGCTACGGCAAACAGACGCAAGGCAACGGCTGGTACAGCTTTGACCACAAGGGCGTGCACTTCATCGGCCTGGTGAATGTGGTCCAGCTCGAGGGCATGGGAAAGCTTGGCCAGCCGCAGCTGGATTGGCTCAAGAAGAACCTGAGCGAGCTGAAGAGCAGCGTGCCGGTTGTCGTCTTCGCGCACATTCCTTTGTGGGCGGCCTATCCGGCGTGGGGATGGGGCACCGCGGACGGCGAGCAAGCGTTCACAATGCTGCGGCGGTTCGGATCGGTGACCGTGCTGAACGGCCACATCCACCAGGTGATGCAGAAAGTGGAAGGCAACCTGACCTTTCACACCGCCATGTCGACCGCGTTTCCGCAGCCCGCGCCTGGCTCGGCTCCGTCGCCCGGACCGATGAAGGTGCCGGCGGAACGGCTGCGCGACGTGCTGGGAATCACCGAGGCAAGCTTTGTCGCGCACCCGCACCATCTCGCCATCGTCGATTCAACGTTGTCGGGCGAGCGGGCGGCCGATGGGTCTTCAGGAGTCGCAGCATGAGTTTCGACACCCAACAATATTCTGCCAAGCGCTTGAGCGGCGTCGCAACCTTGGTGCTCTGCGCGTATGCTTTGCTGACATTCCCAGCCTCGTCCCGCGCTACATCGAATCCGGGCGGCGATGCCGTCAAAGGCAAGACGCTTTTCGAGAAGCGCTGCACCGGCTGTCACGCGCTCGATCTGAATAAAGAAGGCCCGCGGCTGAGAAGTGTGTATGGAAGAGCAGCCGGGAAAGCGGAAGGATTTCAATACTCGGACGCACTAGAGTCCGCCCGCGTGATCTGGGACGACGCGATGCTCGAGCGCTGGCTTACCGACACCCAGGCGGTTGTCCCGGGCAACGATATGGATTTTCGTGTGCCCAAACCCGAGGAGCGCGCCGACATCATCGGGTATCTGCGCTCCCTGACGGCGCAGTAGTCACAATTGGAACACTGGACTCGGCCGCTCGTCACACTCTGCGAACCCAAGCGCCATCGAATGCGTATAGGCCGTCAAAGGCGATAGTCTGTCTGGCAACGGCCAAAATCCACTTGGGCGAGGTGTGGCACGTGACGCTCTTCATGGACCAACTCAAGCATGCATTCAGAAGACTGGTGAAAGCCCCTCTCTTCACCGCGATCACCCTGATTACACTGGCTGTCGGAATCGGGGCCAACACGGTAGTGTTCAGCGTGGTCGAAGGCGTTGTGCTCAAGCCGCTGGCGTACCCGCAGCCTGAGCGGCTGATCGGCGTGTGGCACAAGGCGCCGGGCATCGATATCGGAAATCAGGACCTAAACATCGCGCCGTTTCTTTACTTCATCGACCGTGAGCAGGCCACGACGATCGAGGATATCGGCCTCTACCAGAGCAACTCGGTCAACGTGACTGGCTTCGGACAACCGGAGCAAGTTCAGGGCATGGATGTTTCGGACGGCACGCTCTCCATTCTCGGCGTGAAGCCGGAACTGGGGCGGATCTTCAGCCGGCGGGACGACCAGCCGGACGCCCCGAAGACCGTCGTGTTGTCGTTCGCGTACTGGCGCAAGAAATTCGGCGGCGACCGCAAAATAATCGGCCGGTCGATCACGATCGATGGCACCGCACGCGAGATCATTGGTGTTCTGCCCAGGGATTTCGGCTTCCTGGATCAAAGGGATGTCTTGTTGCTGACGCCGTTACAACTGGACCGTGGCAAGGTCAAACTGGGGCAGTTCAGCTACACGGCCATCGCGCGGCTCAAGCCCGGTGTTACGCTGGCGCAGGCCAACACGGACCTCGATCGCCTGATTCCCATCGCCATCCGCAGCTTTCCGGCACCTGAAGGATTCAGCGCTTCTTTGTTTGATAAGGTGCGGCTATCCGTCAGCCTCCATACCCTCAAACAGGACGTCATCGGCGACGTCGGCAAGGTGCTGTGGGTCCTGATGGGCTCGATCGTGATTGTGCTTCTGGCAGCCTGCGCAAACGTTGCCAACCTGCTGCTGGTTCGCGTGGAAGGCCGCAGGCAGGAGCTGGCCATCTGCACGGCGCTCGGCGCAGGCCGCGGACGCCTGGCCATGGGGCTGCTATCGGAAAGCCTCATCCTTGGGGTGACGGGCAGCCTGATCGGGCTTGCGGTGGCGTTCGGCGGGCTCCGCGTGCTGGCAGCGCTGGCGCCAACCGGCCTGCCGCGACTGCACGAGATTGGCATCGATATGCCCGTGCTGCTGTTCACGGCCGGCGTGGCATTGTTTGTCAGCCTGGTGATCGGAATGATCCCGGTGATCAAGTTTGCCGGCGGCAGCGTGCAGCAGGATCTGCGCGAAGGCGGGCGTGCGCTGAGCCAGGGGCGCGACCGACATCGTGCGCGCAAGGCGCTGGTGACAGTGCAAGTGGCGCTGGCACTGGTGCTGTTGATCTGCTCCGGCCTGATGATTCGCACGTTCCGCGCCCTGGTCAATGTAGATCCCGGGTTTAGCTCGCCCGCGACGTTGCAGACATTCAGCGTTTTAATTCCGGAGTCGATGATTCCGGAGGGCCAGGGCGAGCGCGTGGTCCGCATGGAACAAGCCATCGCTGAAAAGATCGCGACGGTTCCCGGCGTGTCCGGGGTCAGTTTCACCAGTTCTGTTCCGTTGGATGGCAACGGCTGGTCCGATCCGGTATTCGTCCGGGACCGCGTTTACAAGGAGGGAGTGATGCCGCCGCTGCGCCGCTTCAAGTTTGTCGCGCCGCAGCTTTTGTCGACACTGGGCATCCGCCTGATCAGCGGGCGCGATTTCACATGGAGCGACATCTACGAAAAAAAGCCGGTCGCGATCGTCGCTGAGAACACGGCCACCGAAACCTGGGGCTCGGTTGCCAATGCCCTTGGCAAATTCATCCGCGTGGGGAACAACGACGATTGGCGCGAAGTGATCGGTGTCGCGGGAAACGTTCACTACGAGGGCGTGGACAAGCCATGCCCGTCCGCCGTGTACTGGCCGGTGCTGCAAACGCACTTTGAGGGCCAGCCTGAATCCGTTCGCCGCTACGTGACCTTCGTCCTGCGCACGCAGCGTGCCGGATCCGCGGCCCTGATGGGTGAGATCCAGAATGCTGTCTGGTCTATCAATGCCAACTTGCCGCTGGCCGAGCCCAGGACGCTAGGCGAGCTCTACACCAAGTCGATGGCGCGCACCTCATTCACTCTCATCATGCTGTGCGTGGCCGGCGGAATGGCGCTGCTGCTGGGCATTGTGGGCATCTACGGCGTGATCTCGTATGCGGTGACGCAGCGGACGCGCGAGATCGGCATCCGCATGGCGATGGGCGCGCAGCGCACCCAGTTGACGGGGCTCTTCGTGACGCAAGGACTGATGCTGACTGTCGCCGGCATTGTAATCGGCGTGGCGGTGTCGTTCGGCGTCATGCGGCTGATGTCGTCGCTGCTGTTCAACGTAAGCCCGATGGATCCGGTGACCTACGTGGCGGCAACGGCGGCGATTGTCGCGATTGCGTGGCTGGCGTGCTACCTGCCCTCGCGGCGTGCGGCGGCGGTCAATCCGGTGGATGCGCTGCGGGCGGAATGAAGAACAGGGTCTAGCGTCCAGGGTCGAGCGTGCAGGGTCGTAGAGAAGACTGAACTGAGTGGCGGCTGGAGGCCGGCCTATCGCAACCCTCATTGCGGCAGGCCGCCGTTCCTGCCCACGAAGACGCGGACGGCGACAGCGCCGAACTGGTGCGAACTGGCGGATGCTTTCCAGGTGAGCTGCTCCCAGTGCGAACTCGTGGCCGGCGGTGCGGCTATCTGTTCCTGGATGGGGTAGCACTCACCCGCGCGAATAGGATAGTTCGCGAACTGCGGCTCTTCAGTCCATCCCGCTGGGAGTGATGGAGTGATCGCGATTTCAACGTTCGCGTTGGTTGGATTGCACGCGACAAAGTCGAGCGTCAGGCGGCCGCCGGCATCCGGCGTGGCTTCAGGAACCGGGATGAGTTTTGCCAGATGATCGAGGCCGTGAGCCTTCCAGAAAAGTGAATAGAAGCGCCACGGGTCGCCGACCTCGAAGGTAAGGCCGGCCTGCGGGATGGGCACATATCCGGGGACGCGCACAAACGGAATCGGCTGCGGGGAGATGCCCTCGAAGACGTCGCCGGTGATTGAGCCGCCGACCAATGATTTGCCGAAGATCAGGGCGATGGGGTACTCGAACTCCGCAAACTGCCGCGTATCGAGCGCCTTCACGCCCACGTCGCCTTCCTGCGTGAGATAGAACGCCTGATGTTCGGCCATGATTTCGGCATAGGACTTATGGCGCGAAGGCGAGAGGGTCGTCGTGTCGTAGATTGGGCCGGTGCCGTCGGCGATGCTTTTGCGGAATGGCGACTTGATCGCGGCGTCGTGCCAGTAGGGGCCGAAGACTTCGAATGCATCGGAGAAGAAAAAGAGCTTCTTGGGCTGCCAGGGCAGAAGGCCTTCGGTGAGATTGGCCATGCCGGTGCGATCGCGCGGCGGGGAGATCTGCTCGGGGAAGACAGTCGGGTCGCCCGCCGCATCGAAGGCCTCGATAGCGAGCACCGACGAAGCCTGGTGATCGTCGTGGTTCTCGCCAACGACGGGATCGGGCAGCCAGGTGAGGATTACCTCGGGGCGCGTGATGCGCGTGAGGCGCACAACCTCGTCGAGCGCGCGGCCGTGGTTCCAGTTGTCGAGCGAGCGCAGCACATTCTGCCCCGGTGTGTCATGGCCGGGAAGAAACCATACATCGTGGATTCCGAACGAAGCCAATGCGCGGCGCGCTTCGATCTCGCGCATCTGGCCGAGCGATGCGCCGGACTCGTTGCCTGCGGCGTTGCCGCCGCCGTCGCCGTTCGTGCAGTATATGACGGCGATGCGCTTGTGCTCGTCGAGCGCAATGCGCGCGAGGTAACCGCCGATCACCACGTCATCGTCGGGATGCGCGACGATGAGCAGAAGGTCGGCCTTGTAGCGCTGATCGGGAGCAATGTGCTGCGGTGCGAGCGACTGCGCCGCTGAGATTGCGGAATTCATGGCCAGAACGGCGATCGCCAAAGGCAGTCGAAGCTTCATGAGAATTCAGGTTGTTCGTCGCCAATTCCAACCGGGCGGCGAACCGATAGACACAGCTAGCATCCGGCCCGCTCTTTCAGTTGGTTTCCTTTGAGGGATCCAATGCGTGAAACCCTTCTGCTTTGGCCGCTTCGAGCATCTGCGGCGATGCGGAGACGAAGATGACTTCGGTGCCTTGAAACATCTCTCGCGCAACCGCCGCGGAGCCCAGCTGGATTGTGTCAGGCCATCGCAGCGAGGTGCGGTCGAGGAGCTGGCGGGCGGCTTCGAGGACGGCGGGATTCAACGGCTGCTGCACCATGCGCGCCGCCTCCATGCGCAGGATGTCCAGCGCCGCCGCTGCGTTTTCAGGGGAGATGCTGCCCGCCCGCTCGCGCCTCCGGATGGCTCCATAGACCTCGAGGGGCGTGGCGGCAGAGATGAGCTTGCGATTATCCTCAACGGCCTCCATCAGCCGTATCAGGGCGCCGGTGCCCGGTTCCTGAACGAACAGTTTGGCAAAGGCCGTCGCTTCCAGGAAGTAGCAGCTCACAATACTCCTCGTTCCTCATCGATGGCGCTAGCGATCGACTCGCCCTGGATCGCCACCGGATGGAACCGCTGCGCCTCCTCGGGAATGCCCGCCTCGGCACGATTCAGCCGGATCGTCGTTGTCGGATAGGCAGGGGTCTTGGGGTTGGCGATCTTGCTGGTCAGCACGACGCCCCGCTGGATGGCCTCAGCCAGCACAGCCTGGCGCGACTCCGGATGCTGATTCCATCGGAATGCTTTGCGCGGCAGGAACGAGTCGCGGAACCACTTGAGCGCGATGAATGCGTGACCGCCGCGTTCGGCTTCGGCCAATGCCGCGCACAGCTCTTTCACGCGTGCTTCCAGATCGGACGGAATTACCGACTGCTGGCTGTCGTCCTCTTCGTCAAATCCGTGGTCGGTCTGGGCTCTGGGCGCCGGACGAGAGGACCGGGATGTCGACTCGGAGTCGCCGGTGCGCTCGAAGTAGATCCGAACCTCGTCCTCTTCCGGAGACCAGGAGTCCGCTGAAGCGTTGCGCCGTTTGCTGCGTCCGTCGCCACTGCAAAGCTCAACGACGGCCTGGAATCCCGGAGGCGCCAGAAAGCGAAGAGCACGCGCGAGGCCGGGATCGGTGGAGAATCCAAGGTCGTTCAGAGCTTCTTCAATAACTTCTTCAGCTTCATCGATACTCAGGTTGCTCACATCTATGTTGGCTTGTGCAGGTTTTGCCGACTTCATCTTTTTTCTCCATATACTGCAGCGGCCTTTGATCGGGGCATTCGAACGCGCGCCACAGGCTCTCCCGCCCGGCTGGATCGGTCCCTCTCCGGGTCGCCACGGAATGGGAATCATCGAAAGCCGGACTGGGCCGGTCGCGGAACTTCGCCTCCGCGGCCAGTCTAGCGGTAAATGTATCTTTCAAACGCCCATGCGGTTCGGCTGCTCCAAGCCGGCGCAACCCAAGGCAAGGTACTGCGTCGCGCACAACCGAAACGGGAACGGGAATCCGAAAAACACTCAAGTCCCCCGGCTCAAAACCGGGAGACGACTCATCGATGCAGTTTCCTTTGATTTCTCGACGAGATGTAAGGCGTTCATGAGACGCGGGCGGCGGTTCCTCGGGGGGGAAACACCCAATTCACTTGTCTTGTCTTGCCCCACATGACTCAAGAAATACTAGTTAACCGGCTGCTACTGGTTATACATCGAACAGTGTAACCGAAAATGAGAATCGTATGCGTATCAAATTCAGATGCGCATGGAACCAAACATCGTGCCACGTTGAGGCGGGGACCTGGCCAAGCGACGGATGGCCTGGCGGGAAAGTTGCGGGACGCTCAGCTTTTTTGTGCGCCGGGGAATTCGTACAATAGACTCATGCGCCGTTGGTTGTATCTGCCCCTCCTCGGCCTCGCGTCGCTCGCTAGGCTCCTGGCTGCCGATGCACCGGCCTTCGACCTGACCGGTCCCAAGGTGGATGTGCACGTCAAGCGAGGGGATCTGACGCTGCCGATCGGCCAGACGCCGAACCTGATGCCGGGCGACCGGCTGTGGATTCACCCGGATTTGCCGGAAAGCCAATCGACACACTTTGTTCTGGTCGTGGCGTTTTTACGTGGGATCACCAATCCGCCGCCGGCGGACTGGTTTACCCGCGTGGAGACCTGGACGCACCTCGTGCGCGAGGAAGGCGTCTTTGTCACCGTCCCTCAGGAGGCGCAGCAGGCGATCATCTTTCTGGCTCCCGAGACGGGCGGCGACTTCAGCACGCTGCGCGCCGCCGTGCGCGGCCGGCCTGGCGCATTTGTTCGCGCAACCCAGGACCTGCAGGCAGCGAGCTGGGACCGCATGCGGCTCGATGCCTACCTTGCCGAAGTAAAGGGGGCGTCACAACTGGGGCCGGCGGATCTCAAGGACCACACGGAAAAGGCGGCGCGAACGCTGGGCATCCGGCTCGATCAGCAATGCTTCGACAAGCCGACCGACCAGCAGGCTCCCTGCCTGACACAGCACACCGACGGCCTGGTGCTCGACGACGCCAATTCGCAGGGCATGATCTCGCAACTGGCCAACGGCGCGGCCGGCGACCTGATGAACCAGCTCAGCTACTCGACGGCCGGCGGAGCCGGACTCTATAGCCCCTACATCGGCGCGGTCCTCGACATCGGCCGGATCCTTTCGTCGCTGCATACAGCGCACTTCCAGTACATCCCGGCGCTGGCGTTGCCACAGAGAGACACTCTGAACCTGCGGCTGAACATTCCCCCCTCGTTCCGAGACCCGAAGTCGGTGGTGGTCGTGGCGCTGCCGCCGGTGGGTCCGGCCAAGCTGCCGGCGCTGCGCGCCTCCGACGCATCCGAGTGCTATTGCGCGACCAAGCCTGGAGTGGCGCTGCTCGCCGACGGCGCCCCACTTCTGTTCGCCACGCAGTTGGGGCGGTCGTTCACGCTGCACGTCGACGGGCCGGACGGACCGATCGACCTGCCGGTGGTTCCGGATCCGTCGGCCGGCGGGCTGGTCTTTCAGCATCCGCCCTCTGCACTGCCCGGCGGCGACCTGACCGGCGTGCTGAAGGCAAAGTGGGGTTTCGATGACTGGGAAGGGCCCCGATTCAAGCTGCATGCTCCACAATCCGGCAGGTGGAGACTGGCAGCCAGCGACCAGTCCGCACTGATCATGGGACGCGAAGACAAGCTGCACCTCGAGAATGGGAATAGCATTTGCATCGAAAAAGTCGAGTGGACCGAGATAAAGAACGATTCGGCAAGGCTGATCTGGAAGGCTCCTAAGCCGGAGATGCTGGAAGTGTCGATTCCGATGAAAAACGCCGAACCGGGACCGGTAACTCTGGAGATCCACCAGTTCGGCCTCAAGAAGCCAGACACGATGACCCTTCAGGCTTACGCGGAGGCCGCGTCGCTGGTGCGGCTCACGCTGAGTTCGGGAGATAGCGACGCGGTGTTGATCGGGACACGGCTGGATGAAGTGGAGAAGGCTGCGCTGAACGGGATCACACTGTCGCCGGACGGCCTGAGCCGCGTGTCCGACTACGACAAGCTGGCGCTCAAGACCAAGGATTCGACGGCAGGCCTAGAAAGCGGGAAGAGCTATATGGCTTCAGTGCTGCTTCGTGACGGGAGGCAGCTCAAGGTGCCGGTAACCGTCGACCCACCGCGTCCGCAAGTGGCTTTGCTGAGCAAAGGAGTGCAGGACGAAGCCAATGCTCCACCATCGCCGGTGCACCTCGGCAGCGCCGACGATCTTCCCCTGCAGGGACGGCTCATCTTCTTTCTCAAGTCCAAGACGCCGACGAACTTCCCGCGCAGCGAAAAGGTGGAAGTTGCCGCGGAAGATGGCAGCTTTCATACGATTCTCTCCGTGGCGGACGGCAGCCTGATGCTCGAGGATTCCGAGACGGCGCTGGGCGTTATCGATCCGCTGACCAAGTTCGGCTCGTCTGCATTTGGACCGCTGCGCGCCCGACCGATGTCGGCCGACGGCGTCGCGGGCGATTGGGTGCCGTTGGGCACCCTGGTCCGGGAGCCGTCGTTCACCCAGCTTCACTGCCCGCGAACGGCCACAAAGCCCTGCACGCTGAACGGCGGCAATCTCTTCCTGGCCCGCTCGATCTCCTCCACGCCGGACTTTGACAACGCGGTGGACGTTCCGCAGGAGTTTACCGGAACACAGTTGACTGTGCCGCATCCCATCAACGGCGTGCTGTACCTGAAACTGCGAGACGACCCGCAGACGGTGCAAACCCTCACTCTGCCGGTGACTCCCATTGTCTCTGCCGGAAAAACCGAAGCCGCCGCGCAGACGACGGCCATCCAGACTCAGTCGCCCGAATCCCAACCGGCCTCGACTGGAACTGCGTCGCCTGCAAAGTTATCACCCGCTCAGGCGACCAGCCCACCCAACGGGCAGCCAACTCCGGCGAAGCCTGAGGAATAGAAATCTGATGGGAAATCAGTGCAGGTGCCGGGTGTCCGGGTGCATGGCGTCGTCGCCTGGCACGTCCTCTTTTGAGCTGGTCGAGTAGAAGATCGACCCAAAGAAGATGACCACGATCAGGGAAACGACAAAAAACGGGGAAGTGATGTCCATGGGGCGAGGCTCCGTATCTCAAGACTAGCAAACAAAAGGGGCTCCCGTGCTGGAGCCCCCTTTTTGTCTCTTGAATCAGCCGGCTTTATTGTTTCGACCCGCCGTTCGGATAATCCACACGCACCGTCAGGATCTCGTATGGCTTGATTGGCGCCTTGACGACGTCGCCGGTAACAACCAGCGGCGCGCCTTCGGGTTCTTCCATCAGGTTGGTAACGGTAGCGGCCGTGGCGCCCGGCGGAATGTGGAACTCGACCGTCGACTCCTTGCCCGCCCACTCGTAGACGCGGAAGATGAGACCCTTCGCATCCTCGGCCTTCTTGACCGCCGTCAACACCACGTTATCGGGCGCGACGGATGCGAAGGAATGCTCGGCCGGCAGAGCGCCCGCGTGCACCGTAGCCACCGTGGCTTGCAGCGGATAGTCGTACTCCCAGCCGTGGCGCACAGTCATCGCGTCCTTCCACGTGCCGGCGTGCGGATACAGCGCGTAATGGAAGTGATGATGGCCCATGTCGGCGTCGGGGTCGGGCCACTTGGGCGAGCGCAGCAGGGTGAGACGAAGCTGGTTGCCCACCGCGTCGTAGCCGAACTTGGTCTGGTTGAGAAGGCTCAGCCCGTGTGTGCCGTCGCCCAAGTCGGCCCAGCGCATGGCGGGCACCTCGAACTGGGCCTTCTCCCACGAATTATTGCGCGTGGTCGGACGGTCGATGGTGCCGTAGGGGATCTCATAGGTCGCGAAGTTGCTTGTGGCTGCCAGCGCGAACGCCGCCTTGAGCAGGATGTGCGACTCGTGCCAGTCGATCTCGCTGTCCACGTCAACCGTATCGCCTTGAGCGGAGAGACCAAAGGTCTGCACGAACTTCGAGTTCCCCAGGTGGCGGGTTACACGGATGACGGGCTCGGCCGATTTGACCAGGTCCACCGAGTCGGCGCGTTCGATGGTAATCGGCGCTACGTCGAGCGTGCCAGGATCGATATTCCACGCGTCGTAGTCTTTCGGGTTGTCCTTGAAGAACTGGAGCTGATTGCCGCAGGCTCCGGGAGCAAGCGTCTCGAACTTTGAGGTCTTGTCGTAAAGGCTCGAGATGCAGCCCGACTGCTTGTCGACGACCAGGCGCAGAGTGGCGTTCTCGAGCGTGATGGAGTCACTGGAATCTTTGGCCACTGCGTCACTCTCATTCGACTTTGCATGGCTGCCGGCGCCAAGCCAGACCACCTTGTAGCCAAGCGCGGGCACTTTCAGCACGTGAAGCTGAACATCGGAAGCGCCGGAGGCATCGTCGGTCTTCGAGCTTACGATCTGCGCGCCCGAAGCGGACGCTCCGGCATTCTTTCCCTGCACGTGAACCGTGACCTCGCCGGACCGCTCCCAGCCGAGCGGGTTGTAGACCACGACGGAAATGCCGCTGCCGGCCGTGTTGATCCGCTCATCTACCGTCCGCAGCGCGCCAGCACTGATCTCATTGGTCGACCAGCGAACTACGTCGTAATCCTTCTGCGCGTCCTTGTAAATGATGCCAATGCCGGAGCCGGCGGCCAGGTCGTGAAACTGGTTGAAGAGCACTTTCTTCCAGTCTTCGGTCAACTCGGTTCCGGGGTACTCACGGCCGTCCAGCCAAGCCAAAGAAGCCCACTTCTCGGCGTTGATCACCTGCTCTTCGCTTTCGCGCATGTTCTTCTTGTGGTTGGACTGCGTGGTCATCACGCCGCGGTGGTACTCGAAGTACATCTCGCTCTTCCAGGTCGGGATCGAGACCATGCCGGGCACGGCGGGCGGAGGCGTGTAGCCTTTGGCAATGGACTGGTAGTTCCATTCCTGGCTCTGGGGCGCGATCTTCTTTTCAATCGCGGAGAAGAACGGCTGCGCCAGGCCGAACTCGACTTTGGGCATCACGTGCGGCTGGCCCTGTGCATCCGGCCCGGTCCAGTGAAAGCCCTCGTCGAGGATGGCGCGTGTGGGCCCGCCGCCGTGGTCGCCGATGCCGTAGAGATCCATCATCTCGGTCATGCCGGTCGCACGCTGGCGCGCCTGGGCGAGATCGGCCGAGAGCCGCACCGGGTTCAGGTTGTCGTTGGCGTAGTCGTGCGGGAAGTAGGCGAGGACCTTCGAGCCGTCGGGCGACTCCCACCAGAAGAGCTTGAAGGGAAGCTGGTTGGTGTCGTTCCAGGTCATCTTCTGCGTGACGAAGTAGTCGACGCCGGACTTCTTGTAGATTTGTGGAAGCTGCCAGGTGTAGCCGAAGGAGTCGGGGTTCCAGCCGATTCGGACATCGACACCGTAGGCCTGCTTGTACCAGCGCTTGCCGACGAGAAGCTGACGAACAAGCGATTCGCCGTCGGGCATGTTCAGGTCGGGCTCGACCCACATGCCGCCGACGATCTCCCAGCGGCCTTCCTGGATGCGCTTCTTGATGTCGGCGTTCAGGTCGGGGTACTTCTCCGCCATCCACTCGTTATAGGCCGCAGCCGACTGCGTGTAAGTGTACTTCGGGTACTCGTACATCAGTTGCAGAGCCGTGCCGAAAGTCCGTTTGACGACGTCGACGGTCTCGGTCCACGGCCAGAGCCAGGCAGCGTCGATATGCGAGTTGCCGGTGAGGTGAAAGGTCGCCTGTTGCAGGAGCGGCGTGAGCGCGGCAAGCTTGTCGCGAGAGGCCTTGAGGCTGGCATCGAACCTGGCCTGGTCATGCGCGTCTAACGCGGCAAGATCGATCGCTTCGACGGCGTCGTTCAGTATGTCCATGCGGCTGGCATCGCCGGGCGCAAGCGACGGCACGAGCAGCGCGGCGGAGAGGAACTCGTTGGTCAAGTCTTCCGGATTGGGCCGGTTTTCCGGGAATTCGACGCGCAGCGTGGCACCCATGAAGGTCTTTTCGTCGACCGTGTGCAGCAGCTTGACCGCAACCGTCGTCTTTTCGCCAGGCCTGGCGCTATCGAACAGGACGATTGGCTCGAGATCGTCGCCCATCGCCACGCGGCGGCCGTTGAAATAGAGGATCTCCGGCATGGGACCATTGGCGTTGGCGTGGAACTGGAACCAGATACGCGCGCCGGTCAAGTCGTAACCGTAGAGCGTGGAAGGAATCTCGAAGGTCTGGCGAAACCAGACGGCATCGTTGGGAGCCTTGGCGCCAAGAGCGACGGCCTGCCAGGAGCTCTCGTCGAGATTCACGGCCTCCCCATGGGCCAGGTCGCCCCCGTGCATCTTCCAGGTGCCGCCGGGCAGTTCGTGTAACGCGATGAGGCGCGCCACAATGTTTCGCGCCTGCGGATGCAGGTTGGCGACGATGGCTTCGACCTCCTTCGTGAGTTTGACGGCCTCGACTGCGGTCTGAGCGGAGGCAAAGCCTGTGAAAAGGAGGGTGGTAACGATTCCAAAAAACGCAAACGGGAGGCGGGTTTTGGCTTTTGGGGCAGAGAACATGGTGGGAAATCCTCGGGAGCCATATTAAGGCATCGGACCGGGCGACGAAAAATGCCGACCGCAGGCAACCTGGATTGCCAAGGAGGCGTGTCATGTCGTCAAAGCAGTGGTTTCTCTATTCCCCCGACTGGCGGGGTACTTCCTCGCTTTCATTCGGATTCTTTCCCCGATGACCGACGACCGGCGAGGCTCGATCCTTCCCGGCCGTTGGCTTTTGAGGACCGAATGGGGATCGCGGCGCTTCATTTGGGCGACGGATCGGCCTGAGTGAGGTAAAGATACTCGGCGTAGGCCGCGAGCGCACCCCAGTGGTAGAAGCGGTCGCTCGAGTTCACATCATCGCCTTCGCCGGTGACGCCGTTATAGTTCTCATGAACGTGCCCTTTGGCGGTCCATTCCTTGAGGAAGAGCTTCCAGGACTTCTCGGCGAAGTCGCGCCGGACCTGTGGCAGGTCGCAGTTTTCCAGGCCAAGGTAGACGAGGTAGTTCATCGGCCCCCAGATGCGGCCGCGCCAGTAGTCGTTGTCTTTGAACGCCGGATCGTCGCGCTCGATCGACGGGATCACATACTCGCCCCAGAACTCCATCGGATTCGTCATGTGCTTCTCGACCATGATCTTTGCCTGTTCAGGCGTGGCCACGCGCGCCATCATGGGATAGAAGTTGGTAGGCGAGAGGCGATGGCCGGATTCGCCGGTGTGCAGGTCCTTATTCAGAAAGATGCCGGTCGCCGGGTCCCACATGGATTCGACCTTGGCTCGATACCGGGCGCTGCGGTCGCGGAGTTCCTTGGCTTCGCCTGGCTTGTTCAGCGTGTCGGCGATCTTCGCCAGCGCGTCGCAGTCGGCAATGTACAGGCTCATCAGGCCGACATCGCCCATCTGGAGCAGATGGGTCGTCTCGTCATAGGTCACGCTGTCGTACATCGGACTGTTGTCGAGGCCCGACTCGAGAATCGCGCCAGCACGCGTGCCCACCCAGCCGTCGTCGAAGTTGCCGGGCTTGTTCTCGCCGTCGCTTCCCCAGGTAAGGTAGCCCTGAATGTCGCGATGAGCCTCCCACCAGCGATTCCACCTCAGCAGCGGCTCGAAGGTGTCTTTGAGGAACCAGAGATCGTGGTACTTCTCGTAGAGGCCGAGTGCGGTGATCGCGCCCACCGGCGGCTCGGAGCGGTCGAAGCTCTTCCACCCGTCGGCGCGCGCATAGTTGGGCACGAACCCTTCGGCGGTCTCTTCGCGCAGCATCTCGATGGTGTTGGCATAGGCGAGATCGCGGCTGCCCACGCCGGCGAGCGTGGCGGCGAAGAAGGTATCCCAGTCGGCCAGCACCCAGCCGCCCCAGTCCACGCTCCACACGCGCGAGATGGGCGAGATGACGCGATGCTTCTCGATGTCGTAGATGGTGTCCCAGCCGAGGGTGGTCTCGATGGCTTCATAGATCGGCGTGGCCTGGGCCGATCCGGCCGACCGGTTGGCGGTCGAGTGAAACGCTGTCTCCTGGCGATGCAGGATGGATTCGATTTCGGAAAGGGTGCGGCGCTTGCCTGTACTGATGCCGACGGGTGCGGTGAAGTCGACGGCGAAATACGCTCCGCGGACGGGCAGGTTGGCATTCTCATTCTCCGTCCGCGATTTGAGGCCTGCCAAGGTGCAGTAGACGTTTACGGGACCGGCTAACCCCTGGTTTACGATATAGTCCGGGTTGCGCACGGCCTCTCCCGGCTTGTTCCAGAGAAGATCGACCGAAACAACAAGTGTCGGCGGAAGCACCGATTCGGGCTTTGCGTCGGTCGCGAGAGGCGTGGCGAGCAAGACCAAATCGTCGCCGTCGTGCGCGCTCTGCACGCGCCACTTGTGTCCTTTCCATGCGATGGATAAGTCGGTGTAGCTCCCATCCCAGGCGTGGGGGCCGGGGAAGATCACTTCGGCATCCCTCGAGAGGCGGCCGATGAGCGCGTTGTCGAGAAACGCCGTGCCGGCGAGCGTGGAGTTGTGCTTCAGGCCGACGTGGATGGCGAGGCCGTCGGGCAGGTGGACGAAGGTGGTGACGCTGTTCACGTCCCAGGTGTTCCAGCCCTGCGCAAGGCGGGCCTGCAGCTTCTGGTAGTCGGCCGATTCCGGCGGCAGAACCGGCTGATCCGGCGCGACGCGGGATAAGAGCGGCGCATGCGGAGGAGGCGTGGGTTGCTGAGCGGATGCGCGCGGCGCGGCACCTGTGTTGAGCGCGGCAGCAAGCAGAAGAACAGAGGACGATACCAGTTGCACGGGTATTGCCATGGGACTCCTCGCACCGCCGGCTCTCAATCGAGCTGCGGCCGAAGCGATTTCGTTCGGTCAGCTACATCCATCCGCCGTCGACGATGTGGCTCTGGTTGGTGATGGCGCTCGAGTCGTCGGCGGCAAGAAACAGCACCAGGCGGGCGACATCGTCGGGGTAAAGCGTCCGCTTCAAAGCCTGGTTCTCGATCATCCACGCCGTATACTCCGGCGTATACCAGAGGCGCTGCTGGCGCTCGGTGGCGATGCCGCCGGGAAGGACGGCGTTGACGCGGATGTTGTCGGGCCCCAGTTCCTTCGCGAGCGTACGGGTCAGCCCAACCACCGCAGCCTTGGCGGTGACGTAGACGGGCAGTCCGACGGAGGGCACCATCCAGGCGATGGACGACATGTTGATGATGGAGCCGCGGCCGGCGGCCTTCATGGCCGGGATAACGGCCTGCGCCATGAAGAACTGCGGCCGCAGGTTGATGGCCATCGCCTGCTCCCAGAAATCGGGCGTGACCTCGTCCGTGCTAAGGCGCTGGTCGTTGGCGGCGTTGTTCACGAGAACGTCGACGGTGCCGTAGGCCTTCACGATTCGCTCGACAGCAGTGCGGAGGGCGTCGATGTCCCTCAGGTCGCAGTGGATGTAGCTGGGTGGAGGGCAGCCTTCGGCGGCAAGTGAGGCGGCGAGGCTGCGCGCTGCATCGTCCTGGATGTCGAGGAAGGCGACGCGGGAGCCCTGGCGGGCGAAGTGCTGCACCAGCGATTCGCCGATGCCGGTGGCGCCGCCGGTGATGAGAACAACGCGGCTGGAGAGCGAGGGATATCGGGCGTAAAGAGAAGTGTTGGTGGGCATGGTGGTCAGGACCGGGACAAGTATAGTACTCAAGACTCGGGCCGGCAGACAGAACATGGGTTTCGTCTGCCACGCTTTCGCCAACCGCGGGCGAACGGATGGGTACCCTCTTTGGAAGGAGCGGACTCAGTGCGACTCGCGCGGCACGGCGTGGCCGCGGCAGCCGACCAGGAAGTCGAAATCGGCGCCTTTGTCGGCCTGCATTACGTGCTCGACGAAGAGCGATTGATATCCGCCTTTCATCGCCGGCTCCGGCGCTTTCCACTCGGCGCGGCGGCGCGCGAGTTCGGCATCGCTCACATCGAGGTGAAGGCGGCGCGCTTCGACGTCGAGTTCGATCCAGTCGCCTTCGCGAACCAGCGCCAGCGGGCTGCCCAGCGCAGCCTCAGGGCAAACGTGAAGGACAACTGTCCCATACGCCGTGCCGCTCATGCGCGCGTCCGAGATGCGCACCATGTCGGTGATGCCTTTGGCCAAGACCTTCGCCGGCAGGCCCATGTTGCCCACCTCGGCCATGCCGGGATACCCGCGCGGGCCGCAGTATTTAAGCACCATGACCGAGTTCTCGTCGATTTCGAGGCTGGGATCCTCGATGCGCTCCTTATAGTGCTCGATGGACTCGAAGACCACGGCGCGGCCGCGATGCTTCATCAGGTGCGGCGAGGCGGCGGAGGGCTTGAGCACGGCGCCGTCGGGGCAGAGGTTGCCGCGCAGCACGGCGATGCCGCCGGACTCGACCAGCGCCTTGTCGTAGTCGCGGATGACTTCCTTGTCCCAGTTGGGCGCGTCCTTCACGTTCTCGCCCATCGTCTTGCCGTTCACTGTGAGGGCGTCCTCGTCGAGCTGGCCTTGCTGGGCGAGTTTCCAGAGCACAGCAGGCAAGCCGCCGGCGTAGTAGAACTCCTCCATCAGGAAGCGGCCGGACGGCTGAATGTCGAGGATGGTCTTCACGTCGCGGCCGTACTTGTCCCAGTCTTCGAGCGTGAGGGGCACACCCACGCGGCCGGCGAAGGCGATGAGGTGAATCACAGCGTTGGTCGAGCCGCCGATGGCCGCGTTGGCGCGGATGGCGTTCTGGAAGGCCTTGCGGGTGAGGATTTTGGATATGCGCAGGTCTTCGTGGACCATCTCCACGATGCGGCGGCCGGAGAGGTGCGCCATGACGCCGCGGCGAGAGTCGGGCGCGGGGATGGCCGCGTTGCCCGGCAGCGACAGGCCGAGCGACTCAACCATGCAGGCCATGGTGGAGGCGGTGCCCATGGTCATGCAATGGCCGGCCGAACGGCTCATGCAGGTCTCGGCGTCGAGAAACTCCTGCTGCGTCATGGTTCCGGCCTTGACCGCCTCGCTGAAGCGCCACACGACCGTGCCGGAGCCGATGGCTTCGCCGCGATAACGGCCGTTGAGCATGGGCCCGCCGGAGATCACGATCGCAGGTACGTCGCAGCTCGCCGCGCCCATCACGAGCGACGGCACCGTCTTGTCGCAGCCCGTCAGCAGCACCACGCCGTCGATGGGGTTGCCGCGGATGGACTCTTCGACATCCATGCTGACCAGGTTGCGCAACATGGCGGCGGTGGGGCGAATGTTGGTTTCGCCGAGCGAGGTCACGGGAAACTCAAGCGGCAGTCCGCCGGCTTCCCAGACGCCGTTCTTCACATTCTGGGCGAGCTCGCGGAAGTGGGCGTTGCAGGGCGTTAACTCCGACCAGGTATTGCAGATGCCGATGACCGGGCGGCCATCGAATGCGTCAGGCGGAAGACCGCGCATCCAGCTGCGGTGAATGAAGCCGTCCTTATCCTTGGGGCCGAACCAGGATTGGGAACGGAGTGGGGCCTGCGAGCGGAGCTTGGGCTTTTCCATAACGCCCCAACTATACAACTTGTGGTGGCGGCACGGGCGCGGAGGCGTTGGGGCGGCTGCCGGGACAGCGATCAGCCGGAAGGATATCGGCCGGATGACGCAAGGGCGCTTACCGGGGCTGATCCGGCACCCCTCGCCGGATGCAAATCAATGTCAATGAGCGCTTTGGCCCGTTTGCGTCAGTTGGAATCCGGGCTGCGCCGCCTCAATCTCCACCGGTCTAGCCGCGATTTCTCACGTGGAGTAAGCAAGAAGTAAAGGCGGGTACAGAAAAAAGTGGCAAAAGGCCGCTGATTTTGTGGCATAACTGCGTTGTCCAGACGTAGTTGAATGCCAGAAAAGAGGCG
>Ga0335069_10000936_pt1 | contig 47068 bp, 47 predicted proteins | sample Lox_Sample_11_FD_206714 | JGI IMG/M metagenome (GOLD analysis project Ga0335069, IMG submission 206714) | Soil microbial communities from Loxahatchee National Wildlife Refuge, Florida, United States - Lox_Sample_1.1 | ecosystem: Environmental > Terrestrial > Soil > Wetlands | place: USA... | reverse complement strand
ACAATATCCCTGGATCAAGAGGCAGCGAGTCCCGGTCAAGGTCAGCGGGAAGCTGCTCGGAGACTTTAAGGACCGGATTCCAGGCCGCGCCACCGTCGTCCCGATGGTACTCAACGGTGTAGCCGCCGCCCTGATCATCAACCACCCGGATGTAGACCGTATGCATTTCCGCCCCCCACGTGCTATGAGACAAAGCTATGCCGGACCCACATGGTGGTCAAGGCAGTACTTCTCCGGCCCGTCGGGAACTTTCTTGCGCGCCGGCTGGATAGAGCCGGTCAGTCGAGATCGTGAGCCGTGCTCCCGCCGCGCGCCCGGTCGGCCATCTGCGCCCAGAAGCGCTTCAGGTCGGCCCGGGGGATCGTCTGCCAGGGAGCCGACAGACCCCGGTGCAACAGCGTCTGCTGACCCCGGCAGAAGGCCTCGCTCAGCTCTGACCGGTACGGCTGGCCTCCATCCGGCGGGTACGGGCACAGCCGGTGCCGGCAGCCGTCTATGCAGTTACTGCCCGGCGCCCCGGGCAGGCCTCCGACTGTCCTCTTGGGGTCGAGCGGTTGGCGATTGCGGGTGAAGCACAACGGCAGGTCGCTGCCCTCGACGCGCCGGAGACGCTGCTCGATCTCGTCTGGCCCCTGCCCGCGCTCGGCGAGGTTCAGCAGCAGGAGCACGTCGGCGACGAGTTGCTGAGCACGCGGGTCGAGTGCCGCCCAGCCGGCCGATGGCGGGATCCACAGATGGTGTTTCCGGTCCTTGCATGCCTGCGCCGCGCGGGAACCCACGCTGGAGACGATGCCGCTCTCGTCTATCCACAGGAACCGTTCGGGATGACCGGTCTTCAGTGCCTCGGCGGCTAGCTTGCCCGCCTGGGCGACGAGCGGATGCTTCCCGTTCCTCGCCACCTCCAGCCAGTGTCCCGCGGTCGCGCCGGGATTCGAGCCGTGCTGGTGGGTCCCGTTTTTCGCCGCGCTGTTCCCGTCGCCGCGACGACCGGTTTTGTCATCACGGGACATGCTCGGATCCGGCATCTCCCACAGGCAGAGCGCCTGGATCAGGGTGAGCTGGGTGAACCAGAAGCGGGCCCTCCTGAGCATCTCCATGGCTTGTTCAGCCATGTAGTCTCTCGTCGCCGGAAGGGCGTGCGGATGGCGGAGCCGGCGGTTGGCCGCGTACTTGAAACCCTGCGCGAGCGCCACTTCCAGGGAGAGGTGGAAGTAATTTCCGCCACCTTCCTGATCTCGCCCGACGCGATCAAGCCAGCGTCCGAGCTCCTGCCGGGCTTCCTCCCTGCAGTCCTTGACCGAACCGACCAGCAGCGGCGTCAGCCAGGCACACAGCGTGCGCCCCCGCAACGCGCGATTCTGGTCCGGGTCCCCTGAATGGCCGTTGTGTTCGCTTGCGGATAGCCGCCCATTTGCGATCCCGTTCGGCCATGCGGCATTCTTCCACGTGGTCCCGGGCGCGTCATGGCATGGCTGGCGGAGAACCTGGAAAGCTTTGTCGCCGCCCGCTCCGATTTCCTGTGCGATGGCGAGGCGGATTGGGTAGGATAGCTCGCCGCGTCCCATTTCGAGCAGCTCCCCATAGGCTGGATCAAGCTTGCTCAGGCCGCGGGCGGGACGGTCGGCGACCACTCGTACCGCATCGCCGAAGCGGAAGACCAGCCCCAGTTTCGCCTCGTCGATGGTCCGCTGGTCTCCGCCGCGGATCTTTTCCCAGCCGCCCGCGACGCATTTCGCGATCTCCGAGTGCCGGGACTCATCGAGGAAGCTGTCGATTTCCAGCGTGGCCGCATACAGGTCGAGCTTCTTGACCTCGTCCTTGGCATGAGTGGCCGAGAACAAGAGATAGTCACGGATTGACCTGACGTCACTGCGGAGCACCGGCTTGGATGAGTCCTGCGTCGTCCCGGTGGAAGGGCCTGCGGATGGGGCCTGCCCGTCCGCGGGGTCCTGCGCGGGGCCAGGCAGCATGCTGGTGACGGTCACCGCGCCCGCACCGGGCGCCCCGGCTGCCCGCGCCGTGGCCGCGGCGGCGGGCACCCGCTCCGCGCTTGCCGCCTCGGGTTCACCCTGTCCTTCCCGGTCAGCGTCCTGGGAACGAGCGTACAGAACCAATGCGATGAGGAACTCCCGTCCGGGACTCCGCAGCCTGGCCATCGCATCCTGCTGAAATTTGCTGTCCTGCAGAGCGGTGCCCATGAAACGAGATGCGAGATACGCCTGCATGATGCTATGCGGGAAACGCAGGCCATCGCCGTGCGCCTCCACCAGGTTGAGCCGGTCCCCCCACGTGACGGCCAGCCGGATATTAAGGTGACGACGGCGAAGCTTCTCCTCCACGAAGCTCTTGATCGTGCCGTCGATTTCCTGGTATTTCGGCAGCTGGCTCAATTCAAGCCGGCGGGATGGCTTACCTTTGTAATAGTCTTCGTACTTGACGTCGATGGTATCTCCCAGCAGCCCGATGCAGGCCAGCGCCGATAGCCACTCGACAGCGACTTCACGTTCGCTGCGGTCCAGCGGCACGGCGCCCATCAGGTGGCCGTCGAATAGAGCTTCCATCCAGGTGGCGAGCAAGTGAAGCCGCAGTTTAGAGCGGTCCATGCTACGCATGTCCACCCGCACGGACCGGTCGGCCGAAAGGTAATCAAGCCGGTCACGCTGGGACAATTGCCGGGTGATCTGGAGATACAGCGGCAACTCGGTCAGGCCTGCGGTCTCCACTATCCAGTCCAGCCAGCGTGCGTCGACGCTGTTCTGGCGTGGATCGATATATTCGAGAGCCGCCTCTTCGCTCAGCGGCTCCAGCTCCATGATCGTGGCATCGGCCCCCCGCAGGGGGTCATGCGGGCGGGACGCGATGATCAACGGCAAGCGGAGCTCGCGCGCGCGATGAATCGCGAGCCTGATGAGGTTGTCACGGTCCTGCTGGACACTGGCACTACCCTCGGTGAGGGCCTCCTCCAGGCCGTCAGCGATGACGACGATCTTGTCGTCCTTGCTCAGCTGTCTCCAGACTTTCTCGGCATCGTCCGCGGACAGCATGCTGCTTTCCGCCATGGCGAGGAACCGGGTATGGGCCATTTCCCGGAAGTTCAGTTCGTCCGTGGCATCTCGCAGCCGGATCGGCACCGGGACGGCGCGGTGTTCAGCAAAGAGCCTGGTCAGCCGGACCAGGACCGCCGTCTTGCCCGCGCCCACGCCACCGACCAGCAAGTGCGGCCGGCGGGTATCGGAGTGATGTATGTCCTCCATGATCACCCGGCACAGCTCGTCGCGGCCGACGATCTTGCCGATATCCGGCGTGGCCGTCTCGACCAGGTGATGCGGCTTGGCCTTCGCCCTCCTGACGACCGGGGACGTCACGCGGCGGAGCCGGTAAAAGAGGAATATCGCCGAGGCCAGGGCCACCGAAAGGAGCGGTATGAGGAACCCGACCTCGGCACCGCACGCCGCACTGTACTGGGTGCAGCGATTATTGAGGCCGCCCAGGTCTCCCGGGCCGCCGAGCATGACGATAAGGGACCACACCACGACGACCCCGAGGGCTATCGCGCCGAGGTAGGAACAGACTTCGAGGACCGTCACCCTCAATCGCCTGCGGTGCCATCGCCTCGACGTACCGGTATTCCCCCTAGCCGACCGGCGCATCATGCGTGTACGCCTGACGCGCATATACGGCGCCTGGAAGAGGGACACCAGCTTCCTCTCCCCCCGACGTGCCAGGCCAGATGCGCGACTTACGGCGCTCATATATGATTCCCCCCTTGCGTTCCCCCTCGCCGCCCGGATCCCCGCCAAGGCCTTATATCTGGCTGTCGCTATTGAGGCGGCAGAGGTTCCAGAGAATGGTGTCGATAGATCCCTACTGTTCTGATTTCCCCCGGTTCAGCATCCGGCCGGTCATGGTAGTTCCGGCGAGCTGACGCGTTCCTGTACGTCTGGTGATACGCGCGTAAATGGCGCGTGTCAATCAATTTACGGTCGGCTGCCCGAGCTCGTCCCGGGTTCGGGCGGCGTCGAACCGGACCGGCAGATCAGGGCCCGAACGGACTATCATCCCGTGGATGTGCGGGTCCCAGCGGCGGGATCCAGGCGCAGGACCCGCATCTCCAGCCGGTCAGCCTGCCGCGCCGCCCGAAGTCCGATGAAGGGCGTGGTGCCTAGCCGAGCTGGGCAATGATCCCGGCCGTTTCCCCGTCGGTGAAGGCCCGCAGGGTCTTGGTGCGCACGTTGCCGAGCGAGGAGAGCGCTAGCACGGCGGCTGCCGCGGTCTCATCGTCGGGGAACTCGGTCACCATGACGATGTCGTACTCGCCGAGCGTGTACAGATGTTCCCGGAGCTTGCCGCCACGGCCCTCGATCAATATGCCGAAGGCCCTGGCGCGCTTGAGGGTTTCGTGGCTGTTCTTGGCGCCATGGTCGGTCCAGTTCGCCAGGATCACGTAACTGCGCATCGCTGACTCCCCTCACAGTGGTCGTTTTGCCCCTCGCCTGCCTTAGTTGGCTATGAGGGTAAGGCCCCGGCGGGAGGTGCCACAGGGCTGAAGGTCCCTTCCCCGGGAAGGACCGTCCGGATCATTCTTCCATTCCCATCCGGCTCCTCGGCGCTGTGGCCAGCCGCAGCCGTGCCGCGTCCGCCAGCTCCTGCTCTTCGAGGGCGACCGTCAGCTCGGCCAGCGCCTGCTCGAGCCGGGGAATCCACCGATCCCTGATCGCGCGGAGCCGGTACCGGGTGGCGAGCGCCTCGGCCTCGATGACCCGGAGCGCCTCGGCAGCGGCGGCATGCCGCACCGCCGCGGTGAGCGCGGTGCCGTGGGCCTGCCGGGTTGCGGCCAGCGCTGGCCCGTCCCAGGTGACGGAAACGGGGATGCGGCATGTGGCATCGGCGGGGTGCCGGACCCCCATGATGACCTGGTAGGAGATGGTCACGTCCGCGGCCTGGCCGCCGGCGGCCAGCCTGACCGCCCGCTGTCCGCCGAGCATTGAAGCCCGGAGCAGCCAGCGTTCGGCCTCGGCGCAGCAACGGTCCCATTCCGTGGCGGTCTGCGCCGCGGCCGCGCGGCGCCTGCCGAGTTCGGCCTGGAGGATCTGGAGCTTACGGTCCAGGAGGTCGGCGCCGCGCCGGGCCACCTGCAGGCGCCTGGTGAGCCACAGCCGTCCGGCGCGGCCCGGCGGCACGGTGAATCCCAGCTTGCTCATCGGTCACCGCCGCCCGGGTGGTAGGCGTCGAGGAACCGGGCCGGCAGCATGGTCAGCTCGCGGGGCGGCAGCGTGGCCAGCACGTGCCAGGCGCGGGTCATGGTCTCTTCCAGGCTGCGGTTCTCGGTCCGCCCCTGGTGCATGAGCTGGCGCTCGAAAGCGGCCTGGAGGTCCAGGTATTGCCGGTCCAGCGGACTGAGGGCAGCGGTCCCGATGAGTTCGGCCAGCTCCGCTGCCCGCCTGGCGGTAGCCAGGGCGGCCAGGGTCTGCGCGGCCACGTCAAGATGATCCTCCCTCGTACGGCCAGGGCCCGCGCCGTGCCGCATGAGCCTGGACAGCGAGGACAGCGCGTCCATGGGCGGGTACACGCCGCGAGAGTGGATTTCCGGCGAGAGCACTATCTGTCCTTCGGTGATATACCCGGTGAGGTCGGGGACCGGGTGTGTGATGTCCCCGGCCGGCATGGTAAGCACCGGGACCACCGTGACCGAGCCAGGCATGCCGCGGATGCGGCCGCAGCGTTCGTACAGCGAGGCCAGGTCACTGTAGAGGTAGCCGGGATAGGCCCTGCGGGCCGGGATCTCACCGCGTGCCGCGGAGACCTCGCGCAGCGCCTCGCAGTAGCTGGTCATGTCGGCCATGACGACCAGCACATGCCGTCCGTGAGTGAACGCCAGCCGTTCGGCCACGGTGAGCGCGAGCCGGGGGGTCAGGATGCGCTCGATGACCGGAGCGTCGGCGAGGTTCAGCAGGAGCACGAGCTCGTCGGCCGCGGAGCGTTCCTCGAGGACTGCGCGGACGGCCGCGGCGTCGGCGTGGGTGAGGCCCATCGCCGCGAAGACCACGCTGAACGGATCACCGCCGGCTGACGCCTGGGCGGCCAGTTGCGCGGCCAGTTCCAGGTGCGGCAGGCCCGCGACGGAGAAGATGGGAAGCTTCTGGCCGCGTACCACGGTGGTGAGCGCGTCGATCACCGAGATCCCGGTCAGCACCGGCTCGGCAGGGGGCTCACGCATAACAGGGTTGACCGGGGAGCCGGCTACCGGCATGCTGACGTCGCCGGTGACGGGCGGGCCGCCGTCGATCGGGTCGCCGCGACCATTGCACGCCCGGCCGAGCCAGTCCAGGCCGACGGGAATCCGCAGCGGGCTGCCGCTGAAGGCGACCCGGGTCTGCGTCGGCCGCATGCCCTCGGTCCCTTCCAGGACCTGCACGACGGCGAGGTCGCGATCGACCTCGAGGACCAGCCCGTGCCGCGTCTGACCGGTGGGCGTCCGGATCTGCGCGAACTCATCCCAGCCCACTCCCTCCACGCCTCGCACGACCAGGAGCGGACCGCGGAGCTCGGCTATCCCGGTGTACTCGCGCTGCGCCCAGGCGGTCACGGTGTCATTCCCTCCGTGCTGCTGCGCAGCAGCTGGTCGAGGCGAGCGAGCATGATCTGCTCCCGGTCGGCGACCGCGTCCGGCGTCGCGGCCTCCTCCCTCGCCCGCACGATCGGGGAGAAGTCCAGGCCCTCGAGAGCAGCCGGGGGGACAGGCGAGTCTGCCAGCTGCTGGCACCGCTCGGCTACGGCCAGCATCGCGTCGGCCAGCGCGGCGGCCCGGCCGATGTCACAGGAGGCGTCGACGGAGCTGATGGCGCTCTGCTGCAGAAGGCCCTCCCTGATCAGCCGCCCCGCCAGTATCGTGGCGCGTTCCCGGGGAGGCAGTGCGGCGACGCCCATGAGCTCGGCCAGCGAGGCGAGCCGGTCGGCCTCCGCGAGCAGCGCGGCCAGCCGGCTCCTGCGGGCGCCCCACGCCCGGTCGCCCGCGCCGGCGTGCCAGGCGGCGAAGGTGTCGATGTCCCGGGAGAACGACCCGGACCAGGACAGGGCCGGGTAGTGCCGGGCGTACGCGAGATCACGGTCCAGGGACCACAGGCTGCGGACGAACCGCTGCGTGTACGCGGTGACCGGTTCGGTCATGTCGCCGCCTGCCGGGGAGACCGCGCCGATGATCGTCACCGAGCCCTCGCGCCCGTCGCTGGTCACGACACGGCCGGCCCGTTCGTAGAACGCGGCCAGCGCGGAGGACAGGCTGGCCGGATAGCCCTCCTCGGCTGGCAGCTCGCCGGTGCGGGACGCGAACTCGCGCAGCGCCTCGGCCCAGCGTGAGGTGGAATCCGCGACCACTACCACGTCCAGGCCCATGTCCCTGAAGTGCTCCGCGACGCACGCGCCACTGTAGATGCTGGCCTCTCGTGCCATCATCGGCATGTTGGAGGTGTTCGCGATGACCACGGTCCGCGCGGCCAGTTTGCCCCCGGTGCGCGGGTCGCTGAGCTCGGCGAGTTCGGCGAGCATATCGGCCAGCTCGTTGCCGCGTTCGCCGCAGCCGACGTACACGATCACGTCCGCGTCGCACCACTTCGTGATCTGCTGCAGCAGCACGGTCTTGCCGGTGCCGAAGCCTCCGGGCACCGCGCAGCTGCCGCCCTTGACCACCGGGAACAGCACGTCGATCACGCGCTGCCCGGTGAGCAGCGGCGCGTCGGCGTCCAGCCGCTGACGGTACGGCCGCGGGCGCCGCACCGGCCACGCCGACGTCAGGCATACATCGGTGCCGGACACGGTCGCGATCACCGCGTCGGCGGGTGACGGGCCTGCCTCGCGCACCTTCTCGGCCACTCCGCTCAGCCCAGGCGGCACGAGTACCCGGTAGTCGATCCCGCCTGGGACGGTCACCGATCCCAGGCTCGCGCCTTCCCTGACCACGGCGCCCGCCGCTACGAGCGGCGTGAACTCGAACTCCCTGGCCGTCGCGAGGGCGAACGGATGGCCGGGCTCGAGCCAGGCAGGGGCCCCGCTCAGCGGGCGGAGCAGTCCGTCGAAGATGCCGCCGAGCAGCTGCGGGCCCAGCCGCGCTGAGAGCGGCTCACCGCGCGTCCATGCCGGATGGCCAGGTGCGAGGCCGCCGGTGTACTCGTACGCCTGGACCGTCGTCACGTCGCCGCGGATGGCGACGGCCTCGCCGGGCAGCAGATGCTCGCCGAGCTCGACGATGTCGTACATCGCGACCCCGGCGAGACCGGTCACCTCTACCAGCGGCCCGTTCACCCGGGCCACTCGCGCGGTCGGCCCGGTCACGGCGTCCATAGCTCCCGCACCTGGTCACCCAGCGCGTCGACGGCCAGGCCCGCGAGCCTGCACAGCGTGCAATCGATCACCACGCCTCCGGATTGCGCCACCACGCCCCCGGCCGGCTGGACCGTGACCGTCGCGTCCGGACCGGCCGCCCGCTCCGCCATGGCGGTCAGCCGGAGCAGGAGCTGTCTGTACCCGGGTCCGGCCCGCAGTTCGCTGACCGCGGCCAGGACCTGGCGGCGGAGTTCCTCGAACGCCTCACGCTCCGCGCCGAGCATGATCGACCGAGCCTGTTCACGGCCCCGGCTCCGCTCGGCCGCGGCAACCCGGGCGCCGTCCGCACGGCCCTGGGCCTGGGCCTGGGCAACCGCCTCGTCTGCGCCGCGACGCGCGTTCCGCACGAGCGTGGCGGCCTCGACGCGTGCCCGTGCAACGATGCGGTCAGCCTCGGTGCCGGCCCTCTCCAGCATGTGCGCGCGGACCGGGGCCAGCGCCGCGGCCCGGGCCCCGCGGTCGCCGCTGGCGACGCTGATCATGTCGGCATCACCGCCAGCAGCACGTCGCGCCGGGGTTGCGGCTCCTCACCGAGCCACGCCGCCGCGCGTGCGGTCAGCACGAGCACTGCGACGTCGGCCGGCAGCTCGCGCCATGCCGCACGTGCTTCCTCTTGGTTCTCGGCCGCTAGCACGACCGCGCCAGCCAGGGCGAAGCCGGCCGTGCGGACGGCCTCTCCGATGACAGCGGCGCGGGCCATCTGCGGTCACGCCTTCCCGATCAGGAGGATCGCGATGATCAGACCGTAGATGGCGATTCCCTCGGAGAGGCCCACGATGACCATCGCACGCCCGAAATTTTCCGGGCGTTCGCTCATCGCGGCCAGTGCCGCGGCCCCGGTGTAGGCCACGGCGATGCCCGCGCCGATGGTCGATCCGGCGACCGCTATCGCCGCTCCCAACAATGCCCCCGAGCTCGAGGTGCCCGCGGACGCAGCCGCGGCGGCCGTCCCGGCGGCGGCAGCGGGACCAGCGGTGAGCGCGGCGGCGAGCAGCACGACGGCACCGACCATGAGCAGCGCGCCGATCCCGGCCAGGATGTACATGCCGGACCTACCGCGCCGGGTCACGACTCGCGCCATGACGGCCGCCCCGGCGATCAGCGGCAGCCCGGCTATCAGCGCAGCAGTCATACGCTCTCCTTCATCAGGCCGGCGGCGGGAGCCTGCGCGGCAGCCGCGGGGCTGGGCACCGTCGGCAGGTGCCAGGGGCGGAACGGCCGTCCCTGCGTGACGAAGACGCGGGAGAATAGCTCGTAATATTCAAGGCGCAGCGCCTGGATGGCGGCGACCAGGCCCTCCAGGCTGAACGCCAGGATGGTTCCCGCGGCGAAAACGGCGATGGCAGCCACGGCGAAGAGCCCGCCGTGCCGCCACAGCGCCAGCGTGCCTTCCCAGACGAGCAGGCCTAGTGCGGCGTGGGTCAGGCCGAACGCGGCAAGCCGGGTGAACGACACGATGTTGGAGCCCAGGCGGACAACCAGGTCGAAGAGCTCCACCGAGGTCTGGAACCGGCCGGCTGCGCTGCCGCCCGCCTCGGCGAGGAAGCCGACGGCGGCCAGGGCCAGCCCGGCCACGGCAACGAACCCGCCTGCCGCGAGCAGCAGGTCCCGATGCCAGTACCACCCGCCGGCAACCGCGGCTATGCCGAGGAACACCATGCTCCCCCCGATGCCGGATGACGCGTACAGCGCAGCCGTCCAGCCGCCTTCCCGCCACCGGTTGACCGTGCCGAGCGCGTAAGCACCCGCGAGCAAGCCAGCCCCGATGCCGACCGCTACCAGGAGCAGAGTGATCGGGTGATCCAGCGGGCTGAGCCATACCGTCGGCACGAGCCCGGTCGGACCGAAGCACTCCCCGTAAAGCAGGCCGAACACGGTGGCCGCCAGCCCGGCCCCGCCGACGAACGGCCACGCGCCCCGGAACCGGCGCGCCCATCCCGGCCAGCCGGCCCGCAACGCTGCCGCGACGGCGAGCAGCGCGACGCCCTCCCCCGCGTCGCCGAACATCATGCCGAACATCAGCACGTAGGCCCCCCAGGCAAGCCAGGCGGGGTCGATGTCGGCGTACGGCACCGTGCCGTACGTGTGAACCAGCGGAGACATCGAGCGCCGCAGCGGCCTGCCCGCCACGAGCGTGGGCGGCTGGACTCCGCGCGGGTGACGGAGCGGGACGACGGCGCCGCCGACCTCGGCCAGGCTCGCCGCCACCTCGCCCAGCCGGCTGGCCGGGATCCAGCCGGCCAGCGCGCACGCTCCCGCGCCCCTGATCGCGCCGGCCGTGTAGGCCTCGAGCTGGGCCTCGCCGGCCAGCAGGTCGTAGAGGCCCGCTCGCTCCAGTGCGTCCAGGTCAGGCCGCGCGATGGACAAGGCGGCATCCGCCGGATGCCCGGCACGCTGCACCCTGCGTGCCGCCTCACCGGCCTGGGTATCCGCCAGGCCTGAGATGCCCTCGCCGCCCGTGGCGGGCCCGATCTCCACCGCTGCCGCGGCCGCGACCCGCACCAGCACATCACGCAGCGATTCGTCCGCGGCCACCAGGGCGACGCGCTTCATCCGGACGGGTATCGTCCCGTCAAGCCAGCTCATCGCAGGCTTCCGGCGACGCGCCGCCGCGGGCGGCGATCTCGAGCGCGGCGCGGATCCGCCGGGCGTCACACGCCATGACGGCCACCGCACCGACAACCACCCCGGAGTCCAGGCTGGACCTGCGCAGCAGCCGAAGGCCGTCCTGCTCGACCCGGGCCAGCCAGGTTTTCTCCGCCTGCCACAGGTCGGCGGGCGAGGTGATCCCGGCGATCACCCATCGTGCCCGCGGCGGCAGCGCACCGCCCAGTTCGGCCAGGGTGCCGGCGCTAGCCGCCGCGGGCCCGAGCAGGCTGAGGGCGCTGCCCATGACCGCGGGGTCAACGGGCCGGCCAGCGGCGAACCGCTCACCGGCCACAAGCAACGCGACCGCGCCGGCGGCCCAGATCCGGACCGGATCGCCGAGAGCCGCGGCTCGCACCGCCCAACGCGCACGCATGCCCAGGCGCACCGCGCGCAGTGCCTGTCCGCCCTGGCCGTGCCAGGCCGAGTCGGTCAGCACGGCCTGCAGTTCGGCGTTGCTCGTGGCCTGGCGGAGCCGTGGCCAGGCCGTGGCGAGCGCGCCGAGCTCGAACTCGGCATCGGCCGGCCGGCCGGCGATGGTCTGCAGCAGCTCATCGACGTTGGCCATCTCGAACCAGGAACCGAGGATGCGGAGCAGCCGCACGCCGTCCCTGGGCAGCCAGCCGGCCAGCACCCGCAGGTCCCACAGGACCGCGCTGGCGATCTCGCGCTGTGCCGCCGCAAGCGGCTGCCCGGGCCGGACGTTAGCCCCGTACCGGGTGTCGGCTAGCACCTGCAGCGCATCCGCGAGCGAGCCGCAGGAGGCCAGTTCCCGGGCGGCCTCGGGACCCATGCGGTGGCGGGCGAGGGCTCGCGCCCGCACGCTGCCCGCTACCCACCCCGCGCTCATGGGTCTTCAGAACCCAGGTGCCGGATCAGGTCCACGGTCCGGCCCACCATGTCCGGCATGCGCTGGCGTGCCAGCTCGCGCGTGCGGTCGGCCTGCTGCCGTGCGCTGTCCACGGCCCGCGCGGCCTCATCAAGCGCCAGGGCCGTCACCTGACGTGCCGCCTCCTCACGGGCCACCCGAGCACGACGTTCGGTGTCGGCGGCGATGGCAGCCGCCTCGGCCCGGGCGGCAGCGGTTATCTGCTCGGCAGCGCGACAGGCCAGGGCGATAATACGGTCGCGCTCGGCGTCCGTGCTCTCCAGCAGCGTCAGCACCGGCCCCACCTCTGCCTCCAGCTCGCGGGAACGATCCGCTGGCACTCCGGCGCGCGCTGCTGCTCCCGGGAGGCCAGCCTGCCGGAAACGAGCCAGGAAGTCGCGGAACTGGGGCATGCTCGTAGATGAACGCTCGGAAGGCCCCGGGGGTAGGGCCGAAGGTCGCTCGCCGGGCGGTGCCGAGGTCCCGGCTGAACGCCCTGCTGCCCGTCGACGAGCGCGGCGCGGCGAGTGCGTCGGCTCGAAATCGTCAGCCGGGCAGGCCCGCCTGGTCGAACCGGTCCAGCAGGCTGGGCTTGCGCTGGTGCCGGGCGCGCAGCTCACCGAACCGCTTCCGGAACGCGGCCGGATCCTCCTGCCGGTCAGCGAGCGCCTCCGCGGAAACCAACGTTATGGACCCAGCCGGTCGCCTGGTACGGGTTCGGAGCCCGCTACCGTGCAGGCATGACCGGCCGCGATCACAGCCAAGGAGAGGTCACATGAGCTTCGATACCATGGCTGGAACCCACGGTGCCCGCCAGCCGCCCGGTCTTGCGCTCCGATGGGGGAACAAGCTGATGGCCAGGCGGATCCGCCGCAAGGGCGGCCCGGACCTGTACGGTGCCGACCTGGCCGGCGCGGACCTGGCCAGCGCGAACCTGGCCCGAGTGCTCTGGTCAAGCGGGACGTTGTGGCCAGAGGATCAGGCGCCCCTGATACAGGACCGATCGGAGGAACTGCGGCCAGGGGTATGGCGCATTGTCGGCACTATCCACGCTCCCCCGGAAGCGCGGACGAAGTCCGCAGGACAGCAGCGGTGTACTTAGCTAGCCTTGCCTCATGCTGACACCGGTGCTCGTCTACGACGCCACGCACGACAACATCGGAGTGCTGCCGGCCGGCGCTCAGGTGGCCGGGTACACCACCGGGACCGGCCCGCATGTCCGGTGGACGGCCGCGGATTTCGCCGCGCACCCGGGCGCGGTGCGGATCGACCAGGACCCGGCCGCCTCCGACCCGACCGCCGATGTCCTGGACATCGAGGCGGGAGCCGCCACCCCGGCCAGCGCGCCCGGCTGGGTGACGCGGGCACAGGCCAGCCTCGCGAGCAACGCCCGGCCCGGGCAGCGGTCCCCGGCCGTCTACATGAGCCAGTCCCAGGTCACCACCGTGGTCAATGCCCTGACCGCCGGCGGGGTCAGCTCCGGCGTCGGGCTGTGGATCGCCCACTTCGGCCTGACGCAGGCACAGGCCACCCAGATGGTCATGACGGCCAGCGGCCCGTTCCCGGTGATCGGCGTCCAGTTCCACAACACCCCGACCTTCGACGTCAGCGTGTTCAGCTCTGACTGGCTTGCCACCGGCGGCCAGCAGCCCCCGCTCGTGCCCGCCTGGGAGACTGCCATGATGAACGCACTGCCCACGCTCCAGCAAGGAGCCCAGGACCATACCGGCCAGGTGTTCTTCGTGACCCGGCTCCAGGCGCTGGCCAGCGCGATCGGCACCGTCAACAACCTTCCAGCTGCCTCGGGGCTGGCCGAGGACGGGGCGTTCGGGCCGGCCACCGCCGCGGCGGTCGAGGCGGTGCAGCAGCTGTTCGGCATCACCCAGGACGGCATCGTCGGGCCGCAGACCTGGAGCGTGCTGGTCACCGGAGCCGTCCCGTAGCAGCCAGCCTCACGGGAGGCATGCAGCGGGTCCGTTCGGCCTCGATCGGCTGATGGCCGGGACCGCGAGCTGATGAGCTGGGCTCAGCATCCCACTCGCGATATGCCGTGATATACTCGGTGCTGAGTGATCGAGAATGAGTAAACCGCCACTTGCCTCTCCTGTCCCGCTGCGGGCGCCGGACGACGGCCGCAAGCGCGCGGCAAGGTCACGCCCGCTGCCGCGGACGCCGGTCGCCCTGTCGGTGCTGAACCTGCTGAACGAGCGGCCGATGCACCCGTACGAGATGCGGGTGATGATGCGTGAGCGCGGCCATGACCGTGCCTTCCGGATCCGGGAATCGTCGGTGTACGACACGGTGTCCCGGCTGGCGGACCGCGGTTTCATCGAGCCGGTGGAGGTGAACCGGGAGGGCCGGCGGCCCGAGCGGACCGTGTACGCGATCACCGGGGCGGGCCGGGACGAACTCCTGGTCTGGCTGCGGGAGCTCACCAGCGAGCCGGCCGCCGACTACCCGGCCTTCGCCGCCCCGCTCATGTTCATCTACGCGCTCGGCCGCGACGGGGCGATCGGCGCGCTGCGGCAGCGGGCGGCCCGGCTGGAAGCCGAGATCTCCAGATCGGACGCCTTCCGGCGCGCCGTCGGGGCCGAGCCCCCCGGTTTCCCGCGGATCTTCGGGATCGAGGAGGAGTACGCGCAAGCCATGCGGAAGGCCGAACTGGCCTGGGTCCGCGCCACGGTCACCGAACTGCGGGACGGCTCGCTCCCGTGGCCCGCGCCGGAGGAACTCCCGGAGGAAGGCAACCAGGACTAACGAGGTAACCAGCACCAACGCACAGAATGAGCGGTCTCCGGGGCGGCAACCCCGGAGACCGCGGGAACCCTGAGCGCGGCTGCGCCGGCACCCGGGGCTCGGCATCTTCGAGGATATGCCGGCCAGCGCCGCTCCCTTTCACACGATGAAGGAGCACGGCATGCCGGTAACAGACTCACCACCCGACGCGGTCCGGACCAGCGGCCTGCGCAAGGCCTTCCGGGTCAGGAACCAGCCGGTGGAGGGACATTCTGTCATCGTGACGAGCGCGTGATACGGATTCCTCACTGGGGTCTGCGGAAACGCCAGTGCTTTTATGACGGCCTGTGTGTCGCCGAGCCGCTCGTGGCCGTACTCCGCAGCTCACCTGAGGTGGTGCCTGCTGGCGAGCGCCGTTGAGCAAGGCCGGCTCGTGGTGCGGCGGTCCACGCCTTGTCGCTATCCCGGAAGCCCGACCTCAGTGACCGGCCGTGGCGAGCGCGTTGTCGACCCACGCTCGCAGTGCGGCCAGCGGGGCGGCGCCTGTCTGCCTGGCCACCACCCGTCCGCCACGCAGCACGAGCAACGTCGGAATCGCCTGCGCGCCGAACCGCCGCGACAGCCGCGGCGAGACATCGACGTTCACTTTGACCAGCTTCACCCGGCCCGCCAGGTCGCGGGCGAGTTGCTCGAGTGCCGGGCTGACCATGCGGCACGGCCCGCACCAGGGCGCCCACAGATCGACGATGACGGGGATCTTGGCGGCATCCGCGATGTCCCCGAAGCTGGTGTCGTCGGCATCGGCGATCCACGGCAGCGGCTGATGGCATTTCCCGCAGCGGGGCGTCCCGGCCGCCGCGGCCGGTACCCGGTTGGTCTGGCCGCAGTGCTGGCATCGGATCAGCTCACCTGGCATGTATTCACTCTCCTTCGACCAGGTCTTACCGATCAAGGCGCCGATGGATCACCGAGGATGCTCGGACCATCGATTATCTGGCTCGTCCTCATCTTCGGAGATGATGGCGATGCCCGGGCCCCCCAGCACGCCGGGGACGTCGGCGTCCGCCCCGGGTTCCGCGGGCCCCTCAAGCTGGTAACCCGACGGCAGGTCCCTTGACTCAACCACGTTATGGGCGAGTTCCTGCCGCAGGGCCTCCCCGCCCGGACCGCTGGCTTCGCCGCTCATCTCACCACCCTGCTCATCGCTCATCCCGGTCACCCTCTTCCTGTCAGCTGGCCACTGCTCATCAGTATTGTCCGGCCGTCTCGCCGGGCCAATTCATCTGATTATCTCGATCTGGCCGTTCCTGCCGGGCCAGGACCCAGACCACGGCGGCGCCGATCAGCGGCAGGTTGACTGCCGTACTAGACGTGAGCGCCATGTCGATGCAGGTCAGTCAGCGCATCCGGTCGGGCGCCGGAGAGCAGGGTGGTGACATCGGTGGCGAGCATCGGCATCAGCCAGGGGAGCTCAGTGCTGAGCGGACCAGGTCCGCGTAGCGGTCGGTCAGGCTGTCGGCCTGCTGGCGGTAGCGGACGGGCGGCAGCTGGCCTGCGTCGAGCGGCGGGAGGCGGAGAAACTCCAGGACTGCGTTCGTGACCGCGAGCCTGTCCCGGGCGAGGTCTTCGTAGCGGACCTGGCAGGGCCGGATTCCCGTTGCTGCGAACCACCGCCGCCAGCCGTCCTCGCACCGCTGCGCGAACCGGACCAGCTGCATGATCTGCTCCAGGTCGGGTGCTGGCCGCCCGGGCTGCTGGTCCGGCCGCAGGGCCCACTGGCCGGTCGCGCCGGTTACTACGAGACGTAGTACCATGTCGTCCGTGAACGGCGTCGTTCCCACGACGATCATCGTCGCCGGTATCGCGCTTGCCGGGTACGCGCTGCTGATGACCGCCCGAGACCGGCGGATGAGTGTCATCTTGCTCGCCGCCCTCGGCGTCCTTGAGATCCTGCTGCTTGTCCAGGTCGGCATCATCGTCGCCGGGCTGGCCGGCGGTGAACGCCCGGCCGGGCTGGCTACGCTCATCGGATACCTGATCGCGATGCCGCTCGTCCCGGTGGCCGCCGCGTTCTGGGGGCTGCTGGAGCGGTCACGGTGGGGCCCGGCGGTCATCGCCGTGGCCGGGCTCGTCGCGGCCGTTCTGATGGTCCGGCTGCATCAGATCTGGCCGGTCATCCGTGTCTGAGCCCGTGGTGTCGCCTGAGCCCACGGCATCGCGGCCGGGCTCGACCAGGACCGGCCCGGGCCGGCTGCTGATCGCCATTTACGCGCTCTTCGCGCTCGCCGCTTCCGCACGGGCCGGGGTGCAGATCGCGACGAAGTTCGGCAACGCCCCGGTCGCCTACTTGCTGTCGGCCTTCGCCGCCGTGGTTTACATCGTCGCCACGGTCACCCTCGCCGTCGGCAGCCCGGCAGCACGCCGGATCGCCGTCCTGTCCTGCTCGATCGAACTCGCCGGCGTGCTGGCGGTGGGCACCTGGAGCCTCGCCGACCCGGCCACCTTCCCCGATGCCACGGTGTGGTCTGGCTATGGCAGCGGCTACGGCTTCGTCCCGCTCGTCCTTCCCGTTTTCGGCCTGCTCTGGCTGCGCCGCTGGAGCAGGCGGTCTGGAACCCGCCGCACGATCGTGACGTCAGCGGGAGATGCAGGCGATGCGGCAGGTGACGGCGCAGACCACGGTGAGGGCGGCAGGCGAGGTCGGGGCGCAGAGGATGTCGCTGCCGACGGCAGGACCTAGCGCACATGTCCTGCCGATAGCCACGATCCGCACCCGCACGGGACCCTTACTAGCCGCAGCACTAACGGCTGGGTTCCCCTGGTGCCGTCACGGATCATCTGGTGGCTCCCGCCTTGTTCCCGGTGATGCCGCCGGAGGTGATCAGATGGGACATCAAGACCAGCCAGCGGGCGGCGCTCCGTCGGCGCGCACGGGCCCGTGATGCTGCTAGTCAAGAGGGAGCTGCCCCGATGCCCGTCCTGGTCGCCCTCGGGTCGTTCGTCACCACGCTGCTTGGCGGCGTGGCCGCGCTGCGGATCGGCGATCGCAGGCACCTGGTGCTGGGCCTGGCCGCGGGGCTGATGCTCGGCGTGGTGCTGTTCGATCTGCTGCCCGAGGCCCTCGGCGAGCAGCCAGAGTACCTGTTCGGCGTGCCGGTGGTCCTGCTCGCCACCATGGCCGGATTCCTGGCGCTGCACGTGATCGAGCGCTCCGCCCTGGTACACCGCGGCCACGAGGCCGAATACGCCGACCACCAGCACCACCCGGGCGTCGGGATGCTCGCCGCGGCCGGCCTGGTCGGGCACAGCCTGATGGACGGGTTCGCCATCGGCGCCGCCTTCCAGGCCGGCACCACCGTGGCCGCGGTCGTGGCCATCGCGGTCATCAGCCACGACTTCGCCGATGGCTTCAACACCTACACGATCACCTCGTTGTACGGCAACAACCGCCGCCGGGCGCTGACCCTGCTGGCCTGCGACGCCGTGGCGCCGGTCGCCGGCGCCGCGATCACCCTGGCGTTCACCATCCCGCGCCATGTCCTCGGGCTGTACCTGGGGTTCTTCGCCGGGGTCCTGCTGTACCTGGCCACCTCCGACATCCTCCCCGAAGCGCACGCCAGCCACCCCACCCGCCTCACGCTCGCCTGCACCATCGCCGGCGCGGGCTTCATGTGGCTGGTGATAGGGCTGGCCAGCTGACTATGCCCAGCGACAGCCAGTCGGCGGGGCGCTGCCACGGGAGCCGAGAGATGTCGGCTTCCCAGGCCGTCAGGAAGTAAGAGAACCATTGTTCTGTGTGGCGAATAGGCATGTCGGCAGCCTTCCGTTAAGCCGCGCATAATAGCTGTTATCTGGTCGTGAAGGTGGAGTTATTAAGCTCAGCTAAGCCTCCTTGACCTAACATTCTGGTCAGTTCAGCTAAGAGCCGCTGGCCCGCCGGGCTGTGCCGGAAGGCTGGTGCTGATCCGGAAGCGATCCCGGCGTGGATCACCGAAGGATGGCGGCGCCGGGAGGCTGCGCGGGGAGCAGGGTGGCCGGGTCGTCATAGGGCAGGCCGTGCGCCTCGGCCACGGGGCGGGAGACCAGCTTGCCGCCGAGCGTGCTCAGCCCCTTCGCCAGGGCCGGGTCGGCCGCGGCCGACCCGGCTACCCCGTCTGCTGCGACGCGAAGCAGGTACGGCAGGGTGACGCTCGTCAGGGCGAGGGTCGAGGTGCGGGCGACCGCGGCCGGGATGTTGGCGACGCAGTAGTGCACGACGCCCTCCTCGACGTAGGTCGGCTCGGAGTGCGTGGTCGGGCGGCTGGTCTCGAAGCAGCCCCCTTGGTCAATGGCGATATCGACAACCACGCTGCCGGGCCGCATGCTTGCGATCATCTCCCGGGTCACCAGCTTCGGCGCCTTCGCGCCGGCGACCAGCACCGCGCCGATCACCACGTCAGAGTCGGCCACGTACGCCGCGGTCCGTGCCCGGTTCGGGACGACCAGGTCGAGCCGGCCGCCGAACACGTCGGAGAGGTAGGACAGCCGCACCGGGTTGGTGTCCAGCACCCGCACGATCGCCCGCAACCCAAGAGCCATCTTGGCGGCCTCGGTTCCGGCGACGCCACCGCCGATGATGGTCACCTTCGCGGCGGGCGTGCCCGGAACTCCTCCCAGCAGCAGGCCCGCCCCGCCGGAGGTGCTCTCCAGGTGGTGGGCCGCGGCCTGCACAGACATCCGCCCGGCGACTTCACTCATCGGCGTGAGCAGCGGCAGCCGCCCGTCCGTGGTCTGCACCGTCTCGTAGGCGATCGCGTCTATGCGCCGGTCGAGAAGAAACTCGGTGAGCTGCCGGTCGGCGGCCAGGTGCAGGTAGGTGAACAGCTGCTGGCCAGGCCGGAACCGGTCGTACTCTTCCGGGACGGGCTCCTTGACCTTGACGATCAGGTCCGCGGCGCCGAATACCTCGGCCGCGGTGCCGGCCACGCGGGCGCCGGCCGCGACGTACTCGTCGTCGGGGAACCCGCTGCCCGATCCGGCGCTGGCCTGCACCACGACGTCGTGGCCGTGGTAGGTCAGCTCGGCGACACCGTCGGGCTGCACCGACACCCGGCTTTCCTTGTCCTTGATCTCCTTCGGCACACCGACCACCAAAGCGGCCATGTCCGCTCTCCTCTCTCAGGCGCGCGGCCGACTGCGTGCACGGCGGCCCCGCCGCCCTAGAAGTCTCGTCACGGACGACATCACGCGAGCGGTGCCGCCTTTATCTGCAGCTGACCCTCAGCATCGAATAGCGCGGCAACCTGACGCAACACGTGCCTGGGCCAGCCGCCAACTCGCCCCGGATGACCGGCCGCCCGGCAGGCCGCCCAGCCTGCTGCCCGGAGCCTGCGGCCCGGCAGGGTACCGCCGCGCAGCGGCCGGCATCGGGTGGCCGCGGCGGCTGCGCCGCGCTAGCCGCGACCAGAGCGCCTGGCCACGAGCCACACGACGATGAAGACGGCCATCGCGATCAGCCCGATGATGATGAACGCCTTGAACGTGGCAACGATCCCACCCGCAGCCGTGGCGGCAAGCCAGATGGCGAGGATCGCGCCGAGGATTGTCCCGATGATCCGGCCCATGTCCCCAGTATGCGCCCGGGACCTCCTGGCAGGCGACCGCCGTGCCGCCGGTCCGGGGCCGGAGATCCTCTGACAGGCTGCGGACCGCGGTGTGCCGTACGTATTCGCGGGCGCCCTCGACCAGGGTCCGGATATAGCCGATGCCCTCGGGGTCAGCCATCGTCCACTCGCCGCCGCAGGCGATGTAGACCGGCGAGGTGTGCGCGAAACCGGCCGGCCCCATTCATCGAGGTGGTAAGCAGCACCGCAGCGGCTGCGGATAGGTCGCCACGCCTCGGTCCACGTCGATATCGAGGACGCCATTCCGCTCGTCCTTCTTCACCGCGAGCCGCACCGGACGCGCCGGCGCGCGGACGAACGGGTGCTCATCAACGTCGCTGGTCGTGATGCCGGCCACGATGAATCGCGTGCCGCGCGGGATGAACTCGATCCGTTCGACAGCTCGTTCCGGATGAGGATTCTCCCAGCACCACAGGAAGTATCCGGCAGGCCATCCCATTTCGTGCTCCGCTAACGCGCCGCGCGGGATGGGCAGCTTTGGGGCTGGTCCGGCGTTTGGCAGAGCTCCTGTGAACAGGACCTTAACCCCCGCCGGAAGAGGCCAAAGGTCCCTGGCGTGAGCTTGACAGGGCGGCTCCACTCAAAACGAATAGGGGCGGACCGTACGGACAGATGGAGGTGATCACGATGGCTATCGCTGCGATGCTCGTTGCGGTCGGCGTTGTCGCCCTTGTATTCCTGGGGATCTTCCTCGTGCTGGGGGCGGCCTTTTTTATCATGTGCTCCGTCTCGTAGGCGGCCAGCTGGCGTGGTGTCCATTCAGGGACAATTGCACGGACGCTGCCTGTAGCGAAGATCATTCCGCGCCACGTCGGGTGGGGGCCTTGCCTGGGAAATCGATATCAGTAAGATGTTAGCCTGATATCAGATCTCCTGATCGGAGGAGCGCCAGATGGCTACCCAGACCGCAGCTGCCGCAGGTCCGCGACAGCCCGACCGGGCCGCAGGTCCGCGACAGCCTGACCGGCAGGTGACCGAGCACGAGGCCCGGTTCCTGGCCGGGCTGCGCATGCTGATGCTGGGCATCGCCGGAGTGCTGGCCTGGGTGGCGCTTGCCGTGGCGGCAAGCCGCCAGAGTGACGGCACCGCCGTGGTGCTGGTCGTGCTCTGCGTGCTGATCTTTCTTGCCAGCTCCCTTGTGCTGGCGGGCCTGACCCCTGTCGTCCCCGGGCAGGCCCGGGTCGTGCAGCTGTTCGGCCGCTACCGCGGCACCATCCGCGATCAGGGCTTGCAGTGGGTCAGCCCGTTCACCCGCCGGATCGCGGTCTCCACCCGGATCCGCAACCAGGAATCGGCGCAGCCGGTCGTCAACACCGGCACCCTCTACCAGTGACGGCAGCCACGGAACCGCGGTGACCGAACGCAAGAGCATCCTGCTGCGGCTGGACCCCGCCGTCCACGACGCCCTGGCCAGGTGGGCCAGCGATGAGCTGCGCAGCACCAACGCCCAGATCGAGTTCCTGCTCCGCCGTGCGCTCGCCGACGCGGGGCGGCTGCCCGGCCGCGCCGGGCCAATGCGGCCCCGCGGGCGGCCACCTGCCGCCAGCCGCGCCGGAACCAGCCCGCCGCCGCCCGGCGATGACCAGTCCGGGTGACGTCATGACCTGGATGCGGGCCGGGGCAGCTGCGCTCCAGCGTCAGCACGATCACGCCGCCGGCTGACTTATCGCACCGGCCTGGCGGGTGCCAGGCGAGCCAATAGGCTCCGGTTCATGGTTCAAGACCTTGAGGGGCGGAACATCAAAAGAGTGCTGCCCGACCCAGGGTGCTACGAAGAACGCGACCGGCTGACCGGCCGCGACGGCATGGGCCTGGCCGCTGGCCTGCTGGCCATCGGCCTGGGGTTCCTCTGGCACACGCAGGCGATCTTCCTGGTGATCGGCGTCGTCCTCGCCACCCTCACGGTGATCGCGCTCGCCCGGCGCCAGCCCGCTGAAGGACCGGGCCAGCTGCGCGGCCGCGCGAGGTAGGAGGATCGCCTGCTTCTCAATCCGGAACAGCCGGTCATACACACCGGTCACCGGCGCGGCGTCCGGGCACGCGGCGCGGTGGTGGTTTGCCGGGCGGGGAGCCGGGGCTTCGGTGCCGGGGCGGGGTGACCGGCGGCGATCGCCTTCAGCCGCTTCTCCAGCGTCTGGTCATTGACCTTGGGCGCCCCGTGGAGCAGCCAGTCCAGGTCGGCACGCGCGATCCCCCGGTTCAGGTCCTTGTCCGTACACAGGAACCCGGCGACGCCCGGACTCTGCCGCGCAGACTCCACGACGTGCCGGCCCGCACGCAGGCGGTACTCGGACGCGTCGCGCCCGTTCTTGCCGGCGACCCACGCCGCGACCGCGAACAGGCAGGCCGCGTTGATCGTGCTCTCGAGGTCGAACGGGATGATCTCGGTGTTATCGAGGGCGGTCAAGCCCTCGCAGCCGTCCCCTACGAGCAACTGGTCCTTGAGCCGGGCGAGCCGCATCGAGTCAATGCGATGGCTCAGTTCCTCATCTTTGCTCCACTGCCGGAAAGCCTTGCTGCCAGCGAGAGCTTCGAGCTTGGCTTCGGCCTCAGTGAACGCGTCGACGGCCTGCTTGAAGTGCTCGTCTGCCTGTGAGCGGTACGTCTCGTCGTCCGGCGCCCTTTCACTCAGCCCGACAAGGCAGTTACCCCAGAGATCATTGATCGACCCGAGCAGATAGGACGGGTAGTAGTAGGCCGACAGGCTGTCTCTGGCCTGCTGGGCATCCTCGAGCGCCTGGTCCGCCCACTCGAGCGCGACGTCGGGCCGCTCTGTCTGCAGGTCGTACATCGCGTAACTGGACCACTGCGCGGTGAGGATGTCGAGGAGCGCGTGCCGCTGTCTGAGATACCTGCGATGACCCGGCCGCAGACGGCGCCGGCGGGCGGCGCCTTCGACTCCGAGCGTTCCGATCAGGTAGACGGTGATCCACTCGGCGGCCAGGGAGAGCAACTCGCTGAACCAGCTCGGCCGCGCGAAGCTGAGGTCGGCTTCGGCAGCCATCAGGCGCTGGGACCAGAACGTTGCCCGCGCCTCTGCTCCACGGCTGAGGGGACCCACTTGGACCGAGAGCCCCATCCGGCAGCCACCGGTCTCGCTTCGGCAGACCACTCGCGAGCCGACGAGCAGCCCGCGCTGCGCCGGGAGGATGGCCGAGAGCGCCTGGACGAACCCTTCTGCCTGGTCAGGCTTGAGCGCCCGGATGCCGCCCGACACTACGGCCAGAACGTCCCGGGGCGATGCGAGCAACTCATGGCGCGGCGCCTGCAAGATCGCTTCCTGGATCCCGTCTACTTCGCTCTCGCTGATGCCCGGTATGCCGGCGATGTGGTTGGCGACGTCGCTGCCTACCGTCTCCCTGAGGGACATGTGCCGCGGGCTGGGTGTCACCAGCCGGCGGTGAACCATGCCGCGCAGTTCCTCGGAAAGCTCGGCGATCAGCGACGCGGACAGCTCCTTCGGCACCACGATGTCGGTGATTACGAGCTCGAAGCGGCGGCGGCCGAGATAAGCGCGGAACAAGCCCAGCACCACTATCACGGCGGCGACGGCGAGCAGGACTACGATGACCACCCGAGTCGCCGCGTCGATCACGGAGCTGAATGACATCGGGATTACTTGCCTGTATACCCGAGCGGCACGCTGTACTGCGTAGCCGGCCCGCCGTCGGCCGTCTGGCCCGTCCGCTCGTGCCAGGGATTGCGCGGCGTAACCGCAGGCCGGTACAGCCCGACCCGCATCGCGAACATGCTGCCCTCGTGAGCCCAGACGACGTCATGTGCCGGCCCATCCGAGCCGATCGACCGCCAGTCCTTCAGCGGGATTTCCCTGCCTCCCGCGGGAGCGGGCGCACCATCGGGGTCGACGAGCATGATCAGGGTCTCCGATGTGCATTCGGCGAACTGACGCGAGATCCGCCGGGCGTCTTTGCCCGCGTCTTTGGCTTCCGGGATGAATGCCGCCCGCAGGCACAGCTCCTCGAGCGCGCCGCGATCGATGACGAGTTCGTGTGACGGGTACTCGAACACCAGCCGGTGCACGATGGACTTGATGTGATCCTTGCGATCGATCTCGGGGTCGTCCACGACGAGGTCTCCCCGCTCGAGGAGGCGACGGCCGTACTCCTCGCCCGTCTTCAGCATCTGGTCCCAGTAGCCGACCTCCCCGGCCTCTATGTGCTCGAACAGCGGGCAGGTAATGGCGTGGCTGTACTTGATGCCGTACTTGACCTGATCATCGTGCGATGACTGGTGGGCGTCCAAGTGCCCTGCCATCGCAGTGAACGAATCCAGCGAGAATTCCTGCAGCCGGCTCAATGCCTTGAGCAGGTGCAGCGCGGAGATGTAGTTCGGCGTGCCGGCGTCCGTGACACCCTTGCGGATCTGGGCGTCGAGCGGGCCGAGGGCCCCCAGATCACCGAGCAGGATCTCGTCAGCACCAAGACAGAGCAGCGTGGCTGCGCTCTGCGCCCGCGACGGCACGCAGGCGATGAGTTTGCCCTTGCCTTTGTTCATGCGCTCGCGGAGCATCGACATGATGAGGTAGGCGGCGTGAACGTCACCGCCGGATGATCCGACGACCAGATCGAGATCGTCGAAGTGGTGGTCGCCGAGCGAGTTCAATAGCTGCTCTGCCGTCCGCTTGGTCATCGGGACGTCGAAACGCTTCGCGGCGAGGTCGCCGGCTCCGAGCATGTAGACGGCGGCCTTGCGTTGCCTGGCTGCCGCGAACCGGCACGCCACCGCGACGATTTCCGGGACCTGATGCGCCACCAGGATCGTGCTGGCGACTTCCGGCCCTGGCTCACGGGACCCATCCGGCTTGATCTCTGACGTTGCGAGAATTGTGTGGGACATCCGGCTGCCCCCCCTCCGGTCCGTGGGGTGGCGCTCTTGCGAGCAGCAAAAGCAACCACTGACTCGGTTGAAATCACCACCCCAGCAAAGTCAACACGTCATTCACTGGGTACTTCCCGCCCTGTTGTTCCGTCAGGGCTATTAGTAACGATGCGGAGGGACCAACGACATGAACCATCCCGGAGTTTTCCGCGGCCCGGGTTCGGTGCGGACCTGACACAGCCCGCCGGATCTGATCCGGGCGTGCTTACCGGGTGTCTTGCGGCATTTCCCGGACGACCTCGGCGGGGTCCTTGTCGTCCCGCAGGCCCTGGAACCGGGGGTGGCGCAGCTCTCCGTCGGTGGTCCATTCGCTGAAGCCGACCTCGGCGACCAGGCGGGGCTGGACCCAGTGCACGCCGGATCGCGGCAGGCGGCCGCGGTCGAACGGAGGACGGTCCTGCTCCAGGCCGGCCAGCGTCGCGTGCAGGCTGTCCAGCGTTCGCTGGCTGAAGCCGGTGCCGACCTTGCCGGCGTAGACGAGCTGGTGACCGGGGTCGTAGTAGCCCAGCAGCAGCGCGCCGAACCCGGTGCGGGTCCCGCGCGGGTCGGTGAAGCCGCCGATGACGAATTCCTGGCCGCTCTCGCATTTGAACTTCAGCCAGTCCCGGCTCCGGCCGGCGTGGTAGGGCGCGTCGGCGCGCTTGGCGATGACCCCCTCCCAGCCGCTGGCGCAGGCCTGGCGGAAATAGGCTTCGCCGTCGGTGTCGACGTGCTCGGTGAAGTGCAGCGGGCCGGTGAAGGCCAGCAGGCCGCGCAGGGTCTGCTTGCGGTCCCGCAGCGGCCGCGGGCGCACATCGCGGCCATCGGCCCACAGCACGTCGAAGATGTAGAACCAGACCGGCACCGCGGCGAGCAGGTCCGGGCCGGGCTGGCGGACTCCCAGGCGCTGCTGCAGGCGGGCGAACCTGGTCTGGCTGCCGTCGAAGGCGACGATCTCCCCGTCGATGATGAAGTCGCCGGCCTGCTGGGCCGCCAGGGCCCGGGTGATCTCGGGGTAGGTGCTGGTGTCGTCCTTGCGGTTGCGGGTCATCAGCCGGACCTGGCTGCCGGATCTGAACGCCAGGCATCGCTCGCCGTCGAGCTTGCGCTCGAAGATCCATCCCGGATCGGAGAACCGGTCCTGGGTGAGCGTGGCCAGCTCCGGGTCGAGCCAGCCGGGCTGATCCGGCCCGGCGGGCGATGCTGCGGCAGTCATGGTTTCTCCGTTAGCTGCTAGGGGATCGCCAGCTCCTGCGTGCGGCCCACCCACTGCGGCGGCCGGCTCATCGGCCGCATGGCAGTAACGTATGCCGTCCCCGGAGCCAGTGCCCAGGGAAGCCCCGCGTCCCTACCCGTGACGGCACCCGGGAGTAGCGTGGTGCTAGCGTTCCGGCTGCCATAGGTAGCGGTGATGGAGGTCGAGATGACACGTTCGGACGGCGGGGGCGGGTCGGAGATGCGCGACGAGTTCGGCGGGCCGCAGCCGCCGGAGGACACCGACCAGTTCGGCGGTCGCTAGCCAGGCTGGGCGTTCCCGGGCCCGCGGCGTTACGCGAGGCGCGCACCGGATCGGTTCGGCCCTAGGGGTTCGGGGCCGGCGGTTGCCAGCAGGTCGGTCCCGGCGCAGGACTACCTCGCCGAGCTGCCGTCACTCGTCGGCGAGATCAACGCGGGCGCGATCGCGGTCACGGCGAACACGATGCCGCTGGCCGATGTGGAGCAGATCTGGACCCAGGCGGAGGTGCCGGGCGAGCGCACCGTCCTGGTGCCGTGGGCCCGCGACGGCCTGCTCCTCCCGGGGACGGCCGTTCGCTGACGGTCGGATAAGGTCGGCGGCGTGACTCAGCCGTCCGGCCCGCGGGCCACGCCGGTACTCGAAGGAGTCCGCGCGTCTTCGCCGGCGTCGATAGCGCATACAGCCATGAATTGCCAGTTTTTACGGGTACTTTCGAATGGGTCGGCGAATGTGGCGGGTGAGGTTCGCGGGGATCGAGGCGACCCAGCAAATTACTTCCGAACGGAGAGGGCGCGTGCCCTGCGCACTCACCTGCGAATCCGGCCTCGTCGCCGCGGCCTGAGCGACCATGTCATCCTCCGGAATGACGCGGATATGCTCCCCGGGCACGATGACAGCGGATGGCCGATCGTCCACGATTACCACGATGAGCGCAATGCAGCCGCGGGCCGCCCCGGCCTGGCACGACCTGGCCGCCGGGGCCGCCGCCGCCGCGCCGGGTCACCACCACTTCCGCATCGGGCTGATCGTCCTGGTGATCCTGGTGCTGGGCGGGCTGGGTTTCGGCGCGGTGCGGCTCAGCGACCGGGCGCGCCTCAACCGCCAGCGGCGTGCCGTCGGCCCGGCGCCCGAGACACCCGGCCCGGGGCCGCAGGCACCAGCCCCGGCCCGCCTCGCGGCGGGGCCCGCCCTGTCGCAGGCCCCCGGTGCGCCGGCCGCCAGTGCGCCGGCTCCCCGTGCGCCGGTCTCGTTCGGCCGCCCGGACGGCGGATGGGCGGTCGAGACCCACGGCCTCACCAAACGGTTCGGGACCAACGTCGCGGTCGACGACGTCGAGCTGCTCGTCCCGCGCGGCTCCGCCTTCGGCTACCTCGGGCCGAACGGCGCGGGCAAGACCACCCTGATCCGCACCCTGCTCGGCCTGACCAGGGCCGACGCCGGCACGATGGCGCTGCTCGGGATCCCCGTCCCGGCCGAGCGGAGCCGGGCGCTGGCCCGGGTCGGGGCGATCGTCGACGAGCCCCGCTTCCACCCCCACCTGACCGGGCGGGACAACCTCCGCCTGCTGGCCTTGCCCGGCACCCCGGCCACCAGCACTCCCTCCGGGAGCTGCTGGCCTTCCCGGCCGAGCGCGACGAGGGACGGTACCCGTTCAATCCTGTCGCTGCCTGACACAGCGCTCAGCCTATTGCAGCCGGGCGGGAAATGGCAGGTGACCTGTTCTGTGGCCGTTGCGCGGCTCCGGGGAATATGTTGATGAAGGTGCCTGCGTTAATAGGCTGCCGCATGAAGCCACTGGACCGGCGGGCACACGGAGAGTATCGTGGCTTTTCCGGTTGGTGAAATTAGATCTTTAGTTCGGGGGGGACAGTGCGCAGTAATCCGTTTACTTACGGTAATCCGATCTCTGATCCCCGCCGGTTCTACGGGCGCACCCGGGAAGTGGAGCAGATCTTCAGCCGGCTTCGCAATGAGGAGTTCGAGTCAAGTTCGGTGGTCGGTGATCACCGGATCGGCAAGACGTCGCTGTTGAATTATCTGGCTGATCCTGGCGTCCGGGCGGCGAATGGTCTAGGCCCGGAACGCTACAACTTCATCTACGTCGATCTTCAGATGGTCGATGACACGATGGGGCCAGAGAAATTGTGGCGCAGGCTGCTGTCGCTGATGCGGCGCCAGTGCACCGACCAGGACATCGTCAAGCTGCTGGTGGCGCTGCTGCGATCCGAACGGCTGGATACGTTCGATCTGGACGAATTCTTCCAGGAGGTCGACGACAAGGATCAGCACGTGGTGTTCCTGGTCGATGAGTTCGAGCGGATCACGGCAAACCCGAACTTCGGGCCGGATTTTTACTACGGATTCCGTAGCCTGATGATCCATCATCACGTCGCCCTGGTGACATCGAGCCGGCTGGAACTGGTGGAGCTGTGCCATAGCGACGCGGTAAAGTCCTCGCCGTTCTTCAATATCTTCGCGAACATCAACCTCCGTTTGTTCTCTCCGGCCGATTGCCAGCTCATGATATCCCGCTCGCTCAGTGATACGGGAACACAGTTCTCGGAGCAGGAGATGGGGCAGGTTCTTGACCTGGCCGGGCTGCATCCATATTTCCTGCAGGCGGCCGCCTGGATGCTCTTCGAATCCCATCGCATGGGCCTGGACATGGCGGCGCGGATGAATTTCCTGGGGGAGCAGTTCCGTACGGAGGCGGTCCCGCACCTGGTCGACTACTGGGATAACTCCGGCGACAGCGAGAAAATCGTGCTCACCGCGGCGGCGCTGCTGGGGAGCGCCCCCGGCGCCGCGCCGGGATTCACCCTCGAGGAGATACGCAGAGTCTTTTCCCGTGGCGAGCCCTGTGTCGAGCACCTCATGAAACGCGGGCTGCTCATGTCCGCCAGCGCCCGGTATCGCCTGTTCAGTTCGGTGTTCGGACCATGGATCATATCCCAGATCTCGGCCGAGCTGGCCGAAGAGCAGAGCTACCAGGAGTGGCTGGCGGAGAACAACAGGTCAGTGGAACGCGTCACCGGCAAGCAGCAAGGCGGGGCGCTCCGGGATATCCTGCCCAAGATCGGGACCCGTTACCGCAAGCTGATAATCACCTGGGCAAGCGACCCGCAGACCTTTTCCGCCATGGTGGGACTGCTGAACAACCTGCTGGCCATGGTGAAATGAGCTGGTATCCGTGGACTTTCATGGCCGGGTGAATCCCTACATCGCGGGGAGTCCGGTCACTGGCGCGGAAATGTTCTACGGCCGGCAGGACGTGTTCTCGTTCGTCCAGCGCAACCTTATCGGACGGCACCGGGACACGCCGGTGGTGCTCTACGGGCAGCGGCGGACGGGCAAGACATCGGTGCTCTATCAACTGCACCGTCACCTGGACGCCAGATACCGGTGCGTTTTCATCGACCTGCACGGCCTCAATCTCCGGGGCATGAGCAACCTGCTGTTCGGGATTGCTCATTCCGTCGGCCGTACCCTGCGGCGCGATCATCAGCTCACCCTGGAGATCCCGGATCGCGCCCGCTTTGCCGCCGATCCCAAGTCGGCATTTGAAGTCATGTTCCTCGACAAGGTATGGCCGGCCCTGGGGCAGGATCACCTGGTGCTGATGATGGATGAGGTGGTCCGCCTAGACGAAGAGGTCAGGGCGGGGCGGCTGGAACGCGAGGTTTTCGAGTACCTGCGGTACCTGATGCAGCATTATGCGAACCTCAACTTCATATTCTCGCTCGGCAGCGGCCTGGAAGAGATGGCGAAAGACTACGCTTTCCTGTTCAGCGTATCCTTGTACCACCGGATCTCGTTTCTTGAACGCATGGCCGCTCGCGAGCTCATCACCCAGCCCGTGCACGACCATTACCAGGTGGCGCCGGACGGGGTTGAAAAAATACTGGATACCACCTCGGGCCATCCGTACTATACACAGCTCGTCTGCCACTGCGTGTTCGACTTCTGGTCGCGTTCTCCTAAGCAGGTAATGAGCGCGGCTGACGTCGACATGGTCCTGCCTGAAGCCATCGAGCTTGGTTCCGCGAACCTGAAATACGTCTGGGAGGATTCCACCTCGGGGGAGCAGGCACTGATGGCCGGCATGGCGGCTGCCATGCACCGCGGGAACGGCCCGGTGACCGTCGATGATGCTCGCGGCGCCTGGCAGGACGTCAACGTGTCGTTTCCCGAACGCGAAGCGACCCGCGCCCTGCGGAGCCTTATCAGCCGTGAGGTCCTGGCGGGAGATCAGGGTTACTCGTTCGCCGTGGACCTGCAGCGCCTGTGGCTTGAAAAGCATCGCCGCCTGGACTGGGTGAAAGACGAACTGGCAGAGACCGTCGAGCGGTGGAACCAGCCTGCCGAACCCAGGCCTGCCGCCATGATTACCGCTCAGGATGAGCGACCCGGGGCGGTCGCCGTCACCGGAGGGCCGCCCGGCCCGCACCATGAGCCGGGCTCATCCCCGGACGTCAAACCGCGGGCCGCCCGGCGTAAACGCTTCCTCATCATCGCCGCGACGGCCGCGGTGCTGGCTGCTTACCTGGCGGTCACCTCAGCCGTGCACGTATTCCCCTTCCCTGGTCCGGGCCCGAGCCTCATGCAGGCTCTCACCCCGCTCCTGCCGGGGAGCCTCAGCCAGAACGAGCAAGGATGCCAGCCAGCGCCGACCCCTCACCTGTGGGACGCGCCTGGCCTGGTCCAGGCGGTGCAATGCACGGATCCGGGCCTGAAAGGCGGGAACGTCTACGCCTACCAGATGGACAGCAGCGCCGACTTCCAGGCTGCCTGGCGGAACTTCAACAACTGGTGGAAATTCTCCCCCGGGAAAGCCGGGAAAACATGCCCGCCGGCCGGGTCGGCCGCGGGGATGGTCAACCTGAGCACCGGCCAGCTGCCCGAAGCCGCCCGCCAGGTCCTGGAATGCGGCATGCTCAAGCCCGCCTCCGGAGACGGGGTATCCGCGTACCAGGCACCTGCGTACGCATGGTCTTTCCCGGCTAACGAAACGTTTGTCGTCGCCATGGGCGCACCCGGGTCCTCATTCTTCGCGCTGGATTACTGGGTAACTCACCCGACCGTGCAGAAGAAGAGCTCGTAGGACGATCCGCCGGCCGGGTCCGGCCGGGCCAGCCGGCGCGACGGCACGCGCTGCGTGGTGACCGCCCGGATCCAGGCAACTGTGGAATCGTAATTCCATGGAGGACTACCGCAGCATCAACCGGGCCAGCTGGGACGAGCGCGTTCCCGCCCATGCCGCCTCCCCGGATTACGGGCTGGAGCGGTACGCCGCCGATCCGGGCTTCATCAGCGACGTCGTCCGGTTCGACCTCCCCCGGCTGGGCACCGTCAAAGGACTGCGCGGCGTGCACCTGCAGTGCCACATCGGCACGGATACGGTGTCGCTGGCCCGGCTGGGGGCGTCAATGACCGGGCTGGACTTTTCCGCGCCGGCCGTGGAGCAGGCGCAGCGGCTGGCCGACCGGATCGGTGCCGATGCCAGGTTCGTGCAGGCCGATGTCTATTCGGCCGCCGACGTGCTCGGGCGCGGCGCTTTTGACCTGGTGTTCACCGGCATCGGCGCGCTGTGCTGGCTGCCGAGCGTCCGCCGCTGGGCCGCGGTCGTCGCCGGCCTGCTGCGGCCGGGCGGTCGGCTGTTCATCCGCGAGGGCCACCCGATGCTGTGGGCTCTGGACGACGCACGCCAGCAGGACGGCCTGCTGGTGGTGCGGTACCCCTACTTCGAGCGCGAGGAGCCGCTGGTCCTCGACGAGGGCGGTACCTACGTCCAGACCGACGTGGTGTTCCAGCACAACGTCACCCACGAGTGGAACCACGGCCTGGGCGAGATCGTCACCGCGCTGCTGGACGAGGGCATGCAGATCACCGCGCTGGCCGAGCACGACAGCGTGCCGTGGGAGGCTCTGCCCGGCAAGATGGAACGCATCGAAAACGGTGAGTGGCGGCTGGCCGACCAGCCCTGGCGGCTGCCGCACAGCTACACCCTGCAGGCCGTCAAGCGCGGCTGAGTCCTGCAGGCGGCTGGACGTCAGGACGCAAGCTCGGGCTGGGGCCGGCGGGGGTGCAGCCTCCGGATGATGTCGCGGAAGACGCGCAGGGACGGCATCGTCCGTAGCCGCCACGCTAGACCCGGATGGGCCGCCCGGCTACCGGCCGCCCGACCCGCCCGCCGGGCCCGGCAGCCGGTCGCGGGCGAGCTCGGTGAGGCGCCGCCACGCGGGCGAGGAGGTGGCGGCGTCCGAGGTCACCAGCGTGACGGCCGCGGGGATGCCGGCCGGGGCCTGCCCCCCGGCGAGCTGGTGGCGAACGGTCCAGGTGACCACCCAGTCGGCCAGCTTCTCCAGCCGGGGATCGGCGGGATCCCAGCCGAACGCCTCGTCGACCGCCAGGTACAGGCGCCGGAACTCGGGGTCGGCCAGGGCCGAACGCTTCTGGCTCACCCACCCCGGTACCAGTTCCGGTGACAGCGCCGTCACCAGGATCCAGCCGTCCCGTTCGGTCCGCACGCCCCGCTCGCTGACTCCGAGGGCCCGGAGCTGATCCAGCAGGCCGACCACCTCGGGCGGCAGGAACAACCCCTCGCCCCCGGTCAGCTCGGCGATCTGGCGCCGGTGCCGGGTGAGGTCGCGGATCTTCCCCTGCAGCGCCCGGTCGATCTCCGCGATCGCCCCGGCGAACTCACCCGGCGAAGCGCCGAGCAGCTCCTGGACGCGGGCCAGCGGCACCCCGGCGCCGGCCAGGGTCTTGATCCGGATCAGGTCGATCACGGCCTGGGCGTCGTACCGCCGGTAGCCCGAGGCGTCCCGGTCAGGCTCGGCGAGCAGGCCGCGCCGGTGGTAATGGCGGATCGCCCTTACGGTGACCCGGGCGTGCGCCGCGAGCTGGCCGATGGTGAGGCCCGGTGGCTTCATCGTGGCATCTCCGCCAGATCGTTCGGTCCCATGAACCACCGTAAGCCGTCTCAGGGGGTCATGGTCGGCGCGCCCGGCCCGCGGTTGTACAGTGCCCTGGCCCACAGGTACCCGGCCAGCGCGATGACCGCGCACCAGGCGACCGCGACGATCGCGCTGTTCCCGATGGCGGTGCCGGTCAGCAGCCCGCGCATGGTGTCGATGATCGGGGTGAACGGCTGGTTCTCCGCGAACCAGCGGACCCCGGCGGGCATGGCGGCGGTCGGGACGAACGCGCTGCTCACGAACGGCAGGATCGCGGGGATGAGGGAGAGGCTGTTCGCTCCCCCCGGGGTCTTGGCGAACAGCCCGAACGCCACCGTGAGCCAGGTGAGCGCGATGGCGAGCGCGGCGAACACCCCGGCCGCCGCGATCCGGTCCGCCGCCCCGGCGCCGGACCGGAAGCCCAGGCCCACCGCGACCGCCACCACCAATACGGCGGTGACCATGGTCCGGATCAGGCTCCCGGCGACCTGGCCGGTCAGCACCGACGTCCGGGCGATGGCCATGGTCCGGAACCGGTCGATGATGCCCAGCCGGAAATCCATGTTCACGTTCACCGCGGTCGCCTCGGCCGAGAAACCCGCGGTCATCACCAGGATGCCCGGGGCCAGGTAGTCGATGTAGCTGGCCGGCCCGACGCCCAGGCCGGCGCTCAGCGCGTGGCCGAACACCCCCGCGAACAGCAGCAGGAAGATGACCGGCACCAGCATGCCGCTGATCGTCATCATCGGGAAGCGCAGCGAGTGGCGCAGGTCGCGGCGCGTCATCGTGGCGGAGTCGCGCAGCGCCAGGGACACGGTGCTCATGACAGGCTCCCAGGGTGGCCGGTGAGGGCGAAGAAGACGTCGTCCAGGTCGGGGGTGTGCAGCGACAGCGCGTCGACGGGTACCGCCTGCCCGCCGAGCCGGTCGAGCCCGCCGAGCCGGTTGAGCACGGCCTGGAGCGCCCGGACGCTGCCGTCGTAGGGGACGTGGAGCGTGAGCCCGTCCCCGGCGGGGGACGCGCCGGGCAGCAGCGAGGCCGCCGAGCTCAGCGCGTCCTGGTCGCCGAAACTCAGGCTGATGTGCCCGCCGGGGACCTGCCGCTTGAGCTCGTCCGGGGTCCCGGCGGCGACCACCTTCCCGTGATCCAGGACCGCGATCCGGTCGGCGAGCTGGTCGGCCTCCTCCAGGTACTGCGTGGTCAGGAAGACGGTCACGCCGCGGCCGACCAGATCGCGGATGATCTCCCACATGGTCCGGCGGCTGCGCGGGTCCAGGCCGGTGGTCGGCTCGTCGAGGAAGATCAGCCGCGGCTCTCCGACCAGCGTCATGGCCAGGTCGAGCCGGCGCCGCATGCCGCCGGAGTAGGTCGCCGCGGGTTTGCCCGCCGCGTCCGCCAGGTCGAAGCGGCCGAGCAGCGCGGCGGCGCGGCGGCGCCCCCCGGCCCGGCTCAGGTGGTTCAGGTCCGCCATCAGGATGAGGTTCTCCTCGCCCGTCAGCAGGTTGTCCACGGCCGAGAACTGGCCGGTGACGCCGATCGCGGCACGTACCAGGCCGGGCTCGCGGGCCACGTCGTGGCCTGCTACCTGCACCTGGCCGACGTCGGCGGGCAGCAGGGTGGACATGATCTGCACCATGGTGGTCTTGCCGGAGCCGTTCGGGCCGAGCAGGGCGTGCACCGTGCCCTCGGCCACGTCCAGGTCGACGCCGTCGAGCACCAGGTGATCACCGAAGGACTTGCGCACGCCCCTGGCCACCACCGCGCCGGCCAGCCGCTGTGATTGTTCCAGCTTCATGAGCCCATGCTGCAACCCTGACGCAGGGTCAAGGTCAAACCGGATACCGGGAGATGGTGAAGTAGTGGCCCTCGTCAAGGTCGGGGATGAGCCCGGGGATGGGCGGGGTACCAGCCGGACTCCTTCTGGGTCAGGGCACTGGACGCCGGGACGTCCGTCGATGCGAACAGCGCGAACAGGCCGAAATGGCCCTGCGCCTCTTCGGTCGCGAGGCGGCCCGGCGTGTGCACGAGCCCGGTGGCGACGACGATCAGGCATCACCGCAGCTCGATGGCCGGACCCGCCGCTGCCTGGTTCCGCCGCCGGACATAGCCGCGAAGCGAAGCCACCGACGTGAACACCTCGTACCCGATTTCCTTGAGCCGCGCCAGGTCCACGTGCGCCGGGTCGAGCTCGAGGATCACCGGATCGCCCTGCCCGGGCTGCAACCCCTCCGGCCAGCACGCCTCGGCGATGGCCAGCACCTCGCCCGTCGCCGGATCCGACACCTCGCAGTCCACCGCGGGATCGGCGCAGCCCATCTCGGCTAGTTCGGCGACCAGCGCCATCACCTGATCCCGGTGCTCGTCGACATCCCCGGCCACGACCGCCCGTAGTTCCGCCGGCCGCTCAAGGCCCGGCTGCTCAAGGCCCGGCCGCTCAAAGCCTGTCCGGCCGAGGCCGGACCGCAACTGCCCCAGGAAGGCATTGGCCGCCCCGGCCAGCAGCTCACGCCGGGCCGCCAGGAAATCCAGATACCGCTCCACGCGCCACAGCCCCGGGTCCGACGGGATCCACTGCGAGGCGAGCGCGCCCGGATGCCTCGCCTCCACCTCACCGAGGTACTCTTCCGGCGAGCGCCGCCCGTCGACAAACCCAGGGGTGACGAAGCAGAAATTCGCCACGGCATTGACCTGGCTCCTTCCGAACCCCGCCCCGTACAGCACCGCCTTCGGGAACACGTGGTGGATCCGGAGGCTGGCCGGGGACCCGGGCCGGCCGCCGTTCAAGGGCAGGCCGCTGCCGAAGTCCCGCGCCCCGTGCACCCGGGTGAGCAGGTACAGCAGCGGATAGAACCGCGACCCCTGCCCGAACCCCTCGAAGTCCCGCCCGTCGATGCGAAGGTTCCCGCCGCGCCAGCGCTCCAGCGCCCCGATCAGCCCGCCGACGCCGGACCGGCGCACCGTCTCGTAGTCCTGGTTCAGCACGGTCTCCGTCGACCCGGCGAACCGCCCCCAGAGCGCCGAGTGGACGTACCAGTACAGGACGCGGTCACCGTCTGCCAAGTCGCTGCCGGCCAGATGCAGCATGCGGCAGATCACCGGGACCGCGTACCGCCCCATGAGCACCCGGTCGTGATCGAGCCGGAGCCGCCCCGCCACCACGTCCAGGAAGACATCGACGTACCCGGCCGCCGCCTCCAGTGCATCCTGGAAAGACGCCACCGGCACCGCGTCCAGCGAACCGAACTCCGCCCGCCCCGTGGCTACGGCGGTCGTGTTACGCAGCAGCCAGTCCAGGCTGAAGGAAAACCCCTCCTTCTCCCAGCGGTCCAGGTGAGCACGCATGGCCGCCCGCGCCTCCGGCCAGTCAGCGCACTTCTTGGCCAGCGCCAGGTCACCCTTGGACAGCTTCGTCCCGCCGGAGTTGACCCGGTTGAAGATGTCCACCACCACGGCGACGGTCTTGTCCTCGCCGGTGATCTTCTCCTCGTGGAAGTCGCGCTCGAGCACCTGCCGCAGCCGGGCCAGCCGCTCCAGGTAGGCGACGATCCGCGGCCGGGTCTGCGGGTGCGCGTTCAGCGCCCCGACGTGCGGCTCGAGACCCTGCGTGAACAGCGAGGTGACGTCGACCCAGCGGGGATCGTCGCGCATCTTGGCCGGCGCGTAGAACTCGAACGCCTGGTCCTCCACGTGGAACCGCAACCCGGAGAACGCCCGCTCGTCCCCCTGGAAGAAGGCCGGCGGCCGCCCCCGCGTGATGCCGTACAGCGACGTGATCCGCTGCTGCCCGTCCAGGATCAGCACCCGCAGCGCCGCAGCCACCGCGCCTGCCCCGCGCACCAGCGACCCATCGGCCTGGGTCTCCCAGGTGAGCAGCCCGCCCACCGGGTAGCCGAGATACAGCGACCGCATCAGCCCGCGGACCTGGTCCCGGTTCCACACGTAGCCGCGCTGGAACTCGGGCAGCAGCACGCTGCCCGAATCGATCTGGTCCAGAATGGCGGCCAGCTTGGTCACGTTCCCCCCACCCGAGTCCGCAGACGACGCAGCCAGGAACTATAGCGAGGCCACGGCCCGAGACAAGCCGCAGTCACTTAACCTCACTGGAATCCCCCGTTCACCCGTCGCCCGCAGGGCCGAACGGTCTAGCATGCCCCTTCTGGGCAAAGTCGGCCAGCGGACGGCTGGCAAGGGGAGGACATCACCGGTGGCGCGGCTGGCGATCGCAAAGGGCTTCCTGGCTGAATACGCAAAGCTGGACAGGGACGTCCAGGGCGCCGTCAATATCGCCATCGCCCAGTTCGCCGGGCACGCTCAGCCGGGGCTGCTCCTGGAGAAGCCGCAGCACAGCTGGGACGACCGGATCCGCACCATCCAGGTGGACGGCGGCTGGCGCGGCGTGGTGCTCGCTCCCGAAACCGGCGACACGTACTGCCTGGTCACGGTCCTGCCCCAGGACCACGCGGACGAGCTGGACCCGGGCGACCTGGTCTCCGCCATGGAGCGCGCCCCCGGCCAGGTCACCTTCGTGTCCGGGCCGGAGGAGCTGCAGCGCGTCCTGGCGCACCCGTTCGCGGCGTGGCGCACGTTCCTGCATCCCAGCCAGCGCGAGATCGCCTACCAGGAGAGCTACGCCGGCCCGGCCCAGGTGACCGGCGGCCCCGGCACCGGCAAGACGGTGACCGTCCTGCACCGCGCCGCCTTTCTGGCCGAACGAGCAGGCCACGTGCTGGTCACCACCTTCAACGGCAACCTGGCCGGAACCCTCCACGCCCAGCTGGACCTGCTGATCCCGGACGCCGCCATCCGGAGCCGGATCGAGGTGCTCAACGTGGACCGGCTGGCCTACCGCATCGTCAGGCAGGCCCGCGGCGTCCCCGTCATCGCGGACGAGCGGGTGCTGCGCGACCGGTGGGCCAAGGCCGCCGCGGACGCCGGCCTCGACTTCACCCCGGCGTTCTGCAAGAACGAGTGGGAGCAGGTCATCCTGGCCCAGGATCTGCGCACCGAGCAGGCCTACCTGACCTGCCTGCGCACCGGCCGGGGCCGGCCGCTGACCAAGGCTCAGCGCAGCCAGGTCTGGCAGGCCGCCCAGCGGGTCACCGCGGAGCTGGCCGAGGCCCGCGAGTCCACCCACATGCAGCTGGCCAACGAGGCCACGCACCTGCTCCGCCAGGCGAACCAGGCGAAGAAGCCGCGCTACCGGCACATCCTGGTGGACGAGGCCCAGGACCTGCACCCGTCCCAGTGGCGGCTGCTCCGCGCCGCCGTCCCGCCCGGCCCGGACGACCTGTTCATCGCGGCCGACCCGCACCAGCGCATCTACGACAACCGGGTCTCCCTGGCCAGCCTGCGGATCAGCGTGCGCGGCCGGAGCCGGCGCCTGTCGCTGAACTACCGGACCACCCGGGAGATCCTCGCCTGGGCGCTGCCGCTGCTCGGAACCGACCCGGTGACCGGCCTGGACGGCGAGGCGGACTCCCTGCTCGGGTACCGGTCGCCGATGCACGGCCCGCGCCCGCAGCGACGGGTGACGGCCGCACGGGCCGAGGAATTTATCTTTCTTACCGAACGAGTGGGTTCGTGGCTTTCCGCAGGCATCGAGCCTCACGCCATCGGCGTGGCGGCCCGGTCCGCCAGCCTGGTCCGCGAGGCCCGCGCGGCGCTGGAGGCCGACGGCATCAGGACGGCCTCGCTGAGCGGCCGGGGGAACGCCAAGGCCGTCCGGGCCGGGACCATGCACGCCATGAAGGGCCTGGAGTTCCAGGCCGTCGCGGTCATCGGCGTCGAGCAGGGCCTGGTCCCCGAACCCTCGGTGGTCACCCCGGAAACCGAGGACGCCGCCGCGCACGCCCAGGACCTGCAGCGGGAGCGCTGCGTCTTGTTCGTGGCGTGCACCCGGGCCCGGGACCAGCTCTACGTGTCCGGCACCGGCGAGCCGAGCGTGTTCCTGCCGCCCCGCGAGGCCGCCCCGCCGCCGCCGGAGCCGGTCCTGACCGACGCCGACCTCCCCGCCTATGACCTGGGCCGGTTCTTCCGCCTGCTGCTCGCCCGCCGCCGGCTCGAGCCCGGGCTGACCGCGGAGGGCTTCCTGGCCTGGGCGACCGCGCCGGGCCGCAGGCTCCGTCTGGCGGCTCTGGACGATCCCGCCCGGCGCTTCCTCACCGGGGGCGGAGATCAGGCCCTGGACCTGGTAGACCGAAGCCTGGACCTGCTGGACCGGCTGGCCCGCCGCGACCCGGACCTGGCCGCCGTCCGGCTCCCCGGCCGCTTCGTCGACGCGGCCCGCAAGCAGGCCGGCGCGCAGGACCGCAACCCGCCCGGGCTCAGGCGCACCGAGATCACCGCCCCCCGCATAGCCCTCATACCGAACGGACGGGCCGTCCAGGTCATCCTGCCGGCCGTCGCGGACCCCCCCGGCGGGGTCGCCACCTGGCACGTAACCGCCGACGGCCATCCCGCCACCCTGCACAGCCCCGCCACGCTCCACAGCCCCGCGGCCGCCCCGCCCGCCATGCACCCCCTGCCCCGGCCGGTCCGTGCCGTCCACGTCGCGCTGGCCGGCTCCGATCACCTGACCGAACTAGAGGTCGTGCGCCCCGCGGACCCCATCCTGTTCTTCGCCGAGGACGGCAGCCGTCTCCCGGCGCGGCTGCCGCTGCCCCCGGACCAGGTGTGGATCCTGCGCCCCGCCGACCGCGAGCTCACCGTGACCGGCGAGCTCCGCGCAATCACCGCGGTACCGGCCGGATGGGCAGGCTGGCAGCTGGAACTCGTCTCCCTGGAGAAGGTCACTTCCCTGGCCCTGCCCGGCGCCCCGCCGCACCCCGTCCGCCGCCACCCGCGCCCCCGCCTCCTCCCCCCCGAGCCCCCGCCCGGCGGCGCCCCCGTGTACCCCGAACCGCCGCGGCTCTGGCTCCCCGACGCGGTCCGCTGGCACGTCGGCATCCGCCCCGCCGCCGGCGGCGCATCCCTGGTCTCCCGCGAAATCGACCAGCCCGGCCCGGCCGACATCTGGGACGGCGTGCCCCGCCCCATCCAGGGCGCCTTCGACATCACGGTCCGCGGCCCCCTAGGCCGCGGCCTGCGGCAGGCCATCGTCATCGCCCAAGCCGCACCCCACCCCCAGCCTCAGCCCAGGCTCCGACCCCAACCCCTCCCCTCCCCCCCGAGTAGTGGTGCGGAGGTCAGGGACGGCCTCCTGACGTTCCGCGACTTCGCGCCAGCGGACGGCCTGGCCGCGGCCCTGTACCTGGCCCGCGCCCCCTGGCGCGCGCCGGTCATCGTGCCCGTTCCGGCCGACGGGGTGGTCACGCTGCCGCCCGAGGTGCGCGACGTCGGCCCGCTCCGGGTCCTGCTGGACGCCGACGACCCGGGGACCGTCACGAACTGGCCCGACTGGCCCGGCCGCGACGCCTACGCGTGCGCCGCCCCGGGCGTCCCGGCCAGTACCGACCTGGAAGAGGATGCCCTGTCCCGGTTCCTGGCCGGGGAGCGGAACCTGCCCGTGCGGCCCCGCCGGGTGGACCGCCTGTGGCGGCTCATCCATCTGGCCGGCGATCTGATCGCCGCCGGCGCGCCCGCCGATCTCCGCGAGCGCTGCTCGGCCGTCCTCTGTCATCAGCCCGGGCTGGCGATGACCGGGCTCCTCGACGCCGGGCTCGACGCCGCGGCGTGCGTCACCGGCCTGATCAGCACCGGGCTGGCCACCGCCCGGCCGGTCATGATGGACGACACGCGGGCGGCCGAACGGCTGTGGGCCACCGCCCCGGCAGCCGCGGCCGTACTGTGCAGCCGGCTCTTCGCCGGCCCCGCCTACCCGGACGAGGATCCCGCCGCGCTGGTCGTGGAGGCCGCGCTGGCCCAGTGCGGCCCGAACCTGGAGGCCGTGCTCCGCGGCGACGACGATCCGTGCGCCCAGGTCTTCTCGGCTGACCCCTTCGAAGGAGCTGGCCTCTTCGAAGGGACTGACCTCCTCGAGGCGGCGTGGCCCGCCGCGCTGGCGGTCCCGCAGCCCCTCCTCGACGCGGGCACCAGGGCCGTCGCGGCCCGGCAGCTGTTCGACGCGTGGCGCACACCCGAACTGACCAGGGCCGCGCAGGACGCCACCTCCGTCGTCCGGGCCGCGGAGCGCCTGGTGGCCGCCTCCCCGTATCGCCGCGCGGCGGCGCAGATCACGGCCCGGCGCCTGGCGCTGCCCGCCATGTCCATATCGCTGGCCCTGGTGGCGCGCATCGCGGCCCGCGGCCACGAGGCCTGCCGCTCGTTCGAGCGCACCTGGCGGCCGCGCTGGACCGACCTGGCCCGGCAGGCACCCGGCCTGACCACCATTGACCTGGTACTCGCCGAAGCCCTGGCCGCCGCCGCCGAGCGCGCCCGGTTCGCGCCATGACCCGGCTGACCTCGCCCAGGTCACCCGGGCTCAGCCGGTCCACGTCTCGCTGGCCGGCGGTGCGCTCACCGAGACCGGGAGCCCGAAGTCCCCGAAGAGATCAACGACCTCAGCCAGCTGCTGGACGCCGTCGCGCTCGGCAACGCGGTCGCCTACGTGCCGGTTTCCGTCGCGGCCGGATACCGGTCGGCGGACCTGGTATTCGTGCCGGGCGCCGACCTCGGCCCCAGCGAGGTGGTGGCGGCGTGGCCGGAGGCCAGCCGCTCGCGCGCGGTGGCCGGCTTCGTCCGCGCGGCCGCAGAAGTGGCGGCCCTAGCGGCAGACCCCGGGAGCGCTGTAGAAGCCGGGGCCGGCCAGGCCGGGACCGGTGATCATGGGCCGGTTCGCGCCGCCGCCCGCCCGGTAGGCGGTGTCGAACCACTGGCTGAAGAACTGGCTCAGCCGCGCCTGGCAGCTGCCGCTGTGCACCGGCAGCCAGCGGTGGAAGACGGCTTCGAGCTGCGCCTCGCTGATGCTGCCTCCGCCGTAGCTGCGCTGGAGCTGCCGCAGCGCCCGGTCGAAGTTGCCCGGGCCGAGGATCTGGCGCAGCGCGATGTAGGCGGCGCCGGGCCGGTCGTAGGTGTTTGACGTGTCGAACAGGACGTACGGGTACGGGTCCGAGGGCGCGACGGTCCAGAAATCACCGCCGCTCGCGTAGATCTGGTTGAACTGTTTCACCAGGCTGGCCTGGAAGTTCGGGGCCCGCCGCGCGTGGTAGAAAAACTCGGCCAGGGTGGCCAGGCCTTCCTTGAAGAAGGTCATGTGGTAGCCGCCCTCGGTGACGTTGTCTCCCCACCACTGGTGCATGTTCTCGTGGTAGAGGGTGTCGGTGTCGATTACCCCGCCGGCGAAGGTGATCATGGTCTCCATCTCCTCCTCGAAGCCGGCTCGCGGGGTGCCGATGATGATCCCGTCGGAGCGGAACGGGAAGGGCCCGTTGAACTGGCTCTCGAACGCGGTGATGTCCGGCTGCATGTTCATGATGGCCAGGTTCTTCTTCCGCTGCGCCGCGCTGATCGCGGTGTCCTGCGCCTGGTAGAACCGGATGCCGTTGACGACCCGCGAGGTCAGGCTGTAGTTACCGACGCTGTCCTCGACCAGGTAGCTGGCCACCGGCATGCCGGCGTGCCAGTTCCAGGTGACCGAGCCGCCAGGGAATTCCCGGCTGGCCCCATGGCGCTGCACTGAGACCAGCACGCCGTTGGCGACCGCGGTGCGGCCCGCGGTGACCGTGTCGGAGAAGTCGTAGCCGGGCTTGGCCGTCGGGTAGTCGTTGAGCGGCATCCAGTCCTCCGAGCCGACCGGCTCGGTGGTCACGAAGCCGCCGTCGGGGGCACGGAACCAGCCCTCCGTGGTGCCGTCCCCGTCGTTGTGCACGCCGGGCCTGCCGGTGTAGCGGACCGTGACGGCGAAGATGGCGCCGTTCGGTATCGGCGCCGACGGCGTGATCACCAGCTTGTTGGCCGGGCACTGGGTGCCGTCCAGCGAGTCCGCCGCGGCGTCGCTGTTCGGCAGCTGCGGTGAGCAGGCCGGTGGCAGCGGGTTGTTGTAGGGGCCGCCGACCGGGTTGGTCTGCGACGCCTCGTGGGCGGCGGGAGCCGGGTCGTCCGGCCCGTTCGGGTCGCCCGGGTAGGTCGGCTGGACGAAGCGGAACCGGGCCGGGCGGCCGTTCACGGTGACCGAGTTCACCGTCATGTCCGGGCCCGCGCTGGTGTTGGCGGACCGCCGCTCGAAGTCGAGGCTGAAGCTGGTCAGGCACTGCGTGGCGCGGTCGGTGAGAGTCACCCCGTTGCCGGGCAGGAACCGGTTCGCGGTGGCGTTGTAGACCAGGTGCACCAGCGTGTGCAGGCTGGTGTAGCCGCCGTTGCCGGTCTCCGGGTACAGCACCGAACCCGGCGGGGCCAGGGTACGGGCGCCCGCGGAGCAGCCCCCGTAGCCGGCCGCGGCCGCGCCGGCCGGGGAGGCCTGCCCGAGCCACGGCAGGGCCAGCCCCGCGCACGCCGCCACAGTGATGATCAGCCGACGTCCCGCCATGTCGGACCTCCTCACGCAATCTCACCCGAACCAACCGCTATCCCTCGACTACACCACAGAAACGAACAAAATAACATACGGGGGTCACTCGTGACCGGCGCTGTATCGTGGGGCAATGCGGTTCACCAAGCTCGGTCACTCCTGCGTCAGGCTGGAAAAAGACGGCGCCACCCTGGTCATCGACCCGGGCACGTTCAGCGACGCGGCCGCGGCCCTGGACGGGGCCGCCGCGGTCCTGGTCACCCACGAGCACCCGGATCACCTCGACGCCGACGCGATACGCGCCGCGCTGTCCAGCGACCCGGGCGTCACCCTCTGGGCCAACCAGTCGATCTGCGCGCAGTTCGGCGAGTTCGGCGACCGGGTGCACGAGGTCCGGCACGGCGACGCGCTGCAGGTCGCCGGCTTCGACGTGCACGTCTACGGCGTGGACCACGCGCTCATCCACCAGGACATCCCGCTGGTGGTGAACACCGGGTTCCTGGTCGAGGGCGAGCTGTTCCACCCCGGCGACTCGTTCACCGTCCCCGAAGACCCGGTGAACACCCTGCTGCTCCCGATCAGCGCCCCCTGGCTGAAGGCCGGGGAGATGATCGACTACTTCCGCACGGTCGCGCCCGCCCGCGGCTACGCCATCCACGACGCGATCCTCAACGACAACGGCCTCGGCCTGATGACCAGGATGATGACGATAGCCGCCGCCCCCAGCGGCGTCCCCGTCGCCCGCCTCGCCCCCGGCACCACCCTGGACCTGTGATCTCTGGGCGTACTGCCCTAAGACGGGCCTGCCCTCAGCGGCACTGCTCTCATCTCCTGGCCCGCCTGCGCAGGGACAGTCGTGTCATCGCGAGCAGGAAGGCGACCGCCAGGGCGATGAGCCCCAGTACCTGAGCGGTCAGCGCCAGCCCGGCAGGCCGGGCGGCAGCCTCCGCTACCCGGCCTGCCGGGCTGGCGCTGCGCCGGGCCGCCGGGGGAAGGGTCCCCGGAGCCGGACTCGGCGTGGGAGCGGGCGTGATTTCCGGGAAGAGGCCGGACGCATTCCCGGCGCCGATGACGGTGGTGCTGGCAGGCGGGATGGTCGGGAAGAGGGCGGCCGCGTTCCCGGGGCCGATCAGCGTGCTGGTGGCGTCGTCCAGGCTCGGGAGCGGTCCGAGAGGCGGCTTCGCGCCCGGCCGTGACGCGCTGGCCGAGCCCGCCGGCGAGGCGCTGGCCGACGGCTTGCCAGATGCCGAACGGGTCGGGCGCGCGCTGGCCGAGTGGGTGGGAGATGCGGAATGGGTTGGACTGGCGCTGGGTGCAGGGGATGCCGGGTGAGTCGGGCTCGCACTGGGCGTAGGGGTCGCCGACGCGGAGGAAGTCGCCGACGCGGAGGAAGTCGCCGACGCGGAGGAAGTCGGCGATGTAGAGGGGGTCGGCGATGCGGAGAGGGTCGGGCTCGAGGTGGGCGTCGGCGTAGGGGATGCCGAACCGGTCGGGCTGACGCTGGCGGTAGGCGTCGGCGTGGGTGTGGGCGCGGGCGAGGACGCCGGTGGTGAGGCGGAAGGCGATGCGGACTCCGACGGTGCCGGGCTTGGCGAGCTGGGCGCCGGGCTCGGCGAGCCAGAGGCGGCGGGCCCGGAACTCGTGCTGGCCGAGGCCGGGGAGGGGGACGGAGACGAGGCAACCACGCCCGCGAAGGCAGGATCTTGCGCGCCGGCCGACAGCCCCGAGACAAGGAGACCTCCGGTCACCAGGGCGGCTACCACCGCCCGGCTGCGCGCGAGAGACACATGAATCGCCTGCCTCTGCTGCTTGTGCGGGTTGGTGCGCAGGGATGTGACGGCTCCCGGTCCCGTTCGGTTCCCGTTATTGATACGAGACCATCGACAGCCGCGGGATCCTCGCCATCGTCTGCCGCGGGCTCAGCATCGGGTGGTCCTTGACATAGAAGTTCTTCCAGCCGAAGAACACCCCGGCGGGAGCGGCCCCGGTGACGGCCTGCCAGGTCTGCTGCTTGGCGGCCGGGGCTCCTTGCCCGTCCATGTGGATGAGGATCGCCAGATCCTGGTACCGGGTATCGAGCTTGCGCTCGCCGCGGATCATCGACAGCCTGAACTGGTGCAGCACCAGGAGCTTCTGGGGCAGCCGGTACCGCGCGGTAAGGGCGGCCAGCCACGTGACGACGCTGTTGACCTCGCTGACGCTCACGCTGCCGATCTGGTGCAGCGGCAACTGCCCCGGCGCCAGCTTCCACTCCGGGTCCACGGCCAGCCCGACGTCGGGCCGCTCCAGCAGCGACTGGTACCTCTTGGCCTGGGCGAGCAGGCTGGCCCGGCCGGGCTGCAGGTCCAGGATGACGTACATCCCGGCGGCCGCCGCGCGGCGTACCCAGGGGCGCAGCGACGCCACGGGCGACTCGTAGGAGTAGTCGCCGTCCATCCCCGGGCGTGCCTGAGCCACCGTGGCGATGATCTCGAAGGCCGGTATCACCGGGACGCCGCCCAGGGCCCGGTACGCCGCCGCGACCTTGCGGGCCCGCGCGACGCTGGCCGGAAGCCCCTGCTGACCCAGGGCACCCAGCGAGGGAGCACCGGGGTGGCCGTACAGGGCGACCAGCAGGCGCCCGGGGAACAGGACCTGGCCGCCGCCGGGCAGCTGCACCCCGGTCTGCGCGACGGCGACCCGGCAGGCCAGCTGGCCGGCCGACCCGAAACCGGCCCCGATGGCGAGCACCCGCCGGGGCCTGGCCGCCGACAGCGCGGCGATGGCGGCCGGGTCGGCACGCGGATCGGCACCGCGGACGTCGATCACCCGGGCCCCCGCCACCCGCGCGGTGGTGACCGCCGCCAGCGTGGCGGCATCGCCGTCACCGGGCTGTACCAGTAGCGCCAGGCCGTCCAGGGGCGCGGGTGCCTTCGTCGCGGGCAGCGCCGCCGGGCCCGTCACCACGCGGATGCCCGGCAACTGAGCCGCCAGCACGCTGCTGGCCACCCCGACCGCGAGCACGGCGTGCGGGTCCAGCGCCAGGACCTGTGCCCGCAGCACGGGGCTGACCACCGCGGCCGTGCTCGAGGGATGGCGCGCCACGATCCGGGCCGCGGTATGGGCTGCCGCCGCGCGGCCTGGCCCGGCTCCGCTCGTCCGCGCCGCGGTCAGCAGCAGCGGCGCGTGGGCCCGCATGGCCAGTCTGGCGGCGGTCGCCAGGCCGGCCGGCTGGCCGGGGCTGGCGACCACGACCACCGGCGCGGAGGCGAACAGCTCGCG
>Ga0335069_10000934_pt1 | contig 47090 bp, 47 predicted proteins | sample Lox_Sample_11_FD_206714 | JGI IMG/M metagenome (GOLD analysis project Ga0335069, IMG submission 206714) | Soil microbial communities from Loxahatchee National Wildlife Refuge, Florida, United States - Lox_Sample_1.1 | ecosystem: Environmental > Terrestrial > Soil > Wetlands | place: USA... | reverse complement strand
GCGGATCGCGTCCTCGTAAGGCTCGCCCTCGGGCTCGCCGGTTGGCTCGTGCACGGCCTGGTGATCGAAGCCGCGCTCCGGCTCCTGGTACGAGACCGACATGTTGAAGATCGCCTCGCCGCGCTGGATCGCGCGCACGCGCCGCGTGGTGAAGCTGCGGCCGTCGCGGATCGGGTCGACCTCGTAGAGGACCGGGATCGCGGGCTCTCCGGGGCGCAGGAAGTAGCCGTGCAGCGAGTGCGCCTCGCGCTCGCGCGGCGCGGTGCGACCCGCGGCGACGAGCGCCTGGCCGAGCACCTGGCCGCCGAAGATGCGGTCGCGCCCGTTCCGCGGGCTGACGCCGCGGAAGAGATTCTCCTCGATGCGCTCGAGGTCGAGCAGCTCGAGGAGCTGCTCGAGCTGTGTGGCGAACATGATGTCCTTGCGCGGGGCCGGGCGGGCGGTGCAGCATCGCGCGGCGCGAATCGACGCGCCACGCGGAGCACCCCTCATGTTCGAACTCGACGGCAAGGTCGCGCTCGTCACCGGCGCGGGACAGGGCGTCGGCGCGGGCATCGCACGCATGCTCGCGGCGCAGGGCGTGGCCGTCGCCGTGAACGACCTCGTGCGCGAGCGCGCCGAGCGCGTCGCGAAGGAGATCGCCGCGAAGGGCGGACGCGCGCACGCGGAGACCTTCGACGTGACCGACGCGAAGGCGGTGCGCGCGGGCGTCGCGCGCGTCGAGTCGGCGCAGGGACCCATCGATGTGCTGGTCAACAACGCGGGCGTTCCGGACGCGATGAAGCTCGAGCCCTTCCGCGACACGACCCCCGAGACCTGGGCGCGCTACATCGATCTCAACCTCTACGGCGTTCTCCATTGCACGCGCGCCGTGATCGACGGCATGTGCGAGCGCCGCTCGGGGCGCGTGATCACGATCTCGTCGGGCGCCGGACAGATGGGCCTCGCGATCGGCGTCTCGCTCTACGGGGCGGCCAAGGCCGGCGCGGCCGCCTTCATGCGCCACCTCGCGATGGAGGTGGCGCGCTTCGGTGTCACGGCCAACACCTTGGCGCTCGGCCTGATGGCCAACGCGGCGGGCACGCCCGGCATCCCCGGGATCGAGCGCACGATCCCGCTCGGGCGCGCGGGCCTGCCGGAGGACGTCGGCGCCGCGATCGTCTTCCTCGCCTCGCGCGAGGCCGGCTGGATCACCGGGCAGACGATCGGCGTGAACGGTGGCACGATCACGAGTTAGGGGTCTCCGCTCGGCTTCGCCTCGCTGCGCGCGGCGCGAAGCGCGCGGCTTGTTAGTGCGTTTTGTTTGGGGGGGCTTGGCAGCGGTCCCGGTGTTGTAACTGTGGGCCGCGGCGGGGGCCCTCGCCCTCGCCCCTCTCGACTAACGGGCGTCGTGGAAGATGATCCCGAGCGCGGTGCGGTGGCCCGAGCGCAGGCGGCTGACACCGTGGCGCATCTGCACGCGATGGAAGCCGCGGCCTCCCTGCACGGGGCGCTCGCGCACCGGGAGGAAGACGGCGTCGCCCTGCGCGAGCGGCACGACCTCCGCGCGCGACTGCATGCGCGCGCGCTGCTCGGTCAGCACGAACTCGCCGCCCGTGAAGTCGCGCCCGGGCTGCGAGAGGAGGACCGTCGCCTGGAGCGGAAAGACCTCCTCGCCGTAGAGGTCCTGGTGCAGCCGGTTGTAGTCGCCTGCCGAGTAGCGAAGCAGGAGCGGCGTGGGCCGCGCCTGACCGGCGGCATGGCAGCGCGCGAGGTACTCCGCGAGCCGCGCGGGGAAGCGGACGCCCGTCGCGAGCGACTCGCTCCAGCGGTTCGCGACGGGCGCCAGGCGCTCGTACAGTAGACTGCGTAGCTCCGCGACGAGCGGCGGCAGCGGAGCGCCGAAGTATTGGTACTCGCCCTGCCCGAAGCCGTGCTGCGCCATCACGACGCGCTTGCGGAAGCGGCGCGCGTCGCCGTAGAGATCGATCAGCGCCCGGCACTCGCCGGCGTCGAGAAGCTTCTCGACGGTCGCGAAGCCCTGGGCGTCGAGATCGCGCGCGGCGGCGTCGAAGTCGAGTCCGCGCACGCGCATGGCGAGGTCGGCACCCCTCAACGCGCGCCCTCGAGCGCGAGCAGGCGCGCCTTCGCGTCCGCGCCGCCGCGGTAGTCGCCGAGCGCGCCGCTCGACGGCAGCACGCGGTGGCAGGGAACGAGCAGCGGGAGCGGATTGTTCGCGAGCGCGCTGCCGGCCGCGCGCGACGCCGCCGGGCTGCCGGCCCGCGCCGCGACCTCGCGATACGACGCGGTGCGGCCGTAGGGGATGCGCGCGGTCGCGCGCAGCACGGCGCGCCGGAAGCCCTGCGCGAGCCGCCAGTCGAGCGGCAGCTCGAAGCGGCGGCGGCGCCCCGCGAAGTACTCGTCGAGCTGGCGCCGCGCGTGGTCGAGCGCGTCGGCCGGGCTCGCGAGCACTCGCGGCGAGACGCGGCGCGCGAGGTCGTCGAGCACGGCGTCCTCGCCCTCGGCCGGGAGCCCGACGCGCACCACGCCGCGCGACGTGACGCCGAGGATCAGGGTGCCGAGCGGCGACGCGTGGCGCGCGAAGGCGACGTCGACGAGGCCGCTCGCGACGGCGCGCGCTGCGAGCGCGCCGCGCGCGCGCTCGAAGCGGTCGGGCGAGGCGGGCGCCCGGCGGAGCCGGGCCTCGAGAGAGCTGGAATCGGATCGGAGGTCGATGTTCGTCATGTTCGTGAGACGGCGGAGCGGCGCGCGACGTGAGATCGCGCGTCCGGCTCGGGGGCTCGCTCATCGTCGCAGCTCCGCGCGCAGGCGCGCCAGCGCCTCGAAGACGTTGCGGCGCGCGGCCGCCTCCGAGATGCCGAGGACCCGCGCGATCTCGCGGTGGGAGAGGTCGGCCTGGAAGCGGAGCGTCACCGCCTGGCGTTGTTTCGGCGGGAGCGCGCGCACGCGCGACCAGAGCGCCGGGTCCGGCTCGGGCGCGGCGCCGACCGCGCCGAGCGCCTCGAGGTCGGGCTCGGGCCGCGGAGCTCGCGCGCGCTCGCGGTGGAGGTCGATCGCCTTGCGCGCCGCGATCGCGAAGAGCCAGGCGCGGATCGCACGTCGGTCGCGGAGCTCTGCGTAGGCCCGCAGCGCCGCGAGCAAGGTCTCCTGGAAGCAGTCGTCCGCGCGCTCGGGTCCGACCTCCGCCGCGCAGTAGCGGAGTAGCGCGGGCCCGTGGCGCAGGACCACGCGCTCGAACGGCGGAAGGCCGGTGCCGGCATCAACCATCGCCTTCCGGACGCGCCGGGTCGTCATTTCGTGAGATTGTCGCAGCCCAGAAGCCCGCGGCGGGGAGCGACGTCCGGAGACGACTACTTCTTCTCCGGGTGCGGGATGTGGAAGACGACCACGTCCGGCGACGTGCGGCGGCTCCGCACCCGCACCTCGCGCCGGCTGGTGCGCTCCGTCATCACCTCGAGGAAGCCTTCGATCGCCGTGCGGGCCACGTCGGGCAGCGAGACCGAGTCCGCGACCTCGACCTCGTAGCCGCGCGGCGTGTCGCGGAAGGTCCATCGGCCGAAGTTGAAGATCGCGCCGGAGATGGAGGCCATGAGCCGCCCGTCGCGCTCCGTGAAGACGTTGTCCCCCGACTCCTCGGTCAAGGTGCCGATCGCCATGCTGTGGCGGAGCTGCGCGTAGAGGCCCGAGTCGAAGGCGCGCTCGGCCGCGCGGGCGCCGCGACCGCGCAGGTACGCCGGGTCGCCGTGGCCCTCGTAGCGCCACAGCAGCTCGACGACGCGCGCGTAGGTCCGGATCGGGATCCATGCGGCCGGCGAGACCTTGCTGTCGAAGATCTGCAGGTCCTTCGGCTCGAGCTCGGCCTCGATCTCCTCGCGGCGGACCTTCCCGCAGTCGATCAGCTGGTGCAGGTCGGTCGCGGCGAGGTCGAAGGCGACTCCCTTGATCGCGGGCTCGGACATCCGGCTCTCCGGGGCGGCGTATCGGCCGGCCGGCGCCGCGCGTTGAGCTTCGCGACCTCGCGCGCCCGAGGGGTCACACCGTTATGATGCCGGCCGTGACGGCGCCTCAGAATGTCCGCCTGCTCGACGAGGGCCTTCGCGCCGACGACCTGCGCGAGATCTGGAGCTTTGCCAACCCCGAGGAGAAGGTCGAAGGCTTCCGCTCCCTCTCGCCGGTCGAGGCGGAGGATCTCTTCCTCACGCTCGACACGCGCGCGCAGTCGGATCTGCTCTGCGCGCTCCCGGCCAACGAGCGGCAGCTCTGGATGCGGCAGCTCCCGCCGGACGACGCCGCCGACCTGCTCCAGGCCGCGCCGCCGGAGCAGCGCGAGTCGCTGCTGCGGCTCCTCGACGAGCCGACGCGCCGCGAGGTCTCGGCGCTGCTCGCCTACTCCGAGGACGAGGCCGGCGGCCTGATGAGCCCGCGCTACGTGCGGCTGCGGCCCGACATGACGGTCGACGAGGCGATCAAGTACCTGCGGCGCGCGGCCCGCGAGCGGACCGAGACGATCTACTACATCTACGTGCTCGACGCCGAGCAGCGTCTGGTCGGCGTCGCCTCCTTCCGCGAGCTCTTCTCCGCGCCGCCCGAACGCACCGTGCGCGAGGTGATGCGCACCAACATCGTGACGGTGCGCGACGATCTCGATCAGGAGGCCGTCGCGAACATCATGGCCGGCAGCAACCTGATGGCCGTGCCGGTGGTGGACGCCGAGGGCCGCATCAAGGGCATCGTCACGGTCGACGACATCGTCGACGTGGTGCGCGAGGAGGCGACCGAGGACATCCAGAAGATCGGCGGCACCGAGGCCCTCGACGCGCCCTACCTCGAGATCTCGATTCGGCACATGGTGCGGAAGCGGGCCGGCTGGCTGGTGGCGCTCTTCCTCGGCGAGCTGCTCACCGCCACGGCCATGGGCTACTACGAGGACCGCATCGCGCGCGCCGTGGTGCTCGCGCTCTTCATCCCCTTGATCATCTCGTCCGGAGGCAATGCCGGCTCGCAGGCCACGACGCTGGTGATCCGCGCGATGGCGATGGGGGAGGTGCGCCTGCGCGATTGGTGGCGTGTCTTCCGGCGTGAGCTGACCACCGGCGTCTTGCTCGGCGCGGTGCTCGGCGCGATCGGACTGATGCGCATCCTGCTCTGGCCCGCGCGCCACCGGCTCTACGGCGAGCACTTCATCCTGGTCGGGGTCACCGTTGGCTGCTCGCTGATCGGCGTGGTGCTGTGGGGTGCGCTCGCGGGCTCGATGCTGCCCTTCGTGCTGCGGCGCCTGGGCTTCGACCCGGCGAGCGCGTCGGCGCCCTTCGTTGCGACACTCGTCGACGTCACCGGGCTCGTGATCTACTTCAGCGTCGCGACCGTCGTCCTCTCGGGCACGCTCCTCTAGTGAGCGCCGCGACCGCGCGCCATGGCTGAGCCGATGCGCGCCGAGCCGGGCCGCACGCGCGTCGGCTGGATCGGGCTCGGCGTGATGGGCGCGCCGATGTGCGCGCACCTGCTCGACGCGGGCTTCGCGGTCGCGGCCACGACGCGGAGTCGCGCGAAGGCGGAGGCGCTGCTCGCGAAGGGCGTCGCGTGGGCGGACTCTCCGCGCGAGCTCGCGCTGCGGAGCGATCTCGTCTTCAGCATGGTGGGCTTCCCGAACGACGTGCGCGCGGTGATGTTCGGCGAGGGCGGAGCGCTCGCGGGTCTGCGTCCGGGCGGGGTGCTCGTCGACATGACCACCAGCGAGCCAGCGCTCGCCGCCGAGCTCGCCCTCGAGGCGCGCGCGCGGGGCGGCTTCGCTCTCGACGCGCCGGTCTCGGGCGGCGACGTCGGCGCGCGCGAGGCGCGGCTGTCGATCATGGTCGGCGGCGACGCCGCGGCCTTCGACGCGGCGCTTCCCTGCCTCGAGCGCCTCGGCCGCACGATCGTCCACCACGGCGCCGCGGGCGCCGGTCAGCACGCGAAGCTCGTCAACCAGACCTTGATCGCGGCGAACATGCTCGGGGTCTGCGAGGCGCTGCTGTACGCGCACCGCGCGGGGCTCGACCTCGAGGCGGTGCTGCGCTCGGTCGGCTCCGGCGCGGCGGGGAGCTGGTCGCTCGCGAACCTCGCGCCGCGCATGCTGTCCGGCGACTTCGCGCCCGGCTTCTTCGTCGAACACTTCGTGAAGGACATGGGCCTCGCGCTCGCGGAGGCGGCGCGCATGGGCGTCGCGATGCCAGGCCTCGCGCTCGCGCGGCAGCTCTACGTCGCATTGTCCGCGCAGGGCCACGCGCGCTCGGGCACGCAGGCGCTCGTGCTCGCGCTCGCGTCTCTTTCCGGTGTCGATTGGGAGCGCCGCGGGCCATGATGCCGGCGCGGCTCCGCCGCGCGCTCGCGAACTGCGCGCTCGCGCTGGCGGCGACGGCGCTCTCGCTGCTCGCCGCCGAGGCGGCGCTGCGCCTGCAGGCGCGCTTCGAGCCCGCGTCCGAAGCGCCGGCGGAAGATCCGGAGCTCGCGGGGCTCCCACGCCTCGAGGACGTCTTCGCGCTCGCGCAGCCGAACGCGCGAGGCATCCACCGCGGCGTGTTGTGGCGCACCAACAGCGCCGGCTTCCGCGGACCCGAGACGACCCTGTGGCCCGCGTCCGGCGTCTTTCGCATCGCGGTGGTGGGCGACTCCTTCGCCGCCGGCGACGGCGTGCGTGAGGAAGACGCCTACGCCGCGCGGCTCGAGCGGATGCTCGCGGCATCCGGGTCGGGCACGCGCTTCGAGGTGCTGAACTTCGGCCTCGGAGGTCTCAACATCGCGCAGGTGCTCGAGCGGGCCTCCTTGCTCGGCGCGCGCTTCCACCCGAATCTGTTCGTCTACGGCCTGACCTTGAACGACATCGACGTCGGCAGCGAGGCGGAGGAGCGCGTCCACAACGAGCAGCGGCGCGAGATCGGCAAGGAGATGCTGCGCTTCGCCGGATCGCCGTCCTATCTGCTGCGCGCGCTGTGGCCGCGACTCGTCTCGCTGCGCCAGGTCATGTGGCCGCGTCCGGGGGAGGACTACGCGCAGGCGCTCGCGGAGGCCTATTGCGATCCCGAGAAGTTCGCGCGCATCGAGCGCGGCCTCGACGGCTTCGAGGCGCTTGCGGACCGCAGCGGCGCGTGCGTGCACGTGCTCGTCCACACGGATCTCGCGCACCTGCGCTTCGCGCACCCGTTCCGCGACGCCTACGACCGCATCGAGCGCGCGGCGCGCGAGCGCGGGCTCACGGTGACGCAGTCGTTCCCGGACTACCGCTGGCGCGACTCTACGGACCTGCGCGTCTCGCCCCTCGACGGCCACCCGAACGCGGAGGGCCACCGCATCCTGGCCGAGGCGCTCTATGCGGGGCTTCGCGAGCTGCCGCCCCATTGCGGCTTCCCGGCGCTGCCGTGAGGATTTCTGATGACCCGTCAGTAAATCCCGTAGAATGGTTGGGTCCAACGGAGGTGCCGGCATGAAGCCCGACGACCTGATCCTCGTGAGCGTCGACGACCACGTGGTCGAGCCGCCCGACATGTGGGCGGGCGTGCTGTCGGCGCAGTGGCAAGCGCGCGCGCCGCGCATGGTGCACAAGGCCGACGGCAGCGACGTCTGGGTCTTCGAGGGCGCGCAGATCCCGAACATCGGGCTCAATGCGGTCGCGGGCCGTCCGCCCGACGAGTACGGCATGGAGCCGACCTCGCTCACGCAGCTCCGCCCGGGCAACTACGACGTGAAGCACCGCGTCGAGGACATGAACGCGGCCGGCATCCTCGGCTCGATGTGCTTCCCGTCGGTGACCGGCTTCTGCGGCGAGCTCTTCGCGCGGCAGAGCGACAAGGAACTCGCGCGCGCGATGCTCCAGGCCTACAACGACTGGCACATCGACGGCTGGTGCGGCGCGCAGCCCGGCCGCTTCATCCCGCTCGCCATTCCGATCCTGTGGGATCCGAAGCTGATGGCCGACGAGATCCGCCGCGTCGGGCGCAAGGGCTGCCACGCGATGTCGTTCCCCGACAACCCGACGGGCCTCGGATACCCGAGCCTGCACAACGACTACTGGGAACCGGTCTGGAAGGCCGCGGCCGACGAGGGCTGCGTGCTCGCGATCCACATCGGCTCGGGCACGGGCATGAAGCTCCAGGACACGTCGGCGCCGATCGAGATCATGATCCACGCGACGCCGGTCTCGCTCTTCGGCTGCGCGTCGGAGCTCGTGTGGTCGAAGTTCCTGCGCAACTACACGGGGCTGAAGATCGCGCTCTCCGAGGGCGGCATCGGCTGGATTCCCTACTTCCTCGAGCGCGCCGACTACGTCTACAAGCACCACCGCTTCTGGACGCACCAGGACTTCGGCAAGAAGCTGCCGTCGGACGTCTTCCGCGAGCACATCGTCACCTGCTTCATCGACGACGCCGCGGGCATCGAGAGCCGGCAGCGCATCGGCGTCGACACGATCACCTGGGAGTGCGACTACCCGCACTCCGACACGACCTGGCCGGAGGCGCCGGAGATCCTGTCGCAGGCGCTCGTCGGCGTGCCCGACGAGGAAGTCCGCAAGATCACCTACGAGAACGCCTGCCGGCACTTCCGCTTCGACCCGTTCGCGCACCGCCCGAAGTCGCGCTGCACCGCCGGCACGCTCCGCGCCGAGGCGAAGCACGTCGACCTCGCGCTGAAGAGCAAGGGCGGCAAGCCGCCGGCGCCGAAGGACGCGCCCTTCGTCACGATCGGTCACGTGATGCAGCAGCTCGCGTCGGCCTTCGCGACGCCCTTCGACAGCGCGGCGCCGGCCGCCGCGTCGGAGAAGGCGCTCGACGAGGCGAAGCGGCGCTGGGATCGGAACTAGCGTCGGTCGCGATACCCGGCTTTCAGGGCGTCGGGTTGGGGTCGCTGCCGTCGGCTCGGAGGTGCAGGGTCTTCCCCTGCTGCTCCCGGAGCTGCCGGACGCGCTCGATCTCGTCGAGGAGCGACTGGCGCAGCTGCTCGAGGCGCCGCTCCTCCGCCCGGAGCTCCTCGTCGCGGCCGGAGCAGGGCCGCCCGATGCGCGGCTCGAGGGCCGAGAGCGCGTAGGCGGCGGCGCGGTCGGCCCAGCCGCCGACGTCGTGTCGCGACAGCTCGCTCAGCTCGAAGACCGCGGCGTACTCGGCAGGCGGCTCCTCCTCGGGGCTGCGGAACTGCACCGCGGAGAGCAGCGACGGATCCTCGAAGCGCCCCGAAGGGTCGGCGACGGCGTAGCTCTCGAACTGCGCGCGCGGCACGATGCTCATCGCGGCGAGGAAGACCGACGGATTCTGCGCGCTGCGGCGCAGGCGCAGCAGCGCGTGCCAGTAGGCGGCGGATCGCTCGTCGACGACCTCGAGGCCGAGCTTCGGCAGCGCGTCCCCGCAGCGACGAGTGGCGGGAGCCAGGCCCGACGGATGTTAGTCAGAACGGGGATGCGGTCGACGTAGCACCGGGCTCCGCGGCGCTGCAACCCGTGCCGATCCCGGCCGGTTCGCGGCTACCCCGAAGGCGGGTCGTACCAGATGGGGCTCGTCCAGGCGCGCTCCTGGATCGTCTTCGGCACGCTGGCGTCGCAGCAGGCCTCGAGGCCCGCGGGCGCGCCGGCGTCGCAGTCGACGTGCGCGCGCAGGCATACGTAGCTCTGCCAGCGGCAGCTCGGGTTCTCGACCACGCGCGCGTACCAGAGGGCGGGCGCGGCGGGGTCGAAGTGGGGGTCGCGCCAGACCTCGCAGAGCTGCACGAAGCCGCGGCCTCGCGGCGCGCACGTGCCCAGATCGACATCCGCGCCGTCGTGCGCGTCGCCCGCGACGTCGAAGACGCGCTCGCGGGCGGCGCCGCCTTCGAGCCAGAGCTTCACGATCTGCACGCGTTGGAGCGGCGTGCCCGGATGATCCGCGACGCCGGCATCGGCGAGCGCCCAGACCGCGAGGGTAGGCGCGCCGCGCGCGCCATCTCCGGGGAGAACCGCGCCCATCGGCACGCCGCCCGCGTAGCCGCGCGCCGCGAAGTCGTCGTGCGCGCAGAGGTCGTCGGGGTAGTCCCAGCCGGCGAAGAAGCGGACCGTCATGCGCGGTCCGCTGGTGCCGTACGCCTCGCGGCGCCGCATCGCAGCGAAGAGCGACTCGCGTGAGTTCTCCTCGGCCCACAGCACCGCGAGCCCGCCCGGGTTGAACTGCGGCTGATCGGGCATCGGCGGGATCTCGAAGCGGCTCGACACGATCCCCGCCGCGTGACCCACGTGCGTGTCTTCGTCGACGTGGCCCGGCGCGCCGAGGTGCGTGTCGGTCGAGCCGATCAGGCCGAAGCGGAAGGGATTCGCGCCCAGGCGCGCCTGCTGCACCAGCCCAGCGCCTAGCGCCTCGCGCGCGAACGAGAGCGGCGGCGCCTGCGCCCAGCGCCACGGCGTCGCCGAGTCCTGCATGCGCGCCCACGGCAGCTTCTCGTAGCCGCAGAGCTCGTCGGCCTCGTTGGCGCGGCACTCCGAGTCGCCCTTGTGCTGCATCACCTCGACCAGCGGCTCGAGCGCGGCGCGGCGCAGCGCGTCCTCGCGCGTGATCGGCGCGCCGTCCGGGCGCTGCGTCGTCCACATCAGCCCGCCGCTCACGTTCGAATTGTGCGGGATCGCGAGCGCGTCGCAGCCGTCGCCGCGCGAGATGCACTCGCGCTCGAGCGCGTCCCACAGCCCCTCGGCGGTCGGCGTGTCGATGTAGTTGGTGGGGAGCCGCTGCGTGCGCTCGTTCCGGAAGATGACGTTGCGGTGGATGTTGTTTCCGCCCGGCATGCCGGTCCACTCGTAGCCGACGAAGGTCGTGAAGCGACACGCATCGCTGTGGTCCTGCGCCTCCTCGGCCGCCTCCTGGATCTCGCGCCACGGTCCGGAGGCCGCGTCGCGGCAGTCGCGGCCGGCCTCGCCGCAGAAGCGGTAGCGGGCCGGAGCGAGCTGGCTGTAGACCCGCGCGTTCACGAGCACGTAGCCGAGGCGCGGCCAGCGCCGCACGACGCGACACACCGTCGAGTCGTAGCCCGGCGCGCCGGGCGACGCGCACAGACGCGTCTCGCCGAGGAGCTCCGAGTGATCGGTCACGACCGCGAAGTCGAGCGGGCGCCGCAGCCGGATCGTCTGCTGCGCGCGGCCGTTGGCGCCGAAGGGCTGGATGCCGAGCGGCTCGCCCTGTGCGAAGCGGTAGGCCTCGCGCGGCGTGGTGCGCGTGCCCTGTCCGGCGGCGTCGAACGAGAGCGCCGTGTGGACGTGCGTGTCGCCGAAGAAGGGTCGGCGCAGCCGATCGCGATGCGCGCAGGGCGACGCCTCGCGCGGCGCGGGCGGAGGCGCGCTCGGCGCCGGAGCGGCCGGGCTCTCGACGCGCGCGAGCCCGAGGATGGTGCGGAGACCGCCGCGCGCCGAGGTATCGAAGGGCGTGACGTAGGGATCGCCGAGGAGCGCCCGCGCGACGCCCGCAGCGACGGCGCCCCACACGACGCCCGCGCGCGCACGCGACGGCAGCTTTGCTAGCGCGCGCGAGAGAACCACCGCCGCGAGCCAGAGCGCCAGCGCATACACCAGCACGTGTGCCAGCAAGAGCGCGAGCAGGATCGGGAGGATTCCGCCCGCCCCCTCGGCGATCGCCAGCGCGACGCAGACGCCGCTGAGCAGCAGATAGTGCGCGACCGGCGCGAAGGCCCCGAACCGGAGCAGGGGCAGCGGCACCAGCACGAGCGCCGCGAGCCAGAGGACGAGGCGGATGGCGCGCGGAGTCAAGCTCGTCCGATCCTGGTGAGACGGTGAGTATAATGCGGCGAAGCGAGTCCCCCGTGCAGCTCACGCATCGCCTCTACTCCTGCGACGACCACCTCGATCTCTTCAACGTGCCGCGCGCGTTGTGGCAGGAGCGCCTGCCGGCGAAGTTCCGTGAGCTCGGCCCGCGCGTGATCGAGCAGGGCGGCCGACCGCTCTGGCAGGTCGGCTCGCGCATCCTCGGACCATCGGGTCTCGGCCCGTACCCGACGGCGCTCTCGCGCGTCGCAGTGGCCGACGACGGCTTCCGCCCGAGCGACCCGAAGCTCCGCCTCGAGGACATGGAGCGCGACGGCATCCACGCGTCGGTCGTCTACGGGCCAGCGGCGCTCTTCGCATTCCCGATCCAGGATCCCGAGCACCAGAAGGCCGTGCTCGCGGCCTGGAACGACTGGGCCGCGGAGGTCTTCAACCGCGAGGCGCCGGATCGCCTGTTCGCGTTGCCCTTCCTGCCTGCGACCTCGCCCGAGGACGCGGTCGCCGAGCTCGCGCGCTGCGCGGCGCTCGGACACCGCGGTGCGATCCTCTCGCCCTTCGAGGCGGACGTCGCCGACCGCAAGTGGGACCGGCTCTGGGCCGCGGCCGCCGAGGCGGGTCTCCCGATCAGCTTCCACATCGGCGGCGGCAGCCGCATCCGTCCGCACGAGGGCGGCTGGAAGATCGCGGGCTTCGCCGCGGTGGCGCCGATGCAACTCGACGAGCCGCTCTCCTGCATGGTCTTCTCGGGCGCGCTCGAGCGGAATCCGGGCCTGCGCCTCGTGCTCGCGGAGTCGGGCGTCGGCTGGGTCCCGTGGTTCGTCGCGCGCATGGACGCGACCTTCGAGAAGCACTGCGCGCCGCATCCGCAGCACAGCATCCGCACGCGGCCGTCCGAGCTCTTCCACCGACAGGTGTACGCCACCTTCGAGGAGGAGCCGCTCGGCCCGCGGCTGATCCCGCTGCTAGGTCCCGACAACTTCATGTGGGCCTGCGACTTCCCGCACCCCGACAGCACCTGGCCTCGCTCGCGCGAGGCGATCGAGCACGCGCTCGCCGGACTTCCGGCCGACGCGGTCCGCAAGGTGACCGGCGAGAACTGCCGCGCGCTCTACCGCCTGCCCTGAGCCGCAGGCGTCGACCCCCCACGCACCCAAGGAGCATCCCGTCCCATGCGCTTCAGCTACGCCGAGTCGATGTGCGATCCCTTCCAGCTCGGACCGCTGGCCCAGGCCGCGGAGGAGGCCGGCTACGACTCCGTCACAATCCCGGACAGCGTCTGCTTCCCGGCCGAGTCATCCACCGAGTACCCGTACAACAAGGACGGGAACCGCGAGTTCCTGCTCGGCAAGCCGTTCATCGAGCCGTTCGTGCTGATGGCGCACCTCGGCGCGCTGACCCAGCGCGTGCGCTTCACGACTTTCGTGATCAAGCTGCCGATCCGGCAGCCAGTGCTCGTCGCGAAGCTCGCGACCTCCGTCGCGTATCTCACGCGCAACCGGCTCGTGCTCGGCGTCGGCACGAGCCCGTGGCCCGAGGACTACGTCGTCACGCAGAGCCTCTGGGAGGGCCGCGGCGCGCGCATGGACGAGATGATCGCGATTCTGCGCGGCCTCTTCGCGGGCGGCTTCTTCGAGTTCCACGGCAAGTACTACGACCTGCCGGCGATCCAGCTCTGCCCGATCCCGACGCAGCCGATCCCGATCCTGATCGGCGGCCACGCCGACGCCGCATTGCGTCGCGCAGCGGCGCTTTCGGACGGCTGGATGCACGGCGGCGGCATCAAGGAGAACCTCGGCGATCTGCTCGCGAAGCTCGCGCGCTACCGGCGCGAGGCCGGCACCGAGAAGAAGCCGTTCGAGATCCACGTGATCTCGATGGACGGCTTCACGCTCGACGGCGTGAAGCGCCTCGAGGACCAGGGCGTCACCGACGTGATCGTCGGCTTCCGCAACGCGTACGAGACCGACAACCAGACGCTCCAGCAGAAGCTCGACGCGCTGCGCGGCTACGCCGAGCGGGTGATTCACAAACTCTGAGCAGGCGACCGAAGGTCGCTTGCAGTTTCCGCTTGCCTTCGCGCGCCATTCGCTGTATGTAGCGATCGTTACAGACGTGAGGAGGAAGCCCTTGGACCCCGATCGCACCCTCGAGCGCGCGCGCGAGCTGGCCCCGCGGCTGCGCGAGCGCGCGGCCGCCTGCGAGGCGCTGCGCCGCATTCCCGACGAGACCATGAAGGAGCTGCGCGAGTCGGGTCTCCTGCGCGCGCTGCAGCCGCGCCGCTTCGGCGGCCACGAGCTCGATCCGTGGACCTTCTACGAGGCCGTGATGGAGGTGGCAAAGGCCTGCGCCTCGACCGGCTGGGTGCTCGGCGTGCTCGGCGTCCACAACTGGCAGCTCGGGCTCTTCCCGGAAGCTGCGCAGCGAGACGTGTGGGGCGACGATCCGGGTGTCGCGATCTCCTCCTCCTACGCGCCGACGGGGAAGGTGGAGCGCGTCGAGGGAGGCTTCCGCCTCTCCGGGCGCTGGTCCTTCTCGAGCGGCTGCGATCACTGCGACTGGGTGTTCCTCGGTGGTGTCGCGCCGGGCGAGGGGGTGCCCGACATGCGCACTTACCTGCTGCCGCGCCGCGACTACGCGATCGACGACAACTGGCGCGTCGCGGGGCTCTGCGGCACGGGCAGCAAGGACATCGTGGTCGAGGGCGCGTTCGTGCCGGAGCACCGCACGCACCGCTTCGTCGATGGCTTCTCGCTCTCGAGCCCCGGGCAGTCCGTCAACCGGGGGCCGCTCTACCGGCTGCCTTTCGGCTGCGTGTTCGGCTGCGCGATCGCCGTCCCGGCGATCGGCGCGGCGGAGGGGGCGCTCGCGCACTTCACGGCCGCGACGCGCAAACGCGTCAGCGCGATCCCGGCCGGACGCCCGGCCGAGGACGCCTTCGTGCAGGCGCGCGTCGCGGACGCGGCGTCGTCCACCGACGGCGCGCGCGCCGCGCTCCACCGCGACTGGCAGGAGCTGCTGGCGTACGCCGAGGCGGGAGCCGGGATTCCGCTGCCGCCACGCGTGCGCTGTCGCCTCGACGCGACGCAGGCGGTCGCGCGCGGCGTGCACGCCGTCGACCGCCTCTTCGAGGCGAGCGGCGGCCACGCGATCTTCCTCGACAACCCGATCCAGCGGATCTTCCGCGACGTCCACGCGATGCGCGCGCACGCGATCAACAACCCCGACAAGGGCGCGCGCCTGTTCGGGCGCATGCAGCTCGCGCCCGACTCTCCGCCGACCGAGATCGGCGATCTCTTCCTCTGATCCGGAGGTTCCTCATGACCCGCATCCGACAGCTCGGCTACCTCGGCCTCGAAGTCGGCGATCTCTCCGCCTGGGAGCGCTTCGCCGAGGGCGTGCTCGGTCTCTCGCCGGGACGCCGCGGCGCGGACGGATCGCTCCCGCTCCGCATGGACGATCACGAGCAGCGCATCGTGCTGCACCCGGGTCGCGCCGACGACCTCGCCTACCTCGGCTTCGAGGTCGCGAGCGACGCCGAGCTCGAATCCCTCGGCGCGACGCTCGTGCGCGCGGGCTTCGCCGTCGGCGAGGGCAAGCCCGAGACCTGCGCGGCGCGCCGGGTCGCGCGGCTCCTCCAGCTCGCCGACCCCTCCGGTATCCCGGTCGAGCTCTACACCGGCGCGTCGCTCGCGCAGCAGCCGTTCCGCTCCACGCAGATGGCGTCCGGCTTCGTGACGGGCGACGAAGGGCTCGGTCACGCGGTCATCGGCGCGAGCGATCCGGCCGCGAGCGAGCGCTTCTACGTGGAGCTCCTCGGCATGCGCCTCTCCGACCGCGTGCGCATCCCGCTGAACCCCGACTTCACGCTCGAGATCCGCTTCCTGCACGCGAACGCGAGGCACCACACGATCGCGTTCGCCTCGGTGCCGATGCCGAAGCGGCTCCACCACTTCATGCTCGAGGTCCGCGACGTCGACGACGTCGGGCGCGCGCGCGACCGCGCGGTGGCCGCGGGCGTGCCGCTCACCATGGATCTCGGCCGGCACCCGAACGACCGCATGCTCTCCTTCTACGCGAAGACGCCGTCGGGGTTCGCCGTCGAGGTCGGGCACGGCGGCATCAAGGTCGACGATGCGACGTGGAGCGTCCGCACCTACGACCACGTGAGCGTGTGGGGCCACCAGACGCCATCGACGCCGCGCGCCTGACGTGCGCATCGACGTCCACCATCACGTGCTCCCTCCCGAGTATGTTGCGTCGCTCGCGCGTGTCAGCGTGACGAGCGGCGGCGGCGTCGCGTTCCCGAGATGGGACGCCGCGAGCACGCTCGAGATGATGGACCGCCAGGGGATCGCGGCGGCGGTCACCTCGATCTCGGCGCCGGGCGTCCACTTCGGCGACGACGTCGCCGCGCGCGGCCTCGCGCGCCGCTGCAACGAGCTCTCCGCGCGGCTGGTCGCCGATCACCCGACGCGCTTCGGTGCCTTCGCGGTGCTGACCTTGCCCGACGTGAAGGGCGCGCTGCACGAGCTCGAGCACGCGCTCGACGAGCTCGGGCTCGACGGCGTGGTGCTGCTCGCGAGCCAGAGCGATGGCCGCTACCTCGGCGATCCGCTCTTCGACGATCTGCTGGCCGAGCTCGACCGGCGCGCGGCCGTTGTGCTCGTACACCCCGCGGTGCCGAAGTCGAGTGAGGCGCTGCCGCTCGACCTGCCCGAGGCGATGGTCGAGTTCACGTTCGATACCACGCGCGCGGCGCTGAATCTCGTCTTTCGCGGCGCGACCGCGCGCTTCCCGAACGTCCGCTACATCCTGTCGCACGCGGGCGGCACGATCCCGTATCTCGCCGGCCGGATCGCGCTGACGGGCGCGTTGCCGGGCCTGCGCGAGCGCGTGCCGGACGGGCCGCTTCCGCAGCTGCGCCGCTTCTACTACGACACCGCGCTCTCGGCGACGCCGCATGCGCTGCGTTCGCTGCAGGAGCTCGTCGGATCGGATCGCATCCTCTTCGGCAGCGACTTCCCGTTCGCGCCGGAGGCGGTGGCGCGCGCGTCGATCGATGGGCTCGCGCGCTACGACGGCTTCGACGACGCCGGACGGCGTCGGATCGACGGCGCCAACGCGCTCGAGCTGCTTCCGCGTCTCGCCGCGCGCGTGGGGGTCGCGCGATGAAGCGGGCCGCGCCCGCGCGCCGCGCGCCGACCCGCAAGCAGCAGCAGGGTCTCGACTCGCGCCGGCGTATCCTCGACGCGGCGTCGTCGCTGATGACCGAGCGCGGCTTCGCCGGCACGAGCATCTCGGAGGTCAGCCGGCTCTCGGGGCTTCCCGCGAGCTCGATCTACTGGCACTTCGAGAGCAAGGAAGGGCTGCTCGGCGCGGTGGTGGAAGAAGGCGCACAGCGCTGGTTCGAGTCGCTGCCGGCGCCCGCGGAGAGCGTGCGGCGGGGCGCGCGCGGCGCCGCGCTGCTGCGCGCCGCCGCGGCGCAGCTCGAGAAGGGGCCCGAGTTCCTGCGGCTGATGCTGCTGATCGCGCTCGAGCGCAAGGAGATCGACCCGACCTCGCTCGCGATGATCCGGCGCGTGCGCCGGCTCGCGCTCGATCGCATCGAGAAGATCGTCGCGCTCGAAGGCGGCGCGCCCGGCGCCGAGCTCGCGCGCGACCTCGCGAGCCTGGTGCTCGCGGCGGCGGACGGCCTCTTCGTCGCGCATCACATCGATCCGCGCGCGACCGACCTGGCGGCGCAGTTCGAGTTGCTGCGGCGCGCGCTCGCCGCGCTGGCGCGCGAAAGCAAGGAGGCTGACTGAAAAGTCGGCCGACGCGCAGCGAGGCGAAGCCGAGCGAAGGCCGGTAGCCCGAGCGCGAGCGAATAGCGAGCGCGAAGGCCCGGCTAAGTCACCCGCGAAGCCGCGGTAGCACCGCCTTCTCGAACAACCGCAGCGACGCCCACGAGAGCTCCGGGTCGATGCCGCCCATCAGCGGGTGGAAGAGGATCGCGTCCATCGGGCCCATGCCGCGCGCGATCTCGAGCAGCTCGTCCGGCGTGTGGATCGGGTACTGGCCGGACGCGCGCAGCGCGTCCGCATCCTGCGTCTCGCGGTAGGGACCGGACGCCCCGGCCTCCGACAGCCAGCGGCCGTAGGCGTTGGTCTCGTGCAGCGCGTGCGGCGCGATCCGCTCCCAGGCGGCGTCGGGATCCTCGGCCACGTACACGAAGTTGCCCGTCGTGCGCGACAGCGGGCCCGGGTCGGGCTTGCCGAGGCGAACGCGCTCGGCGCGGTAGACGTCGAACTGCCCGGGCAGCATCGGGATGAAGTGATCCGCGAAGCGCGCGGCGCGGCGCGCCGCGGCCGGCACCGAGCCGCCCATGAAGATCGGCGGGCGCGGGCGCTGCACCGGGCGCGGTGTCACACGAACCGTCACACCATTGTGTACGAACGGCTCGCCGCTCCAGGCGCGCTCGAGGAAGGGCACGATCTCGTCCATGATGCGCGCGCGGTCCGCGAGGCGTTTGCCGAACGCGCGGAACTCCGACTCGACGTAGCCGGCCGCGAGCACCGGGATCACGCGCCCGTTCGAGATCACGTCGAGCACGGCGAGGTCCTCGGCGAGGCGGATCGGGTCGTGGAGCGGCGCGATCAGCGCGCCGAGCAGGAGCCGAAGGTTGCGCGTGCGCGCCGCGATCGCGGCGCCGAGCACGAGCGGAGAGGGCAGGTAGCCGTCGGGCGAGCCGTGGTGCTCCGAGAGCGTGACCGTGGCGAAGCCGAGGCGGTCGGCCCACTCGCACTGTTCGATCGCCGTACGGGTCAGCTCGGCGGAGTCGGCCTTCCCGAACGGCGGACAGCGGAGGTCGTAGCGCAGATTCAACAGGGGCATCGATGCACTCCTGGACGGCGGGCCAGCATAGGTGTCATGCACCCCCGGCGCAGCCGGCGTGGCGGTATGATGGCGCGTCTTCGACCCCACCCGAAGGAGCCCGGCATGAACTTCGACTTCTCCGAGGAGCAGAAGCTCCTGCAGAAGACCGCGCGCGACTACCTGGCGGAGCATTGCACGCTCGCGACTCCGCGCGCGGTGCTCGAGTCGGGCGGCACGCACGACGAGGCGCTGTGGAAGGGCGTCGCCGAGATGGGCTGGCTCGGCGCGGCGGTGCCCGAGAGCTACGGCGGCGCCGGCTTCGGACGGCTCGAGCTCGCGCTGATCTCGCAGGAGCTCGGCCGCGCGCTGGCGCCGATTCCCTTCGGTCCGACCGCCTACCTCGTCAGCGAGGCGCTGCTGGTGGCGGGCAGCGAGGCGCAGAAGCAGCGTTGGCTGCCTCGCCTCGCGAGCGGCGAGCTGGTCGGCGCCTTCGCCTTCGACGAGCGCGCCGGACGCCCGAGCGCGGCGCAGCTCGAGACGCGCGTCGAGGGCGGGAAGATCCGCGGCCACAAGTTCCCCGTGCAGGACGGCGCTTCGGCCGGGCTGCTGCTGGTCGTCGCGCGCGCGGGCTCGCGCAGCGCGCTGGCGCTTGTGGAGGCGTCACAGTCCGGCGTCAGCGCCACGCCGATCGGCTCGCTCGACGGCTCGCGTCCGCTCGCGAAGGTCGCCTTCGACGGCGCGCGCGCCGAGCTGCTCGGCGCGGACGGCGGCGACGAGGCGCTGCTCTCGCATCTCCTCGACCGCGCCGCGGTGCTGGCCGCCTTCGAGCAGATCGGCGGCGCCGAGCGCGCGCTCGAGCTGACGCGCGACTTCACCTTGAACCGCTTCGCCTTCGGGCGCCCGGTCGCGTCGTTCCAGGCGCTGAAGCACCGTATGGCCGACGTCTACGCCGCGATCACCCTGGCGTCGTCGAACGCCTACTACGGCGCATGGGCGCTCTCGACCGACGACGCCGAGCTCGCGACGGCGGCGTGCGCGACGCGCGCCGCGGCCAGCGAGGCCTTCGAGCTCGCGGCCACAGAGATGATCCAGATGTACGGCGGCGTCGGATACACCTGGGAGTACGACTGCCACCTCTTCTACCGGCGCGCCAAGCAGCTCGGAGTCTGGCTCGGCAGCGCCGCGGAATGGCGCGACAAGCTCGTGCTGCGACTCGCGCAGAGAGGTTGAAGCAAGCCCGGAGGGCGCGCAGCGAGGCGCAGCCGAGCGAAGGAGAATCAGGATGGACTTCCACGACACCCCCGAAGAGGCCGCCTTCCGCGCGGAGGCGCGCGCCTGGCTAGACGCCAACGCGGAGCCGCTCCCGCCGGGCGAGCGACGCGAGAGCCCGATGGGCGCGAGCGAGGGCCGCAAGGGCATGCTCGAGCGCGCGCGCGAGTGGCAGCGCACGAAGGCCGACGCGAAGTGGGCCTGCATCACCTGGCCGTCCGAGTACGGCGGGCGCGGCGCTTCCTCCATCCAGAACGTGGTCTGGAACCAGGAGGAGAACCGCTACCGCGTGCCGCCCAACATGTTCACGATCGGCCAGGGCATGCTCGGGCCGACGATCATGGCCCACGGCACGCCGGCGCAGAAGCAGCGCTATCTGCGTCCGATGCTGCGCGCCGACGAGATCTGGTGTCAGCTGTTCAGCGAGCCGGCCGCGGGCTCGGACCTCGCGGGACTTCGCACGAACGCCGTCCGCAAGGGCAGCGAGTGGGTGCTGAACGGCCAGAAGATCTGGACGTCCGGCGCCCACTACTGCAAGTGGGGGATGATCGTCACACGCACGGATCCCGCGGCGAAGAAGCACGCGGGCATCACCTACTTCATCGTCGACATGGAGTCGCCGGGCATCGAGATCCGGCCGATCAAGCAGATCAACGGCGCGTCGGACTTCAACGAGGTGTTCTTCAGCGACGTGCGCGTGCCGGACGAGAATCGCGTCGGCGCGGTGAACGACGGCTGGCGCTGCGCGCTCACCACCTTGATGAACGAGCGCGCGACGATCGGCAGCGGCGGTGGCATGGGCGTCGGCATCTCGGAGCTGATCAAGCTCGCGCGCGAGACGCAGTGGAACGGGCGCCCCGCGCTCGAGGACCCGTCGGTGCGCCAGCGCATCGCCGAGTTCTACATCGGGCTCAAGGGTCTCGAGTACACGAGCTACCGCACCCTGACCGCGCTCTCGCGCGGCCAGACGCCCGGCCCCGAGAACTCGATCGGCAAGATGATCGGCGCGCCGCTGCGCCAGAAGCTCGCCAGCTTCGCGATCGAGCTCCAGGGCGCGGCGGGCGCGACGCTCGACGCGGACGCGACGCCGCTCGGTGGCACCTTCCAGCACGGGTGGCTCGGCGCGCCGGGGCTGCGGATCGCCGGAGGCACCGACGAGATCCTCCACAACATCGTGGCGGAGCGCGTGCTCGGGCTGCCGGGCGAGCCGCGGGTCGACAAGGATCTGGCGTTCCAGGATGTGCCCACGGGCCGAGGATGATACGGGCCTCGCCCAGTCAGCCGGAGGCTTCGCCCATGTTCGACGTCGTCATTCGCAACGGCCAGGTGGTGGACGGAACGGGCGCGCCCGCGCGGCGCGCGGACGTCGCGATCCGCGGCGATCGCGTCGCCGAGATCGGCGCCGTGACGGAGCGCGCGCACGCCGAGATCGACGCCGCGGGACGCGTCGTCTGTCCCGGCTTCGTCGACGTGCACACGCACTACGACGCGCAGGTCTTCTGGGACGGCACCTGCTCGCCGTCGCCCTACCATGGCGTGACCACGATCGTCGGCGGCAACTGCGGCTTCAGCATCGCGCCGCTCGCGCCCGACGCCGGCGACTACCTGATGCGCATGCTCGCGCGCGTCGAGGGCATGCCGCTCGAGAGCCTGCGCGCCGGCGTTCCGTGGGACTGGCGGAGCTTCGGCGAGTATCTCGATCGCCTGGAGGGCCGCCTTGCCGTCAACGCCGGGTTCATGGTCGGTCACTCGGCCCTACGCCGCGTGGTGATGGGCGAGCGCGCGGTCGGACACGCGGCAAGCGAGGACGAGCAGTCGGCGATGGTTGCGCTGCTGCGTCGCTCGCTCCGCGAAGGCGGCCTCGGATTCTCCTCGACCGTCTCGCCGACCCACAACGACGGCGAAGGTCAGCCCGTGCCGTCGCGCCACGCGAGCCGCGAGGAGCTGCTGGCGCTCGCTGCGGCGGTGCGCGAGCAGCCCGGCACGACGCTCGAGTTCCTGCCCGGCGTCGGCGTCTTCACGGACGCGCAGAAGCAGCTGATGGCGGATCTCTCGCTGGCCGCGAATCGGCCGCTCAACTGGAACGTGCTCGTGCCCTCCGCCGGCAACGAGGAGATGGTCGCGGCGCAGCTCTCCGCGACCGACTACGCGCGCGCGCGCGGAGCGGAGGTCGTGGCGCTGACGGTCCCGCAGGCGATGACGGTTCGCATCAACCTGCACACCGGCTTCGTCTTCGACGCCCTGCCGGGCTGGGCCGAGCTCTTCCGCCTGCCGATCGAGGCGCGCAAGCGCCGCCTCGCGGATCCGGTCGCGCGCAAGACGCTCGACGAGTCGGCGAATTCGGAGCGCGCGGGACTGCTGCGCGGCCTCGCGCGCTGGGAGAACATGCGGATCGTCGAGGCCTTCACGCCCGAGACGAAGCGCTGGGAGGGCCGCACGGTCGGCGAGCTCGCGCGCGAGACGAACCAGGGCGCCTTCGACGCGATGGTCGAGCTCGCGATCGCCGACGACCTGCGCACCTCGTTCATGCCGATGGGCGCGGGCGATCGCCCCGAGGACTGGACGGCGCGCGGCCGCGTCTGGCACGACGACCGCACGGTGATCGGCGCGTCCGACGCGGGCGCGCACCTCGACATGATCGACACCTTCGCGGTGCCGACCCAGGTGCTCGGCAACGGCGTGCGCCGTCACGGCGTGATCTCGCTCGAGGAGGGTGTGCGCCAGCTCTGCGAGGTGCCGGCGCGACTCTACGGACTGCGCGAGCGCGGGCGCCTGGCCGTCGGCTGGCGCGCCGACGTCGTCGTGTTCGACCCGCAGACGATCGGCTGCGGCCCGACCTACACGCGCTTCGATCTGCCCGCCGGCGCGGGGCGCCTGTACGCCGATGCGACCGGCATCGATCACGTGCTCGTGAACGGCGTCGAGATCGTGCGCGGTGGCACGCACACGGGGGCTCTCCCCGGCACCGTGTTGCGCGCGGGACGCGATACCGACACGGTCGCGGTGCCGGGCGGTCAGCGCGCCTAACCCCTCGACGAGGCTGCCGGGCTAGCATGCCCCGCGCGCATTTCGCGCGAAGGAGGATCACCGTGGGCATGCTCAAGGAGTTCAAGGACTTCGCCATGCGCGGCAACGTCGTCGACATGGCGGTCGGCGTGATCATCGGCGCCGCGTTCGGGAAGATCACCAGCTCGCTCGTGAACGACGTGATGATGCCGCCGATCGGCAGGCTCCTTGGAAGCGTGGATTTCTCCGACCTCGTGGTCGCGATCCCCGCGGCGGCAGCCGGCAAGCCCCCCGTCCTCGTGAAGTACGGCGTCTTCATCAACACGGTGATCGACTTCATCATCGTCGCCTTCGCGGTCTTCCTCGTGATCAAGCTGATGAACACCCTGAAGAAGACGGAGCCGCCGCCGCCGGCCGCGCCCACGAAGGAGGAGGTGCTGCTGACCGAGATCCGCGACGCATTGCAGCGCCGCTGACGAGCTCAGTGGTTGCGGCGCGCTTTCGGCTCGTAGCAGTCGCCGCGCAGGCGGCCGAAGAACTGTTTCACCTGCGGGTGTCGCACGGGGTTGCCGCTCTCGTCGGGCAGCAGGTTCTGCTCCGACACGTAGGCCACGTAGGTCGTCTGCTCGTTCTCCGCGAGCAGGTGGTAGAAGGGCTGGTCCTTGCGGGGCCGGACCTCCGCCGGGATCGAGAGCCACCACTCCTCGGTGTTGTTGAAGGTGGGGTCGACGTCGAAGATCACGCCGCGGAACGGGTAGACCCGGTGGCGCACCACCTGGCCGATGCGGAACTTCGCCCGGCGGTTGACGATCTCCTGTCCTTCCACGCGCGCCACGATACGAGAAGGAGCTGGCCTTTCCAAGCTGCCGATCAGCCGCCGCGCGCGTCTCGCGGCGGCGCGCCGTCGAGCTCGAACGGATCGCGGCGCAGGTCGTAGCTCTCGATCCGCCCGTCGTCCCACATCACCCACGCGGCATGTGCGAAGCGGAAGCCGCGATAGCCCTGCTCGAGGCTCATGCTCGCCTCGTAGTCGAGTCTCGCGAACGGGAGCCACGGCAGGCGCGGCAGCAGCAGCAGCGGCAGCAGGCTGTGTCCGTCGGCTTCGAGCTTCGCGCCGGCCAGCGCGGCGAAGGTCGGCGCGAGGTCGAGATTCGTGACCACCGCGCTCGACGTCCCCGTTCTCGCCAGCGCGGGGTAGCGGACGACCAGCGGCACGCGGATCGACTCGTCGTACGGCACGCCCTTGCCGATCCATCCGTGCTCGCCGAAGAGGAAGCCGTTATCGGAGGTGAAGACGACGAGCGTCTTGTCGGCGATCCCGTATTTCTCGAGCGCGTCCATCACGCGGCCGACCGCCTCGTCGACGCTCTGCAGCATCTCGAAGGTGCGCTCCTGACCGTCGTCCCAGGTCGCCAGGTTCGAGGAGGGAGCGTTTTCGAGCCCGGACGCGAAGTCCCGGACGAACTGCGGCTTGTCGGAGAGGTCGTCCTCGTGGAGCGAAGGCGGTGGAGGTGGCACGCGCCCGCGAAAGAGACCCTCGTGGCGCGCGGCCGGTAACAGCGGCAGGTGCGGCGCGCTGAACGAAACCATCAGGAAGAAGGGCACCGCGGGGTCCGAGGCGCGACGGCGGATGTAGTCGACCGCGAAGTCGGCCAGGAGGTCGGTCGAGTAGCCGGGCACGCGCTTGAGCTTCCCATCCCACGAGAGGACCGGGTTCACGTGGATCGAGCCCGTCTTGAAGAGATCGAGGATGTCGTCGCGGAAGACGCGCCACTCGTTCCAGCCGACGGGCACGGCGGGGAAGAGGTCGCGATAGCCGTTCAGGTACTTCCCGTAGAGCGCGGTGGTGTAGCCCTGCTTCTGGAGCAGCAGCGCGATGCTGCGATTCGGATCGAACTGCGTGGCCGCGCCCTCGTTGAGGTGCACGCCCTGCGAGCTCGCGAGCGTCCCGGTCAGGATCTCCACGCGCGACGGCCCGCACACGGCCGTCGCCACCAGGGCCTGCGTGAAGTTCACGCCCTGCGCGGCCAGGCGCTGCACGTTCGGCATCACGTCGAGCGAGTCGTAGCGCTGGTCGTCCGTCAGCAGCAGGACGATGTTCGGGCGCTTCGCGCAGGCCGCGAGCAGCGCGGCGAGGAGGAGCAGGATCCGCAGGCCTCGCCCGCGCAGCAGCATGGTCGGCGCAGTATATACTGCGCGCTTTCGCGGAGGGTTCGCGTGGCGGACGAGCGCTTCGATCTCGAGCTCGACGTGCTCGTCGCGGGCAGCGGCCTCGGCTCGCTGACGGCGGCGATCGTCGCGCACGACCTCGGCCTGCGCGTCGCGGTGTTCGACAAGGCGCCGCGCATGGGCGGGCTGTGCGGCTACGGCGGCGGCGAGGTCTTCTGTCCGAACGGCCCGCACATGGCCGAGATCGGCGAGCGCGACAGCGAAACCGCCGCGCGCGCCTACGTCGATTTCCTCGCGGCCGGCTACAACGATCGCGCGCTAACCGACGTTCTGATGAGTCGCTACCGCGAGGCGATCGCCTATCTCGAGAAGGAGGCGGGGGTTCGCTGGATCCCGATCAAGGGCCTGCCCGACTACTACTACCCGGACGCGCCGGGCTCGGGAACGGGCCGCTACCTCTCGGTCGCGCTCTTCGACGGGAAGCTCCTCGGTCCCTGGCAGGCGAAGACGTGGAGCGCGACGCCGCACATTCCGCCGGGCGTGCTGCACGAGGAGATCTACGCCTGGGGCGGTCTCGCGAACGTCACGCGCTGGGACTACGCGCTGATCGCGAAGCGCATCGAGCAGGATCTCCGCAGCGCGGGACCCGGCATGATGGGATACCTGTGCAAGGCGGCCTTCGTGGATCGCAGCATCGCGGGTCACGTCGACTCGCCGCTCGTGCGCTTGATCGCCGACGCGCAGGGCCGCGTGGTCGGCGGCGTCGCGCGCACGCAGGGGCGCGAGCTGCGCGTGCGCGCCCGCAAGGGCGTCGTGCTCGGGCTCGGCGGCTACGATCACGCGCCGGCGCTCGCGCGCATGTACGAGAACATGCCGGAGTGGCACACGGCGGTGCCGCCGTACTTCCACGGCGACGCGCTGACACTCGGCGGTGAAGTCGGCGCGGCGGTCGCGTGCGTGCCGCCGACGAATCTCGCGATGTTTTTCGGCTACAACATCCCGGGCGAGGAGCACGGCGGCGTGCCGCTCTACCGCTCGTCGTGGGAGTGCGGCGTGCCGCACGCGCTGTGGGTCAACCGGAAGGGCGAGCGCTTCTGCGACGAGAGCTTCTACAAGGACTATCAGCCGCGCGTGCGCGCCTGGAACGGACACACGCAGTCGCAGGACAACATCCCGCCCTTCCTGATCTTCGACTCGAACTACCGCGAGAAGTACCCGCTCGGCTCCTTCATGCCGGGCTCCGAGATCCCGCCGGAGCTCGCGGTGCAGGCCGACACGCCACGCGAGCTGGCGCGGAAGCTCGGCGTCGATCCGGACGGACTCGAGCGCACCCTGCGCGAGTTCAACCTGCACGCGGCGCGCGGCGAGGAGCCCTCCTTCGGCCGGGGCCACTACCCGTGGGCGCAGCGGCTGGTCGGCGACATGAGCTACCCGAACCCGAACGTCGGCGTGGTCGAGAAGCCGCCCTTCTACGGCGTGAGGCTCGTGCCGGTCGGTGTCGGCATCAACTCGCACGGCCTCCAGACGGACGCGCACGGGCAGGTCTTGCACGTGCGCGGCCACGCGATCCCCGGCCTCTACGCGGTCGGCATCTCCGCGGCGCTCCTCGACCTCGGCGGCGGCTACCAGAGCGGCACGTCCAACATGCGCGCGATCACCTGGGGCTACGTGGCGGGGCGTCACCTCGCGGGCAAGGAATAAGCGCAAGCGCCGCAGGCGCGCGCAGTGAGCCGAAGGCGAACGGAGTTCAGAACGTGCAGTTCCTCTGCGGCTTCGTCTGGATCGACGCGACCCACTACCTGCCGCTCGCGCGGACAGCCGACGCGTGCGGCTGGGACGGCATCGTGCTCTCCGATCACCTCGTGCACGTCGAGAAGATCGCGACGCCGTATCCCTATCACGAGAGCGGTGAGCGCCCGTGGCAGGCGAGCGATCCGTACCCCGACGTCTGGGTCTCGATCGGCGCGATGGGGGCGGTCACGCAACATGTGCGCTTCTACCAGGGCGTGCACATCGTGCCGCTGCGCGACCCCTTCTCGCTCGCGCGCGCGATCAGCACGGCGGCCGTCTTCTCGAACGACCGCGTGTCGCTCGGCTTCGGGCTCGGCTGGATGCGCGAGGAGTTCGAGCTGATCGGCGCGGACTTCGACGACCGAGCGAAGCGCTCGGAAGAGATGCTCGAGGTGATGCGCAAGCTCTGGACCGGCGAGATGGTCGAGCACCACGGCCGTTACTTCGACTTCCCGCGCGTGCAGATGAGCCCCGGCGTGCGCAAGCCGATCCCGATCTTCGTCGGCGGCCGCACGCCCGCGGCGCTGCGCCGCGTCGCGCGCATCGGCGACGGCTGGATCCCCGACATCCTGTCGCTCGACGAGATCCGCGCCGGGATCGGCGCGGTGCGTGAGGAGCGGCGGCGACTCGGCAAGCCCGACGCGACGCTCCAGGTCATCGGCGCGCCGAAGGACGGCTTCGACGTCGACCATTACCGGCGCATGGAGGACGCGGGCGTCACCCATCTGTGGATGATCCCGTGGCTCGTCTACGGCGCCGACCCGCGCTCGCTCGAGCAGAAGCAGGATGCGCTGAGGCGCTTCGCGGACGAGGTGATCGCGAAGCTGCGCTAGAGCGCGCTCAGCGTCGCCGCGCCCAGGCTGCCAGCAGCTCGTCGGTCGTCGTCAACGTCGCGATCGCGGCGAGCGTGTGCTCGAAGACCATCTCGACGTACTCGGCCGGGAAACCGGCCACGGCGTCGCGCGGGATCACCATCTGGTACGACGAGTTCACCGCATCGAAGGCGAAGTTCGGGATCGCGACGTTGACCGACACGCCGACTCCGACGATCGTGGTCACGCCTTCGTTGCGCAGCACGAAGTCGAGCTCGGTGCCCTGGAAGGGCGAGACGCCGTGGATCCGCGCGAGCACGAGGTCGCCGGGCTCGGGGCCGAGCTCCGGCACCAGGCGCACGGCGTCGGATCCGACGAGCAGCGGTGTCTTCGCCTTCGCCATGTACTGGAAGAGGCGCGCGTTGCGGTTCGCGCCGAGCCCGTCGGCGCGGCGCTCGGCCGTGCAGTGGACGACGCGCACGCCGGCCGCGCGCGCGGCGCGCGCGAGCCGGGCGACGTTGTCGACCATGCCGACGCGCACGACGCCCTCGGCGAGCCCAGGGAGCGACGAGCTCTTCCCGATCACGCCCTCCTGACATTCCTGCGTGACGAGCGCGGTGTGCGCCGGGTCGCAGAGCGCGGCGAGATCGAGGGCCATCAGCGCGCGGCCTCGAGATCGCGCTCGTAGCGCCAGCCCTCGGCCAGCGCGTAGAGCCGGTGGCGCGAACCGGCGCGGTCGGCGTCGTGCGCCTCGTAGCCGGCGTCGCCGGGGTAGAGCATCACGGCGCCCGCATCGAGGCGCACGATGCGCGGGCGGAACGTGGGCAGCTCGTGCAGCTCCACGCAAGCCCGCAGCGCCGCCTCGATGCCCGCGTGCGCCGCGAGCGTCGTCACGGTCACGTACGTCGGCGGCGCCAGCCGCAGCGACTTCTTCTCGTGCAGCGCCAGCGCTTCGCGCGGCGACAGCCATCGGTGTCCCTGGATCTCGCCGCCGTCCACGCAGACGCTCGCGCCGCCGCGCAGCGGAGCCAGGAAGAACCAGGTGTCGAAGCGCTTCGGCGAGATCTCGGGCGTGATCCAGCGCGAGATCGGCACCAGGGTCTCGACGTCGAGCGCGAGGCCCGCCTCCTCCTGCGCCTCGCGCGCGGCCGCTCGCCGCGCGGCCGCGACCTCGTCCTCGCCGGCGCGGAGATCCGCGGCGTCGACCTTGCCGCCCGGGAAGACCCACGGCTGAGGCTCGCCGTCGCGCGGCGTGCGCTCGAGCAGCAGCAGCTCGAAGCCGGCGTCGGCGTCGCGCACGACGACGACGGTGCCGGACGGTCGGGGGGTGGAAGGTGTGCTCACGTCGGCGGCATTGTACGCGGACGGCTGCGATATGCTGCCGCGCCGTGACCGACTTCCGATACCAGCCGCTCTTCGAGCACTCCCACGGCGACGAGACTCCGTACCGCCGTCTCGACGACGCCTCGCGCCACGTGCGCGTGGAAGAGCAGGGCGGGCGCACGATCCTGAAGGTCGGGCGCGAGGCGCTGCGTTTGCTCGCCGCGCGCGCCCTCGACGACATCTCGCACCTCTTGCGGCCCGGACATCTCGCGCAGCTCCGCAAGATCCTCGACGACCCGGAGGCCTCGGCGAACGACCGATTCGTAGCGCTCGAGCTGCTCGTCAACGCGAACATCGCCGCGGGCCGCGTGCTTCCCGGCTGCCAGGACACCGGCACCGCGATCGCGATCGGCTACAAGGGCGAGGACGTCTACACCGGCCTCGACGACGCCGAGGCGATCTCGGCCGGCATCTTCGACACCTACCAGCAGAAGAACCTGCGCTACTCGCAGCTCGCGCCGCTCGATCTCTACACCGAGAAGAACACGGGCACGAACCTGCCCGCGCAGGTCGAGCTCTACGCGGTGCCGGGCGGTGAGTACCAGTTCCTCTTCATGGCGAAGGGCGGCGGCTCCGCGAACAAGACCTTCCTCTTCCAGGAGACGAAGGCGCTGCTGAACCCGACCTCGCTCATGGCCTTCCTCGGCGAGAAGATCCGCTCGATCGGGACGTCGGCGTGTCCGCCGTATCACCTCGCGATCGTGATCGGAGGTCTGTCGGCCGAGCTGACGCTCAAGACGGTCAAGCTCGCGAGCGCGCGCGCGCTCGACGATCTGCCGACGCGCGGCAACGAGCTCGGCCGCGCATTCCGCGATCCGCTGCTCGAGGCCGAGGTGCAGCGGCTCTGCAACGAGATCGGCATCGGCGCGCAGTTCGGCGGGAAGTACTTCGCGCACGACGTGCGGGTGATCCGGCTGCCGCGCCACGGCGCGTCGTGCCCCGTCGGCATCGGCGTCTCGTGCTCGGCCGACCGCCAGGCGGAGGCGAAGATCACGCGGGAGGGCGTCTTCCTCGAGCAGCTCGAGGAGAACCCCGCTCGGTTCCTTCCGGACGTGAAGCCCGAGGAGCTCGCGGGCCACGTGGTCCGCATCGACCTCCGCCGTCCGATGCGCGAGATCCTGGCGGAGCTCGCGAAGCACCCCGTCGCGACGCGCCTCTCGCTCACGGGCCCGATGGTCGTCGCGCGCGACATCGCGCACGCGAAGTTGAAGGAAAAGCTCGATACGGGTGGGGATCTGCCCGCGTACTTCAAGGATCACATGATCTACTACGCGGGCCCCGCGAAGACGCCGCGGGGCTACGCGTCGGGCTCCTTCGGCCCGACCACCGCCGGCCGCATGGACTCCTACGTCGACCTCTTCCAGAGCCGCGGCGGCAGCATGGTGATGCTCGCGAAGGGCAACCGTTCGGCGCAGGTCGCAGCCGCGTGCAAGAAGCACGGCGGCTTCTACCTCGGCTCGATCGGCGGTCCGGCCGCGCGTCTCGCCGAGCACTGCATCAAGACGGTCGAGGTGCAGGAGTTCCCCGAGCTCGGCATGGAGGCGGTCTGGCGCATCGAGGTCGAGGACTTCCCCGCCTTCATCGTCACGGATGACAAGGGCAACGACTTCTACGCCGACCTGCTGAAGAAGCGGCCGACGCCGACGCTCCAGATCGGGTAGCGACGTCGCATGGCCTGGGGCCGCGGGCTCCTCGCGCTGGCCCTGGCGCTGCTCGCGCTGGTCGCGCTCGATCTCGCGCTGCGCGCGGCACACCTGCTCCCGCCCGACGACCCGCTGCTCTTCTTCGCGCACACGCGCGCACCGCGCGTCGATCCGTTCGTCGAGACGTCGCCGGGCCGTGTCGCGATCCGTCCCGACTGGGTGAACGACGGCGCGTCCTTGCGCGGTCGGCGCGGACTCCGCGCCGGCCGGCAGTTCCTGCTGCCCGGCTTCCGGCCGGTCGAGCTCGCGCGCGCGAAGCCCCACGGCGTGCAGCGGATCGTCGGGCTCGGCGACTCGACCGCGTACGGGCTCTTCGTCGGCGCGGACGCCGCCTTCCTCTCGGTGTTGGGCAGAGAGATCACAGCTTCGACGGGCAAGCCCGTCGAGGCCGTGAACCTCGCGTGCGCGGGCTTCGCGAGCGACCGCGTGCTCGCGCTGCTTCCGACCGCGCTCTCACTGGGTCCGGATCTCGTCGTCGTGTACGTCGGACACAACGAGATGCTCGGCGGATCGGAGGGTCCCGCCGACGGGCTGAGGCCCGCGCTGCGCGCGCGCGCCTGGCTGCTCGAGCGATCCGCGCTCTTCGCGTGGCTCGACCACGCGTGGATCGCGACGCTGCGCGGTGCGGAGACGGAGCGCGTGCGCGAGGAGGTCGCGGCGCTCGAGGCGGGCGAGATTCCGACCTTCGTGCCCGAGGCGGTGCCGGAGTCGCGGCGCGTGGCGCCCTCCTCGGAGTTCCGCGCACGAGCGGCGGCGCGCTACCGCGAGAATCTCGAGGCGATCGTCGCCGCGACTCGCGCGGCCGGAGTGCCGCTGCTGCTCGTGCTGCCGGTTGCGAACCTGCGCTGGCCGCCGGGGATGTCGTTTCACGTCCGAGGATTCGCGGAAGAGAAGGAGTTCGCGGCCGTGCTGCGCGCGGCCGCGGCCCTGCGCGAGTCTGGCAAGCGCGAGGAGGAGCTCGCCGCGCTCGATCGCGCCGTCGCGCTCTCGCCGGAATACGCGCAGGCGCACTCGCTGCGCGGCGACGCGCTGCGCGCGCTCGGCCGCGACGACGAGGCGCGCGCGGAGTACGCGGCCGCGATCGACCGCGACGGCGTCACGCACCGCATCACGTCGCCGCTCGAATCAGAGTTCCTCGAGGTCGCGCGCGCGGACGGCGTTCCATGGGTGGATCTGCGTCCGCTCTTCCAGGGCGATCTCTCCGACGAGGCCGCGAAGCGCCGCTTCGTCGACCACGTGCACCCGACCGCAGAAGGGCACGCCGAGATCGCCGCTGCGCTGCGGGAGCCGGCACTCGCGCTGCTACCGTCGCGAGCGCACCCACGAGACACGCAGTGACCACCCCGGCCTTCGATCTCTACTCGCCCGCATTCCACGCCGACCCGCACGCGGCCTATCGGCGCCTGCGCGACGAGGCGCCGCTCTACCGGCTGCCGGCGCCGCATCCGATCCACGTGCTGACGCGCCATGCGGACGTCGCGCGGCTGCTCGCGGACGATCGCATGACGATGAACATCATGGCGTGGGAGGGCCGCGCGCCGCTCGCGGCGGGTGATCCGCGCGCGCGCATCCTGCGCGAGGCCATGACCTCGATGGCGACGCAGGACGGCGCCGCGCACGCGCGGCTACGAAAGCTCGTCAACAAGGGCTTCGCGCCGCGCGCGATCGCGTCGCTCGAGGCCTCGCTCGAGAAGCTCGTGCGAGACGCGCTCGCTCCACTCGCGCGTCGAGACCGCTTCGACCTCCACCGCGAGTTCGCGCAGCGCATCCCGGTCGTCACGATCGCGCGCCTGATCGGCGTCCCCGAAGAGGACGAGGAGCGCTTCGCGACCTGGGCGCACCGCATGATCGCTGCGGCCGATCCGCTCGCGGACGACGCGGCCACGGCGTCGGGCGCCGACTCGATCGACGAGCTCTACGCGTACCTCGGTGTTCTGATCGAGGCGCGCCGGGGCGAGCCACGCGAGGACCTGCTCTCGCGGCTGCTCGCAGCGGAAGAAGAGGGCGATCGCCTCACGCGCGACGAGCTGCTCTCCTTGTGTCAGGTGCTGCTGGTTGCGGGCGCGGAGACGACGACGAACCTGATCGATCTCGGCGTGAAGGCGCTACTCGACCATCCCGCCGAGCTCGCCCGGCTCGAGCAGGGCGACGGCGCGCTGCTCGAGAACGCGATCGAGGAGATGCTCCGCTTCGATCACCCCGGGAAGTTCCTCAACCGCGTGCCGCACGAGGATGTGAGGCTCGAGAGCGGCGACGTGCTGCGCGCTCGCTCGCTCGTGCTGCTCGGCATCGGCTCCGCGCAGCGGGACGAGCGCGTCTTCTCGGACGCCGACCGCTTCGACGTCACGCGTGACCTGCGCGAGAGTCTCGCCTTCGGCCGCGGCCGCCACTCGTGCCTCGGCGCGAGCCTCGCGCGTCTCGAAGGCAAGCTCGCCCTCGCCGCGCTGATGCCCTGGCTCGCGCACCTCCGCTACGACCCCGCACGGCTCCGCTGGCGCCAGAGCCTCGTCGTGCGGGGGATGGAGTCGTTTCCGCTCGAGAAAACGCGGTAGGGCGCACTCGGAGCTACCGCGCGAAAGACCTCTGCCGGAAGGTCGCGGCTAGCCGGCGCTTCAGACGCCCTTGGACGTCGACCTACTTGGGCACGAGCGAGGCGGAGCCGAGATCGACGGTCCCCACGAAGGATGCGTCGTCCCACCATCGCCCTCCGCGTGAGAGATGACTTTGGGACAAGTCTCTGGAGATCCGTCGCACTCACCATTGCTAGCCACGCGAATATACGCACGTGGAGATCACATTGCGGAAGCTTGCATTCGGCGACGAGTTCTCCACGAGTGAGCAGCGCCACGAGTTCAGCCGCGCCGCGCGCTGCGCCGCCTCGCGACGCCGAGCGCGGCCAGCGCGCTGGCGAGCAGCAGGCCCGTCGACGGCTCCGGCATGTACACCGCGTTCGGCAGCGGGATCTGGGTCGAGCTGGTGCCGCCGATCGCCTCGACCGCGAAGGTGAAGCCGATCGAGGCGGGGTCGGTCGAGCTGACGAACGAAAATCCGCCGAGGCTCGCGCCGACCGCGATGTCGCTCGCGCCCGAGAGCGAGAAGTAGTCGAGCTCGTTCACGAGCGGCGCCGGCGCGAAGTACGACCAGCCGGCCGGCGCGCCGATCGTGCTGCCGCTGGTGAGCCCGAAGACGCTGTTGGCGTCGAGGATGTCGAGCCCGCTCAAGGGCTCGGGCCCGCCGACGTCGTTCAAGGTCAGGTCGTACTCGAAGAGCCCGACTCCGATCGGTGTCGTGGTGAAGGTGACGTTCGGCGCGGCCGTCGCCGCCGACGTCGCCAGCGCGACGAGCGCCAGCAGGAGTCCGAGCCGCGGCCGCATGATGTGCATTCGCTTCGACATGAGCATCTCCTCCGAAGTCGCGGGTGCGATCGACTAGGGTGCCTGGGTCGTGCTGAAGCTGAGATCGGCGCGTCCGGTCTCCCCGGTGGCGCCGGCCAGGTTCTGGGGCGTGTCGATGTCGTCGAGCGTGAACGAGACGACGCCGCCCGACTTGCTGGCGTCGATCGTGATGTCGACCGGTCCGCCGCCGTTCACCATCGCCGTGCCGTCGCACTGCGCGCCGAAGTCGCCGCCGCCCAGGTCGGTGAAGACGACCTTGTCGAGCTCGACGGTGTTGGCGAGCGCGTTGCTCGCGTGGTTGAAGGTCTCGATCGTGGCGAGGATGCCGTCGTAGTCGCAGATCTGACCGTCGCCGTTGACGCCCGTGCGGCCGCTCACGTCGGCGCGCACGAAGGACACGCCGCCCTCGTTCAGGAACTTGCCGCCACCTTCCATGTGGTAGTCGACGCAGGAGCGCGTCGAGACGCACTGCCAGACGTCGGCCTCGACCTCCTGGCAGGTGTATCCGGTGCTCTCTTCGACGGTGGCGCCGTCGTCGTAGGGGCTGCAGTTCGCGCCGTGGTCGGTGCAGTCCGGACCGTAGGGCGTCGGCATGCCGTCGCTGCCGCAGATTCCGCGCGTGTTCTGGTAATCCACCAGCCTCTCGCAGAGCGCCAGCGCGCGGCGCCCCTCGTCGGTGTCGAGCGGGCTGCCGTCCTAGTTGACGTGCTGGGTGAGGCAATTGCAGATGTCTTCGAGGCTCTGCGCCGTCACCTGCCCGGACTCGTTGCAGTTGCCGGCGTCCACCTCCTTGCAGGGCTCGTCGGTCTGGAGCACGCAGGCGACGCCGAAGATCCGATAGGGCTGCGGCGAGGAGAGGGCCTCCTGGCCGATCGGCGTCGCGGCGTGCTGGTGGCACGTCCAGCAGTCGTTCGAGTCCGAGTTCGTGTCCGTCACCTTGCTGACGACGCTCGCCGGGTCGGTGACCTGATAGTTCGGTCCGACCGTGACGTCGCCCATGCGCATGTTGCCCTGGTCGTCCGCGGTCTCGCCGATCTCGACCCGGTTCAGGCCGCTGTTGCTGACGCACAGCGAGGAGGGCTGGAACTGGGCGGGCCCGGGCAGTTCAGCAGCACGCGCGGCAGATCGCAGCCGCCGACGCTGCACGCGGGCTGGGCGCTGCCTTCGCTCCGGGTGAGCGTCATCGTGCAGCCGGGCGGCAGACACTGGACCGCGTCGGTGATGTCGCCGCCGACCGCGCGGTTGTTGAGGCACTCGACGAAGCCCTCGATCGAGCGGACGTCGTCCGGCAGCGTGTCCGGCGTGCACATGTTGCCGAGCAGCAGCGGCGCCGCGAGCGTCGCGAGCAACACGCCCGTGCGACGGATCGGAGCGGCAGACCTGGAGGCGCGTGAGCGGGACCCGGTGCGGAGCGTCATCACAGCTTCCTTTCGCGCTGCGCTCGCGACGGAAGGGCCGGTGCGCGGAGAGACCGTGCGCAGAGAGCGCGACAGCGGCGCACAGCAGCAGCTCGGCCGATGACGAACGACATCGGGCGCCCCTTCCCAGAGCGGGCGCGATTCTCACATGCGCCGAATTCCGGAAACAAGGAAGTAGATTCTAGAAACGTGGCGGTAATCAAGCCGATCGGCCTGCGATCGGCGATGCGGGCTGCACGCATTCACGCGCAGAACGCGGTTTGCGAGAGTCTTCAGGCTCTAGAACGGTTCGGCGGCCAACCTTCGACGAGCGCGAGCTCCTTGCAGAGCTTCTGCGCCGACACCATGCGGCCGTGCCACGACTCGGCGCGCGCATCGGTCAGCAGCCATGCGATCACCGCGGCGGGCACGCGCGGCGGCGCGCCGCCCCACTGCTCGGCGAAGCCCGCGCGCAGCTGGCTCTGCTGCATCAGCTCGGTCAGCACGAAGCCGGGCTCGACGTCGAAGAAGCGCACGCCGCGACCCTTGTGCTCGACCGCGAGCACGCCCGTGAGTCGCATGAATGCCGCCTTCGAGGCCGCATACGCGAAGCCCCAGCCGCCTTCGCCGGTCGGCGCCGGGGGATCCATCGCGCCGGACGCCGACACCAGATTCACGATCGCGCCGCGGCCTCGCGCGAGCATGCCGGGCAGCACGCGCTGCACGAGCTGGAGCTGCGCGACGACGTTGCCCTGGAGCACGTGGGCGAGCGCGTCGAGCGGCGTGTCGAGAACGCGCGCCATCATGCCGGGGAGCTGCACGATCGCGTTGTTGACGAGCGCGTCGATCGGGCCGAGCTCGCGCTCGGTCCGGGTGACGACCGCATCGATCGATGCGGGATCGAGGAGATCGAGTCGCAGGGTCAGCGCGCGGGCACCTCGATCGCGCACGCGCGCCGCAGTCGCGTCGAGGCTTCCCGGCAGCGGCGCGTTGCCGGCGGCGTCGCCGTGCTCGTGCTGCTCGCCCTCGTGGAGAGTGCGCGCGGCGAGCGCGAGGTCGTAGCCCTTCTCGGCGAGCGCCTCCGCGGTGGCGGCGCCGATGCCGCGCGAGGCGCCGGTCACGAGCGCGATGGGTCTGGGCATACGGCGCATGGAGTAGCACCCTCGAGCCGAGACGCGCCTCTCGGGACGCGCACCGCGCGACCCGCCTTCGTGACGAGGACGGCGCGTAGACTCGATCGACTGCTCATCGATTCGACACGGGGGTGGCGTATCCCCGGTTCGTGGATCACGCCGTCTTCCTCACGGCCGCCGCGCTGCTCGCGATCGAGCGCGTCGGCTATGCGTGCATCTGGCACCGCCCCGAGTGGTTCCGGGCGCTTTGCCTCGAGCACGGGCTTCGCGATCCGGTCGAGGTGCTGCAGGCGCTCTTCTGCGGCTTCAAGGCGCTCCAGGCCTCGGTCTTCCTGGCCTGGTGCTTCTACTTCGGCGCGAAGACGGGCTGGCCCGAGAACTGGCTCATGCCGGCCGGCTGGCTCGGCGCCACACTGATCGGAGTCGGCCAGACCCTGAACGTGTCGGTGTTCCTGAGACTCGGCCGGGTCGGCGTGTTCTACGGCGATCGCCTCGGCTACGAGACCGAATGGCGCGACGGCTTCCCGTACTCGCTTCTCGCGCATCCGCAGTACGTCGGCACGGTGCTCACGATCTGGGGATTCTTCCTGCTGGCGCGCCATCCCTACGGAGACTGGTTCGCACTGCCGCTGCTGGAGACGGTCTACTACACGCTCGGCGCCTGGGGCGAGCGGCCGTAGCCGACGGCCCCTTCGTTTGACGCCCGCCAGCGCGCCGTGTCACGATGGCACGCGAAGGGCTCGGAGGACTCCCGTTGGCTCGTCCTCTCGGGCGGATCGTGTGGTCGTCCGCAGCCCGCACCGGCGCGGCCGCCGTATGGGTCGGGCTCTGCCTCCTCGGCGCACCAGATGCGGCCTGCGCCGTCACACCGCTCGGCAGCGAGTTCCAGATCGACACCTACACGACGCTCAACCAGCGCAGGTCGTCGGTCGCGAGCGACACGAACGGCAACTTCGTCGTGGTCCGGGATAGCTATCGGAGCAACGGCAGCGATCACTCCAACGAGTCCATCCAGGCCCAGCGCTACGGCTCGAGCGGCGTCGCGCAGGGTGGGCAGTTCCAGGTCAACAGCTATACGACGGGCGTCCAGTACCTGGCGTCGGTCGCGAGCGACTCCAACGGCGGCTTCGTCGTAGCCTGGCAGAGCTACGGCAGCGCGGACAGCGACACCTCCGGCTTCTCCGTGCAGGGACAGCGCTATATGCCCGAGCCGGCGTTCGTGCCGAGCTTCGGCGCGGTGCTCGCGCTGCTCGGAGCGTTGAGCGCGAAGGCCGGGTCGCGGGGCTAGTCTCGGAAGGAACGCCAAGACGGAGGTTCCATGGCCGCACCGCTTCGCTTCGCGTGTCAGCTCGCGCTCTCCGACCGCTTCGACGAGCTCCTCGCCTGCGCGCTCGCGGCCGAGAGCGCGGGCTTCGAGAGCGTCACCGTGCCCGATCACTTCTACGTCGGCGGCGGCGGACTCGGCGGCGACACCGGGATCGGCGAGGCGTGGACCACGCTCTCCGCCCTCGGCGCGCGCACGACGCGGCTCCGCGTCGGTGGCGCGGTGATGTGCAATCTCTTCCGCCACCCGTGCCAGACGGCGCAGATCACGGCGGGCGTGGACGTGATCACGCAAGGTCGTGTCGACCTCGGGCTCGGCGCCGGCTGGATGGCGCGCGAGTTCGAGCAGACGGGCATCGCCTATCCGCCCGTCGGGCCGCGCATCCGCATGCTCGAGGAAGCGCTCCAGATCATCGAACCGGCGCTGCGCGGCGAGACCGTGCGCTTCGATGGCGAGTTCTACCACGTGCGCGACTTCTCGCTGAAGCCGCGGCCGGTGCAGGCGCGCGTGCCGATCCACATCGGTGGCGGCGGCGATCGACTGCTCGGCGTCGCGGCGCGCCACGCGGACATGGTCTCGCTGGTGCCGCCCGCCGTCGGCGGCCGCATCGATCCGGCCGAGGTGAAGAAGATGACGCCCGAGCGCTTCGGCGAGCGCGTCGCGCTGCTGCGTCGGCTGACGGAGCAGGCGGGCCGCGACCCGGCGAGCGTCGCGGTCGGCGGGTTCGTGATCACGCGGCTCACGGAGTCGGAGACGGAGAGCGCGAACGTCGCACGCGCGCTCGGCGCCGCCTTCGGCACCGACGAGAAGGGCGTGCGCCAGAGCCCGATGGTGCTGATCGGCACGACGGCCGAGGTGGTCGAGGAGCTCGCGCGCCGCCGCGACCGCTACGGCATGAGGTGGGTGCTGCTCACCGGCCGTCCCTCCCGCGAGACGATCGAGCGCTTCGGCAAGGAGGTGATCCCTCGGCTCGGAGCGCGCGCGTGACGGCCGGCGCAGCGGCGCGGGAGCTGCCGCGCCGCACGCGTCACTACGTCGGGCCCGTCTACGACAGCGCCCGATGGGATTCGTTCCGGCCGCGGCCAGGCGACATCGTCGTCGCGACGCCGTCGAAGTGCGGCACGACCTGGACGCAGATGCTGTGCGCTCTGCTCGTGCACCAGACGCCGGAGCTGCCGCTCCCGCTGACCCGCCTGTCGCGCTGGCTCGATCGCCACACGGATCCGATCGAGAGCCTGATCGCGGAGTTCGAGGCGCAGCCGTGGCGGCGCATCGTGAAGACGCACACGCCGCTCGACGGAATTCCGTACTTCGAGCAGTGCTCGTACGTGGTGTGCGGCCGCGACCCGCGCGACGCCTTCCTCTCGATGCTCGACCACGTCGCGAACGTGTCGGAGGAGTCGGCCGCCGATGTGATGCGGCGAATCGGCGGCGCCGCGAATTTCGAGGTGCAAGGCCTGCTGCGCGATCCCGACGCGACCTTCGCGATCTGGATGACGGTCGGCGAGCAGCCGTGGATGCGCGACGGCGCGATCATCGGCTCGGTGCTCGACATGGTGCACAGCTACTGGCCGTTCCGGTCGCTGCCGAACTTGCACCTCCTGCACTATGCCGATCTCGTGTCCGATCTCGACGGCGAGATGCGTCGCCTCTCCGCATTTCTCGGCATTCCCGTCGACGAGCGCCGCTGGCCCGATCTCGTCCGGGCGGCGCGCTTCGACGCGATGAAGCAGCGCGCCGACGACACGGCGCCCGGCGCGCACCTCGGCGAGTGGAGGACCGCCCGCGACTTCTTTCGCCAGGGCCGCATGCAGGCCTGGCGCGAGGCGCTCGGCCCGCAGAGTCTCGCGCTCTACGAGCGCGCGATGGTGGAGCGCTACGAGCCGCCCTTCCGGCGCTGGATCGAAGGCGGAAGCAAGGCCGCGGGCGACGCGCTCGCGCGCGGCTGACGGCGAGCACTCACGCCGACGCGCGGCCCTCGAAGGAGTTCCAGCGCAGGACCTCCGACACTGGCTTGCGACGGGCCGGCTGGAACGCCGTCCCCAGCGTGAACGCGACCGGGAAGAGGCCCGCCTGCATGTAGCGCCCGTGCGGGATGCCGAGCAGCGCCGCCACCTCGCGCTCGCGCCAGAGGTGCGCCGTGGTCCACGCGCTCCCGAGACCGCGCGCGCGCAGCGCGAGCATGAAGCTCCAGACCGCCGGCAGCAGCGATCCCCAGACGCTCGCCTGGTGGAAGACGTTCGCGCCGGGGACGTCGGTTCGACCCGCCGCGAGCGGCAGCACCAGCGCGGGCAGCTCGGCGAAGTGATCGCGCAGGTGCTGCGTCGACTCGGCGATGCGGTCGGCGCCGGGCACGCCGGCGCCGGGGTAGCCGCGCTCGCCGAAGGTCGCGACGTAGGCGTCGATTCCCTCGTTGTAGAGCCGCGCGAGCTCGCGGATCGAGGCGCGGTCGTCCACCGCGATCCAGCGCCACGCCTCGAGATTACCGCCGTTCGGCGCCTGCAGCGCGACGCCGAGGCACTCCTCGATCAGCGCGCGCGGCACCGGACGCGCGAGATCGAGCCGCTTTCGCACGGTGCGCGTGGTTGTCAGCAGCTCGTCCGGAGTGAGCTCGAGCATTTCGTGTCCGTCGGTCGGATGCGAGCAGGCTACCCCGTCTCGCAAGCGCGGCTAGGATCCGGCCTGCCTCGTGCGCCTCCTGTTGCTGATCCTGTTCGGCGTGGTCGCGAGCCTCGCGGTCCTGGAGATCGCGGTGCGGGTGCTCGACGTATCGCCGCGTCCGCTGGCTCCCCTCGAGCTCGCGAGCTATCGGCTCTCGGACGACCCGGTGCTCCGCTACGAGTACCGGCCGGGACTCCGCGCCGACGATGCGCACTTCGACGCGCTGCACGAGGGTCTCACCACCAACTCGCACGGCTTTCGCGACGTCGAGCTGCCGGTCGAGAAGCCGCCGGGCGAGATCCGCGTCCTCGCGCTCGGCGACTCGACCACCGCGGGCAACGGCATTCCCGAGCTCGAGAACACGTGGCCGAAGCGGCTCGAGCGCCGCTTCGCGGAGTCGGGGCTCGGGTCGGTGCGCGTGCTGAACCTCGGCGTCGGCGGCTACGAGCCCGATCAGGAGTCGCGGCTGCTGGAGCTGCGCGGGCTCGCCTTCGCGCCGGATCTGGTCGTGATGCTCGTCTGCCTGAACGACCTCGACCGCAATGCCGACGGCGGCATCCGGCGCATGCTCGAGCAGGCGCGGTCGCCAGAGGTGCGACCGCCCGCGAATCCGCTGGAGTTGCTGACGCGCGTCTCGCGGCTCGCCTTCGTCGTGCTGCACCGGGCGCGCGCGCTCGGCTTCGACGTGCCGATCGAGGAGGGGGTCGCCGCGATTGCGCCGCTGCCCGACGAGCGGAACCCGCTCGCGCAAGGCCTCGCACGGCTGGCGCGACTGGCGCGCGAGCACGAACTGCCGGTCGTGGTCGCGCTGCTCCCAGCCTTCGACCAGCCCTTCGATCACTACCGCTACGCCGCGCTGCATGCGCGCATGCGCGCGACCGCATCGCGCATGCCGGCGCTCCCTTGGATCGACCTGCTCCCGGACTTTCGCGGCACCGGCGTCGACGCGCGCCGGCTCGGCGTGGACGGGCTGCACCCGAATCGCGCGGGTGCGGCGCTACTGGCGGAGATCCTCTACCGGCACCTCGCCGCGCGCGGCCTGCCGCCGGCCGCCTTCGCGGCGTTGCCTGCGCCGCCGCCTCGGTCCTAGCATCGCTCTTCCTCTCGAGGCGGCTCCCATGACCCACCCGGCGCTCCGCACGCCGCTCTGCTCGCTCGTCGGAATCGAGTACCCGATCGTGCAGACCGGCATGGGCTACGTGGCCGGCGCAGGCCTCGCGGCCGCGACGGCCAATGCGGGCGGGCTCGGCATCATCGCCTCGGCGACGATGGACCTGCGCGAGCTCGCCGACGCGATCGCGCGCGTGAAGGAGCGCACCACGCGTCCCTTCGGCGTGAACCTCCGCTCGGACGCGCCCGACGTCGAGGAGCGCGCCGAGCTGATGGTGAAGCAAGGCGTGCGGGTCGCGTCGTTCGCGATGGCGCCGGGCGAGAAGCTGATGAAGCGCCTGAAAGACGCAGGCCTCGTCTGCATTCCGTCGATCGGCGCGCGTCGCCATGCCGAGAAGGTGGCCGCGTGGGGCGCCGATGCCGTGATCGTGCAGGGCGCCGAGGCGGGCGGGCACGTCGGCGAGGTCGCGACCACCGTGCTGCTGCCGCAGGTGGTCGACGCGGTCGACATCCCCGTCGTCGCGGCGGGTGGGTTCTTCGACGGCCGCGGTCTCGTCGCCGCACTCGCTTACGGCGCGGCCGGCATCGCGATGGGCACGCGCTTCCTGTTGACCTCCGACTCGCCCGTGCCCGACGCGATCAAGGCGCTGTATCTCGAGGCCGGCGTCACCGACACGATCGTCACCACGCGCGTCGACGGCTGGGCGCACCGCGTGCTGCGGACGCCGTTCATCGAGCGGCTGCTGCGGACCGGCGCGTTGACCAGCCTGCCGCGCGCGCTCGCCAACGCGGTGCGCTTCCAGCGCATGTCGGGCGCGCGCTGGAGCGATCTGATCCGCGAGGCGCTCGCGATGCGCCGGAGTCAGGAGCTCTCCTGGAGCCAGACCTTGATGGCCGCCAACACGCCGATGCTGCTGCACGCCTCGATGGTGAAGGGCGATCTGCGCTCCGGCGTGATGGCGGGAGGGCAGGTGACGGGCGTGATCGACGACCTGCCGAGCTGCCAGGAGCTGATCGCGCGCATCGTGCGCGAGGCGGAGGCGGTGCTCGCGCGGCTCGAGGCGCGCGCGTGACGGCGCCCGCGGCGAGCGATCCTGCCTCGGTGCCCGTGCGTCCGGCCGCGACGATCATGCTGCTCGACGACCGCCCCGATCTGCACGTGCTGCTGCTGCGGCGCCGAGCGGGCTCGGCCTTCGTCGGTGGCATGTCGGTCTTCCCGGGCGGCGGTGTCGACCCGCACGACGCGGACGCGGAGGTCGCGAGCTCGTGCGCGGGTCTCGACGACGCCGTCGCCAGCCGGCGCCTCGGCGTCGCACGCGGCGGGCTCGCGTTCTGGGTCGCGGCGGTGCGCGAGACCTTCGAGGAGGCGGGCGTGCTGCTCGCAGTCGATACGCAGGGGCGCACGGTCGATCTCTCGCCGCCTTCCGTCGAGACCCGCTTCGCGAAGCTGCGCGTCGAGGTCGACTCGGGGCGCGCGCGCCTCGCCGACGCCGTGCGCGCCGAGGGACTCCGACTCGCGCTCGGCGGCGTCCACTACGCCGCGCGCTGGATCACGCCGCCTGGGCCGCCGCGCCGCTACGACACGCGCTTCTTCGTCGCGGCGCTGCCGCCCGGACAGACACCCGTGCACGACGACCGCGAGGCGGTCGACTCCGAATGGCGTCGGCCCGCGGACGCGCTGGCGGCCTTCGCGCGCCAGGAGCTCGCGATGCTGCCGCCGACGGTCGGGATGCTGCGCGTGCTCGCGGGCTTCGCCCGGGCGGCGGACGCGGTGCGCGCGGCCGCCTCGCAGGAAGATGGTGAGGACCGGCCGGCGCGACTCACGGGCGACGGCCGGACCTGGCGCGTGCTGCTGCCCGGCGACGCCGACTACGACACCGCGCCGGCGCAGGAGATGCGCGCGTGGTTGCGCCTGAGTCCTCCTCGGGTCTGATGGAGAGATAGAGAGATAGAGAGATGGGGCGCGTCGATGGAAAATTCGCGATCGTGACGGGCGCGGCGCGCGGGACCGGCGAGCGCACCGCGCGGCTGCTCGCGGCGGAGGGCGCGCAGGTGCTGCTCTGCGACGTGCTCGACCTGCAGGGCGAGGCCGTCGCGAAGGAGATCGGGAAGCGCGCGGCATACGCGCACCTCGACGTGACGTCGGAGTCCGAATGGGCCGCGGTCGTGGCCGCCGCGCGGCGCGACCACGGCCGCATCGACGTGCTCGTCAACAACGCGGCGGTCCTGTGGATGCAGCCGCTCGAGCAGACCTCGCTCGCCGACTACGAGCGAGTCGTGCGCGTGAACCAGATCGGTCCCTTCCTCGGGATGCGCGCTGTCGCGCCCGCCATGCGCGAGGCCGGGCGCGGCTCGATCGTCAACATCTCGTCGATCGATGGCATGACGACCAAGAGCGGGCTCGTCGCCTACAGCGCCAGCAAGTGGGCGCTGCGCGGAATGACGCGCGTGGCGGCTGTCGAGCTCGGAAAGCACGGCGTTCGGGTCAATGCGGTCTGCCCGGAGGCCGGCAACGCGGAGATGTTCCGGCCCTACGTGCCGGCCGGCGTCGATCCCGAGATCGCGGCGTCGTTCTCGCAGCGCATCCTGAAGACCCAGATGCAGCGCTCGCTCGCCGAGAAGATGGACGACGTCGCGCGCATGATCGTGTTCCTGGCGTCCGACGAGAGCGGCTCGTGCACGGGCACCGACTTCCTGGTCGACGGCGGGAACCTCGCCGGCACGCGCATCGAAGTCGGGAAGTCGTGAGCCGCGGGCCCGCGGTCGTCGCTATGGTTCGGCGCCGCCGCGCTCGCGTGCGCGGCAGCAAGAGGAGCAGACGATGATCCACGGAATCGACCACACGGCGCTCTCGGTGCCGGACTTCGACAAGGCGCTCGACTTCTACTGCGGTGTGCTCGGCTTCGAGGCCGAGTTCAAGGCGGGCTGGCCGAAGGGCGCAAAGCCGCTCGACGACCTCGTGGGCCTGAAGGACTCGGCGTCGAAGGTCGCGATGATCCGCCTCGGCGACACGAAGATCGAAGTCTTCCAGTACGAGAGCCCGGTCGGCAAGGCGCAGGATCCGCAGCGGCCGGTCTGCGACCACGGGATCATCCATCTGTGTTTCCGCGTATCGGACATCCACGCCGAGTACAAGCGGCTCTCCGACGCCGGCGTGCGCTTCAACGCCCCGCCGGTCGACCTCGGCCGCGAGATCTGCTGCTACGGCCGCGATCCCTTCGGCAACGTCTTCGAGCTGCTCGAGAAGAAGCAGAAGAAGTAGGACCTGCCGACGCAGCTGCGTGACGAGCGGCCGCTCGCGCGGGCTCATCCCACGCCGGCGACCGTCCGATGAGTCGCGCGGGGGTGCCCGCGTGCTGGTCCTCACGGGTCTCGTCACTGCGCTGAACCTGGTGCTCTCGCTCGTCGTGGGCCTGCGCCTGCTCGGCCTCGCCCGGCGCGGCGGCTGGCGCGCGCCGGAGCTCTCGCTCTCGATCTACTTCCTGGTCAGCGCCTTCCTCGCCACCCCGCCGCAGGTCGTCGTCTACGGCGGCATGGGGGATCCGCGGCTCGCGGTGCCGGACCCGGTCGCGCGCGCGCTGCTCGCCTTCGCGGTGCTCGGGATGGCGATCGGCGCGGCCGCCGCGTACGTCTTCACCTGGCGGACCTTCCGGCCCGAGCGCGGCTTCGCCAAGGCGATCGTGGTGGCGGGCTGCGCATGCCTCGCCGTCGGCTACGCGATCGAGGCGATCCGCGAGGGTTTCGCGCCGGTGATGTTCGCGGGGCTCGGCCACTGGCTCGGCTGGCTCGGCCGCACGCTCGCGATGGCGGGGATCACGTTCGAGTCGTTCCGCTACTGGCGGATGCTGCGCCGGCGGCTCCGCCTCGGCCTCGCGGATCCCGTCGTGACCAATCGCTTCCTGCTATGGGCGGTGTGGGCCTGCTGCTCGACCCTGAACTTCGTCTCGGATCTGGCGTCGCGGACGTTCTACTGGCTCTGGTTCGGGACGATCGCGCCCGTGCCCGCGTATCTCGCGATCTTCGTCGCGCCGACGATCGCCGTCACGATGGTGCTCGGCGCGGTCTCGGCCGTGACGCTCTTCCTGACGTTCTTCCCGACGCCCGGCTATCTGCGCTGGGTGGAGGCGCGCGCCGCGGCGGCGCCGGCGAGCTGATCGAGCCGCCTACTCGCCGCCCGCCTGCTCCACCACCTGGTCGTAGTGCGCCTTCGCGGCGTCGTAGGCGCGCTGCGCGTCGGTGCGGTTCTGGACGACCTGCGCGCGCTCGTTCCCGCGCGGGTAGTGCTTCGCGAGCATCGTAGAGTACGCGGCGTTGGCCTGGTCGAGGCGGGTCTGCGCGTCCGAGAGCGCGCTGCGCGCGCGCTGCACGGCGTCACGCGCGGCGGCACCGGTCGGCCGCGCCGCGGCGGGCGCCGCGGACGCGGGCGGCGCGTCATCTCCGGCGAGGACGGGGGTCGTGCCGAGCAGGCCGGCGGCGAGGAGGACGGCGAGCCGACGAGTCATGGCTTCTTCCTTTCGTGGGTCCGGCGCTTGCCGGCGACTGTTCTCTCCATCGGTCCGATCGGCCGGCGACTCGAGCCCGGGCGCATCGCTCGATTTGGACTGAGGTCCAATTTCTGATAGACTGTGATCCAATGACCGGTTCGATCACCCTTCCGCGCGTCGCGCAGGCGCGCGCCTCGATTCTCGAGGCCGCGCGCGAGCTCTTCGCGGCGCGCGGGCTGCACGAGGTCACGATGGCCGACGTGGCGGAGGCCGCAGGCGTCGTGCGCGCGACCGTCTTCAACCACTTCGGCACGAAGCACGCGCTCGTCGACGCGATCACCGCGGAGGTCCTCCAGGGCTACGTGCTGCTTCTCGACGGCGCGCTCGCCGACCGGCGGACGCCGACGCCGGTGCTGCTGCGCACGCTCTTCGAGTGGATGGGTCGCGGCATCGAGGAGAACGAGCGCTTCTATCGAGCGGTCTTTCGCGAGATCGCGAAGCTCTCCCTCGGCCTCGACGAGGGCAGCGAGGCCGAGGCGAAGCGGGGCGTCGCGCTCGAGCGCCTGCTGGCGCTCCACACGCGCGGTCAGGCGCGCGGAGAACTGGTGCGAAGCCAACCTCCCGAGCACCTGGCATCGGCCTTCGACGCGCTGGTCTTCGGCACGATCATCCATTGGCTCTACGAGGACTCGGGCGAGCCGCTGCATCTCCGGATGCTGCGCGCCGCGGATCTTCTGCTCGGCGGCATCGCGGTCCTGCCCGAAGCCGAGTATCGCGGGCCGGCCCCGCAGCTCCTGCCCGACGCCATCGCCACGGGGCCGGCGCGCCCGACTGGCG
>Ga0335069_10000932_pt1 | contig 47139 bp, 68 predicted proteins | sample Lox_Sample_11_FD_206714 | JGI IMG/M metagenome (GOLD analysis project Ga0335069, IMG submission 206714) | Soil microbial communities from Loxahatchee National Wildlife Refuge, Florida, United States - Lox_Sample_1.1 | ecosystem: Environmental > Terrestrial > Soil > Wetlands | place: USA... | reverse complement strand
GAAACCCCCGCAGTCGAAACGCCGGCCGTAGAAACGCCGGCATCGACTGACGATGGCCCGAAGACCGTTGCGGAGGCGATTGAAGCCGGCCTAGACGCTGTGCCTCAACGCACTAAGCAGGAAGTCGATAAGGCATCCGAGAAGGTCGAGGGTGAAAAAGACACCCGCACCGAGGAGGAGAAGAAACAGGCCGAAGCCGAAAAAGACGCGGAATCCGCGGAAGCAAAGGCTAAGGAGGAAGCAGCCAAGAAGGAAGTCGATCACGTCAACGATCCGATCCCGAAAGAGTTGAAGGAAGCGACGCAGGAACGTATACGCTCGCTGATCGGGTACGTCAAGGAGCGTGACGAGGCACTTCAGGTGCAGGGCAACCTGATCTCCGCCATTCAAGGTACTGGCACCACGGCGGAGGAGTTCGCCTCGATGATTCAGTATCTCGAGGCATTCCACTCGAGCGACCCAAAGATGCTCGAGAAGGCGCTCGGCATCCTCCAGACGAACATGGAGAGCATCGCACTGCGTCTCGGCAAGGACGTGCCGGGCGTCGATTTCCTCGTCGGGCACCAGGATCTCAAAGATGCGGTGCGCTACGGGCAGATCACGCAGCAGCACGCGAACGAACTCGCCCGCGCCCGGACACTTGAGGCGCGCACGAAGTCCTACAACGAGCAGCGGCAGTCAGCTACGCAGGCCGAGACGGCTGCAAAGGCCGAGAAGGACGCCGCAATCACCGAGTTGAACAACCTCGGCGCGCAGCTCTCGAAGACGGACCCCGACTACCAGCGCAAGTACGACCTCATCGTCGGCCCGCTGTCGGCCGCATTCGTCCATATTCCGCCCTCTCAGTGGCGCGCGGCGTTCGACAAGGCTTACGCCGCCGTGAAAGTGCCTGCGGCAGCACCGGCGCCAGCGGCCGAACCGCCCCCTGGCATGGTGCGCGACGCGAAAACGGGTCAGTTTGTCAAGGCGAACAAGCCCACACCGATCCGCCCCGTGCAACCGTCGGGTACTGGCGGTCCCGCGGCTCCCAAATCAGCGAGAGAGGCGCTAGACTTCGCACTCGACAACCTACGATGAAGGGGTGTGCCGGGTGCGCAAGACGAAAAGAAAGCCTGACGCGAGCGACCCGCAGCGTGATTCGGTTTATCGTTGGGAGGAAAGTCACGAAACCTGGAACGTCTGCACCCTCTCGCTCGAGCAGTGTGACGCGCTCGCTAACGCCGCGCTGAAAGCGGCTCACTGTCTGCCGGTCAGCGTCATCCAGGGACCATCGAACCGCTATAGCTGGAACGTGCCGGGGCGTCGGCTGATCTCAATGCAGGGGCCGAGCAAGCGCGGGCGCGGCGGGATGAATCAGGCCACGCTTTTGCACGAAGTGGCGCATCAGATTTGCTTCGACCGGCACCGCGACCGCATTCAGGACCACGGCCGCACGTTTTTGGCCCTCTACCGCGAGCTCCTGCTCAAGTACGAGGTGATGACAGCGAAGGAGTTCTCGCTGACGGCCAACAATTTCGGCCTCCGTTGGCGATGACGCAGCCGATCACCAACATCCTGTCGCGCTACTACGGAAAACCGGCGCTCGTCATCGGCGGCGGCCCCTCCGTGCAGAACGATCTGCCGATGCTCGAGGATCAGGGCTTCAAACCGGCCGTCGTGCTGTCCGCGAACGAGCACGGACTCCATCAGGCGCACTACAAAGTCGATTTTCTCGTCAATGTGGACCGAGTTCACTGCGTCAAGAAGGTCTTCATGGAGGATTACCTGCGGCAATTCGGCACGCCGGTCATCAACGCGCACTCGTGGGCCGATTATCGGCTCCCTGACTGGAAAATGAGCGCGAACTCGGGCATCCAAGCCATCGCGGTCGGCTGTGTGCTCGGATGTTGGCCCGTGGTCGTCACCGGAGTCGATCTTTTCATGATCGGGCGCCAGTATTTCCACAACACCGACGAAAAGCCGCGGAATCGACCGTCCCTGACGTATATGGCGAAGCAGCGGATCACGGAAATGCGCCGGTGGGCCGGAGATTACCCGGTGCGGCCCGTTTCGGGGCCGCTGACGCAGGTTTTCCCGACCTACGACCCCGCGGAGCGCTTCGAGGAGCCCGAGCGCGTCCCGTACCGCAAGAAAATCGAAAAAGCGCCCGTGCGATGGTATCGCGGGCTCCACGAGTTCAGCTTCGTGACCAACGACCGCGTTGCGCCGGGCGAACTCGTGCCGTTCACGCCGGCGGAGGCCCGACCGTATCTCGACCGCGGCTGGCTCGAGGAGGTTGACGCCGCTACCGGTGTTGCGGTACGTTCGGAGCCGTGCGCACAGCCGTTATCGCAGCTCTGATACTCCTCGCCACCGCGGCGCGAGCGGACGACGAGGTTTTCCCTGATCTGCGCCCTGAGTACTACGACACCGAGGTGGAAGCGGCCACCGCCGGGCTGCAGCTCTCCTACGACCGCTCGAACGCCTACGAGTACGGCGGGATCATCCTGCACACGACCAACGGGAAGTTCCGCATCTCGAACCCTGAAACCGACTACCGCGGCGACGGCGTGGTGATCGAAGATCGCAACGACATCCCCGGCTACTCCGTGGTGGGCGACTTCCACACGCATCCGTGCCTCCCGTACTCACACTTCCCCGGCGTATTCTCCGACCGCGACGTGTACATGAACGACACCGAGGCGCGCGTCGGCTTCATGCTCGATATGTGCTCCGGCATCATCCGGCGCTATGTCCCGGGCGTCACGCCGCACGACAAGTGTTGGGCTATCACCATCGAGGAAGCGATTCTCGGGGCCGACGGCTGCGGCTCGTATGGCGTAGAAGTCAGCCGGGTGAAGATCACTAAGCTGCCGATCATGCAGGAGATCCCCGGCCCGAAGACGAAGGCCCGCGGCTTCAATAGCTGGTGAGCTTGACAGCCGACCGGCTGTTATGGTTACATCCCGCGCAGCGTAAGACGTTAAATTCCCCCGCGCAGAACTGCGCCGCCGCGTCGCTAACGGCATGCACATGGGCTCGTCGCCCTGGAAGCAAGTGGTTTCACACCCATTTTCTTTCAGGAGACGACAGTGCCTTTCACAACCGAACAGTTGACGTATGGCGCCAAGGCGGCCATCGACTTCTTCCTTCGCAACGACCCCATCGACTCGTACAACATTGCCCACCCGCTTTTCTCGAAGCTGGTCGAGGGCAAGAAGCCCTACGGCGGCGCGCTTCAGTACGTGGTCGAGCAGCTCCGCTACCAGAACGACAGCAACTTTCAGTCGTACTGGGGCGACTCGCAGGTCTCTTACAACCGTAAGCGCACGCTGCAGCAGGCCAAGTACGTGTGGGGCGCGTTCCACGACGGCTTCGGGCTGAACGAGGACGAGCTCGCGCAGAACGGGATCGTTATGACCGACGACCGCTCCAGCTCTCCGACCGACGCAGAGAAGGTGCAGCTCACCAATCTGCTCGAGGAGAACATGAAGACGCTGAAGCTCGGCTTCATCCAGAAGTTCGACGAGATGCTTCACCGCGACGGCGGCCAGTCGGCCACCGACATCCCCGGCCTCGACCTGCTCGTCAGCACGACCCCGAGCACCGGCACCGTGGGCGGCATCGACGCCTCCCAGTCCGCCAACTCGTGGTGGAGGAACTACGCCGACCTGCACGCCGGATCGACTGGCGACAGCATGCTCGATGCGATGGAAAAGGCATGGCGTGCCTGTATCCGCGTCGGCGGAAGCCCCCCGGACTTCCTGCTCTGCGGTGAGGACTTCATCGACGCTTATCGCGCAGCCGCGCAGACCTCGGGCAGCGGAGTGCTGCGTCAGGTCATCGTCGGCGGGCCGTCCGGTGTCAAGACCGGCACGACCATCGACGGCGGCGTGGGCAACAAGATCAGCACCGGCCTGTACTTCAAGGGCGTGGAGCTGGTGTGGGACCCGAACTTCGACACCATCGACACGCTCGATTCGCCGACGGTGACGTGGAAGTCGCGGTGCTACATGCTCAACACGAAGTACCTGGAGCTGCGGCCCATCGAAGGACACTGGATGGTGTCGCGCAAGCCCCCGCGCGTGTACGACCGCTACGTCCACTACTTCGGCCTGACTTCCAAGGCAGCGTTTACGACCGGCAAGCGCAACGCGCACGCCGTTCTGGCGCTCGGCTAATCGCCGCACTGACACAGGAGACATCGAAATGCGTATCAAGTATCTGACGAAGGCCAAGGCGATTCCCGCCACGGCCACCAGTGCGGTGAGCACCACGGTCGATCTGACCACCGACCCGCAGCTCTTTCCGTTCGGACAGGGCGGCTCGGCCGTGTGCTACATGAGCTTCAACGCGGCGGCCCACGGCGCCGGCTCGGTATCGGTTCTGACCGCTCCCGACGGCACCACGTTCGCAGTCGTGACCGACGACGCGGGCAACGCGGTGACGACCACGCTGCCTGACACGGCCGCCTTCGGCGGCACGCTCAAGGCGTTCTTCATCCCGAACATTGGGCAGGCGCTCAAGGTGAAGGTGAAGGGCACCGCGACCGGCGGAGCCGGCACGGTGGACGTGTTCTTGGTGCAGGAGTAATTCCACACACCACATAATCCCCGGGGCTACGGCCCCGGGGGCTTTTCTCGACAACCACAACCCTCGGAGAAGATTCACATGAAGACGAAGTTTCTCGAAGTCCTGATTCGGCGCGACGCCACGCTGGCGATCCCGCAGACGGTCGCTGCCTGGGAGGTTCCGCTCCTCGAGGCCGCGCACGACACCGTGGAGGTCGTCGGTGAGCGCATCCTCGACCGCGGCCCCCCGGAGACGGATGACGAGTTCGTGCGCCTCGGCAACAAGTACGGGCGCAGCGAGAATGAGGACGGCAGCAAGGGCTTGCCGTTCGTCGAAGCAGTATACGGGCAGCACGGCGTCGGCCGCGGCCGACTGGCCGAGGCGATCAAGGCTGCGACCGTCGCAGAGGAGCCCGTCGAGGCGCTGCTCGGCGAAGCGGTCTGATTTTCGAGGGTGAGTGAGTAATTCTCCCGGGAGCAATCCCGGGAGCCTTTTCAGGAGACGCGCTTGCCAGCTCAGTACGAGCACATTCGCGACAGCTACGAAGCTGCCGGGAAGTCGGCCAAAGAGGCGAAGAAGCTCGCCGCGATGACGTACAACGCGCACCGCAAGCCGGGCACGCCGCCGGTGAAGCCGCTCGGCGAGGCGCTCGCAGGAGAGAAGCGATGACGGTGTTGAACAAGGCAAAGCGGGAGAACATGCCCGCGAGTGAGTTCGCCGGTGGCGGCCCCAAGGGCGCCAAGGGCTTCCCCATGAACGACAAGACTCACGACCGCCTGGCGATCAGTGGCGCGACGCGCTCCTACAACGCCGGCAACATCTCCAAGTCGAAAGAGGAGTCGATCAAGGCCGAGGCACGAGCGAAGCTCGGTGACGCGCTGGCGGGCAAGTGACCGCGCTCGGTAATCCGGGCGTCGCAACGATCACGCCCGAGTACGCGACGATCAACCCGCTGATCCCGGGAGCCACGTATACTACCGGCTACGCCATCGCGGGGCTCGGCACCGCCTATGGCTCCGTGCTGCCCGCCTCGCCGACGTTCGACAGTGTGCCGGTCGCCGGGCTGTTCGAGTACGGGGACGCCAACGGCGCCTCGTGGTTCGTGCTGGTGATGACGGACGCGGCTGGCTCGCTGCTGCAGACGTTCCTCAACAACGTCACCTTCAACATCGAGAACACCGAGTACCAGCTCTACGCCGATGACGCGACGTGGGATACAGGCGTCACCTTCGGCGGATACGCCACTTGGCAGTGGCAATTGCCGGCCTCGGCATTCCCGACAGACGGCACGCAGGTCGCGATCACGCTTGAGGACCTGACCGACGACTTCAATTGCAACTGCGAGACGGGCCTCCTCTACACCGACAGCGCGGGCAACAAGTCCATGCTCGCCGTGCAGTTCAAGCTCGACACGCTGGCGAACCTGCGCGCCCGGATGGCGATCCGCCTCGGCTACGCGGCGCAGGCAGCGAACCTCCCGACCGGCATCTCGACGTTCATCGACGAGTACCTCTACGACGCGCAGCTTCAGCTCGACGCGAAATTCCGCTCCTCGAACACCGAGCGCTTTTTCCGCTGGACGATGGTGCCCGGGCAGCGCTACTACGGCCTCTCGGAGTCCGAAGGCGGCTGCGATCTCCTGCTGAACCCGAACAAGGTGACGTGGGTGGGCTTCGAGGATCTGAACAAGGCGTGGTACAACCTGATCGAAGGCATCCCGCCGGAGTTCTACACGCGCGCCAACATCAACTTCGGCTGGCCCGCGCGCTACGAGATCCGCTCCTGCATCGAGATTTTCCCGGCGCCGCAGGCGGCGTACACGCTGTGGGTGAAGGGCCAGTTCGGGCTGCGGCCGTTCGCATCCGACAATGATCTGACGACCTTCGACTCCGAGCTGGTGCTTCTGCAGGCGCTCGGCAACGCGAAGGCCGCGCGCAGTCAGCCTGATGCGCAGATGGTGCTCAATCAGGCGACGACCTACTTCGGCGCTATCGTCTCTGGCCGCCACGCCACGGCGCGCTACATCCCGCGCACTCGGATGCAGAATCCGGCGACGCCCCCGAGGTTCCTGCCGCTCGGAATGGATCAGGCGTAATGGCTGCGCCGGGCATCCCACTGACCGTTGCAGGGGGCGGCATGACGCGCTTGCGCGTCAAAGGCTCCGCCCTCAAGACAACGCTCTACCAGCTCACGAATGGCTATGTCACGGCGGCGCAGACCGTCAAAGCGCGGCCCGGCACGTTCCGCAAGTTCAATTTCGGCGCTTCATCCGATGCCGCGGGCCTCACGCGCGGCCTGGTGTTCTTCGAGGATTCGTTCCATACGTTCTGCCACGAGTCGGTGACGGTCCCGGCCGGCACCACGCTGCACGTCCTGAACCACCCGGCGGGGTTCACGAGTGAACCGTCCTCGACGACATTCACGCTGACTCCGGGCGTGCAGGGGGGTTTCGTCGGCGGCAATACGCAGGCGGGCGACGTGGCTGGCCTGCGCGGCTTCTCCGACTCCACGCTCAATGTGCAGATGGGCGGCCCGGCCGGAAGCATCAGCCCGACGACCGCGGACGGCACGCACACAATTCACGGCCTGTGTTACACGACGCCGACCTCGACTGATGACCCGAATTACCTGTACCTCGCCGTGGCGGATGGTTGGACGCCGAGCCCCGGCGCGGAGCTCACCTACCCAGTGCAAGGTGGCGGCACGAACACAGTGACGCTTGACTCCGCTGCGCTCCTCGCCGGTTCCACCATCGAGGCCGGCTCCGCGGTCTACGGGTGGAGCGTACCGGGCGCGCTGCCGGATTTCTCGGGCAGCACGGTCACGATCACACTGACTGGCGCCACCTCGCGCGTCAACATTCCGATCCCGCTGAAGGAGATTCACTTCGCGGCGCCCTTCATGGGGTACCTGTACGTCGTGGCGGAGTTCGACGTGGACTCGGCCACGGAGACAGCTTATGGCAGCACCTACCACTACTGGCTGCAGTCGAGCGGCTCGTGGACGAAGGACACGGTGTACTTCCCGACTGATTTCGTCGAGCCTACGGTGCGCAACGGCTACGCCTACCAGGCCACGCGGCTGACGCTCCCGAACCCGACGTGGGCGCCCGCGGTGCAGATTGCGCTCAACGATATCGTTGAGCCGACGGTGCCGAACGGCTACTACTACAAGGCAACCGCGGTGAGCGACAGCAACGCCCACACCGGCGCCACCGAGCCTACATGGCCCACGACCGAGGGCGGCACGGTGCAGGAGTTCGGCGATTTCACCGATACCGCGCTGACAGCGGACGCGAACACCGGGACCGTCACGCCAACCCCGGCGCCGGTCATCACCGACCGCTACGGCAACCCCTACACGACCTCGACGGGGACCGCCTCGACGGAAACCAGCTCCGTGCAGGCGAGCACCGCGATTACCACATGGTCGCCCGGCACGCTTTACCTGCCCGGCTCCGTGGTGCGGCCCACCACGAACTCAGGCGCGTTCATCAACGCCATCCCGAACGGCGACTTCGAGGCCGGGGACGACGGCAACTGGACGTTCAACACCCCGTGGTCGATCTCGTCCTCGCATGCCTACAGTGGCACGAAGTGCGCGCAGTTCGGCGGCGCCTCGGCGACCGCCGAGCTGGAGATGACCGAGTATTTCCCCGTCAATGTGGGGCAGTCGGTCACGCTGACGGCTTACCTGAACCCGAACAACAGTGGCGCCGACCTGACGATGTGGCTAGAGCTGAAGTGGTACGACGACACCGACACCCTCGTATCGACCAGCATCGGCCCGGCGGTTGAGGGCACCGGCTACCGGCAGTGCCAGTTCACCGCTGTGGCGCCCGCCGGCACCGCCTACGTGCACGCCGCGGTGAAGGGCTCGAGCGGCACCTCGCACCGCAACACCGGCTACGCCGACCTGATCTCGTGGAACCTCGAGACGCCGGTCGCCGTGAGCAACTTTCTGTTCGAGGCGATCCAAGCGGACGTGGCGACCTCCGGCACCACGCAGCCCGCGTGGCCGACCGTCGAAGGCAACACCGTGGTCGATGGCGGCGTGACGTGGAAGGCCGTCGGCACCTCGATCATTACGTGGACCGCCTACCCGATTATGAAGTCTGGCGACACCGAGCCGACGTGGCCCACGGTCATCGGGAACGCAGTGCCAGACGGGAATATGTCATGGACCGCGGCGCTTCGCAGCATCACCGATACCAACTGCCCGCACAACTCGCAAGTCGTCGCCATCGCGCAGAGTAAGGTCTATGCCGCGGACAACGACATCATCCGCTTCTGCGCCACCACGAACCCGCTCGACTGGACGAGCCAGTTCGATGCCGGCTACCTCCCGTTCGGTTTGCAGACTTACGGCTCGGAGCCGTGCGCGGCGCTCGGGCTGTATCGCTCGAACCTCGTGGCGTTCAACTCGCTCGGCTATCAGATGTGGCAGATCGACCCCGATCCGGCCAACATGGCGCTGCTTGACGCGCAGCCGGTCGGCTCCATCTATCCGAAGTCGGGCTCGCCCGTGCAGAACGATTACGTATATCTCACGGCGCAGGGCATCCGCTCGCTCGCAATCAGCGGTGCGGGCGGCAACGCGCAGGCCGGGCAGTTCGGTAAGAATCTCGACCCGCTGGTACTCGCGTCCATCAAGAACATCACTTCCACCACGCCGCCGCGCGGGCTGTTCAACCCCGGCACCGGCCAGTATTGGCTGTGCTTCGGCTCAACCGTGTACGTACAGACCAACAACGGCTCCGGCAACGCGAACTCGTGGGGTATGTACACCTTCCCGAGCGAGATCGACTATTGGACCGTAGCGAACGGCATCCTGTACCTGCGCTCGGGCGATCTCGTTTGGGAGCTGAACCCGGATGCGCTCTACGACGACATGCAGGGCGACACGCATCAGAGCACCGACATCCCGTTCACCGGCGAAGTGACGTGGCCGTACCTCGACCTCGGAACCCCGGGCGTGGACAAGGACCTCGAGGGCCTCAACCTCGTGTGCGATGGCACGGGCCACATTTCAATCGGCTATAACCAGGACGATCTCACCGTGGCTATCACGCCCATAGCGTTCAGCGGCGACACCCTGCCGGGCATCGGCATGGTGCCGATCCCTATGAACGCCCCGACGTTCCAGCTCCGGCTGACGTGGGATGCCGGGCAGGCGTGGGAGTGGGAGCAGTCGATCCTCTACCTCGTCGGGAGCAAGCAATCGTGATTCCGCAGACCATCGTCCGCGCCGCCACGCTGCGCGACACCATCGACGTGATCGCCAACATGCGCCTCACGATGCGCGGCCAGAACGAGCTGCGTGTCGTAGAGAACGTGACCGGGCTCACGGTAGACGAGCGCTTCATCGCCGCACTGGGGCAGCACAGCATCGGCACCGTGGCGCTCATCAAGGCGAAGGACACGGAGTCCCCCGCCCTCGTGGTCGCCGGGTTCATCCCGCTCCGCCCGGGCGTGCTGCGCACATGGATGCTGGCGACCGATGAGGCATGGGACAAGTATGGCGGTGAGCTGACGGTCTACACCGAGCGCGGGATTGCCTTGCAGCTCAACGGCGCACGCCGGATCGAGACGATCTGCCCCGATTCGCATGAATTGGCGAAGGCGTGGTATCCTCGCCTCGGCCTAAAACAAGAAGCCACCCTCGCAAAGTACTGTTCGGACGGCAGTGATGCCGCCCTTTTCGTTCGCGTGCGAGGTGACGAGTAAATGTGCGGCGGAAACCCCAATGCTGCTACGCAGGCTGCTCAGCAACAGCAACAGCAGTCGCAGAATCAGATCAATGCCAACATCGCCGGCATCAACTCCGCCTTCGCCAACCGCGGCGGCGAGTACAGCGACTATCAGAAGGCGCTGCAGGGTCAATACCAGACCGAGCTGAACCGCCAACAGGCTATCGCGACCCGCAACAGCAAGTTCGCCACGGCCCGCAATGGCCTCGCCGGCGGCTCCGCGGCTGTCGATGCCGGCACGATGCTCGGGCAGGAGGAGGCCGAGGGCACGGTCAACGCGCAGCAACAGGTTCAGTCGGCGGTCGCGAAGCTCGAGGCGAACGATCAGGCCACCCGGCAGCAGATGATCTCGCTGGCGCAGGCCGGCGGCAACATCGGCAACGCGGCTCAGATGACCGCGGATGCCCTGCGGGCGAACGTCGGCAACGCACAGAACGTGAACGCGGCGCAGGGCCTCGGCACGGTGTTCGGCGATGTGACGACCGCCTACAACAACGAGCAGCAGGCCGCGGCGCTGCGCAACGGCGTGCTCAAGGGTCAGATCTACGCGAAATCGGGGCTCGGCTGATGATGCGCGAAGTACTCAAGCGGGACGACCTGACGTGGCGCGAGAAGCTCGCGTTCCTCGCCTATCGGCTTTCCCCGGTGACGGACATGAAGATCACAGACTGCCCGGTGAAGGAGAGCTTCGAGAACGGCAATTATGTCCGCGAAATCTTCATCCCGGCGGGCACAGTGTTCATCGGGCGCCCGCATCGCAGAGGGCACCACATACGCGGCATCTCCGGCACGGTGATCTATCGCGACGAGAATGGCTCGCGCTACCTCACAGCGCCTTTCGATCTTTTCACTGAGCCCGGCACGCAGTGCGCGGTGACGGCGCTCACCGACCATGTGGCGCGCACGTACCACCCGAACCCCGGCATGTGCCAGGATTTCACGGAGTGCGAACTCGCGGCCTTCGAGCCCGTTGAGGACGTGCTCGAACTCGGTCGCGCTGTGGATCAGCGCACGAAGGAGCTTGAATGTCAGGTCTAGCCCTCGCAATCAGCGCAGGACTCGCCGCCGCAGGTGCGGGGACTGAAGCCTATGCGAACCATCAGGCGCTCACGAAGCAGGATCAGGCCGCCGCGGCCGGCATCATGGCTCAGCAGCGCCTCAAGCAGCAGGCGCAGGCCGATCTGCAGCCGGCGATCCAGACCGCGAAGAATAACGACCAGAACATCGCTGCGAACCGTACTGCACTCAACAGCCAGTACGCCGCGGCGCTGCAGCGTGCGGCCCCCGTGCAGAACACGAACGGCGCTCTCCCGGGAGCCAGCAAGACCTATGCGGCCGACGTGGCGAAGGCCGTCGGCAACAATCAGGTCTTCGGCAAGAACTACGCGAACCTGACGGCCGCCGGCGGCGCGCCGATCCTCACCGGCCAGCAAACACAGGAGCAGCTCGGCGACGTGGCGACGAAACTCGGCGGGCTCAACACGCAGTCGCAGAACGCGAACCAGCTCACGCAGATGCAGGTACAGGCGATCACGGCGAACCCGTGGCTCCTCGGCGTCGGGGCGCTGCTCGGTGGCGCGAGCCGCGGTGTAGGTTCCTACTACGGCAGCAAAGCGCGCCCTGATCCGACTACTGGGCTGACATACGACCCAGGCCCCGGCTATGGTGTGGCACGAAGCGGCCCATACGAGCCTTATCAGGGATAACACATGCCTATCGAGAACCCCACAATCGGCTACGCTGACCTCGGTGCCGCCCTTGCCGGCGGCAACTCGGCGAATGTGGCCTACCGCGAAGCGCAGGGAGAGAACCTCGGCGCCAACACGCAGCGCGCCATAGCTGAGGCCAACGCTCAATTCGCGAAGAACAAGGCGCTCGCCGACCCGGCGCTCGAGGCGAAGCTCGCGGCCGTCGCCGGCGGAAGCCCGGCGCTCGGTGCCGCACTGGCGCACCTGAACCGCGCCGGCATCAACCCGGAGCAGGAGTTCGCGGCCATTGGCACGAATCAAGCGACCAGTGAGCACGCAACCGTGGCGAACCCGGAGGCCGCCGCGCCCGCGCGCGTCGCCGCGGCGCAGTCGCTCTCGCCCGGTGGCCTCGCAAACCCGCTCATGGACGCGAACCGCCAGTTGGCGGAAGCGAAGGCCGCGGGGATCAACGCCGGCATTCCCGGGAGCGTGCGTCTGCAGAACGCCAAGGCTGCGCTCGCCGAAGCGCAGGCCGCTCATCCCGAGCTGTTTCACCCGCAGAGCTCGCTCAATATTCCGGCTGATCCGGCCAAATTGCGCGCGCTCTATCAGCTCGGCGTACTGGACCCGAGCACGGCGAATCGCGCTTCCATTTCCGGTCCTGCAGTGGACGCAGCCTACTATGCGGCGTTCCCAGAGGACGCTCCGCCCCGCGGCGCTGCCCCGGCGGCTCCCGGCGCGCCCCCCGGCCCAACCGCGCCGCCGGGGCCGAACGCTCTGCCGCCGCTCCAGCCGGGCGGCAACGCGCACGCAGAGATCAAGCAGTCAGACATGCAGTTCGCGTCCGTGAAGCCCACCGACCCGGGCGGCAAGATCGCTGCGGGCAACAAGCTGACGGCCCACTTGGGACTGCTGCAGCACCTTCACGACGCGCAGCAGGCCAACGACATGCCGACCGCGCAACGTATCTTCACGATGCTGACGGGGCAGGCCGGCAGCGACATCCCGACCATGAACAAGCTCGCCTCCCATTTCGTGGGCGACGAGATGGAGTCGTTTCTTGCCGCCAACAACGGCACGCTAGAAGGCCGCAATCAGGCGCAGTCGCATTTCAATCAGAACAACATCGGCGCCGATCAGCTCCAGAGCAACATCAAACTAGGCCGTGAGCTCATGGGTGGCCAGTTCGCCGGGCTCAAGAAGGCGTACTCAACGCCGACGGCCCGCAGCGATGCGCAGGTCAGCGGCTTCAGCAAGCGTTTTCTGCTTGATCCTTCCATACTCGACGACTGGGAGAAGGAGCACGGCGCGGTGACGCGCAATGGCGCACTGCCGCCTGAGACGTTCCCGACCACGCCGGCCGCTGCGCCGAAGACCGACAGCCCGGTCACTCTGGACGCCTATCTCAAGAGCAAGGGGTTCTAAGTGACCCAGGTCGCGATGCCCGATGGGACCGTGGTGGAGATGCCTGATCAGCTCGATCCGGCACTGGGCGCCCGCCTGCGTGCATTCCAGCAGAGCGGCGGCAAACCGCCTGCGCCGGCCCCGACTGGCGTCGGTGAGCGCGCGCTTAATCTCGTCAAGGACGTAGCGGCGACCCCGTTCAAGATCGCGGGCACGGCTGCAGACGTGGGGAGCCGGCTGAGTGCCGCGCTCGATCCGTCGCAAGCCGGTTCCCCGCTGCCCGAGTACGGCGAGCACAACTACGTGCCCCCGGCGCTACAGCACGCTCCCACGGTGCTCAGCCCCGAGGAGCAGCAGTTCAACGAGACGCAGAAGACCCCCGCTCAGCGCGCCATCGAGGGCGCGCACGGGCCGCTCATCGACACGCTGAAGGAGAATGCCGGCCCGGCCGCAACGCTCGTAGGCGCCGTCGCTGGTGTCCCCGGGGCGGTGCGCGGTGGCGCCGCCGCGATGAGCGGAGCCGTGGACCGGCTCGAAGCAATCGGTGCTGCGAGCCCGACGGAAATAGCCGGTGCAGTGCGCCGTGCGACCGCCCCTACCCCGATCCAGGAACTCAACCAGGCCGGGTATAAATATCGGCCGTCTGACGTGCAGGCCCGCAACCCGACCATGCAGGACGTGCCGGGCTCCACGCGCGAAGCGATTACTTCCTCGCCCGAGCAGACGCAGCAGATCATCCGCAACAACTCGGCGCTCAGCACGCGGCTCATCGGCGAGGACATCGGAATCCCTAACGCCACGAAGCTGACTCCGGCGCACTATGCCGAGGCACGGCTCGCACCCGGCGCCACCTACGACCGCGTAGGCGACGCTGTGGGCACGGTCGAACGTGCAACCACCGCAGCACCCGACACCCTACAAGCCCTCGCTGGCGATCAGTCGGTGCAGGCAATGCCGGCCACAGCGCGCACGCAGGCCGCGCGCGTCGCCGAGGGTCTTCGCAGTGGCCAGTACACCGGCCCGCAGCTCATCAGGGACATCTCCTACTTCCGTCAGGTTGGCGGGATCTCCGGCCGTGCCGCCGCGAACGCGCTCGAGGAGGAGCTCGGCGCACAGGTGCAGGCCAAGGCCCCCGCCATGACCGGCGATTACGAGGACGCGCGCACCCGGTTCGCCAAGATCCAGAACGCCGAGGACGCGACCACTGGCGGCCTCATTGATGCGGCTGACTACAAGCGCTACGCCGAGAACAACCCGCGGCTTCTCACCGGGAACTCGCGCCTCGTGGCGCTGGCCGGCGGAGAACTGCCGGCGGTGACGCGCCTGCCGAGCGCCGGCACCGACGTATCGCCCGTGAAGGGTACGCTCTACGACACGGCCATGAACGCGGTCGCCCGCGGCGCCGCGAAATTGCCGGGCGTTAACATAACCCGTCCCGGCATTCAGGCGAGGACCGCCAACGCCGCTCCGCCGCCCGGCCCCTTGCCGACTGGCCCGTACCAGCGCGGCATCGCCACACCGCGCCAGCTCGAGCTGCAAGGCCCGAGCGCCGATCTCACGCCGCCCCCGGGCGAAGTGGGGCCGCAGCCGCTCGGCGCCGCACTGGCACAGCCCGCGCCGCTCCCGCGACCGATTCAGCAGCAGATCAAGCTGCGCGACGAGCGAGCTCAGCAGCCCGGCGGCGGCACGACCCCCGCTCCGCCGATCCCCGAGCCCTATGGCGGTGCGCAGCCGCCCGAGGGGCAGTTGCCGAAGCGGCTAGGGGACTACCTCCGCTACCTCATGGAGCACGGCCCGGCGCCTTCAACGCCTACTCCGGGGTTCACGCCTTCCTCAGACCTGCGCCGACTGCTCGATCAGGGCCATACGCTCGACACTATCGAACAGGACCCGAAAACAGGCAAGTACCGCCCAATATTGAGGAGCGCCCTGCGCGCTTCAGAGCCCAATGGCGAGTAGGATCAGAGTCCCCATAATCGGGGGGCTTAACAAGTCCGTCGTCATCGAATCAGGCGCCACGGTCGGCGCTCAGATCGGCACGAACTTCCGCATGCCCGATGGCACGCTCGCCACCGCGGCTTCCCTCGCGGCGTACATCGGCGTGCCGAGCGCCTCAAGCCTCAACACGACGGTGGTGTGGCAGCGGGTGCAAGGAATCCCTGCCAATGTGCTCTCCATCGCAGCGCTCGCCACCTACGGCCCTGTGGTGCGCCGGGCGGACGGCTCTTTTGGCACCGTATCGAACTTCCCGGTCGTCGAGGGTGCGGACGGCGGCCAAGGGCAGGACGGCGATCCCGGGCCGCCCGGTGCCGCAGGCCCGGCGGGCGCCGCCGGTGCGCCCGGCGCGCAGGGTCCTCCGGGCCTCCCGGGCGACGATGGAGCCCCGGGTGCTGACGGCGATCCGGTCCCGGGACCACAAGGGCCTACCGGCGCGACCGGCGCCACAGGTCCCGCCGGAGCCACTGGCCCCGCTGGCGTGGCGGGTCCTCTCGGCCCGCAGGGCGATGAGGGGCCGGAAGGCCCGCAGGGCGACCCGGTGCCCGGTCCCCAAGGGGCGACTGGCGCCACCGGTGCGACCGGCGCTACGGGCGCCACAGGGCCGCAGGGCGTATCCGGCCCCATAGGCCCCGAAGGAGATTTTGGCCCGGAAGGCCCGCAGGGCGATCCGGTGCCCGGCCCGCAGGGTCCGCAGGGTCCCACGGGCGCCACCGGCGCCGCGGGCTCCATTGGCCCGGCCGGCCCGGCAGGCGTCCCCGGCGGCGCAGTCGATGGCGTGGACGGCCACGAGGGCGATCAGGGGCCACCGGGGCGCGACTCCTCGAGCCTCTACCAGCAGCGCGGTGCGAGCTGGTGCGGCGGCGGCACGCAGATCATCATCCCGGCTAACGTCACGGACGTGCCGATCTACATCGCGCAGGACTGCACGATCAAGGATGTGACGATCCTCACCGAAGGCGGCACGGGCTCCTGCTCCATCGACATCTGGAGCTTGCCCATCGGGAGCTACCCTCCCACGGTCTCGAATAGCATCGTGGGCGGCAACTACCCGGCGATCTCAAGCGGCACCAATTACCACGATACCGCGCTCACCGGCTGGAACACGGCGGTCGGCGCCGGCTCGACGCTGATTTTCCATCTGCAGAGTTCGAGCGTCTTCACGACTGTAACGATCATGCTGACGCTGAAGCGCACCAACAGTGATCCGAACGACGGGTACACCGACGCTCGGGCTGTGGCGGCGGTCGCCGCGGCGCTCGCCAACACCGGCAACGTAGCCTTCACGTACTCCGGTGGCTCGATCAGCGCCGAGACGACCGGCGGCAGCGGTGCGTGGGCGCAGACGCTCAATAGCGGCGCGAATACGCAGTGCAGCCTCACGCTCCCCACGGGGCTCATAATCAAGTGGGGCAACTACTCCAAAGCGAGCGCGAGCACGTCCCCGGTGACGACGAATTTCGACGTGGCGTTCCCGAACGCCTGCATCATGGCGGGACCGGTGTTCCAAACCGGCAACGCCAACAACGGCTACATCGAGCGCGCGGCGTCCTTCGGGACGAGCAGCTTCACGACGAACATCGACTCCTTCGATATATCGAAGAACCCCTCGACCACGGTCTACTGGATCGCGATAGGAAACTAACATGACGACAGCAAGCACCAACACAGTCATCGCGCACACGAGCGACGCTACGTTCCAGGCGTGGGTGCAGGAGGTCTATACCAACCTCGTGACGAACTGCGGTCTGACGCAGACCACGGACACCGGCCAGATGGCGGTGCCCTGCGCGTCGTCACGGCCGGGCACGAGCACCGCGGCTGGCTACTACGTCTTCAAGTTCAACGATACGCTGCAAAGCACGTCGCCGATCTTCATCAAGCTCGAATTCGGAACCGGAACCTCGGCCAGCAACCCGCAGATGTGGATAACAATCGGCAGCGGTTCGAACGGTTCAGGCACGATCAACGGCACTGCAGGGACGAGGGTGGCTTGTGGCTCTGGTGCCTTGCTCCTGAGCACTGTAACGAACTACGTATCGCGGTACTGCTACAACACCACCCAAGGCTTCCTCGGCATGGTGTTTAAGATCGGAGGTATATCTACCAGCAACGATACAGTATTCGGGTTCTTTGTTTTCCGCAGTGTCAACAGTGCCGGCAACGCCACCGCCGATTCTGTGATGCTGCTGACTAATTCATCGAGCGCTTCGGGTACCTCATCCGCTGGCAACATGCAGGTGATAAGCTACAACCTGTCAGCGGCTTACCTCAATTCAAACCCAATCGCAGTCTCAACCGGGTGGGGTTACGTACCGTTCGGCTCTACCGGTACGCTCGAAGGTACGGCAGGACAGATTTTCCCAGTATTTCAATGGGCCGGTAGCTCAAGCGTGCCGGGGTACGGCGTCACGAACGCTTTGGCCCTCTGCTTGCAATCAGAAATCAATATAGGATCTACCGTCACCGTAACGGTTCTCGGCTCCGTGAGTTTGACTTACGTAAATGTCGCCTCCGGTGTAGCTGTAACGGGCCTCACGAATGTCTCTTACGCCATCACCGCGATCAATGTTCTCATGCTGTGGCAGTGACCTATGGCGAACACCTTCACAGGACTTGGACCGAGCGGCGCTTTCCCGGGGACAGCGCAGCCGCTTCTGCCGTCATTCCCGTCGGTGAACGCCGACGTGCAGCCTGCACCCACCGCTGGCTCTAGCAACGCGCTGGCCCCGTACACACCGATTGCACCGCTGCCCGGCGCTTTGGGGCCGAGTAGCACCCCTTTGTGACTTCTGTTAACCTGTAACCTGGAGGATCTTTCCGATGACCATGAAACGAATCGTTGGCCCGACGCAGCTCAGCAACTCGGCCGGCACGCTGTACACCGCACCCACCGGCATCCGTGCCGTCATCAAGCGCATCCACATCGTCAATCCGACGAGCACGGCCTACACGTTCACGCTCTCCATCGGCAACGACGCCGCGGGCACTGAGCTCTACAAGACGCAGAGCATCGCGGCGAACGGCGGGTACTTCGACGACTACGCGAACTACACACTCGAGCCGGCGGACGTCCTGCAAGGGTACGCCAGCGCCGCGAGCAAGCTGACCATCGTGGTCAACGCGGACCTGACGGCAACCTGATGTTCGGCGTAGAGGCATTGGCGGCCTATGCGCTGGAACTGCTCGGCGAGGTCCACTGCGATCTCGCCGATGTCCCCAAGGCGCAAGCGCTGGTGGCAATGTTCGAGAGGATCAAATCGGGCGAGTACATCATCGTGACGCCGGCACCGAATGCGCCCGTCGCGAGCGCTAACCCGGTGCCGCCGGGAGCGCTACATGGGTGATTGGCTCTTGAGCCTCCTCGACTGGAAAGTCCACGGCCCGCTCGGCGCTGCCGTGGTCGCGATCCTTTACGCGGGGCGCCAACACATGAAGCGGGACGCCCGGAGCTTCGAGCACCTCGAGACGCGCCTGAAGGTGCTTGAGACGGATCGAGTCGTGCAAGCTGACGTGAAGCGACTCGAGGATCAGATGGGCGCAGGCTTCACTGAAGTCCGCGCGAGCACGAACAAGATCCTCGAGATCCTGGCGACGAAGACCTAGCGGCCCCAGCAGCGGTACGCGGTCGCCTTCGGGTGCTCCGCGCACCACTTCTCGTCCATTTGCCCGAAACCCTGCACGAACGTGCAGCCCCCAAGCAGCAGACAGATCAGGGAAACTGACAGAGCTTGCATACGGTGTAGCCGCACTGGCAAACCCGAAGCGGCTCATCGTCAACGGCCGCTGCGGCACTCGCCGGATCAACCGAGCCGTGCAATATTCTTTTAGCCTCGGCCCTCGCAGCTTCTAGCGTCACCATCGTCCCCTGCGCATCATAGCCTGCGGGTGCAAGGCCGAGCGCTTCGCTGATCTTTTCTGAAATGCCGGATAGACGCGCCGCAGTCTGATCACACTCGATGGTGAGCTGCAGCTCGGCCAGCAGTCGCCACGCAGCCTTCGCGAGATGGTACTGCCCATCGGAGTCGAGCTTGGTGCCAGTCGCGTGATCCCACATATGCCGGAACGCAGTGTTCATCTGATCGGTCGACTTCTCGCGCGCCCACTTAATGTCGGCCGGCGCGAGCTCGGGATTGTGCTGGATATTCCCCGCGACGCTCACACGCACCATAGCGAGGATTGCGTCGGGGAAGTAGCGCGTCAGGAAAGTGAGGATCGGGAGCGCCTTGCGTTCTTTGTCGTTCGTTGGGAGCACATCATCCTCCTACGGGCTTGTTGTCGTGACCGAATTTGAGACCGTTGAACCATCGGCGAATCGCGTAACTGCGGGCCAGCGAAATCAGAGTGTACAGCAGGCCGATCTGAAAATTCTTGGCAAACGTTAGCGTGCCGAAGCCGAACAACGGCAAGATGAGCATATTGGCGGCGAAGTTTATACCGAAGCCGACGGCGATGTTGGCCCACGCCTCGACGGCAGACCCTAGCTTTGTCTGACTCATCCGCGCGGCACCGACACCCAATCTTGGGGTTTGAACTTCTTCGACTGATCTACGTAGATAGGGGCATCCCATGTAATACCGTGCTCGGGGTGCGTGATCCACCAGTTCTGCGCCGGGGGCTCGAACGGGAAGTTGTTGGTGAAGGCGTACTCATCGTAGCCCTTGAGCGCCGGGTTTACGATGACGCGCGTCAGCATGATCCGCTGATGCCAGTGGCCCATGACGAGCGTATCGTAGTCCTGCTCGATCTGCGCGTTGCGCGAGCGCTTCTTGTGATCGCCGCGCAGAATCGGGCCGAGCGCGCCGATCATGCCGTCGCCACCGCGGAACTGGTCGCCGTGTGTCAGGACGTACTTGTGCGAGTAGATCCGGTAGGCAGCGTCCGAGCCCTCGGGAATGTAGAACGTGATGCGCTTGTCGGTCTGCAGGCTGCGAGCGAGGAACTGATAGAGCAGCCAATCGAAGGAGGTGTGGTTCCGTCCCTTCGCGTAGATCTTCAGCGTATCTCGCCCATGATTCCCCGACACACAGGGCAAGAAGACGGCACCGAATGTATCAGCCAATATCCTGATAGCCGGGGCGAGGTTATCAACCAAGTCGAGCACGACTGGCATTGTAGGAACTTCGTTGCTGGCTCGCAGTTCTTCATGAATTGCTCCAGACACCATATCACCACCGAGCGGGACAACGATTCCGGGATACCGCATTTCGCGATCAAGAATACGGCACAAATGGACCGCAGTCTCGATGCACGAGCGCAGACGTTCGCGGGCAATAGCGACCGAAAACTGATTGACATTGTTCACCTGTTTCGGGAAGACGCGCTCGCCCCAGTGAAAGTCGGAGAGCTGCAGCGTCGGCACGCCGGGGCAGCTCAGCGAGCGCGGCTTGACCGTCCAGTCGGGCGCGTTCAACTTGTCGAGGCCGAGCGTCGCGGTGCCGATGAGTTGCTTGATAGCGGCCGTGTCGGCTTGCTCGCGTGTCGCGGCCTTGAGATCCTTCTCAAGCTGCCCGATCCGACGTTGGAGGTCGGGGGTCGCGTTCTTCGCCTGCAGCCCGGCCTGTCGCGCCTGCTCAACTCGTGACTTAACTGTGCTCGGCGGGAGGCCGAGAGCCCGGGCCGCGGCTGCAGCGCTGCCCTCCTGCGCGAGAACGTCGAGCGCCTGCTGCATCAGAGCCTTCGAGAGCTTTGGTGCCGCCATGTTACTTACCCGTTAGTGCGTCGCGGTCGGCCCAACACTGGACGGCGGCTGCGTCGTCGGCCCGGACGGCATCTGCGAGTCCTGCAGATATTGATTCCAGTCGCCCAAGGCGCGCGGACCACGCAGCGATGGCCGCGGAGAGGCCGGCGGAACCTTGTAGCACGGGGTCGGTGCTACGAGCGGAGGAGAGTGCGCGCAGGCGCTCAGTATCAGAAGCATGCTGCAGAGCAGCGGCTTGGATAGCCTTGTCATACGTGTCCTTGTTCTGCGCCTCTCGCGCAGCGTAGTCAGCAGTGAGGTCTTTGATCTGTTGGTTCGCGGTATCGAGTGCGGTCTTGCTCTCGGCCTTTACGGTCGCGGCGTAGTTCACCGCATCGGTGTATTTGTCGTAGAAGTGCCAGCCGAGCACCGCGATGCCGACGACCAGGGCGCCGTAGAACCAGTCCTTCGTCGGGATCAGTGCGAGCAGTGCGCCCATGTCAGCAGTCCTTGTGCAGATCGTCGTGGATGTTGAGCCAGTGATATGCGGCAGTCATCGTACCGCACACTGCAGCCCACGTCGCGAAGTTGCCGTCGCTCGGGTGCCGCCACAGGTACACGCTTGAGAAGATCCACATCAGCGCCACGAGGCCGCCGACGAGGTAGTCCCTCAGATCGAAGCTGGATACTGGCCCGTCAGGAGATAGTTGGCGAGGCGGGTCACACGTCCCAAGCCCACTTCGGAGATCCACTTTGGGCTCGCCAGCAGGTTGTCGTGCGCCGCCTGCCAGTTCTGCGCCCGGATCGCAAACCGAGTTGCCGGAAATTCGTCGCGCCAGTGCTCGAGGCCAAGATTGAAAACGCATTCTGTCACCGCGTTCTGTCTGCAGGGTGTGTCGAGTAGAGGCCACTCGCTCAGGTGCATCGCACCTTGCTGAGCCTTCGTTATATCAGCGTTCAGCCAAGCCCACGCTTGATCTGGCGTGCAGATGAGGCCCTGCACTACTTCGGGTCCAGTATGCCCGAGGGCAATCGTCCAGACTCCGCCATCGTCCTGGTACGCCTCGAGGATGGGGATTCCACCCGGCGCTTCGGCTCGTGCGATGTCCCGCGCGAGCCGCGGATCGACGTAACCCATCACTCCTCGGGAGTGGACGGCGCCTTCTCGACGCCCTGCTTGAGCGCCTCGAGACCGCCCTGCTTGAGCGCCTCGAGACCGCCGTTCGGTACCGGCTCCATATGGCCGATGCCGAGCATGCCCTTCAGGCCGTCGAGGAAGCTCTTGACGTGCTCGGGCTTCGGTGACTCGGCCGCTGCGCGCTCACGGTCGGCGTCGCTCGGATCGGGGCCGGAGTGGTAGGTACTGGGCTTGCCCAGTGCGTGCTTCAGCTCCTCGCTCATCGGTGCCGGGTCGGCCATCGTTGATTCCTATAGAAGATCGGAAACGTCGTTCGGGTCGCTATCATCCCCCGCCGCGTTGCGTATTGCAAGCGGGATGCTCTCGTCCCACTGGCCCGGGGGTCGAGCGCCGGTTTCGATGTGGGAGAGCATCAGCCGATGGGGTAATTGCCGCCACTGGCCTCGATTACGCCATACGTATACGTCGCCTGCAACGGTATGCACTTTATCGAATGGGATCTGCGCGGTCTTGAGCACACTGCCCATTCGCAGCACGTTGGGCGCGTGCTGCCCGATCAGCATGTCCCGCACGTCGGTCCCGCGCACGATGTCGCGGTTGAAGGGCGCCTCTTGCGCCATGATCGCCTCATAGATCCGGGCGCTCCATCCGCTCATGCTGGCGAGCACCATCTCGCGGCGCGCCTTCGTGCGCGGCGGCTTGCCCGTGGGGCTGAAGCCGGTCAGGTCCACGCGGTCGAAGATCCAGCGCAGCTTACCGGCGGCATCGGGCTGCTTGAGGAAGCCCTCGTAGAGATCGGCCGCTTCCTGGTCGTCCATGTTCTCGCCGGTCATCTCGCAGATCGCCCATCGGCGGTCGTCATTCTCGATGTGGAGCGCGTCGTCGAAGTTGGTGCTGCCGGTGAATTGCAGCCGGTTCGGCACTTTATACGGCTTCAGCCCCTTGGGGTGTAGCGTGATGTATGGTTCGGTGATCCACTCTTTGACCTTGTTCGAGAGCGTGATGCGGTCGCGCTTGCCGCCCTCGGTCTTGAGCTCATCGAACGTGATGAACCAGTTGTTGCAGAGCAGATCGTTAAAGTCGCTGTTCAGCACCTCGTTGCTCATGGGCGCCGTGTTGTTCACGCCGTAGAGAAGCCGCGGAACGGTGCTCATCAGCGTGCCTTTGCCAGTGCCCGGCGCGCCGCACAGCAGCGGTGCCACGCCGATCTTGACGCCCGGGTGGCGAAGCGCATAAGCGAAGTACTGCAGCAGCCAGCGCCGGAAGGCTTCGTCCTCGATGCGTTCCAGCAGGCGCTTCCACGCCTCGAGGTTGGCGACCGTGGGCCGCACTGGCTCTACGACGTAGGGCTTGTAGAGATTCAAGTACCGCTTGCCGTCGCTGTCTGTGAATATGCGGCCCTCGCCGGGGTGAAAGCCCGGCGCATGCACGATGAGCCGGTCCTCGGAAGCTAACGCCGAGCGCCAGAAATCGAGCGGCCGCTGGCGCTCCGTCTTCGACCCGCTCCGCGTTTTGACTTCCCACTGCGGCATGTGCCCGAGGAAAATGTTGTTCAATCCCTCCGCGCTCGTAGCGCAGTCGAGGTGCTCATCGAGATTCGTGATGCGCGGCTCGGAGGGCAGCGTCCAGAAGCGGTCTTGCCCCATGAGGTACACAACGCGTGGTGCAAGCAGCGCCTTGGCGCGACCGTAAGGTGTGTCGTCACCGATGCCCTCGGCGAACTCCGCGATGGCCGCGGGATCGCCGGGTGCCTCGGGCGGAGCGGCCTCGGTCGGGAACTGTTCAGGATCGGCCACGCGTTCGGCCAAAAGGGTCCCGACCCCCACTCCCCCGGCGGCGCGAAAACTGCGCCAATGCGACATAAGATCGGCGGTGCCTTTGTACTTCTCGCCGCGGCGGGACCAGTTGTCCCATACGTAGAAACCCTGCCCCTTCGTAGCCGCGTGGACGGCCATGCCGATCTTGATCCACTCGAGGTAATCGCAGTCAGGGTCCCTTGAGGCCAGAAGCTCCGCCAGCTCCTCGCCGCTGGCCTCCGTTGGCATGGGCGGCGGTTCGGCGCTGGCAGGAGCGGGGCTGAGCTGCGCCGCCCATATCGTGTCTAATGCGGCCGGGAGCGGGGGCAGGCCCAAGAGCAGGTCGGCCCCGCCCCAGGCGTAGGGCTTGCCGGTGTCCGGGTGGATCGAAGGCGGCAGCACGTCCTGCGCGCCGATGCAGCGGAAGTCGAGGATGTTGCGCTTCGCCTCGATGATCTTCTTCGAGGGTCGGGCCTCGGGGAGCGCGAACAGCAGCTTCCCGTGGTTGCCGCGCCCGGAGTCGATGCGCACGCATTCGGGATTCGCGAATAGCGAATCGAGATCAAAGCCCTGCTCGGCGAGCCACGCCTTCGCTTTCTCGTAGTCGTCCACGTCGAGCGCGCAGGTCCCGCTCCACTGGTGAACGAGCCCGGCGCTGAGTGCGTTCTCGTTGAACGGCGCGCCCTGCGTCTGCCAGCCGGGATTCCGCGGCAGCTTGGTGCCAGGCCGCAACTCCGTGAGCTGCCAGCCGAAGCCGAGGTATTCGGACCAGCGGCTCATACGCGCCACACCGGGATGCCGCGCTCGAGCGCTGCGGCTATGCAATCCTCAGTTCCACGACCGCCGGGGAAAGCGATGAGGATGTGAGGCTGCTCGTTATCAAGCATCTTGCGGTTGCGGATGGGGCCTGCCGCGCGACCATGCTGCGCCCAGTCGGCGCGGTATTCGACATGCTCAACACCGTTCTGTGCCGCCCATTCGTGACATAGCTGATCTGCTCCCGGGGCGCCGCCGTGAACGAGCCGACTTACACCAAGCGGCCCGAGCGTGTTGCAAACGTGAAAGCGGTCCACGTAAGTACGACCGCCGGTCACGGCTACGACTAGATATGGCCTTGGACTACCCACGGAGCGCTCGCGCGGCCATGAGGGCGTCCATGACCGTCTGCTTTTCGTCGGTGCGGTCTAGCACTGTTTGATCCAGGGTGTCGAGGGCCATCAGATCATACACGTTCACGGCGCGGTCGTAACCCGCCTGCGCTTGGCGCACCGGACCGATGCGATCAATCACTTGTGACCGCAGCTCAAGGTCCCAAAACGGGCTGAAGAACGCCATGCTGCGACCGCCGTGTTGGAGGTTGGTCCCGTGGCCGCCGCGCAGCGGGTGCAGGAGCATCAGCGGGATGTTGCCCTCGTTCCACGACTTCTCCTCGCGCTTGCCCATGAACACTTGGGCGTGCGGGAACCGCTTCTGCACCATCTTCGCCTCGTGGACGAACTGGTAGACCACGATAAGGTTCTCGCCGCCGAGTTCATTGATGAGCGATTCGAGATCGTCGAGTTTGGCCTCGTGGATAACTTGGGGGCTCTTCTCATCGTCGAGCACGCCTCCCGCGGCCATCTGCAGGAGCTTGCTCGAGAGCGTCAGCGCGATGCGGGCGGTGACTTCAGCGTCCCGGTTTTCGCCTTGTATCTCTGTAAGGCGGACGAAAAAGTCACGCTCCATCTTACGATACAGCGCAGCCCCTTCTGGTGGCAGTCGCACTGGCCGGCGGTACACAACGGGCTTCTGAATATCGAACCAGTCCTCCGTCCGAAATGCCGCAGCGCAATCAGAAAGTAACTCGTGAATCTCTTTTTCGGCGCCCGCCCGAGGGATAATACGCCGGGTATACGCTTCTTGGATGAACCATCGCTGCATGAACTGGTTGTACGCAGGAGCGAGTCTACCTCCGAAGTCGAGAAACCATATCTGGCCCCACAGATCCTTAAGGCCATTCGGCGCTGGCGTTCCGGTAAGCTCGATAAAACGCCCAGTGTCTCGGGCGATTCGAGCCAGAGCACTAGCTCGCTTTCCCCCCTGCTTCGTGCGATAACCTTTAAGTTTTGTAGCCTCGTCGACAATGACGATTCTGAAGGGCCAGTTTGCACCACATACCTCCACGAGCCATTCAACATTCTCGAAGTTGATACAGTACAGGTCCGCCTTCGTGTGCAGCGCCGCCATGCGCTGCTTCGCGCTGCCGGCGATGTTGACCACCGTCAGGTCTTGGAATTGCGACCACTTGTCGCGCTCCGCGGGCCACGTCAGATCGCAAACCTGCTTCGGTGCGATGACGAGCGCGGGAAAGAACTTGCTGCCGGCGAGCTTCAGTATGTCGAGCAGCGCATAGACGAGCGAGGTCTTGCCGAAGCCCGGCGGCATCCAAATCGCCGCGCGCTGCGTGTCGAGCAGAAACTTGAGCCCTATCTCGTGGTAGGGCTTCGGCACCCAAGTCTGCGTCACATGTTGCCTATCAGCCGGAAAAACACATCGACGGCCGCGTAGGTGTCGAGCACGTAGACCTTGATGCCGAGCTTCGCGCGCTCCTCGTGGTCGCGCGCTTGGCCGGGGCGCAGTCCGCCTCCAGGGCGCTTGAGCTCAACGAGGTACATGCGTCCCCACGTTACGGTGACAATCTCATCCGGCACGTCGCGGTTCGAGGGACTCGTGAACTTCTCCGCGCGGACGCCGTTGGCGGCGGCCTGCTCGTAGAAGTACCTGCGGATGTCGGACTCTCTGAGGGGCTTCATTTCCATTTTCCGTACCTCTCGTTTTTCCAAGCCTCGGCCGCGATGGGGAGGCCGCGCGCCCACTCAGGGAGCACGCACATTTGCTCGATTAGCCGCTCCGTACTGTAGCTTCCGCGCGGTATATCGAGCGTGAGTGAGTCATGCACCCGCAGCACAATCGCAGTGCGCGCGTGCGGCGGGAGGCGCGCAAGATACGCGGCGATCTCAGGCACTGTCAACGTGTCCGCGTGCACGTGCAGCGCCGCGGCGCGGAGCAGCCGGTTGGCGACCGCCTGCACGATGTTCTCCCAGTAGAGGCCCGCCCACGCACGCTCGCGGCGCCACTGCTTGTTGCGGGCCGTCATGTAGGAGGTGAACTCGCGCTCGTCCTTGAACCCGGTTTCCGGGTCAACGACCTCCTCCGTGTGGATCTTCGGTGAGAAGTAGGTCAGCCGCGAGCCGTCGGGCAATTCGATCAGTAGGGCAGTGCCAGTTGTCCATATGCGGCAGCGCGCAACCTCGCGAGCCGTGCCCGGCGATTTGATCGCATCGATAACGGCTTTCCCGACCGCATAACCCGTCTTGAAAATGTTGGCGTTGCCCTCGCGGTATGCCTGCTTGAGCACGTCGCAGGCGATATAGACGTCGTGTTCGAGTTCATAGTCCTCACCTCTCAGGAGCGCCCGGCCCCACGCGCGAGTTGCCTTAGCAACATGCCGAGGATCAGCCGCAGGAAGCACGGCAGCAGGCAGGTTGTCCAGATCCAGATTGTAAGTAGCAGCCATAGGCACGAAAGCGCCAACGCCGCCCAAAAACTGCATGGAGAGATAGACGACCTTGGCGATTTGGCGTTGCGCATCGGTCACTTCCTTGAGCGGGATGTTGAATTTCGTCGAGTACCACGTTTTGTAGAGGTCCTCGCCGGAGCGGTAGCGGTCGAGCATCCCGACTTCAGCCGCCAGCCATGCGGCGACGCGGGACTCGACGTTGGAGAAATCAGCGTCGAGAAGCTCGTTGCCCGGAGCGGCGATGATAGAACCGCGAAGCGCGTTTGCACAGGCTGTGTTAGGGCCTCCGTATACCAGCGGATCATCAAGCGCCTCTCCGCTAAGGATTCCCGGGATGACGACTTCACTGATGTACTTCGCTTTCATGGACTGGCGGGCCATGTTCCCGGGCTGGAAGCCTTTGTGGGAATCGCGGCCCGTGCGGCCAGCGCCGAATGCCTGATGCGTATGCCTCAGTCGGTCTTGCGGACCAACGAGCGCCAAACCGCGTCCATACTTCGCTCCACTGGACTTCGCGGCTTCAAGCCGGGATTCAAGCAGGAAGCGCAAACCGGGATCAAGCTCGTCGGTTTCCAGCATTTCACGCACCGTAGCGGCACGGAGGTTAGCCAGCTCGGCGCTGTACCGTCGGTTGAGGTATTCAAGGAGCTTACCGCGCTGTGTAGCGGCGGTAACTTCTCCGGCAGTTGCGGTCGCCACTTGAGCATCGGATCGCTTCTTCGCTTTCTCTAACAGGGCACGCGCGGCGCGGGCCAGTTGCACATCGAATCGGAAGCCTCGCCAGTTGACGAGCTGGTCGAGGTGATACCAGGCGAGGGCATCACCCCTGAAGTTATGAGCCGGTAGCCGCTGATGTATCGCGCGGAGCGCTTCGGTATCCCGAGCAGCATAGGCACAAAACCTTTGCCACTCGTCGGGATAATCCACGGGCTCATCGAACACGCCCTGCCCATTCGGGATGCAAAACCGCTTGATGCCGGACTTGCCATCGGCGGCAAGTTTGGCGCTTGCAAGCGGAATACCCAACACGAGGCCGAGTAGTTCCAACGACCCCGGCAAACCGCTGGCGTAGGCTTGAGCCCGAGTGCAGCGCAGGCGCTCAATAGGGATCTGTAGGCCGAGAGCATAAGTGGCTACTCCAAAGTCGAAGGCGGCGTTGTGGGCGACGAAGGTGTGGTCGTTGTTGAGTGCGCTGCGAATGATCGCGCGCATGTCGTCGGCATCGTTGGCAAGGTGAACGCTTGAGTCATCGAAGGCGTAGGTCAGGATGATCGGCTCGCAGGCGCGCACGTAGCGGTCGGTGCCCTCGTGGATACCGACGTGGCTGCGCGTCTCGAAGTCGAAGTAGAACGTCACTTCTTGCGCCAGCGTAGTTTCAGGTTCGCGCGGTCGCCCGTGGCGTCCCGCGCCTTGTGCTTATGCGGCAGGCCCGACTGGCCCGGCGACCACCGGAACTCCCCCGTCGGCGTCAACTGGCGGTACACCTTGAACAGCGGGTACTCGCTCAGCGGTACGATTGGCGAGAATCGCCCGGAAAGCGGCTTCTTTTTCGGGTCCATTGAGCGTTGAATCCTTGTGCACTTTGTCGAGCGCGGTGTAGAGGATGCGCGCGACCACGCCCGGCGCGCCGGGGAGACGCATCTGCTGCCTGAAGAACCGCAGCGCATCGCGCCGCTTCTCTTTCCCGAGCTTCGCGCGCGGATCCAGCTTGTTGAAGGTGCTCATGGGTCGTCCGGTGGTGCGGCCTTTTTAGCCTTCGTGAGCCGAGCCGCTTGCGTGATGCACTTCGCCACAGAGGCGGCGACCGCACCGTCAATGCTCACGACCGAGGCTGGCAGCATAAAAGGTCCGTAGCACTCGGTGATCCGTACGCGGCCGTTTTCGGTCACGTCTATCAGCCACTCTGCCAGCTTGTTCGGGCTACGAACCATCCACTTGGCGGCCACTAGTGTTGCCTCTTCCCAAGCCGGTTTCGGTATACGCGCCATTCGGGTGTAGGGTCCATCAGAGTTGCTTACCTGTCGTCTCGTCAGTTATGCTATCGTGTCTTTGACTGTGGCCGTGCGCCACTCTACGGGCAGCTTCATGACAGCAGTTGGATCATCGGAGCGCTGCTGCCGTCTTTGGTCTTCTCGACCATGTGCTGCGTCAGGAGGTGCAGCGCCAGCGTGACGCCGAGCATCGCGGCCGGGTCCTGATTGCCGCGCAGCAGGTCGATGACGACCGTCTCGATGCGGCTTGCGGCGGCTCGAGCGCGCATGCGCGCGTCGGTCGGCGCTTGGCTCATGATCTCGCCGAGGATGTCGATATTGTGGCGAATGTCATCGCCGCGAAACTCAAACTCGCTCACGTTAGCTCCTTGAAGAAACGCCGTTATTTGATGCTTCCCGACGGGCGCGCGGGAAGGGTTCACTGCGGGCCGGCGCAAAACCATTCCGCAATGGCCTAGGCTCTACCCGAGTAGGTCGCCCACGTCACCGCCAGAAGTGGCGGTGGGCGCGGCACCGTCGGCGTCCGTCGGCTCGATCCCGAACTCGTCCACGGCCGCAACGCGGCCGCCGCCGCCGAGCGGCGCACCCTTGCGGGTGTACTGGATGCCGAGGATCTGGCAGGCGATGAGTTTGCCGCCCTTCGGGTGGCTCATGGCGTAGATCGCGACGAGCGCGTTGCCATAGTCACCGCTGCGGGGGCGTCCGTCGCTTGCCGTCAACTCGACATTGACGCCGCCACGGGTCTCGACTACTCGGAAGCGGTTCTTGCTGTTGCCGCTGATGAAGTAGTTGCCCGCGTAACCGTCGGCGTTCCCCTTCAGCTCGCCTTTCTTGAGGCAGAGCTTGTTCTTCGCTTTCATCTCCGCGAGCGCCGCGTCGGCGTCGTCCTTCCAGAAGTCCTTGGCGACGTCCTTGATCGCCTGGGTGACTTCCTTCAGTTGCGGATGGTCGGGGGGCAGGATGAAGTGAGAGCAATAGCTGATTCGCCCGTCGTCGTTCTTGAAGCCCTCGAACGCATAGAGGTAGCTGAAGCGCACATTCTTGAGTAGCAGTTCTCGATTCGCCTTGATCGCCATTTACAGAGTCTCCTATCGTGGTTTGTTGGATGTTGCCCTAACTCGGGCGCCGTTACGATACGCGACGCCGAAGGGTCGGTCAAACACAATTTTCACGCCCTTGTAGTACAGGTCCTTGGAGTCGCGCTTGAACGTGACCGGGCGATACTGCGGGTGGTCGATTCGGTGCATCATCGGGGCTGTTCCTCGCCATACTCCGCTGTCCCGTTCATAGCAGTTCTTCGTTCGGCCGGGCCGATCTTGCCCAGATGACAGTGCCACAGGGATCGCAGTCGAACCAACAACCACATTCCATGCACTCCATCCCTTCGCAGTTGTCGATGCACAGATCCTCGCTGCCGCACTTCGGGCATTCCTCCGGGATTTTGACCTTCCCTCGGCCCATCTTCACTTGATACTTCATCGACGTGGTTCCCCGTTCTGTGGTGTTACGCGCTCAGAGCGGACCTCAGGCGGTAACCTTCCAGCGCCCAAATCTTATCCTTCGCATGTTGCTTGGCGATCTTGGCGCCTAGCGCGGCGTCGAAGTTCTCCGGGCTCGCGCAGGCAGACTCGCCCGTGACGGTGAAGCCGTTCTTCAGAACCAGCACGCAGATGGTCAGCAATGCCAGCGACGGCACTTGTGGGCAGCCCTGCGTAGCCTGGGCGGCTGTAAACACGTACTCGGCGGCGATGGTGTCCTCGATCATCTGCGGCGTCACGCGCGGCGCGGTAAGGCCCTTGGCTTGGATCTCGGATTCAATCTCGGCATCGGTCGGCATGGTCATTCTCCTGTTGAAGATTCAGAATTGATACTTCATCGACGTGGTCCCCCGTTCACAGCGTTGCTCCCTCCGCGACGTATAAGCAGCTCTCGTAATGCCCATTCGCGCACTGATCGCACAGCCCTCGACCGGGACCAGCCTCGCGGCAATTGAGAACTGCTTTCGTCTCGGCAGGTGGTGCGGCTTCGAGGGCCGGGATTCTGATTCCTAGATCAGCCTGATATTTCTTGAGCCAATCCGTAAGCCCGCACGTGCAGGAACATCCTTCCAATCCCGCCTCGCACTGCGCGCTGTGATCGATCCAGCCGCCGTAGACTTGCCTACCTGCTTCGCTCAAAGCCGCATGTCGCCGTTTGTTGTCCACTGAGAGCCTGAGATTTCGTTCAGCGATGCTTCCGTTAGTAAGCAGAAGTTCGCGGAACTGAGCGTTTGCTTGCTCCAAGTCGCGCGTCAGCCGCTCGATCTCGGCAGCAGCGGCATCTCGCAGGTCGAGGCACGGGCACACAACGTCATGCCTGCTGTCACGCAGACGTTGTAAGACATCCTTTGAGGGTCTGTCGCCTGCGTTCACTTTGCCTCCTCCAAGCCGAACTCCTGTCGCGGCAGCGGCGTGCCGGCCTCGTCCCACCGCGCGAGCGATGGAGCGCCCGGCGGTTGTTCTACGAGCGCCGCTATGTCCGCATAGCTCTTGCCGGCTTTCTTCAGGCGCTTCTCGGCCTCGGTTGGCGAGATGAGCTTCTGCGTCCAGATCTCGATTCCGTCGAGGAGCATCGGAACCACGCTCTCGTCGATCCACTTGCGGTTGCCGCGCTTGCCCTCGATGAGCTTGTAGCCGGGGATTTCCCTGCCCGCGACCGCGCGGCGCAGCGCCTCGGCGCGCACGTCACGGCACCACGCTTCGAGCGCGTCGGCGCGGGCGAGCCACTGCGCAAGATCCGCCTCACTCGCCGTGTGCGGGCTCTCCTGGTTCAGTGGGAACATGCGACCGATCTCTTCGCCCCGCGCTACGCACGTCGAGCGCACAGGGCACCATTCGCACTGCTTGTCGCCGGGCGTGAGGACGGGCTCTGTGAGCCCGAGGTACGCCTGCATGGCCTCATCGGCCGCATAGCGCCAATCGTCTGTTAGGTCGCGCAGATCATCGACCGAGCACTCCCACATGAAGGGCTTCTCCATGCTGCGCTTCGGCTGAAAGATCCAAAGGCGCACGGTGTCGTAATCGGTGCCGAACTCGTCTAGCTCCTCGAGCGCGGAGCGCGCGTAGCCCATGAGCTGGCGGTTCTCGACCACCTCGACCTGTCCGTAGCCGAATTTGTGGTCGCCGATATTGAGTATGCGGTTCACCTTGTCGCCGATCACTACGTCGGCCGTGCCGCCTTGGCCGTCGAGGCAGAGGTATGCGGTCTTGCGCAGCGGCAGCTCGAACAGCCTGAGCTCACCAGGAATCGCCCGCACATGGCGCAAGCAGAAATTCACGTGGTCGGCGAACTCCTGGTCGATCTCGAAGGCATAGCCGGGGCCATCGTCCACCGACTCGATGCCGCCAATCTCGCCCCCGCCGATGAGCTTCTCGGGGTCGCTGTGGCAGAGCGCCCAGTACGTGACCTGATGCTTCGCGGTGCCGAGCGCGGCGGCTTCATTGACAGTATCGGGTACGTCCTTGCAGAGCGCGACCGAGCCCGTGCAGCGCGTCCAGCGATCCGCCTTAGAGTAGGCGAGGACTGCGTGGCCGGTGCTCATTTACGGGCGTTCCGTCCAGCCACTACGATCAACCACGTCATATAACACTGAGCCGCGGTGAGGTGGAAAAAGTACCAGCCGACAGCAACTACGATAGCAACGCCAAGCATGTTACCGATGGTCTGCTCCGTTGGGCTCACTTGGGCGCGCTCGACGCGAGATAGAACGTATAGGCGATAATCGCCACAGACAGCATGTTCCCGAGTGGGGTAGTCGCGATCCAGTTGGGGGCTCCGATTGCGATGGCCCAACCGATGGCCAGCACGAAGTTGCGCTGAAATCTGCTCATGGGTTTTCTCCGAGGGTTTAAACCGGCGCCCCCGCATTAACCGCGGGAACTTTGAGCGCTGCCTAGTGGCACGAAGGCCGGGCGAGCGGCGCCGATGTCCTGATTATCCGAGAAGATCGTCCGCGGGTCCAGCGGCAGGCGCCTGCGGGCCGGCCTTGAGCGCGGCTTGGAACGCAGGGAGCGCAGCGACCGGCACCTTATCGAACGTCGCCGCGTTGTGCGCTTTCATCAGCCCGACTACGAAATCGCGGCCATGCTTCGCAGCAGCGTTCTTGAAGTCCTGAGCGACGACTGCGTGCGTGAGGCCGCTAGGGGTAGAGGGAGTTGTGGCAGCGGGCGCAGTAGCCGTCGTCGGCTCGCTCGCAGCCGGTGCTGCGGTTGTGGTAGCAGGGGCGGTCGTCGTTCCCGGCGTCCCGCCGCCTTGGCTCGCCTCGGTCTTCGGGGGCCGGCCCGGGCCGCGCTTTGCGGTAGAGGCAGGGCTTGCAGTCGGGGCAGTTGCAGGGGCCGCAGGCGCACTCTCCGCAGAGGCAGGGGCCTCGATTGCATCCGCCAGCAGCCGGAGCGCGGCTGCGATCTTTGTCGGGTTCATTCATGGATTCCGTGTTGGTGAGGTGAGAGAGTGGGATGTTGAGCCAGCGCGAGGCCGGCTGTCAATCCCCCATGCCGAAATAGATGATCGAGCCCACCATGAAGCCCACAACGGCCGCGCAGGCCGACCATATGAGGAGCGTTAGGAACGGGTGGTGCAGCAGAAATATACCGATTTCGAGCGTCACGGCTCTACTCCTGTTGCGGCTTCGATGAACGCCGCGGCGACTTGCGGAACGATTGCATTGCCGTAGCCCCGCAGGAGTCCCACGCGGCCGGGAATCTTATGCGCGAGCGGAAAACCATTGAACGGCGCGAGCATCTCCAGCAACTCAGCTATGCGTGCGCTCTTTTGTGACAGCGCGGACACAGCGTCTCCAAGTTGCTTGACGTGTTGTTCTGAAAATTCCTGTCTTTGTGGTGCACATGCAATCGCCGAGGGCTCGCCCCACAACGCTCGCATATGGGCTTCGCATTCTTCCTCGCCGCTCGCCTCCGGGCCGTTGAAGAACGGCCCCAGTTCCCACGCCTGTTCGCACACGACAGCGAGCAGTAGCGTCGCTTGCGGAAGACCGATGCGTCCTCCAAACGCGCGCCAAATCGTCGTCGGCGCATTTCCTTCCCGCAACGCTCGCACGGTTTCGATGGTAAATCCAAAGGCCTTTGTGGCATCAGTCAGCGCTTCCCTTTCCTCATGGCTGCAATTCCGCAGACACTCCAGTGCCAGGGATATCCCATTAGCCATTGACTGTGCAACGGGTTCAACTGGCCGCCACTTCCCATCTCGGCAGCCAACCAGGCTGTGCGCCCAAGCAGAGCGTTGATCGGCGCTGTTCCGTCGCTCGCTCCATCCTTGTGATCGCGCGTCGTCGGCGTGGGCCACGCCGCTGTCAGCTTCGCCGCTCCGCCCAACTTCAGGCTCGGACGGTTGTGATTCCCGTTCGCGTAGGTGTAGTCGCTCCCTTTCGAGTCGTTCACTACTGGAGACGGCCACCCAGTAGAGCCGCTGTCTGATGTGCGGGGCACCGACGCCCGCAGCGCACAGATCGGCCGACGCGACGCTGTAAGCCGCACCTTCCAAGTCATCTTGTACAAGGGCGAGCCAGCACATTGCAGCAGGCGAACTAACCTGCTCGCCAAAGATAATTGACGGGCTGCACTCGCGGATGAGGGCGCGCCATACAGGCCACAGGTGTCGTTCGTCGTCCACGTCTCGGCCTTTGCCTGCCACGCTGAAAGGCTGGCAAGGACAGCTTCCGGTCCAGACTGGTCGATCATCCGGCCAGCCCGCGAGGCGGAGCGCGTAGCTCCACCCGCCGATGCCCGCGAAGAAGTGCGCTTGCGTGTAGCCTTTGAGCTCTCCTGGTCTGACATCAACAATACTCCTCTCGTCCACGTCGCCCGGTGCGATGTGACCGTGTTTGATTAGTTCGCGCAGCCACGCTGCGGCCTTGGGGTCATTCTCGTTGTAGTAGGCAGTCATTGCCTGAGCGCTCGGCGGCAGAAGTCGATGACCGTCTCAAAATCCCGCTGCGTTACCGGCTCACCGTCGCGGCAGCGCTCAAGCAAGTCCTGCGCGCGTGCCACGGTTTGCGATAACAGCGCGCCGGGCTCCGGTTTGTTGATCTCCCGCCATAGTGTCACAGCCTTGCGGCATGCCTCATCGAAAGCAAACTGCGCGTCGGGCGGAAAGTCGCCGGTCTTTACTTCGGGCAGCATGTCCACGACAGCATCCCAAAAGGCGCACTGTGCAACATCAACGATCTCAGCGTCAGTAGGTTTCATAAACTAGACTCCATTTGCGCGATGTGCGCATGATGTAGATAGGCTGCGAAGCCCATGGTTGCCACGACGCGAGCCAAATATCGAGCCTGACTTTTTCCACGCCTAACCCTCCCAGTCCCAATACGCCATCAGGTTGCGGCCTGCGTTGAGCCGCGCTAGCTCGTCCGCCTCGGCTTCCGTCAGCCCGTAAAGCTCGGGGAATTCGTGGAAGCGGCAGCAGGCGGACGCGCGAGCGTTCACGACGAACACGCCGTCATGCAGCAGCCCCCATGCGGGCACAAGGTCGCCATCTACGTTGAGCGCTTCGCCTTGAATGAATTTACTCATGCGCCTTCCCACAGCCGGGCAACTTGGCTCGCCATAAAGCCTAGCCCAAAGCCCAACAGCATGGCGTTAATGTGACTGAGATGCAGACAGGTGACAGCGAGCACCAACAGGGCGCACGCAACACCTACACAGACTAGAAATTTACCGCTCATTCGCCTACCTCCTCGGCGTCGCTTACCGAATACTCCTCATTCTCGCCGCTCTCTACCCATTCCACCTCGCCGCGCTCGGCAAGATCCTGCGCAAGCTCGCAGGCTAAGTCCTCATCGGGCGCGCGTACCTCAATCCAGGCCTCATCAACTTGCGTGGTTGTGCGCACCACGCGAACGCTAAAGGTTTTCATATATGCCGCCTTCCTACAGTGGTCCGACGCGCAACGGCGTCGGGGATGATAGAGCCAACTCAAGCGCCAGCGCGTCGCGCCGCAACTCCCACGTGCGGCGCATCCGCGACGGGTTTGTGTAGCGCATTACTTGGGCGCGCGCTTGGCGAAGCTCGCGCAAGATCACCTCGGGTGTGCGCCTATGGTCGCCCCATTCGTGGTAAAGCTTGCACGGCTCGCACCAAAGTTTCGCGCTCACGAGCGCACCCAGTACGTGACGCCCGCGAAGTCTACGGACGTGTAGTCCTGCTGAAGCTCGCGCGCGGCGCGCTCCCAGTCGATGCACGTATACGGCCACGAGTCGCTGTCGCGCATCATTCCGCAATCCTCGGCCAATTGCTGCGCGTACTCCTCGAAATAGGAATCGCGCACTAGGGTTTCGCCGTACGCCCAGTCGGCGTAGCCTTCGGCCTCAGACTGCAGCGCCTTGAGCGCGGCAAGCTCCTCGGCTTCCGGTGACTCGTCCCATTCGCTGACTGCGCCCGGCTGGGCGTCATCATCGCACAGCGTCTCGCGCTCGGCCTCTAACTCCTCGATGCGCGCGATCACGTCGCGCGAGTCGATCACGTCATCCATGTTGGAAATTTCGCGTGTCATGGTTGCTTACTCCTGATTGATCGGTTTTCGCTGCCCGCAGCACGGGCAGCGCATTTCTGCCTCGGTCGCCGGGCGCATGATGTGGTGGGGGTAACTCATGCCGCCGGGCGAGCGGTACGCCGTTGGAATTGCACCGCTCAAGTAATACTCGCCGGGCAGCACGGCGCGCTTTTCGCCGGTCCACACGTAACGCTGATAGGGGCGCAGCGTTGAGTGCTCACCGGGAAATAGTCTGCCGCGCAAGTTCACGATTGCACCCCCGCGGCCTTGAGAAACCGCTCGCGGTCAAAGCGTGGATTGTCGCGGCCGAGCCGCGAGGCAAGCTCGCGCGTCGCGTAGGCGATGCCAGCAGCCGCCCCGATTGCGTAGTCTTTAGTGCCGCCGAGCGGGACTTCGGTCACGGCCTTAAGCGCCGCCGCGATCAAAATGTAGTCTTTGCGTGTCATGGCTCATTGCTCCTGTTGGGTGTTAGTTACTCTACCGCGGTCCACGGCTCGGCGCGCAGTTTCTTGATGCGCCTGGCCTGGGCGGCTACCTCACTGCGCAAGCCGGCGCGCTGCGCTGTGCATGCCGCATTGTCATAGCTGCCGTCGCGGAACTTGAGGACCGCGCCGATTAGCTTGCTGTGCTCTTTGCGCGCCGAAGCGATTGCCTCAATTGCGCTCTCTAGCTGCTGCTCGGCTTGGAATTTCGCGTCATCTTCGCGCGCGTCTTCAGCAAAGCGCTCTGTCAGGCAGTCCGCCTGACGCGCACACTCGTCTATGTCATCGTAAACTTGCTCCCGATCCACGAGCACACTGTGCGTGTTGTAGGGATCTTTAACTGCAGCGGCGTAGGTGAACGTGCGCCCCTCGCCGTCGCAGTCTGCGCACGTGTCGTTATCCTCGCCGACGAAACCAGCGCCACCGCAGCCCGTGCATTCCGTGGCGATGCGCAGCACCACGCCGCACGTTGTCTCATGCTGGGAGTTGTCGAGATACCAGCCAGTATGATCGATCATGCGGCGGCGCGTCGTCGCATCGTGGGCGTCTGTGGCGTCGTCAAATTCCTCTCGCCAATCCTCGATCCACTGCATGCGGGCCGATCCGTAGGCCTTAAACTCGGGATTAGGGTCACTCATGGCTCTTTACTCCTAGTGTGTGAATAGAAACACGACGCGGCCCGCGAATGCTCCCATGAGCAATGCAACAGCGCCACCGAAAAGGTATGGTCCTGCCCACCGCATGGCGCGGTTGAGCGCGCGCACTGCTGACGGCCGCATGTTAGACCTCGGTGTTCGCGGTCGCGATGCGCGCCGCATGCTCTAACTTGGCGAGCGCGTGGCGCTCGCGGTACTCGGTGCCGTGCGTGTCGCACATCTGCACCCATTCGCGCTCTAGGTGAGCGCACCCGCACGGGAGCACCGTGCAACCTTCCGAGTTACGCACGCGCGGCTCGGCGTGGCCGTTTAGGAGGATCATACGCAGTCCAACCCGTAGAATGGCGCCCATTCAATAAGCGCCTCGCTTTGTAGGCGTCCCGATTTAAGCGCCTCGCGCATTGCTTCCTCGACATAGCCTACGCCCTCGGCCGTGAGCGGATTCTCTAGGAATAAGCCGCACGTATCGCAATGCTGTGGCGAGTCGGCTTCACCGCCGCCCTCGGAGTAAGGCCCTTGTGGATAGTCGTCAGAGTCGCCGGTATCAGTAAGGCCCTCGCGCCACGCATTAGCGCAGTGCTCGCAAAGTAGCGCGGCTTGGTAAATGTACGCGTTCACGACTTACCCTCCCATCCCGTGAAGCCTCGCCACATCAACGCGTCCGCGTCGGTGTTGTACAGCACGTCGCCGGGTGCATCAGACTGAATGATGACATGCTCAGGGTCCGCATCCCGCGCCGCGAATGCCGTGAGGATTCGCACCGCTAGGGTGCGCTGCGCGGCTTGCACGTAAGCAGGCTCATTCCGCCAATCTCGCATTTTGGTGCTCATGGTCTAACCCTCCTCGGCGTCATCGTAGAAAAAGCGCACCCCACCGTCCGCACTGCTCTCAAGGTCCGCGAGCAATTCCGCCGCGAGTGTAGTGGCGTCATCATCGCGACCTATCGCGACGACTCCCCATGAATGGTAGCCGTAGGCGCCGCCCGTAAACGAGTTGTCCCCAGCCTGCCACCCCCAGCCGTCTCCATCGACGCCGATGGTAAGCAACATGCTCGGCTCGGCGTCGTCGCTATCCTCATATGCCCGGTAGTCGTCGCGGATCGTCGGCTGCAAGTCCGCAATCAGCGCGGCGAGCTCGATCTGAAATTCTGTGCGTGTCATGACCGCACCTCGGCCAGAAGCTTGGCGCAGTTCTCACGGATGCGGCGCACAGTGTCGTCGGTGCCTTCAGCGGACGCGACCGGCACCATATACCCAAGCACGTGGAGCGCGTCGTGGGCAAGTTGCCATGCGGCCGTGGGCGTGGTGTACGCGCTCGGGTGGAAGTGCAACAGGTGGCGCGCGACGTTGGTCGCGGCCGTGATCGTGTGGAGCGATTTGGTCAACATGGCTCTTTTACTCCTCGCGGGCACCGCGCCCGCACGTAAAGACTATGCACGGATCGTGCCAGCCCGTTGCGGCCCCGTAGGCGGGCACAACGCGGGGAGGGTGTACAAATTCTCGTCACATTGTGACGCGAACTGCTAGCGGTTTGTGTCACTCGCGGTTTTGATAGTTGTTTGATGTGATAGTGTCAAAATCAGGTCGCTGGGGCCGCAGTGTACAGTCCTATGATTGATGATTTATCTATCAATCAATCAATAAGTATCAAAGTATCTGAATAGCAAGGGTTTTTTCGCTCGTGATAGTCTCGTGATAGCTTTTTCATTATTGTTAAATAGGAATTAATTATGGGCATTTTTACTCGCATTTTGCCCCGCGAATTGGTGCTTTGCGTGCCGTAAATAATTCCGACGCGAAAATAATTAATTAACTCCCGCAATTAGCGACAATTATATTGTCAAATCGCGCCGCGCTGCGCGCCCGCCGCTGGCCGCCTAGCGCCGAGGGTCCGCTCGGCGCGCCATGCTCACCGCTCGCGCGCGGCGCGCTGCGGCTCGCGCCGTGCGCGGCGCTATGCGCGGTCAGCGGTTAGTAGGTAGCGGAGAGCTCGAAGGCCAGGGCCAGGCCCCCGGTTTCGCGCGACGGCGGCTTCGTACACGGGCGCGTGGCAATGCTTCGCCGCGAAAGGCGAATATGGGTCTTGTTAACATAATCAGCTACCCCGTCTATTAGCGAGGCCGGGGTCGAATTAAAATCCGCTTCCCGCGCGAAAATTATTTTGCTATGGTCGGAGCGAGCCGGGACCAGCATGCGGCCGAGAGATAAACGGTGCAGCAGAGAGTCCGCTCGTGGTCGCCCAGCACGTATACCAGGGTGTCCCGGCGATCTGACAGGAGCAACATGGAAAACGGCGTCACTCTCCCCTACGAGGAGCGCGCGCAGCGCAGCCTCGACAAAACGCTGCCGGCGCACATCAAGCCGCTCTCAACCACGAAGATCGACGCCGTGTCCCGCAGTCGCATTCGCCGCGCGTGGGCCGAACTCACGCAGGGGAACATGGAGGACGTGGAGCGCTGGCTTCATCAGGTGGCGGAGGGGCTCACCGACGAGAACGGGAAGGTGATCCTGAACCCGAACCCGCGCGAGGCGCTCCTGATCTTCATCGAGATGGCGAAGTTCACCACGCCGCAGGTCAAGGCCGTGGCAATCGACGTGCACGACGGGAAGTCGGTGAAGCGGATGTCGGTCGCCGAACTCGAGGCCTCAATCGTGGGAGACGGGACGTGAGTGGCAACGACACTGAGCTCTGCGTACTGCTGATGTTCGCTTTCATCATCACGATCCTGTTCTGCCTGATGTTCAGCCACACCGGAGACGACGAGTGATAGTCGCTTGGGCCGGACTGGTGCTCCTCGGCCTCGGACTCTGGCGGGTGTACTCGGCTACCTGTCTGCTCTCCGGGTTCACCGGCCTCTACGCGATTGGCTTCGGCGGGATCGCGTTGCTACTCGGGCTGTGGTTGGGCTGACCTCCCTCGACATCCAGCGCGCCATCGCGGTCGAGCGAGCGGTGCGCGCGGCGGGCGCGTGCCTGTTTCTTGACGGCGGCCCCGGGCTGTGGGTACTCTACCCGGACAAACTAACCGCTGAACTCACTCAGCTCTGCCGGGACAACTACAATGGCCTCAAGTGGCTCATCACCGTCCGCGCCTCCCTCTAACCCGCTGCCGCGGATATTTCTCGCGTGCCCGAACTACAAGGGCGCAAGCGGCGCCTTCATCGTCTCGACCCTGCGGCTGCAGAACGCGCTGCGGGACCGGGGTACGATCCTGCACCCCTGGCTGATCGAGAACGAATCCAACATCGACCGCGCTCGAGGCAAGGCCGTCACGGCGTTCCTCGCGACGAACGCGAGCCACCTCCTGTTCATCGACACGGATCACGGCTACCTCGCCGAGGACATCCTACGGATGATCGACGCCGACAAGCCGATCATCGGCGCGGTGACGTGCCAGAAGACCTTCGACTTCAAGGCCATCGTGGATGCGGCGCGCGAGGCGCCGGGGCTCTCCGTCGAGGCATGCGTCGCTTACGGCACGCCCTTCAACTTCTCACGCTCGCCCGAGGAGTTCGACGACCTGATGACGCCACAGTTGACCAAACGGATAGGCACCGGCCTGATGCTGATCAGGCGCGATGTAGTGGCAGCGGTGTTCGCTGCGTACTATGCGACGCATGGCTGCAGCCACGCCGGTGTCTACTTCGTCGATATGTTCAAGACCTCCATCGACCCGGAGACGCGCGATCAGATCGGCACGGACTACGCGTTCTGCGACCGCGCGAAGGCGTGCGGGTTCGACACTTGGATCGCTCCTTGGACGCAGACGACGCACCGCGGCGAGTACACGTTCAAGGCGAGCCTGATGAGCATGGCCGAATCAGCATGAAGTTCCTTTGCTGGTTCAGCTTATGCCGCTGGCGCTACCTTGGCGTGATCGCCGATCAGTGGGGACGCCTAGGCGGTTTGTACCAATGCACGCGCTGCAAAACGTGCTCGATAGGCGCGGCGACTGATCCGCGATTCCGGTGAATGACTCCCCGGCGCAGATAAAACGCGAGCTGCTGCGCCGCAAACGCGCGCAGCAATCCCTCCACAGCTACGCGCTTAGCATCCAGATCCCGCTCGCGCCGAATCCGCCGTTCGAGGAACTGGATGAGGACGCTTTCGGGCCGGCGCGGTTCTTCATGCCGCACCACATCGCGGTGATGCTGGACGTGCTTCAGCGCACGGTCACGCGCCCGATGGGCCGGGCGATGCTGATGTTCCCACCGGGCGCCGCCAAGTCCACATACACCGACGTGGTTCTCCCAAGTTGGATCATGGCGAAAGTGCCCAAGAGCCGCCTGATACTCACCTCCTACGCGACGCCGCTCGCCGAGCGCCAATCGCGGCGCTGTCAGCAGGTATGCCGTTCGCCCGAGTACGTGAACCTGTGGGATGATCCGCTGAGTCTCACTCGAGACGCGGCGGGCGACTGGGCGCTCAGCAACGAGTCTGAGCTCATCGCCGCGGGCCTCCTCGCCGGCATTACCGGCAACCGCGCCACCGGCTTCATCATTGACGACCCGGTGAAGGGCCGGCAGGACGCGGACTCGCCGCAGTTTCAGGCGAGCACCGTGGAGGCGTATCAGGATGACCTGCTAACCCGCGTGCTCCCAGGCGCGTGGGGCATCCTCGTGATGACGCGCTGGAACGAGAACGATCTCGCCGGCTCGATTCTCCCCGAGGACTACAACGGCCAGTCGGGCATGGTGCTCTGCCGCGATGGGCTCTACTGGGAAGTGCTGAATGTGCCGGCGAAGGCCGAGCATCCGGACGATCCGCTCGGGCGCAAGATCGGCGACTACCTGTGGACTGAATACTTCCCGGTCGAGCACTGGCAGATGTTCGAGCGCGGCGAGTCGCGCGCGGCGCAGCGCACATGGTCGAGCCTCTATCAGCAGCGCCCCGTCCCGCAGGGTAACACGAGCCTCGACCGCTCGAAGATCCACTGGGATGACCCGAAGAACTTCCCGCCGCGCAAGCAGCTCCGCGTCGCGCTGATGACCGACTTCGCCGTTACCGAGAAGGCGAGCGCCGACTGGACCGAGCATGCCGTGTTCGGCATCGACGCGCAGGGCGAGGCGTGGCTGCTCGATACGTGGTCTGGACAAGTCACCCCGGACAAGGGTATAGATGCACTGCTCGCAATGGCGCAGCGTAACGGCGTGCGCACCGTGTTCGATGAAAAGGGGGTGATCCACAACTCTGTGGGGCCGGCGTTGAACAAGGCGATGCGAGAGAAGCGGATCTACCTCGACGTGCGGCCCCAGTCCTCCAACGCGGACAAAGTTTCCAAGGTGCAGGGCTTCATCGCCATCGCGAACACCGGCATCGTTCACTTCCCGAACCGCGGCAAGGACAAGATTTGGGCCGAGCAGGGCATCGCGCAGGTTGAGGCGATGCCCGCCGGCAAGCATGACGACAAAGCGGACGTGCTCGGCCTCCTCGGCCGCGTGATCGACCAGATCCTCGACGCCCCGCAGGCCCCGCCCGAGCGCAAGCCCGGGATTCGACCCTTCACGGCCGAGTGGGTGGAGTACAGCGAGGACAATCAGAAGCCGAAGTTGCGGTACCGTTAAGTCTCATGTAGGCTGCGCGGGACCTGTCGATTCACAATCAGGAGACCCCAATGATCGCACTCGTTGCTGGCATCGTAATCGGAGCCGTCGCGGCCGTCGTGATCCCTGCCGTGTACGCCTTCGTCGCGAAGCAGATCGCCTCGGTCAAAGCCAAGGTCTAAGACCGTGGCGCAGAAGCTGTTCGATATGGCGCGGGCTCCGGTCAAGGAGTCCGTCGCCTCTGCCCCGAGCGTCGGCAAGGAAGTCCCGAACCCGTACTCTTACGAGCATCGCATCACACTGAACGGCGAGGACGCGGACAAGCTGAACATCGGCACACCGAAGGTCGGCGACGTGTTCGATGTGACCGGCCACGGGCATGTGATGTCGGTCAACGAGACGGAGAGCGAGAACGGCAAGAAGGAACGCCGCATCGAGCTGCAGCTCAAGAAGATGGCCGCGAACGCTCGCAAAAAGAAGGGCGAATCCGCGCTCGATACCGTGAGTCAGGCCGTGGACAACGCGCCGTCAGAGAGCGGCGAATGACCGCATTCAAGCCCGCAACTCCGCAAGTCGTGCCAGCACCGGAGGCGGCGGCCCCTGTCACCACACACGGACCTCCCCCCGTAGTGGGCACGCCGCCTCCGGGCGCTCCGCACGTCCCACACTACCCGAAGCGCATCGTGACCTCGCGCCCCGCGCTCATCGGCACGCCCTCGACGGCGCCGCCCCCGCATCTATCCCCGCCGCAGCCGAAGCCGCTGCCGCAGGCCAAGAAGGAATACGCCTGGCAGCGCAACCGCGCGCTCGGTAAGAGGTTCTAGTGGACGACATTTCTGACCTGTTGGGCTCCGCCGCATCGACCGGCGAATCGAGCGGCGCATCTCCCGAGCGGGAAGCCGCCATCGCGGGGGTGAACGCCGCCTCCAACATGAACGACGGCAAGGTGCCCGACGCCGAGCTGGAACTCGTCAAGAAAATCTCCAAGGAATACGCGACAGCCTGCGAATTCGACAAGCTGGCACGCATTCAGTACAACAAGGATCGCAAGTATGCGGCTGGTGTGGCTAACCCTGATTGGGCTTCTGACGCTAACCTTATCGGGTCCTTTGTTGACATACTGGTGTCATTCCTCTACGCACAGAATCCCGACCCAGGCGTTAGACCCGCTGAGCAAGTCGGCGAACAGCCGAATCAAAACGCTACGCGGTTCGCGGAGACGCTAGAGATCGTCATCGACAAACTCTGGCGCGATGGCAATCTGAAGAAGTCGGGCAAGAAGTGCGTGCGCTCGGCGCTCACCGTCGGCGCGGGCTGGCTCAAGGCCACGATGCTGACGCAGAAGGTCCCGGCGCCGCAGCTCGAGCACTCGCTCGCCACGCTACAGGATCAGGCCGCGGCCATCGCGGCCGCGAAGAAGGAGATCGCCGAAGGCGAATCCACCGAAGACCTCGACGTGCAGCTCATGGAGCTGCACAACAAGATCGAAGGCGCACAGGCGTCGCTCGCGAAGAAGCAGCGCCACGGCCTCGTGGTCGATTCATGCCGCGCCGAGGACGTGCAGGTCGCGCTCAATATCGCCGACCTCGCGGACTACAAGGAAGCGGACTGGATAGCCTGCGCCATCTACGTCCCGAAGGACACGATTCCAACGCGCTTCCCTGATCTCGATGAGGATGACCTCGCGCAGATCGAGACGTACTACCAGCGCAATCCGCCGACCTCCGGGGCCGCAGAGCAGTCCACGGTCGGTGAGAGAGTGGACGAGTCACAGTTCTCCAAGAACCAGCCGGATTTCAACGGCGCGGGCGGCGGCAAGGCCCCCGAGTTCGCCAAGATCATCGAGCTGTGGGATCGCCGCGATCTCGATGTCAAGACGTGGGTGGCCGGCACGAAGCGATGGGCCGTGCAGCCCTATTCGCCGCCGCAGGCATCGACACGCTTCTACCCGTTCTTCTATCTCGCATTTTTCCCCGTGGATGGCAAGCGTCACGGTCAGTCGCTCCCGTGGCGGCTGCGCAAGCTCGCCGACGAGTACGCCTCGTGCCGCTCGAACCAGCGCTTGACGCGCGAGCGCAGCGTCACGGGCGTCATCTTCAACTCCGCGGCCATCGACCCGGAGGATGCGAAGAAGATCAGCGACGCGAATCAGCAAGAGATGATCGCCGTCCGCACTGTAGCGGACCAGCCGCTACAGAACGCCTTCATCGCGAAGCCGGTCGGTACGTATAATGCGCAGCTCTACGACACTGCGGCGATCCGCTCGGACATGGAGGCCCTCTCCGGCGTGCAGGAGGCCCTGCAGCAGAACGCAGCCTCGAGCGTGCAGCCCAAGACGGCCACCGAGGCGCAGATCCAGCAGCAGGGGTTCATGTCCCGCACGGGCGCCGACCGCGACGTGCTCGAGGACATGCTCACCGATCTGGCGCAGTACACCGCCGAGGTTTCAACGCAGGAATGCTCCGTGCAGTGGGTGCAGCGCGTGTGCGGCCAGAACGCCTTCTGGCTCGGACCGAACACGCAGACGGGCTCACCCGGCATGGATGTCGAGGACGTGCTGACGATGACCGAGATTTCGATCAACGCGGGCACGACCGGCAAGCCGAACTTCGCCGCTGACAAGCAGGCGTGGGCGCAGATCCTTCCGCTCCTCGAGAACTCGCTCAAGCAGATCCGCATGGAGCAGTTGCTCGACCCCGAGCTGGCGCAATCGTACATCCATGTGCTGCGCGAGACGCTGCACCGCATGGACGACCGGCTCGATCTCGACGACTTCATCCCGGCCGGTCAGCCGCCGATCCCGCCGCCTCCGCCCGCGCCTCCGCCGGCCACGCGCGTCCAGATCCAGCTCATGGGGCAGCTCCCGCCGCAGGATGTGGAAGCGGTCATGGCCGCCGAACAGATCGAGCACCCACCGACGCCGCCCCCGGGCATGCATCCGCCGGTGCCCGGTGCGCCTCCGGGCGCACCTCCGGGCGCGCCCCCGGGCGCACCGCCCGGCACCACGCTGCCGCCGGCGATGCCGATGCCCCCGGGCCTCGCGGCTCACATTCCGGCGACGATCCCCGGTACCAATATTCCGATGCCACCGCTGCATATGAAGACACCGCCCGTGCATAAGCCCGCGGCGCCACCCTCGAAAAAGTAAGGTAGACACATGCCCCCCGAGAACGAAGTAGTCCCGGCGGTCGAAACGCCGGCAGAAGAAACCCCCGCAGTCGAAACGCCGGCCGCAGAAACGCCGGCATCGACTGACGATGGCCCGAAGACCGTTGCGGAGGCGATTGAAGCCGGCCTAGACGCTGTGCCTCAACGCACTAAGCAGGAAGTCGATAAGGCATCCGAGAAGGTCGAGGGTGA
>Ga0335069_10000930_pt1 | contig 47148 bp, 45 predicted proteins | sample Lox_Sample_11_FD_206714 | JGI IMG/M metagenome (GOLD analysis project Ga0335069, IMG submission 206714) | Soil microbial communities from Loxahatchee National Wildlife Refuge, Florida, United States - Lox_Sample_1.1 | ecosystem: Environmental > Terrestrial > Soil > Wetlands | place: USA... | reverse complement strand
CCCTCGCGCTGTCGATACTGCTTCGACCGAGGGGGCTGGATTTCGACGCAACGTCGACTCAAACTGTCAGGACCTTGACAGTGTCAGTTGTGCCCGGTGTTAATTCCTCGCCACCACGGCCAGTGAATCGTAGCGGTATGTGTTTGCGCTGAAACAAATCGGCCTGCGTTCCTTTGGCAGCGCGTTTGCATCAACTCTCAGAGGGCATGCGGTGTACACAATTAGGAACATGAATTCGTCTACTTTCTCTACTCTAACCCCGGCCACCGATGCGCAAAATGAAACATTACCCTTCTTTACTGCCCAGCAAGCGGAAGACGTGCTCGGGTGGACTGAAGAGAGCTTCAAGTCGTGTCGAAAGCCTTTCGCGCATCAAGGCGCTGCCACTCGCAAGGCTCGCCATGCTACGCAGAACAAGGCACAACCGGCGAAACTCATCACCACAAATTGGCACATTTAGCAGAGGCATGTCGGAAGTCTTACGTTGCATCCCATCTATTGCAGCAATTCTTCGCGGCACGCTCCGCGGTATCGAGCCCTCCAACTGTTTGTTAGAAGGAGGCGCACATCTGTGCTGAGACTAAACACTTTTAAGAATCAGCCAAATGTTTTCCTATCCATACCGTCCATACCGTGATCAGGGCAATTCGAGTGAATCAACGTTTCTTTTGTGACTCATGTTCCAGATGTGATAAAAGGTAAGTAACGGTAAAGACGTCGGTTTTGGACATCTTATTGAACGCAAAGAGTCTGTCCGAAAGAGCCTTTTCGAATCCCACTCTCTCCGCCATATTTTCAATACTTTGCAGACCACGAAATCACCCCGAAATCAGTTAGCTTGCGATAAGGCCATCCGTACCACCTTGGAATGAGCCTCGCGCATTTCGTCCGTCACCACGTCCCCGTACACGTTCATCGTTGTGCGCACGTCGGCATGGCGCATTAAACGCTGTTGCACGGCAATTCCAGTCCCGACCGCATCCAGCCAGCTTCGATACGTGTGTCGAAGTGAATGGGTGCCGAATTCTGGGATGCCAGCGGCCCGCGCCGCGATCTGGAAGCATCGCCACACGCCCGGGTAACTCAGCGGCAGTTTCCCGAGTTTGTACGGACTGGCGAAAATCCAATCTTCGTCAGAACCGAATTCTGTAGTCTGCTTCCAGGCTTTGAGGATGACCAGCAGTTCTCCATCCATTGCCATGCGCTTTTCAGACTCGTTGGTTTTGACAGGCCCGACCCTCTGCCGCACGATGCCCCGCACGACTTGGATCGTGCTGCCGAACCAGTCCACGTCTGACCACTTGAGTGCCAAGCATTCGGAAATTCGTAATCCAAACGACAGGGCCAGAAGCGCCAAAGTTCGAAGCGGTTCGTCTAAGTGCGCAACAAACTTGCGGAATTCATCCTCGGTCAAACTTCGAGGTTTACGCCGCTTTGTCGCGCCCTTGATCGTGACCAGCTCCATTGGGTTGCGCTGTGGTGGAACGTCACCGCGCCACATAGCGAACTCCCAGAGTTGATGGATCACTCCGCGAATGTGAACACGACTCTTTGGCGACAATTCCAAGGAGCGCAGCCACAGTTCCACCTCTCGCGGTTGAAGTTCCGTAATGAGCGACTTTTCCCAGCGCGGCAGGATGTGATTCTTTAGCCAAGCCTCATATCCGTAGCGCGTTGAAAATCGCTCTGGCATTCTCTCGGCCCGATACTCTTGGACTAACTCCTTGACCCTTGGAATAGCCCGCTCTGCGAGGAGTCGAACATCTCGCCGCGTAGCCTCGGCCCGTTTTTCCGCGTCTTGCCTTGTTGGCAATTCCGCGAGCGTCCCCAGCTTGCGTGATCGCCTCCGCCCATTCTCAACCCATAAAAAGTTCCAAGTTGAGCGGAGTTTGTTCAGTACGATGCTGCCCTTTACTTTGGTTCGCACTATCGCCTCCCGACGATCGCGAACGCCGTTGGCGCCTGCAATGGTAGCACCCTGTTAGCCAGCAGCGCAGCGTCGAGATCCTCGCGCCGGAATCGCCAGACGTGCCGGCGAGTGCCAGCCAAGGCATAAGCTGGCACTCTCCCAGCACGAACCCAGAGCAAGAGTGACCGCGGTTTGACTTTCAAATAGTTCGCGGCCTCAGCAGCGGTAAGCCAGGTTGATTGCGCGTCCTGCATGATTACCTCAGCCACGATTGGCCGCCTGTTCTAACTCCCATCGGCGCTTACGTTCTGCCATCCACTCGTCTCGCTTTCTGCTGTCGGCGTAGGTGTCGTCGTCAACCTTGCGCCTCGGCTTGTTCGCCATGTACGAGGCGCTCTCCCGGAACTTTGCATCCTGAAACCAGAATGCATTTACAGTTACGCCGGCTCGCATGCAATTCTCTGCCGCCGTCTTGATGAGATCGAAGGCCAGCTTCTCCGTGATAGACGAAAACTTCGCTTCGGCTGCGATCGCCTGCCGCACCGACTGTAGATTTCCTCTCTCAGAAAGACCGATGACTGCCAACATTTCTTTCGCGTAGTCCGGTTTTTGGGTTTCAAGGTTTGAAGGCGAGGGGGAGTGTTCTGCTCCAGAGTTCCCCCCACCAGAGGGACTTCGTCCCAGAGGCTTAACACCAGAGGACGACACGGTAGTATGTCGCCCCTGAACGTCATCTTGTCGTGTCTGAGAGGCGTTTATGTCGTGTCTGAGCGTTGAATTGTCGTGGCTAGTTGGCGTTTCAGGCACGACACGGTAGGGCGTCGCCTCTGAAGGCGCCGCGCCTGAAATCGGGTTTTGATGGATCGTGAATATAGAACTCATGTCGGAACCGCGGCTTACGCTTGTGAGAATTCCCTTCTCCCGAGCGCGGGAGATGATTCGTTGGACTTGACGCGGCGAGGCGTGCATCAATCTGGCAAGCTGCGCCACCGACGGATCGCAAGTGACAGACTCCGCGCCATCCTCTACGTTCTTGGTAAACAGCGTCATTGTGGTCAGGAGTAAGAGCAGGGCGTAATCCTTGTGGCCCTCGGTGCACTCTGTTGGCAATTTAAGGTTGGCCAGAAACTCGCGGCAAGCCCGCGCCAGTGGAGGACGGGCCTTACTTCCAGGGCTGATTGTCATAGTCGGGAAATTCCTCGCACTTGACTTGAATGCTGCGGCTGATTAGGTATGGGTTGCCATCCTTAATCTTGACGCACAACTCTCCCCAGCTACGATTTCGCCGCGCCTCTTCGAGCATCTGCTTCAGTGTTGCAAGTGCTTTCTCCATGGGTTAGTTCTCCTCTGGTTTTTACTCGGAATCGTCGTGGGCAGCGCAGGCCTTGTAATCGGGCTGCGGGTTTTGGGCGCGGGACTCAACCGGAATTCGCCAGCGCCCGGAAGCATCCTGCGTGGCGCCCGGTATGCGCCCGGCCCACAATTGTGCATAAACACCGTTGAGCGTCTTACCTTTCAACCGCGCAAATTCTCTCGGTGAAATTTTCATAATTTTTTCTCAGCAAAAGGCCGCCTGAGTCGGCGCCTTCGATTTAGGTTTTGTTTGGAGAGTGAAACTGGGAAGCATGGCATTGACGAGGGACAGCTCTGCCTCGTCAATTCAAAACTAACACAACTACCACCAAATGTCAAGCACAATCTTGTGCTACACGCCAGTGTACTTCTAGTGATCAGATTTAGTCAAGGAAAAAATTGATTCCATAAATAAAAAGGGGGGCGTGGGGAGGAAGTGGGAGCCACGCCCCTTGCCAGGGCCCACCCGGGCCGACCGAAAGCTCGGGCTTCTGGCAATTCCTTCAACCTGACATCGTTCTCACATCTCGGTGATATACAACATTGTCGCTACAATGTTGTATAACATGCGCGTTTTCAATAAGTTAGAGTGACCTCGGTCACGGCGAATGGTGACTGGAGTCGCTGACAGGGATGGGCACGAAGGCGCAAACTGTGGGAGTTTTAGCGCACCGTGCAAAGCTTCACGCGCTCGGCACGGTGCTGAACAATTCGAACCTAATGAGGAGGTCCGTATGTCTGGGAAAAAAAATATCACCCGCTCGTCTAATGATCAATCATCTGTCACTATTAGCCCCGCAGCCGAAGAATTCCTGAGGGAGGTGATGCGCTTCTCACCTTCCGACTATCGTTGCCTGCGGAACGCAGTTTTAGGCGGCCCGATCGCACCGCGGTTCTACCGCAACGCGCTCGCCCTTAATGCCCGCGCCCTTCTTTGGGAAATTCACGGCTCGAAAGAGGGCGATATGATTGCCACGCCATCGAGCGCCGGAAAAACGCTGTATGAGGTCGCTGTCGCCGAATTAGCGAAACTGCCAAGGTAAAACCCTACCCCTCCCCCAAAGTTTCAAATTTCGGCAAATGCGCATAGCGCAAACAGGTATCTAGCGTCTACCGCGCCGTGACAGTTCGTAGCTTTCCACGACAGCACGAGCCACGGCGCGGTTTTCCGTGTCACGCATCGCCGTGACAGCCTCGGCCCGCCGCATAAGATCGTCCGTCACTACTGCCCCGCGAAAGTCGTTGTGCTGGTAAACGGGACTGCTGGCCCGCATAGGGATAATGACTCCAGACTCGCCCGGAACAAAGCGTTCAGGCCCGTTCTCGCCAACCAGGTAAGAGTGCCCGGGCGTGACATCTCCGCCAGCTGCCCTGCCGCCGTCATCTGAAGGAATGAACGATCCAAACCCACCGCCGCCGCCCCCGCTTCCGCTTTGCTGCATCAGGATCGCGGCCTGCATCTGCTGTTGCGCGGCAGTTTCCATAATCACGCCCGCCTGAACTTGTGTAGCCGCTGTCGAGGCGTTGTTATTCATCCCGCCAAACAGCTTCCCGAATACCTGCTGGAATAGCTTCATCTCCGCGAACTTCAGGGCCATCGCTGCGATGTCGTTGAAGAACGCTCGGAAGTCGGCCCTGCCAGTCAGCAAGCCGCGGTTTACTTCGTCTAGGAAGCTGTCGAAGCCGTGCGCCAGAATCTCCATCGTGAAGCGGCCCGTATTAGTCTGCTGGCGCAGCATGTCCATGAAGCCTTGCCAACCGCCCCGCAGTTTGTCGAGTTTCTTTTCCTGCTGGTCGAGTTCCTCGCGCAGTTTCTGCATGGCCAGCGTGTACTGCTCTGGCGTCAATTGCTTCTGGAGCGCATTCAGGATCTGAACCTGATCGTTGTATTTTTCCTGCGGCGTCTCAATAGCCTTCAGGATTTCCGCCCGCTTCTCCCATGCGTAATTCTGGTCAGTCGTGATCTTGTAGAGTTCCATCGCCTGCGCCGTGCCGCCATACAGCGGCATCGTGGCTCCGAACTGCGGAGCCTGCGAGCCTTGCCCGTTCACAAACCGCATGAGGCGCTGCGCTTCCCACTCGAGATACTCGCCCGAATTCGTGACGCCCTGATCAGTGTGCATCTTGAATTCGAGCATTTTCTTGTCGAAGGCTTCCATCGCCTTCTGGCTCTTGTCCACGTCGTCACGGAATTTCTGCCAACCAGACACAGTAATGCTGTCCGTCACCTCGTGCATGCGCTTGTTGACGGTCTGGAGAACTTTGTCCAATTGCGAGATCGCCTCAGCGTCACCCTTGAAAGTGGCCGAAGACGCCGTCCCGCCCTTTTGGATGTACTCGGTAGAAACGAATGCGTTAGCCAGTTTCTGCCACCATGCTTGGGTTTGGCTGGCTATGACCTGCTGGGTCAATAACTGCTCGGTCTGTTTCTGGAGTTCGTCGGATTCCTTCTTCAGGTTGTCGATGTGCGCACTTTCGAAGGAACTACCCTGCAATCCGCGCACGAGGCGATTGTATTTATCCTGCATGTCGGTCGCATGCTGCAAATACTTAATAACCTCTTCGGTCGATGTCGAAACCCGCTTGCCCATCTCTTCGGCTGATTCTCCAATCCAGCCAAACTTCTTCGCGGTTTCCTCGATCTTGGGAATCAATTTATCCCCAAGAAATGCACCCACGGCAAATAGTCCTGCAACACCAACAGTCGCGCCACCCAAGGAAGCCAGAGCCGCCCCCACGCCCGGAATCTGCGCGATGACTCGAGACAGCGGTCTGGAAATGTGAACGCCGATCGCCTCATCAACCAAGCGCAAAGACTCCGCGCCTTCTTTCGTCTGCCGCCTCATGGCCGCAGACAACATGCCCGCCTCAGAGGTTCCTATCTGCGTAGCTCGGCGCATCCCTGCCTCAAACTCGGCAAGATTGACGCCCATACTGATACTGAGAGCACCAACGTTTACGGACATAAAATCCTTTCTAGATCGCTTCGCGACACTTGAGCGAGAGCGAGAATGTTCGGGTTTTCATCAGCGGCGCTTCACGGCGGTTCTGCGCAAGTCGGAATTCGCCTTGAGGGTTGGACAGGTCTAACGCCGTTCCCGCCGTCGGTACTTCGCGCAGGGCCGGGTAACAGTCGATTACCGCGGCGCCAGACGAATCAGCGTTTAATGCGCTTTGCCCGATGTATTGATAAAGTCTGTGGCGCAGTGTTCCAGTGGAGTCGTTCGCGTCGATCTCGTAGAAGTCTCCGGGCAGCAAAATGCCGTTCGCATTCGGAGTCCACCCCGACGTAAGGATGCTGTTCGATCCAGACTGATTCGGCGCCGCAATGTAAATCTTGATCTGCGCATTTCTGACGTAGAACGTCGCATTCCGATTAGCGACCCATAAATTGACGCTGAATCCGGCGTTTAGCATTGCAGGCGTGATCGAGCGCCCCCACAGATCGGTCGGTCCGCCTAGCGTGTAAGGGGCATTCGATGTCGTAATCGCAACATCGGCGCCGTTTGACGTGGGTCCGTTGAAATTTAACTGCCCAACAAAATAGGCTCCCGCGATGCTGCAATAAGCCTCGAACGAAACCTCGATTCCAACCACGGTCACCGAAGTCGGAACCAGAGGGCCGAAGGTAACGGCGATCGGCTCACTCTGCGTTGTCAGCGTGATCGTCACGCTTGCGAAGTTCGCGACGCTGGTTACGTTGTTGGGATTCGTCCACGGCGTGTTTCCGTCGTTCACGTTCGACCCAGCCGTTGCTAACCGCGGCCCAATCGCGTTCCCGACGATGTACGGGCTTCCGGCGCCCGATCCACGCGGCGAAGTCGCCAGTGATGGCCCCCACAAGAATGTTCCGACAGGTCCGTGCAGGGCTCCAGTCCACGCATCCAACGCGGCGAACTGCGCCCACGTCATTTCGGGCCATGCCAGGTCAAGTTCCCACAACTGCCCGGGCCACGCCTGAATCTGTTGGGAGCCTGTAAACGGCGATTCACTCGAGGCCACGAGATTGTTCTTTTTCAAATTTTCAGAAACGCGGCCCAAAGGGCCAGGGATTGCGAGTGGATAAGTTATCAAGGCATCCTCCAAAAACCGCAGCGAGGGTAGACGGGAGGGAGTCCGCCCCCGCTGCGTTCGGCGCGGGCTAGGTCAATTTCAGTAGTCGGAGCCGCAGTGCTAGTCGATCCCGTTCAGACACCGCTGGCGCCGAAGGCACGCTGGTTTGCGCGCTTCGGCGTCGCGATGTTCCCGGGTGATAAAACCCTATGCTTTTGGCGTTCCGTGCTTCCGCGCCGACCAGAGCGCTGTTCGCTTGAACATCGGTCGATGGGTACGCGGGCCAGGCCACGATTGAGCAATCGAACAGGTCACAATCGAGAATCTCCCGCAAATCATCTTCCGGCCAGTTTTCTTTCTTCGGGATGAAGGCGAAGGACATCCCTGAAAGGTCGCCCCGCTTGACGAGCGTCCAAGTGTCACGTCCTAACTGGGTGTCTGGAAGGTCGGCAGATACGGCCAATCCGACCGAATCTTCTTTCAGGGCCAAAGTTCCACTCTTCGTCCGCGCCAAGATTTGATTCGAGTCGTGATTGACTAGCAGCCTCACGTCCTGTTTTTCCCGCAGGGCGCGGGTGAAGGCGCCCGGGCGAATCACTTCGCGAAAGGCGCCTCCGATTATGGTTTCAGAATTGAACACTGCCGCGTGCCCAGAGATTCGACGTTCTCCAGAGGCGCGTAGCTCACTAGACAGAAGGCGAAGTTCCCATGTTGAGTTCATGGATTCGCCTTAGCTGTGCTGGACAAGTGCGACCAATGGCGGCGCCGATCCGACAACCGGGGTTACCAGCGCGGCATCCTGCCTGCAAAAGGCTTGAAATCCGAGTTGATGGTTAATCATAAAAACCTCGTCAAATCGGACGAAAGACATGCGCTCGGCAGCTTCACGGATCACGAAGTAATCGAAATCGCCAACCACGATCGACTGGTTACCCGCTCCGATGGTGGGCATATTGGGACATAGATAAACAGGCTTCCCGAGCAGAAGCGGATGGCCTGCGGCATCGAAGGCCCACGAAAACTGGTAGCGCTGCGAGCCGTCTTTCAGTTTCATGATATAGAGCAGCGTCGGCCAGGACATGAGCCAGCCGCAACGCGGCGACATCGCATACTCCGCATCAAGGTAACCGATGACGTTGTGGATTTCGTCCGCAGTGATCGCGGTCGGCGATGCGGTCGTGACTCCTGTCGCCACACCCGAAAGTAGCGTTGTGATGAAACTGGCGCCAATTCCGCGGGAAAAGCGTTTCGCGAAGATGTTCGCCAGGTGGGCAGAAATATCGACACCCGAATCGGTCGCCAACTGCTTACTAACTAACACCTGCTTCGAACTCCAAAGCGGAGTTAAGCCAAATGCAGCCTCGGCATAACTCGCGTTCAGTTGACTTACAGGCGCATTCTCACTGACTTTCTCGGCAACTACGGACGTGTCGTCAGCCGTTGGCAGATGAAACGGGTTTCCCGTCTTCGTGTAGATTCGACGGCCAGCGTCGAAAAGCCCGTCGTAGGCTTTCATTGCGAGGATTACATCGCTATAGAAGCCGATCGGCACCAGATCGCCGCCGGCGGTAGAGGTGCCTTCATTTAGAGCCACGTAACTGCGCAGTCCCACAGCAGTGCCACCTTGGCGCAATCGCAGATTTTCGATAAGTGGGCTCTGCGGGTTTTCTCCTCTGAAAAATGCCTCCACGTCGTAAAGGTACGGGTCGGCTCCGTCAGGGGCGCCATTCGAGCCGAGCAGCTCGAGGGTTTTCAAACTGGCATCTACCCAGGACGAATCTTCGCGGCTGAAGGACGGTTGGTTCAGGCGTTGCTGAATTCTCGAAAGTAACTGGACACGACTGCTGGGAACAACAGGGTGAGTTTTCATATATTCGCTCTCTTCTCTCTCGCGAGAGGTCTAGAAGTGCGTTGTGGTTGCTCTGGCACACGCCAGAGTGTTTCTAACGGCGTTCGATGGCCGATGCGGAGCCTTTCAAAACGGCACGCAATCGGTCCCGATCTTGTTCGGGCAGATGGCTTTCGAATGCCTCGGGCCATACAGCCCACAATGTCTTGGCCACGGCCAAGATCAGGTTTTGGAAGTCCTCGTCGGTAGTTTTCTTAAACATGCTGTTTTCCTCCTAGTTCACGATTCCGCCCACGAGACTAAGCAGGTCGGTGAGCTTGTTGATGGTTATTAGTTCCGGTCTGAAGTCGCACTGCGTTTCGCTGGCATCCAGCAGACCGTGACGCCTTAGGAACGCGGCCTGAGATTCGTACACGGCAGGTTCTCCGATGACCGCAACTCCAAAGCAGTAATCGGGCACAAGCACGCCCCAGTTGATTGGCTTATTCGGCACGCGCTGCCGCGGTCCGGGCGCTTCAAACTTCCACCAAGCTCCGGGTCGCGTGCCAGGATGTTGCTGGATCCATTCCGCTAGAACTTGATCTTTGACCGAATCCCACGTTCTACGTTCCTCCTCGGCATCGAAGTCGAGCCAAACGATGTATCGGTCAAGCTTCACCGCCTCTTTGCGATCGTCTGAAAACCAAAGCTTGGCGGCGCGATCTGAACCAGCGTTCTTTTTGCAGCGCAAGAATTTACGCATTTATAACTCCCTCTCTATGTCACTGAATTCCACGCCCAAAGCTCGCAAATGACGCAGCATGCACAACCGTGCCTCGAGTTCGATCTTTACTGCGGGATGTGGCCGCGGAAAGTCGAACCGATCGCGCACGACGATGCCTTCTTTGTTCAAAATCCGCGTGGCTTGCCGCATGCGGTCGTAGCTTTCCAAAGCGTTCTGGAGAATTGGCAATCCAACCGTGTCGAATGTGTAGGCCTTTGCGATCTTTTCCCAGAGGTTTCGCGCCTCTTTAGACAGGCTTTTAGGAGCCTCTTGCATGGGCTTAAACTCCAGTTTTTTGGGGCAAATTTTGATTCTGGAAAATGTTCTGCGGCGTACGAATCAATAAGGCTCGGTCTGTGGGCAAAAAGTCGCCCGGGGATGCCCCCCACACCTGACGCACCACTTCAGAACAACTGGACAACGGGCTTAACAGTGGCTCGCGGAGTGAATGCCGCCGTAGGTGTGAATAATTGCGCTGTAGGCCAGCGGTGCGACCCAGAACCGATGGAACCTGTGCTTCTTAAGCTGGTAGGACACCACTGCCGCAATCACGACTTCGCCCGCCATTGTGCTCCACTCTCGAGCAGGCCCAGGACGCCGACCGTATAGCCACGGCGTTCCAGTTTCTTCACAGGCTGGGTTGCGGGCGTATGCGGCCTGAGAAGCTTGGGCGTCGAATGCCGTCAGGCCAGCAGTTACAGCAACCGCGGCCCAGAACTTCGCGTCTGCGACCTTCGCCTGTGTAGCGCTTGGTGCGTCTGGTAACTGGGCCACCATGCACTGCGAGTAGGCGAATAACCCACAGAGTAACAAAGTGATTTCGGAAATCAGTTGCTTACCGATGAGTGACTTAGAAGGACTTAGTTTGCCAACGGCGTCCGGATAAGTCTTTTGTTTGCGGTTTACATGCGGATTCGAATCCCACTCTCTCCGCCATGTCAATATAGTTTTCATAATTTTATTGGAAAATTTAAAGCCCCTAATCACTTAGGGGCTTTGGCGTCTTCGGGCTATTGTCTCCCTGTTCTCCTGATTCCCCTGCAATCGCCGCATTTTTCGAGCTAAATTCGAGCTAAACCAATAGCGGCAGCCAACGGTTAGTCCGAAGAGTCCGAAGCCTCTGCGGAGCCTTCTGCACCAAGCTGCTGCGCATTCTGGAAGGCAATCACGAACAGCCGAATTCCATCGGGCGCATTTCTTTCCACGGTTGATGTCCCATCCACTTCAATTGTAGGCGAACGAAAAGCGAATATACTGTTATACTACTCCGGTGGCCTAACGCAGGAGTTGCGTGAGGTTCGTGCTGCGGATTCAATGGACGAAGGACGAAAACGAGTCCTGCTTATCGCCGCTAGTATTCTCGTCGTGCGAAAGCTGGCTAACTGGGATGGGCGACCGTCACCCATGCTAGAAGCGGCAATTGCCGATTCCATCACGATTGCTGAGCGCATCATGGCGAGGATTGATGCCCGATGGCCGGTCAGTTCAGGAGGAGGAGTTGGATCAAAGCAGTGACTTTCCTGGTGTAAGGGTGCGAGGACATCAGCGCCGTCTGGCAATGTTCGACTTTGTTAGAACCCAGGCGAAAACGTCGGCCCGTAGTGGAAAAGTAGGTTAATTCGTTGAAACGACAGCACCGATTCTGATGTTGACGGATCATGTAATTAAGCGTAATTACATGTAAATACGTATGCTTAGGAAGCGAAAGCCCGGTTCAAGACGAGAAGGTCAAAGGAAAGGCACTCCGTTTACCCTGTATCTGTCCACTGATTTGGCGAAGCAATTGGAGACTGTTTCACGAGAAAGAAGTGTGGCGAAGGCAGCAGTCGTTCGGTTTGCCGTCGACAGACTCTTGACGGAGCTAGGGAGCAGACAGCTAGAGCTCCCGCTGGGGATTGACTGAATGGCCACGATTGCGCTCCAACCCTACTCACCTGCCCGCCCCGTTGGCTTCTCCGGACACGAGACCTTTGTCCTGAGGTACGGTTGGCTCAAGAAAGCATACGACGCGGTGCTCGGGGATCCCGGGATATTCATGCGAGACGATGCCGTAGTGGAATTGGGCGTTGGGAAAAATATGGTGCGTTCGATTCGTCACTGGGCATTGGCTTGTGAGGTACTTTGTGAGGAGCCTAAGACTAGAGGGCTCCGGCTCTTACCCACTGAGTTCGGCAGTTTTCTGTTCGGAGAGGGCGGCCGGGATCCTTACCTGGAGGACGTCAATTCACTGTGGCAAATCCACTGGCATCTCTGCACTGGTGAAAGCCGTGCGACAACCTGGAACTGGGCGTTCAATATGGTTCGGGCAAGCGAATTCAGCTTTCAAGCACTGCTCACTTCGATTCAGTCCGAGATTGCGCGAAGGATGCTCAAAGCACCCACGGCGAACACCCTCAAGCGCGACGTGGAAGTGTTCATCAGAACATACCTGCCGTCACATTGGACAAAAAAAAGCATTTTGGAAGATTCCTTAGACTGCCCTCTTGTAGAACTCGGATTGTTAATCACGGAAGGCGACGATACCTTCAGCTTTGTCCGAGGGACACATCGTTCTCTCGATAACACAATTTTTGCTGCGTGCTTGGTCGATTTCTGGAACCGAGAAACCCCGCGACAGGAAACGCTCAGTTTCAACGAGATCGCTTATGCTCCGAATAGTCCGGGCGCCGTTTTCAAACTTGATGAGGAAAGCTTGATCGAACGGCTCGAGAATCTGGAGCGAGTTTGCCACGGCCGCATCCTTTTCGCCGACACGGCAGGTGTGAAGCAGATTTATAGGAAAGCACCGATCGGATCTTCTGAGCTGCTTGATCAGTACTATTCCGCGACTGCGAAAGAGTCATGAACTCAGAATGAAACTGGCAAATCACATCAGCGTTGCTCCAAGGTTCTCACGAGCAATAAACCTGGAGCGCGATTCTCGCAACCCTTCAGCACTAGAGGGGTACCTGATCACATCGACAGCCCGGACAATGTTGGAGAGGGTCTGCGAGTCGTTAACCGATCAAGAAAGTAGTCGCTCACGAGCGTGGACACTCACGGGTGCATATGGCTCAGGAAAATCGGCATTCGCATTGTTTCTGGGCAACTTGATTCGCCCCACAGGCGAGCAATCGTCAACCGCTGCCCGAAGAATTCTGCAAGACCAGGCCCCAGAGATTCATCGAGAGTTTTTTGACAAGCGCAGACGTAACGGTTTGGCAGATCTCGGATTGTGTTCAGTTTTCGTCAGTGGTTCGACAGAGCCCATTATTGACCGTCTACTTGCATCCTCCGTTGTGGAATTCTCTCGCATAAGGATTTTACGAAACCGATCGAGTGACCTTGAAAGACTCGAAATACTGCATAAAAGGCGGCTCGCGGGTAAGAATGTTGACCTAGTAGATGTGGTGGAGTGCCTGAAAGGTATCAGCAATCATCTGTGTCGTTCCGGGCATTCAGCTGGGGTCGTAATCGTCATTGATGAGCTCGGGAAGTTCCTTGAATATGCGGCTAGGGTGCCTGATCGAGGCGACATTTTTGTATTGCAACAATTAGCGGAAGCAACTGGCCCGACCAGCGGGCTCGCCATCATCACTATCCTTCATCAAGCCTTTGACAGATACGCCTCAACTCTTCGTGCTTCCATGCGCGACGAGTGGGCGAAGGTTCAAGGTCGCTTCACTGATGTTGCATTCCAAGAGCCTTCTGAGCAGTGGCTCCTGCTTATCGGGTCAGCAATCCGACACTCTGAGGACAGCGTGTCAGAAAACCTCAGACAGCGGGCGCGAAAGTTTGCAGAACAAGCATGGCAACTCGGCTTATCGCCTTCTGGCTTGAACCAACGCGAATTTGTACGTTGTATGGTTAATTGCGCACCGCTCCATCCAGCAACCGTCTTGGTATTAGCACGTTTATGCAAGAAGTTTGGTCAAAACCAGAGGTCGTTGTTTGCCTTTCTCGCCTCTCAAGAGCCGCACTCTTTTGCTTCTTTTCTCGAAGTCGATAACCGAGAATCCCACTTCTACAGGCTGCCAGGACTTTATGACTACGTTGCGAATAACTTCGGAGCAGGTTTATCAGTCGGTGAAAATGCCACGCGTTGGGCCGAGGTGCAGAGTGCTCTGGACCGGAGCGCGAGAGCTTCGGCGCAAGAGATTCAGGTAATCAAGACCGTAGGTCTTTTGACTGCAACTGGAGTGTCAGGTGACTTGAAGGCATCCGGCGCAATGATTGAGTTCGCCTTAGGGGGAGATCCCAGAGGAGCCCGTTCGGCTATCCAAAGCTTGGTCGGATCATCGGTGTTGGTATTCAGAAAACACAGCGATTCATTTGCGCTATGGCAAGGAAGCGACGTCGACATCGAGGTGCGCTCTCGGGAAGCACGACGAAAGCTAGATGCTTCCCTGATGTCTTCGAAAGTGAACTTCGGTTTTCAGCCTCGCCCAATTATCGCTAAACGTCACTCTTATCAGACGGGAACGCTAAGGTACTTCGATGTTCGTTTTGCTACCTGTGAGGAGTTCTGGTCGAGTCTCACTCGCTCAGCTGATGCAGATGGATTGATTCTTTATGCACTGCCGAACGACGAAGCTGACCATCGCCAGCTTACGGAACTGGCCTGCGCCTCGGCGGTTAGAGAACGTCCAGATGTGGTGGTTGCAATACCGAAAGATATCGAGCAACTCAGGGATGCAGTTCGCGAGTTGGAGGTGTTGAACTGGATTTCGAGCAATACTCCGGAACTCGCCGGCGACGCGGTAGGTCGCAGGGAGTTGAGAAGCCGAAAGACGATAGCCGAAACGCGGGTCGCCACTGAAATCACTAATTTGTTCTCACCGGACTCGGCCGTGGCCGCAAAAACTGCGTGGTATCACCGTGGCATAATTCAGCAGGTCAAGGGAGCAAGAAATCTCGCAGCGTTCCTCTCGGACATTTGCGACTTCGTATATAGCGAAACTCCCCAGCTGAAAAATGAATTGATCAACCGTCGTTATCTGTCTTCTGCCGCTGCAGCCGCTAGGCGGAACTTGATCGAACGTATGATAGCGCACAACTCGGAAGCATTGTTGGGGATAACCGGTAATCCCCCCGAGATGAGCATGTACGCTTCCGTCTTACAAGCGAGCGGAATTCATCGCCAGAGAGATGAAGCTTGGTCGTTTGGTTCTCCACTTCCAAACAGCTCGCTGGCAAACGTTTGGACTGCTTTCGAACAGTTTTTCCTCGAGTGTGAACTGCGCCGACGCTCTGTCACAGAGCTCTTCGAGATGCTCCAGAGGCCGCCTTATGGACTGAAGTTAGGCCTTATACCCGTTCTGTTTTGTGCTGCTCTGGTAGCCCACGATACCGAAATCGCAATCTACGAAATGGACGGATTCGTGCCAGAACTTTCTGTGGAAATGTTCGAACGGTTGTTACGAAATCCCGAGAGATTCAAGATCCGTAGGTACAACATCATCGGTGTTCGACGTGACGTTTTTCAGAAGTTCGCAGCTCTGCTCAGCAAGAACGAAGGTTCCGATCAACCGAGCGTCGTAGCAGTTGTCCGGCCACTATTTCGATTCCTTTCCCGACTGCCTGAATATACGCGCCAGACACGAGGATTGAGCACCCGAGCTCTAAACGTGCGTGAAGCGTTATTTGCGACGCGCGAACCGGACTCACTGCTCTTCGACGAATTGCCACAAGCATGCGGATATCCTGTTTTCACTCCCAGTGCATCGGGTGCTCACCTGCAAGATTTTTTCGCACAGCTTCAGGGGGCCCTAGGTGAATTGCAGCGCACCTACGATGAGCTTCTGTCTGACCTAGAGCGATTGTTGTTTGCGGCGTTCCGGTTGACGCAGGGAGAGGAACGGGCAGTCCTACGATTTCGGGCCAAACAGGTTTTTGATCATGCTGTCGATCCTCGTCTCAAGGCTTTCTCGCATCATCTCTGCGATGAGGATCTAGACGATGTGCTGTGGATCGAGGCAATTGCAACTCTGATTGTGGGAAAGCCGCCGAAAGCGTGGAACGATCCAGATCGCGCGAAATACGAGGTGCTCCTGACAGATCTTGTACGGAGTTTCCGGCACGTCGAAGCTCTAGTTTTTGAACTTGCACATCAACAAGATTCAGCTGGAGCACCTGCAGAGATTGTACGGATTGGCGTAACAGACGCGCACTCAAAAGATGTGGAGGCCGTCGTTGCTGTTCAAGTCTCGCAGCGGGAAAAGCTAGCGAAAACCGTCTTTGAACTTGAAGGCTGCCTCGAGAAACTTGGCGTATCCTCAGATGCTAATCTCAGCCTAGGCGCGCTCGCGGTAGTATGTAGAAAGCTGCTAAACGAATTGCTGACCGAGCGCGGCTCGCTGCCTGTGAAAGCGTCAGCAACGAGCGAAGGGGTTCCAGAAAAATCACATGACTGATCGACTGCGTCACATTCTCAGTCTCTCGGGAGGCAAAGACAGTTCTGCGCTCGCCGTCTTCATGAAGGACAAAATCCCGCAAATGGAGTATGTCTTCTGTGACACTCAAAAAGAGCTCACCGAGACCTATGACTATCTGGAGCGCTTGCAGGCGTATTTGGGGAAGCCGATCATTCGACTGAATGCCACTAGGGGCTTCGATCATTGGCTGCAGGTTTACGGCAACTACTTGCCTTCTGGACGAATGCGATGGTGTACTCGAATGCTCAAAATAAAACCATTTGAAGAATTCGTTGGCGATGATCCGGTTCTCAGCTACATCGGTATAAGAGCGGATGAGAATCGTGACGGGTATATCTCGACCAAGTCGAACATTAAGGCGGTATACCCATTTAAAGAGGCCGGCATTGTGGAAGCGGATGTGTATCGCATATTGGATGAAGCAGGATTGGGCCTTCCCAGCTACTACGAGTGGAGAACAAGATCTGGTTGCTACTTTTGTTTCTTCCAGCGAAAGGCCGAGTGGGTTGGTTTGAGAGAGCGGCACCCCGACCTCTATGAAAAGGCCAAGGCCTATGAGAAGGTGGACGAAGCCACCGGGGTTCGCTATACCTGGAGTGAACGAGAAAGCTTAGAGGAGCTGGAAACGCCAGAAAGGATCGCGGAGATCAAGAGAAAACATATAGAAGCAATGAAACAGGAATCGACGCGAAACCGCGGCCAAAAACTGTACCAGATTCTCGGAGCCGCTCTAGACGAAGAGGACGACTCGGAACCCTGCCTTATTTGCCACCTTTAGACGAGTGATGCTAGTGTGACGCGACAGCGCTCACTAAGACCAATAGGGTTGAAAGCGTAAGTACAGTTCATTCAGGTCCCCAAATCGCCCCAAATGATCACGAACATCGATTAGCGTACAGTTCTCGGTGCCGCCCATTTTGGGACCTCGCAGCCCTCTGCCCAACATTTGGCTATACAAGATCGGCGACTTTGTCGGACGCGCGATCAAAACCGTTCGAACATTCGGTGCATCAAACCCGGTCGAGAGAACACCAAAATTTAGAAGAACATCCATCTCTCCCCTGGAGAATTGTTGAATGACATAGCGTCGTGCACCTCGTCGCATTTTGCAATCAATTGCTGCGGCCCGAACCCCTCTCAGGCGCAGTGCAGCCGCCAGCAAGTCGGCATGAGCCACTGAACAACAAAAAACAATCCCTGGTTCAGTGCGAGAAACGCGGCATTCAAGCTCTTTAACGATTGCGGAATTCCGGCGTACGTTTACCGCAAGGGCTGAAAGCACGCTTTCTGGAAAATCGTCGTCGTCTAGAGTGGAAACTGCGTTCTCTTCCGGATCTTCGTCTTCACCGTACCGCAGTTCAATTCTTTCCAACTTTGAAAGGATGCCACGCCTGCGAAGCTCATTGATAGGGTTATCGCCGAGCTCAGGTGAGACAAGGTTGTGCCCGAAAAGAGCCGCGAGTGCCGCATTTTCGCCACTCGGTTCGGCAGTACGCGCAGGTGTCGCACTAAGACCAATTAGTAAACTTCCTGCCCTACGGCGAAGTGCCGCGATTTGCGACTGTACAGTCGGGGCGAGAGCTCTGTGAGCTTCGTCGAGCACGACGATCGCTGAATTCGACGCAAGCTCATCAAAAGCTTTTGGTTCGTTAAGCCTCATGGCGTGCATTCGGCTAGTGCCCGCAACAACAACCCCACCCCTGAGATGAACCTGTGATGGCGAGTACGAACTCCACAAGCGGGCAATAAACGTAGTTTCTGCGCCACGCATTGCCCACACTGAAGAAAATGAATCTATTGCCTGTTCGCATAGCTCTTCAGTGTGGGCAAGCCAAATAACCGAGAGACCGTCGGAGAAGAGGGACTTTGCATCAACCAGATCTACGATGAGCTCCATCGCAGTTCGGGTTTTACCCGCACCAGTTGGCATTTGAATAAGTAGTTCCGTGGCACCGTGTGTAAAGAGATCGACACACCGTGACCGAACTTCCGACTGGAAATCCATCATTGGCGGGAGCGGTTCGTATGGCTCGATCGTCTCAACTGCCGGTTTTCGATCTGTCTCCTGTAACAACAATTCACTCAGCCCCAAAGAGCTGAGGATTTCCCGAGTCAACATTGAGCCCGATCGCAAGGGCTTAGAGGCAAGGGCAAGGGCATTATCAGCATCCCGCTGAAAGGGCTGTTCTAGATGATGTTTCGCGAGGCCTTTGAGCTTTGCAGATCCTAGACGCAGCAACAAAGCCGAGAGCACTGCCGGCTGCTCCAATAAACGGACACCGTCGAGTGCAACAGCATAACTTGCAATGCTGGAATCAGGCAGCGGTTCATCCGATTTCCCAGAGACTAGTTTGTGTAATCCGAGGAAGCGTCTCTTTCCAAGAAGAATAGAAAGTTCTGTCTTCGGAAGCTCCTGGAGCAGGGTCTCTAGCCTGACCCGGTCTCGGTCAGGCATCAAGGGTTCATCACCTTTTTTTCGATGAGCTTCAGTCTATCCCCTACGTTCTTATCAGCCACCTTATTTACCTCTGCAATGAATTCCGCCTGAGTGCCTTTGAAGGTGTCCTTAAGACGAGCTTTAACCTCTTTGCGAAATCCTCGTCTAAGCGTTGCCTGGAGACTCTCGCTATACTGATCCCACAGTTCGGCTTTTCGCTCGACCGTGAGTTCTGGAAGGGCCTGGTGCAGTACGAGCAAGGCAAGGAGAGGACCAAGAGCTTTCGGAACGTCCGCAATTTTATAATTCACGATACTGCCCGCGGCATCGAAGCATATATGCGTGAGTATCTTCCTTTGTTCTGTGGACAGGTCAGAGTACGCTCCGAACCAACCACCCGCATATACTTTGTTCAGTTTAGGAACGAACCATTCCGCGTGTTCCTTCCAGCTCGCCGTCTTCTTATTGATCTTATCTCTCGTGTCTTTTAAATCGGCAAATGCGTAAACAATCGCTCTCATCCCAATGTCCCGTTCGATGAGCTCATCGAAAGAGTCCTGCCGCATTTTGGTGAGCTGCTCAACAATGGTGCCGAAGCTCTTGTCTGCCAAGTCTTTCATTTGTCCGAGAAGAACGGTATGACTACCGAAGCGCAATTTCTGGAACGCAAACTTTGCAGCTTCACTTTCCTCCGTTTTTTCCTTCTCGAATCTCCTCAAACTCTGCACGTAAGCTTTGAATGGGGCAAACGTGTCTAGAAGAAAACTAAAACCTGGGTAGATGATTTCCTTAAAACGCTTGCGAATAACGTTGGTGTCCTCATGTGTCAAGATGCCGCTTTCCCGGTAGATCTCGCTGAGAGGTGGATCCAAGTCTTGCAGTTGCAATGCTATGCTTGTCTTGTCACCCAGAATGTACTCGGTTAGCCAAGCATGGACCTCCTCGATTGAAAGCACCGCGCCCTGTGCTGATGCTGCACCCCCATCACTCCATCTAACCTGTCCGCGCCAGTCAAAAAACAGTAGCGGTAACCGGCTTTCGTCTCGCTCTCCGGGCGGACGGCAGTCATTACTATGCGAAGCCTGGACCAGTTCCTGAGCACAGACTGCTTCCACCTCTTCATCATCCAGGAGAATTCGACGAGCTTCATTCACCTCTTCTGCACGAGAGTTTATATACATGAACGTCTTGCGCACGATTTCCAAGAGGCTCGCGGGTTTGTGGTTACCTATGTTGTCCGCACGAAACATGCCCAAGATGACGACTGGAATCTGCCAGGTGTCCAGATCTTTGGGACCCGGAAGCTCTTTCCAGTATTTCAGCGCAGACAGCCGATGTTGACCGTCAATGGCAACAAGCTTTACCTTGTTTGAATTCCAACAAAGCTTCGAGTACGCAGCAACACTCTCATGTTGGTCTACACAAAATAGTCCTGTGCGTTCATATCTAATGTAATCATGTCCGTCCTTTGCGAACTTTTCTGGTTTCACGTATGGCACATCTGAATCAGGAACCCCACTCACCACATCGACGGGCAGTAACACTAGAGTCAGCGGATTGAAAAATTTTACTTTTGTCTCATCTTGAAGGTACGGCAAAATGGACTTTTCGACACGCGTTATATCTACATCCCTCTGAAACAGATCACGGATTTCCCAGCGTTCACTGCCAGGTATGTTTTCGATTAAGGTTATGTCGTCCAGCTCATCTTTGTTGACAGCGCATTGCAGAAATCTAATCTGCGCGTGAGCTCCCATTCCAAGCTCCCCGAAGTATCCGAGTTTTTCTTTGTTGTATTTAAGTTCGTCAACGGGTGGTGGTAACGTCATAGAATCTCCTGTGCCAAGTAAAATTAGCGCAACCCATACGGCGGTCCACACAAACTCTTCATCACTGCTTCGAGGAGCTCATGAACTGGGGAAACTGATTGATCAGCTTCCTTGTCAGGAGGTAGCCCGGTCCGGACACATGCAAAAACTAGTTGTCGAACAGAGACTATCGGCAATTTGAGATTCCGTGCGAAATCTACGAAACGCCGATGAAATGTATTCGCGTCAGAAGCGCCAGCAAGGTGCTGTTGACATCTCGTGTTTAGGTCATCTGCCTTGCCAACGTAGAGCGGTGGCATAAAGATGCTAGCTTTCAAGAGCGATTGCTGGAATTCTGAAAATAGTTTGTCGTTTGTTGCAACTTCTTGCCATACCCTCTTCAGAGGCTCAGAAATAACCAGCGACTTTGGTGCTCGTCGTGCAGATATTGACCAGCTGCACCATGAAAATGGGAAGAGCTGTTGTCTTGACGGTTCCCCTTTGCAGTCCGAATCATAGTTCAGGATTCCCTGCACCTGGTAAACCAGATCGCCCAACGCTTCAGGGGACTTAGATAGAAGCCTAAGCGGATAGAACCAGGCATACACTCCGGGCGTGGACGGCACGTCGTCGAAATTCGCCTCATAATAAAAACCGACCTCATCGCCGATATTTCGCCACACGTCGTTAAGGACCACGATCGCCTACACCCTGCTGATGTTGAGACACTGATCGATTCGAACCGCAAGTCTAAAACCCTGATTCAAATCCATTTCGAAGCATTTCCCTTGCGTGGTGGACTGCCCCCGACTTTTAAAATCAGCTCACACGCACGAAAATACGAAGTCGGTGCGGAAGACGCTGAAGTTGACACAAGGGGAACAAAAAATTGTATCGTAAACGCCTGGAGCTGGACCAGAAATAGAACCAGGGCTCCAAACATCCAAGATGGGTAACGCCTACGTAGAAATCCCTATCAGGCGCGAACGCACGGCGCTTCGGCGGTCTGCAATGTCTCGCCCTTTGAGGTTGGCCATTGGGGACGGACTTATTGATCAGAGTACGACCGTCTTTGATTATGGCTGTGGGCACGGAGACGATCTGCGGCACCTCCGACATCAAGGTATTGAATGCTCCGGTTGGGACCCCGTTTTCGCCGCCGAGAATCCCAAGATCGCGGCCGACGTCATCAATCTCGGGTACGTAGTAAATGTAATCGAGAACTCAGAGGAAAGAGCTGGAGCCCTGGCGCAGGCCTGGAACCTTACCCAGCGTGTTTTGATTGTGGCTGGTCGATTGTCTCTGGAGGCAGAAATACCCAGCACTGGGAACTGCTTTGCCGACGGATATCTCACGAATCGCGGAACTTTTCAAAAGCTCTTCGAGCAAAGTGAACTCCGTGACTGGATCGAGTCCGTTCTCGGCGAGCGGCCACTCGCTGCCGCCCCGGGAATTTTTTATGTCTTTAAAGACGCAGCTGCGAGAGAAGCCTACTCGGTCTCACGATTTAAGACTTCGTATGAACGCCCGGCGCTAAGCCGTAGCACCGCCCTATTTGAGCTCCACAAGGAACAATTTGAGGCCCTTTCAGACTTCATCCAGCGCTACGGTAGGATTCCGCTGCGTCATGAGCTCGAAGCAGCGAGCTTCCTGGAGATTGAATTCGGAAGCATGCGCCGCGCAGTTCGGATCTTGCGAAGAGCTCAAACTCCAAACAACTGGGATGAGGCTCGGAAGAAACGGTCCCAAGACATTCTTGTGTACCTCGCATTGAGTCGTTTTCCAAAGCGCTGCAAGTTCACTGACATGCCCGAATCTACTCGGCTTGATATCAGAGCTTTTTTCGGCACGTACAGCCGAGCATGTGAACAAGCAGATGATCTTCTCTTTTCAGCGGGAAGACGTGAGACCATCGAGAATGCGTGCAGTTCATCCAAAATTGGCAAGCTCACACAAGAAGCTCTGTACCTCCACGAGACTGCTTTGAGCGAACTGCCCCCGGTCTTACGAGTGTACGAAGGTTGTGCTCGGGTTCTGGTGGGGCGGGTCGAGGGTGGAAATATTATCAAGCTGCATCGTGGAAGACCCACTGTCTCTTACCTCTCTTATCCGGCGTTTGAAAATGTTGGGCATCCAACTCTCAGTGGCTCGCTGCTAGTAGACCTCCAGAAACTTCGAGTTTCATATCGAGATTACGCAAATTCCGAAAACCGGCCAATTCTGCACCGCAAAGAGCAATTTGTTTCGATCTCTTACCCCCTCTATGCGAAATTTTCAAAGCTCACTCGACAGGAAGAGCGCAAGAAGCTTTTCGAGAATCCAGGACTAATCGGATACGAGCGGTATTGGCAAGACTTGATTGAAGCGAATGGATTGAAGATTGCAGGGCACCGACTAATGCGGAGCGTTAGTAAGGCCCCGCCTTCTGCAGGTCACAATTGAAGATACGGCAGACGGATCAAACGCGATCGACAACCAGGCTTAGTTTCTTGCCCTTAAGGCAAGCGCCTCAACGATCCTGTGGAGCCCGAGAGTATCTTGCGAGCAATAAGCGAGCAGTCCGTTTTTGATTTTTTCTCTCTGGACATCATCTAGACCAACCTGTATAAGCGATCTCCACGCCAGCCCTGCTGCTTGGCCATTGGACACCTCCATACCCTCGTAAGTCAGTCCAGGCACTAGCGCAGGCAAAACTGCCTTCAGGGAAAATGACCCGGCGAACGCGGGATGGTATACGTAGTTTCGCATTGCAGGCAAGAGGTCCCACAGGCGAGCCTTAATCTCCTCGACTCGGTTCGCATAGTCGGGCAACCATTCGGCAAGTTCGCAGATGCGCTGCTCCTCAAATTTCTGGTTGTACACGACGATACTGCCCCGTTCACCCAGAGCCTCGCATAGCGACGATAAGAATGCAGCGCGAGGATCAGCGCCATCCATCGCCAAGAATTCGAAGTGCTCTGGCTCCGCCCCCGGTCTCGTCACCCTGTGTACGCTCCACTGAAAACAAAGATGACTGTACGGACTCATTCCATCGAACTTTGGAATTGCGGGATTCACGGTTTCAAAATCCATGAAGCACAGGGGATATTTGAGAGATTCAAGTTGAGTCTTCAGGTCGGGGCTGAACCACAAGCTGCCCGTTTTCACGCTTGTGCAGGCACGCCGTTGAATCTCGCTCAACTCGAAATCATCGGGTATGTCTTGGATGGTCTCTATGCCCATCTCCTCGAGCTCCTCCATTGCGCTGGCGTGGAGCCTTGGTAAGTAGCTGATGTGGTTGTTGGGTTTCGGAGGGTTGCAGTAGTCGAAGAATTCGCAGACCACCGGAGTCGTGCATTGTGGCCCGGAAGCCAAATCGGGAGCCGTGGGCATCGCAAGGACACGAAATTGTGAGCGAAGCTGGGAAACGAGAGCGGGCTTTAACCGCTTAAATCTATGAGTGAGGTTCCTGATCTTAAAGAATCGCCGGGGATCGATCGGGCCTTCCCGTACATAGTTGCGGTTCACGTGCGCCAAGCACGTCGATGCTAACTCCACACCGCAACCAGAGACCACTCGGTTCTGGATAGCAATGTCTTGCAAATGGTGCTCTTTCACGTCCGTTGTTGATTTGACCTCAACGAGACGCCAACGCCCATCACGCCGACGCTGCAACACATCCACCCGCACGAGCACGTTCTTGTATTCGAACGTGCCTTCGAAGATCGCCGGAACTTCAGAATTTGCGACTAGCTCTCTGGTTCTGCGGATCGCCGCATCCAGTCCCTTTGAACAGTCAACTTCGATGCCACCGGGAAACATTTGCTGGGCGAGCATCCCGACCTCACGCCCCTGCTCAATGATGGCTTCATCAGTGGCATCTGGCTGAATCGCTAATTCGGGCTCGTGCACCTCTAAATACAACCGTTTGAGGCACTGAACGCCCGCCATGAACTTGGACTTTGAGATTTTCATCTGCACTCGGCTGATGGTTCTTAATTTTTCTTTAGTGCGGCAACACTGTCACGGAGAATTCCGATCTGTTCTTCCAGTGCCGCAGTCATCGCTACAACCTCTTTCAGGACTTTTCCGCTATTTGACTGGATGGTCTCAGTCCACGTCTTCATCTTCGAGAGCCGTTTTGCCTCCTCCTCGAGAACTAGGATAGCCGCATCAATGTTCTCCCAGTTCCCGTCTTCGGCTTGGCGTTCTTTCACCTGGCGCACGCAGAGAGCCTTCGCTACCGAGAGCCCGGCTCGAAGAATCACGTCCGATTCAATCCGGTCTGCATCCCACACTACGAATACGTCATTGCCATCCCGAAAGAAAGAATCCATTTCCTCAGGCTTTGTTTTCTGTGAGAACACGAATAACCCGACTGTTGCGTCACGGTTCTTCTTCGCAGTCTCTAATTCCGTGCGAGCCTTAGCTACTGTGTAGCTGGTGTTTTCTTTCGCCTCAACTACGAACCGTTCGCCAGCCGAAGCGCATTCTGATCCCAGCTCGACCACGAAATCGCCCACCTTACAATTTCGAATTGCCCCAGCCGTTGTCCCTGTCCGGTTGGGAATATCACCAGACTTACGAACTTCCTTCTGGATGAAATCGGCAGCAGCATCCTCAAAATCATCGCCGTGCCGGGTCGAACGAGCGGCTTCTTCCCGTTGGGCCTTCATTGCTTGTAGTGCTGCCTGCACGCTGGTCTGGAAGCTCTCTACTTTCTGCTCATGCTTCTGAAGAATGGTCACAAGCTCCCTTTTTAGGCGGGAAAGTGCGGAGCCCTCGCTGTCCAATGTGAGGTTAGCGTCTATTGCTTCCTTAGCACCCGTGATGACTGCGGAGAGTCGAGACAAGGCTGAGCCCTCCTCGTCCAACGAGAATTCCTTCGTGATTGTCTCTTCCGCAACCTCGACCCGCCGGACTAAGCGGCTCAGTGCGGAATCCTCGTTGTCCAAAGAGAATTCACCGACGATGTGTTGAACCTCTTCGGCAAGGCCTTTCTTGAGTTCGCCGTTCTCCTCGGTCAGTTCTCCGACCAGACGGGTCAGGGCTCCCCCCTTATTGTCGAGGGAGAATTCGGACAGAATACGTTCCTTTTCGGCTTGAACGACACCTCCAATGGCCGAGCGCATCGCCCCAACCAAACCCTCGGCCTCGTCTGGATTAAGCAGCTTCATCAATGGGCTGCTCTCGCCGACGTGGGTGGCAAGAGTAGTAGCGAGTTCAGAGCCCTCAGAGCCGATCTGGTGACGGATCACTTGCTCAAGTTCGCCGTCCTTGCCTACCAGACGTTCTACACGTTCCTGAAACCGTCCACTCTTGGGGTCGAAATATTCCTTCAGCGCCGTTGTAAGAGTGTTGTGCATGTCAGTGCGGGATTGCTCCAGCGCAATTTGCAGGTCGTGGATCAGTCGTTCGCCCTCGTGCTTCACCGCCTCAGCATCAATCTGCCCACGGGCGTGGCGAAGTGATAGGAGCCCGATGCGCAGGGCGGCGAGCGCATATTCGTTGCGGTCTCGCCCCTCGGTTTTCTGAAGCAACTCTGTCAGGGAGTCATGATCGGAAACGAGAATTTCCAAAAGCAACGGCTTTACGCTTCCCCCGTCCGCTGGGGTGGTAAGTTGCCCAAAGGGTATTGTGACGTGCAAAGTGGTGTCGCCCATGGGATTCGTGACCTCGATCTCTGAAATTGACCCGGAGAACCCAAGGCATAACTCGTTCTCCGAGGTTGGACACGCAATAGGGGAGGAACAATTCTTCAGTTGAACAGTAAAGCTAAACGCTTCAGGGATAAGTGATTAAAATCACTGCCACCCGTGATGGGACACCGCCCCTCTGACTCAGGGACGGATCGTATACACACCGCATTCGAGAAGTATGTACAGCAGGAATGCAGTGCCGAAGAACACCAGAAGTTGCTTGAAGAGTCCTGCCCGTCTGTGGAAGACGAGATTGCTGATGGTTATCACCCAAAGCACCGCTCCAAACGGCATCAGGACGGTTCCTACCGCCTTGACCAGCCACACTTCGTCTGCGCTCATACCACTCTTCTGACCCCAGACCAGCGCAGCCACGAACAGGAATGGCAAAGCCATCGAAAACAGGGCGATTGAGAGCGTTTCAGCGATGTGGCGGATCAATCTCATGACCACAAGATACAAAGCGTGCGGAGAGATCGACTAGGAGTTCACGGTAAGGTCACCAAAGATTTCCGGTAGTCAAGGCCGCCTCCATAGCCGAAACGTCCGGCAGCTTTGTATCTTGGGTGCATGGTGGACTCGCCAGAAGGGTTGCGCACCGTACTCGAATTGATGGAGTGGCAGCGCCGACTCGCTGGTTCCCGTGACCCTCTTCAACGGGCGAAGACTCTCTGGGTGGCGACCGAACTCAACGAGTGCCTCTCCCGCTGCACCGACGCACAAATGGCTGAACTCTTAATAAGAGCCGAGGAAAGCTTGCCGATCTTCGAAGCCGAATTCGCTGTTATCGAGCACGCCCGGCGAAGGTTGCTGCGTTCGGGACGGACGAGACTTTTGTTGGAAGGGGAGGACTCGGAAGCTGCAAATGATGGAGGTCAGACAATGAAGCTTTTGTTTTGCGAAGACGATGATGCTCAATTGCGATGGTTGGAGAAATGTTTCCTGAGCATCGACGGCTACGATACTCATTCAGCGCAGTCGGCCGACGAGGCATGGGCTGTCTATCAGAAGAACCGCCCCTTCAACGTGGTAATCACAGATTTTCAATGCGGAGGAAAGGTCGTTCGGGACGGCGTGGAGTTGATTCGAGCGATCCGAAAGCTCGACCCACAGCAAGCGTGCATAATCCAAACGAGTGAACGAGAACTTCTGCTTCCCGGTGTCCCACAACTTCATAAACCTTTTCCAATCGGAAAGTTGATCCGGATGCTACGGCTGCCCGTCCAACCGTTGTTGTATTGAGGCTCATGTTCGTTCGACTCTCAGGCTTTGCTCAAATCCATAAGGGAGGCACTAACTCGATGAAGAAAGCTGCGATTTATGTTCGTGTTTCTACGCCCGATCAGCACGTCGAGACTCAGCTTTACGATCTTCGAGAGTTGGCGACACGGAGAGGCTTCGAGGTTGCCCACGAATACGAAGACCGGGGTATTTGTGGACAGAAAGCACGTCGTCCGGGTCTCGACGCCCTGATGAAAGATGCACGGCAGAAAAAGTTCTCTGTCGTGCTCGTGTCGGCATTTGATCGCATTGCTCGAAGCACTAAGAACTTTTTGCAAATAGTGGACGAACTCGACGGTGTGGGGATTGAGTTTGTCAGTCGCAGGGAAAATATCGACACCAGCGGCCCGATGGGTCGTCTCTTCATGACTTTGATTTCATCAATCGCCGAACTCGAATCGGACTTGATACGGGAACGTGTGCGGGCCGGAATGCGCCGGGCGAGGCTTGAAGGTCGGCAGATCGGTCGTGCTCGTCTCGACATCGACCGCCAGCAGGTTGTGATTGACCGCTGCTCCGGGATGTCGCTCACGCAGGTTGCACGAAAGCATGGAATTTCGAGAGCCAGTGTGTGCCGGATGGTTAAGAAATCAACATCCCATCCCGCTTCTAACATCGGCACGAAAGAACTTGCATACCAAGCTGGAGCGTAGCCCATGAGCAGCAGCGAGACTGAACCAACATTGCCCTCGCAAGATGACCGGGTTGGAAAGCCATTCTTGGTTACAGAGCAGGACATGCGCAAATGCCTTGTGTGCGAACAACTGTTTACTCGACAAGAAGCACCCCGGCACAGCCGAGTTGTGTGCTATCCATCAGAATTAGGTTCACACGGCTGAGCGGTGTTGCAAGTCGGTGAACCAATCCACACGATTGTCACATCGGCAATCTAGAGTGGCAGTTCGTCTAGTTCTTCTTCGGATTCTTCTTCTCCTACCAGCGGGTCGAAATCATCGGCACGCTCCAGCGCCCATGCTATCCACTTGCCTCTGGGGCTATCGGGGGTGGTGGGTTCTCCGTTTTCGACGCAGTATTTCTCAACGGCTTCGACAAATTCTCGAATCTGCCTTGCTTTCTGCCAGCCTGTCATCCACTCATCCAGTTGCTCGCTGAGCCTCTGGTATTCCGCACGTTCCTTTGCCTCCCGCTCCCATTTCTCGTGCTGCTTCCTGAGTCCTTCCCGCCAAATTCGGACGTATTTCGCAACCAGCATCAGTCCCGCTACACATTGCGGTAGCATTTCCTCCACTCGCTGTATTTTTCCATCTGCCCATCGTTTGCGACATTTTTCGGGGCAATACTCCGATATTTCAAAGACGAGGCTTCCACTGCGCTCATAGGTGTTCGCAAGCCCTTGTGCCTTGCGAGTTTCTTTGACTCTCAGGTCTTCTGTGATAGAGAACTTGATGTCTTGCCCAAAGATGTTGGCCGATGACGATCCTTGGTCGGTCTTCACTGAAAACCCATTCTCTTCAAGAGCAAAAACAATAGTGCTCATCAGAATGAGCGCCCGGTCGAGGAGTTCCTTCGACACACGAATGTTGAGGCATGGGCGCTCAGTAAGAGGCTGGGTTCGCCCGTACTCATCGGTTTTTGCTCGCCTGAGCAGGCCGCAGGACGATTCCACCAGCTTGTGCTGTTCGGTTCTCACAGGTAGAGGTTGGGACATGACCTTCCCGATCTTCGCCAGTTCGGGGTCGCTGGAATCAACCGTTGGTTTCGGCGTGGCTTCTGTCTTCATGCGGTAGACGGCCGGGGCATTATTGAACTCCGGTAAGGGTACTTGCTTCACCTTGTGTCCGGCGGCCAGTTTTGCCCAATACCCTCGTCCCGGCAATGGGACTTTCAGTTTTCGACACGCTTTTCCGATAGCGACGTTAGAGACCCCGTACTTCGCCTGCAATTTGGTCAGCGGTTGTTCCCAAACGTCCTTGTACAGTTCTTCTCGATTCCAAGTCTCCATGCGGAGAAGAGTAACTGAAACGAACAATCGTCGGGTGCGCATTCCCACAGCCATGAGTTGCGACGGAGGGTTCTGAATTTCTTGGTTCTCGGCACCCATGAGCCCTTGCGCACTAGGGTGGCACGGAAGGGTTCCTTTAGAAGAATCAGAACTGGTTTGTTTTCAGCAGGGCACTTTTCGAGCAAGGTTGGTTTGCCGAGTATACCTTTCAAACCAGGACAGATTCCTACGGAGTGGGAGTTGCTCTCAGAGTTCCTCTCCGAAAAGAGGTGTATCCTCCCGCAGGATTTCCATCGCCGACTCTCGCTGTGCCAGCGTAGTGCCCCCTCTAAGGACTATATTAATTCGGAGTACGGTAGCACCTTTTGGATTGCAGTAGCTCTCATCCAAAACCGCTGGGATGACACGGGTGGGGTCAACTCCAGCCATGGCCGGAGTAATGTGTTGTGCCAGGTGATCCAATGACAAAAGGCGGGTGGGTGTCAAGGGAAGCCTGGGATCTTTTCGAACTCGCCTCACCCCTTGTACATAAGGATGGAGTCGCTGGAGACGAGCTACCCAATTAGATATTCGTGGGACGTTTAAGTGCCCTTGTTCGTCATCGCCCACGGCTTTAGAGACACTATCTTGTGATTCCGGAATACTTGGTAGGAGCTGTGGAGTTGCCGTTCTTCTTAGCAGCTTTTCAAGTGCTTCATTTTCCTTGATGTATTCAGCACTTCTCGAAACCCCAATTCTCTCTGCTCTGCGGAGCCATATCTGAGCATGGAGTAGCGTCGCATCTCGCTCGCGAAGTTTGCGGGATGCATTAAGGCACCAGTTTGTTATCAGCCCAAGGCTTACCAAATTAGCGTCTTTGTATCCTAGCCCGATCAGGAAGACATCTTCCCGATCCGCCCACACAGCTGCCAACTCACCACTGCCAAGTAGCAGCTCCACAACCTTTGCGAGCTGCTTGCACGGTTGCGTATCCACGAGAAGTTGGATGAGAGTGTGAATTGCGGTTCGTTGCGCATCTCTACGTTTCGGGTCTGAAACAGGATCTTTAACGACCTTTGTTACCAACGACTCGAACGCAGACACTGCTTTGTCATTGACGAGGGCAGCCACGGCGATAGGCTGTATGATTTCCGGGCCCACCGAAAGGATTTTTCCGCACGTATCAGCAGTATCGACTAAATAATCGAGGGCCTCAATGTATTGGGACGACCGTCGACCCTCTTCGGGAGCACCAAACGCGGCTCTCTGGAGGTAGTCAAAGGCAGTCTCGGCATCCCCTTCAGAGTATGATCGTTTACCTGACTCGAGCTCAGCGATCCAATCACTCGTGTGAAGCGCTGCGGAAAGCTTCCCAAGCAATGTAAACGCATTCGGTCGTTTCAACGGATCGGGAGACATCATCTCCCCGATCAATTCAGACAGTCTGACGGGAATCTCAGGTCGCCTCTCTTTTGCTTGCACAAAGCGCCCAGACTCTTGGGCCTCTCGCGCGAGGAGAGAGTCCGTTGGAAAGGGAGCTGTTCCAGTCAGCAATTCGTAGGCAACCACGCCGAGCGAATAGATGTCGGCCGGAGCACGGCGCCCTTCCCCTCGATACCGTTCCGGCGCAACATAACCAGGGGTGTAGGATCCGACCGTTCGGACGTCAGCGCCAGATTCGTTGATGTTTGTCGCCAACCCGAAGTCAATTATCTTTGGCGACCAAATTCCTGCATTGGCCTGAACAATTATGTTCTCCGGCTTTAGGTCTTTATGTACGACTCCTACCCGGTGGCATTCGGCCAGAGCCGAAGCGATTTGCTCTATTAGCTTGACCTGTACTTTCAGATTCCCCTCTGCACCAAGTAGATCGACGGCATGCTTGGGACGGGAGACCAACAATTGGCGAAGGGTGTCGCCCTTCACGCGCTCAAGCACGATGACATCGCCTTTGTTCGGATCGGGACCAAACTCAGTACAAGTGACGACTCCCGTGTGCTCAATGGAGTGAAGCAACTTCGCTTCCTTCATGACAGACGTGGAGAGCCCACCTGCCTGAGTGCGAGGATAAATCTTCACGATCACTGGTCGATTGAATGCGCGAGTATCTTGAGCTTCGTAAATACTGGCTTGACCACCACGATCCAGAAATTGAATGAGTTTGAAGCGTCCGAGTACGAGATCTTCGTCAGGTTTCGGAGTGATCGGCAAAAGGTTCTCCGATACACCCAGCCATTCTGCCAGCCAGCCATTCGCAAAGGCGAATCTCAATCCCATTTGGCTGAGAAGTTCGTTTCGGACGGCGGATTGTAAATGCGATACCAACATTTCGCGGTTGCACTCGACGCGGGCTGTTTCCATCTCAGATACGATTTCCTCTACTGAAATCATCCTGCGACCTGCGCCGCGCATTCGAAAAGCGTACGCAAGTGCCAGAAGTGCCGGGAACTCTGGAATTTGCGCCGCGTGGTCTTCCTCTCCCTCTTTCAGCAGATACTGCAAGAAACTCCAGACGCGACTGTTTTCCTTGTCGTCGAGTTGAGCGCGAACGACACGCTCAACGTCTTCAGGCAAGCAGTAGGCCCTCCCCTTCTCACGCAACCGCGCGGCGATATCATTGCCCAGCAAATTTATGAGGAAGGGGTTACCGCCGGCAAGATGTCGCATCTGAGTCACTGCACGGGTATCAAACTCGATCGTGGGGTTGGATCTTATCAATGAATCGGCTTCCGAAAGGTTAAATGCTTCAATATTAAAAACCTGAAAAGCGTTTTCGAAATCTGCACTTGCCCGCGTGAACTCGCGGATGTTGGTCAGACCAGACAAGATAATCGAGATCGAAAAGCGACCGGCTTCGGGACGATTGAACAATCCCCGCAGAATGTAAAGTATTCGAGCTCGAGATTCGGAATCCAACAGAGAGATCCATTTCTGAAACTCGTCAATGAGTAGGAGGAGTCGCGTCTGCGAAGGCAACTTCGTAGTCAGATCGTCTATCCATTGCTGAATTACGCTCCATCCCGCACCAACGTCTAGCTCGATACGCCTCTCTAGTGAGTCGATTCCGACGTTCAGGTTCCTCGCTGCTCGATCGAATATGTTTCCAAGCCGGCGCAACGTGGTTGTGATAGAGCGCGACGGCAGATCCTCCCAGCTGTCGGTAATAACCGTGTACCGGTTTCGAATCTCGCGGTGCTGTGAAATTGTTTGGAGAATCGACGTCTTTCCGCGTCTGCGTCTGCCAATAACGAGGGCGGCTATCCCCTTTGCGAGCAGTCCGTTGCTGATCTCAGACAATGCCTTTTTAACGCTGTTCGAAGAGTACTTCAGAACATCCCCTTCGAGAATCAAAGGCTTACCCCCGGCCCCCTCGTAGCTCTGGATTGCCAAACTCGGATTGTGGACAAGCTTTATTTCCGTGCGAATATCGTCGTATCTAGGTTCGTGATTGCCAGGCTCTCTGTAGCGTATGGCGAGTCCTACCTCAAGACGTCCGTGCTCAGGAAGTTCTCGCACAAGCTTAGCGCGCATATGGACTAAACGTTGCTCATTTACGCCAACCGCACCAATCACAGAAACGATATCTTCAGCGAGCCAAGGGTTTCGGGGACGTAGAGCCGCCACCTCGAGTCCCGATAAAGAACGGTTTTGGTGATTGCTGACCAGCAGCGCGAACTCGACCTCGTCTGCACCGGGTATAACCGCGAAACCGCCACTTAAGCTAACACTCCTCGGAACTCCGACTCTCACGACAGACGAACGAGATGTTCCTCTAATTAGTTGTTGATTGCGTTCATCTACCGCGGCAGAAAATGCAGTAACACCTTCGAGGAGCCACTCAGGTAGCTGTAGTTTTCTGGCCGACAGCCTGCGCGACTGCTCAGAAAGCAATAGTTGGAGCTGGCCATGCACCTCTTCAGTTTGACCCGAAGCAGTTGAAAGAGCCAGAAGCATCGATTGCGCGGTGCCCACATCACCAAAAGCTGCGCCGGCTCCTAGCGCTCGGGAGACATCCTCTAAGAGGTATGGTTTATGAGTAACAACAGCACGATATAGGGAACTGGAAACCGCACCGACAAAGGGCGTAATTTCTGGGTGATCAAACCTGGTCGAAATGGCCTCATCACATCTCACCTGGGTCAACAGCGCTGCGAAGTAGTTCACCAGTGTGTTCGAGTCCAGATTCTTGATGGAATCCGTCAATGCACGTGCCGTCTTCCCTGACCAATTCGAATCTTCGGTCGACGTGGAAGGCAAAGCTGCAAGAACGGTCAATGCAACATTTGCCCAATAGTCTCGGCCAGTCGATGCACTGGAAGCCAATTGCAGAATGTCGAGTGCAGTATCGATTGCCGCAGCTTGAGAGCCGCGTGCAATTTCTGCAACAATTCGCGAGAAAAGGAAGTTTGCCAGCTCAGGGGATGTCCTCGGGAGGGCCGGATCTTTGGCTAGAACGCGGTCGCGAGGCGTGAAGTTATCGATGGCGACTTCCAACGGCGTAACCGCTAAAAGGGCTGGGGATTCCAGAATCTCTGGTGGATTTTCGGAAATCGTCGCCGAAACGACCTGTTCAGGCAATGGAATAATCACGCTAGGTTCGGGCGAGTACCTCACCGAGGCAACAGCTTTTGGGGCATCCCCTTCTTTGACGGCTTCGATAATCCCCTCGGATTGAAGCGGACTCAACCTAAGTCCTGTTGCGCCCTTCAGGAAAGCTGCTACTTCAATGGCAGCCGCCTTGATCCGGTCTCGTAGTCGCCGCGGTTCTTCAGTTCTTGTTTCGGTCTCCTGTAGCAGACGGTTCAGCTCTTCCTGCTTGAAGTTTAGGACCAAATGCCTTGACTTCATCTCAAGTGCTTTTTGAGAATCCTCAGAGAGATACGCTGCGAGCAAACAAAGTTTGTCGGTCGTCGCCAACATATCTGTAATCTTTTGTTCAACCAGTGTTCGGCTGCGGACGAGTAGTGATTCCACCTCTTCAATCGGAAGTTGCGCTTCAGCGCTGACCAACTGTTCTCGGACCTTTCTCACCTCATCTTGAAGATCACTCGTAACGTCGTTCAGGTAGCTGTCGCACTTGCCTCGAATTTCGACAATTAATCTTTCTGCCTCGCCATTGACCGCATCAAGAACGGTCGATGTCGTGACCCCTAATTGCTTGAGGCGCGCCGCAAATTCCGGGAGCAGAGCAGCTGACGGACTAAAAGAAGACAAGAACTCGAGTTGTTTCTTGCTCGATTCTGTTAGGTCTCGAGTGGCATTTGACAGTCCGTCTAATGTGGGCCAGTTCACTTCCGGACGCGAGACCCTAGTGCTTGCCAGTGACGCTATGTTCCACTGCAGTCGCGTCGTTTCCGCCGACCCAATTGCCGATAATGCAAGCAGAACCTCTGCGACGCTGGAATGAACCGCGTTGACTTCAGGTGTGAAAGCGACTGCTGGCTGAGACTGTTCGGGATGCGAGGGGCGTTGAACAGGAGCGACGACCGGTGGAGTCTCCGTGGAATCTGTCACTGCTTGTGCTACGAAGTCTCGACCACGCTCAGAACCGACTGCTAGATAAACTAGAATCCCCGGCTTGTAAAGCTCTGGTTGCTCAAGTTCAAGCGCTAGAGCCCCAAGTTTCTGGATTTCACGAGTCAATCGCTCCATGTCGCTGCGATCGGCTGCCTGACGTGCTTTGCGAAGCGATGTTTCAACCCGCTGATCCAATGTCGGATTGCCGAGGTAGGCGCCGATGAGTCCTCCCAGCGCTCTAAATGCTGCCGAACGCGTATTGGGTATCGGCAAGTGGTCTCGAAGAAGCTTCAACCATGCAGCCGGCGACGGACACTTTTTTCGCAATTCGTCTCGAGGCGTACTCCGCGGCAATAGACGCGAATCTATGAGCAGCTGCTGAAGCTCGGATTTGCTTGTCGCTGAGGCGATGATCGTGGCTGTAGCGATCACGTCTTCGTCGGAGAAAACATTGAGCTCGGGCATGGGAACCCCTAGAGAACACGACAGTTTATGACTACTGTGAGTCAGGTGCAAAGCCACCTAAGTGCTATGTAAAGTAGTGGATTGTAGTAGGGGGCTTCCTTGACTGGGCAAATACTCACGCCACTACAAGGCAAGTCGGAGTGTGTGATTACCCGATCGTCGTGCTATAACCCCAACACCAAATAGGTTTCCAACCGATCACATAGTGTATTTTGATTCCAGCGCTACCTGGTCGAACTTTGATCGGGAGCCCTGTCCCCCTTTAACGGTGCGTAGGAACTGCTGGGCAAGGCATTCCAATTTTCTCTTATTCGCGGGTGTATTGCCTCCGTTGCTCCTCATGTCGAGCACTAGATGGGACATTGCCGTACCGATCTCCAATGGCGTGTCGGGGGGAACCTGAGTGGTAACAGAGCGCAAATTGTTCGCTAGGTTGGATCGTGCGTCGACGAGTGTTTGCCTTCTCAGTGAAGACTCAGTTCTGCCTTTCAGAAGGTACTGGATGCTTCGTAGTCCCCGCCCAAGTTTGTGCCGCTTCGACTCGACCCATTCCGTCCAAGTCAGCCCCATGGGAGCGCCTTGTCGTAAGTCCATTCGCTTACCCGGTGCGCTCAGTCGTCGATGCATCTCTAAAAGGTAGGGAACCAGCTTAGTGAAGTCTTTGGCTACTTGTTCGAGACCGGAGTCGATTCGTGCATCCAATGCGCGGAATGATAGCGAGGTAGCGTCAGCAATGGATCGAATCTGCCCTCTAACCGTTGGGGGCAGCACGAGGCGCGACTTGCTGGCCGCTGGAGCGAAGTTCGCCCATACACACTCGTTACGTTGTTCTTTTCCGTTCTTCATGCGGACACATAACAGATCCATGTCTCTCGCCCAAATTGGCTCTCCCAAACGATGCAGCAGCGGGTGAGGGTAACCGCACAAAATCCACCGGAACCTTGCTCCCAAGAGAACGTCTACTAGCGCGTCGTAATCGACCGTTTCATGTGAATAACACTTCGTCTGGGCGGCTGGATATGGTGGGTCACAGACCACAATATCGTCCGAACTCAGCTTCTCCAGACCGAGCTGCCTCCAATCGAGATCCGTGATTTTTGGTTCCGTACGTCTAAAGATGTGATAGCACTTTCGCAGCGTATTCTCGAAGCCCCTTGAGGTCACACCCCCCCCCGACATCTTTGCCTGAGCCATCGCCACCCTTGGCACCGCTTTCATACAAGCCGCCCGAGTATGAAAGGTGAGGCGCAAGCAGGATTGCGGATGGATCTCCGTTCTTGAAAGCTTCACGTTGTCGTTCGAACTCTTGCCTACTGCGTCGAGGAACCTCGATCTTGTGCCCATGAGAGACAATTGCTCGGAAAAACGAAGCAGTCTTAATGTCATTCAACCACCAGCTGTCGTAACGCAATCCCTGCTCGACTGCAGCGAAGAAGAGATTGCCTCTTCCAGCGAAAGGCTCGATGTAGAGGCGCCCCTCTTTGGGCAGAAGTGAGATGATCTGTTTTGCGGTCCGAGCCTTGCCACCTGGATACGCTAGTTTAGGCACTCTTTCGATTTATCTGAGGATTGTCCAACGACGGAAGTGGCAAGGGATGTTCATCATCAAATTTCCGGTGCTAAAACGGCTCGATTCTGATCGGAAAACTTCCACGATTGGCCGCTAATGGAAGGACAACGTCTGAGGGTTTGAGCCAGGACACAGCTCCCACCTACCCAACCTTCTCTTGTTGCCGAAGTACGCCCAAGCTGATAAATCTCACCTTCCGCTTATCTTTCGTAAGGATCGTTTCGCCCGTAAAAGGGATCTTCCGGAAAACCCCAGCCTTGTGTCGGATTGAGAACTTTCCGAAGCTATTCAGTTTCAACGTGAATCCGTTCATTCCGATATTGTTCAGAAGCGCGGATTCCAAACTGCCGATCACCACGTTCACTACGTGCTCAGCCTCTTTCCTGGTGTCCAGTTCCAATACCTCTTGAACTCTCCCCGCCAGCTCTTTTCGACCTCTTTCGTCTGCTCGCATGTCACTAAGATCCTTTTGACAATTCGAAGGCGTTACATCCGGCGAACAGCTCTAAACTACGCATCGAAATCATCGGCCGCAACAATTTCTCCTCGTCCTTCCCGCTCCATCTTTTCGACGAGCGCATCCAGGTGGTCGGCAGCCTTGCGCAGGTAGGCAACGAGAGCCTGTTTCTGGACTTCCTGTTCGGGTGTGGGCTTATCCTTGGTCATAGTTTTTTTTGCCCCTGGTCGCCTTCGGGCAGCGGTCCACGCTGCGACCGGATCGGTCGGGTTTCGATCTTATCGGTCTCCCACCACAACCCACTCCACATGCTCCTCCGTTTCGAGATCATCCACTTGATCGGCATCACCGAACTCTGTTTTGAGGTCCAAAAACCATTGACCATCGTCACCGGGCAACAGGTCGATTATTGTTCCACCGAATCCCGCGTTGCCGTATAGTCCGGGTTTTCGTTCCGTACCATCAGCACCCATTTTGTATCCGTTCGGTGTTTTCCCATCGAGATACTGAGGCTCAAATCGCGCAGTCAAATATGCCATACATCTCCTCTTTTCTTTGTAGTCAAAGTCGCACGGTTCTCATCAGGGCACGCATGACGTGCCGACCGGATCGCTCCGGTTTCGACCTATGCCGTGGCTGATTCCTCTGCCGCAGCCTGCGCTTTCACTGCCGCCATGTCAGCAGCGACTTCCTCCACGATTTCGTTGAGGTTGATCTCGGCTGTCCACTTCTCGTAAGTAGGGGTTACGACCGGAGAGTCGGTCTCATGCAGGTGTTCGTCCATGCAGATACAATCGGCGATCAAAGCGCCACCGATGACGTCTTCGCCATATTCCGCAGCCAGCTCGGTTACGATCTGGGCGGCTTTCTCACGTTGGTCGTGCTCGAACTGCGCGAAGGCTTCCCACCAATCTGCAATCACTCCATCCAGTTTCTTAACGACTGTTTTCTGTTCTTCGCCACTCAGCATGCGAAACTTAATGCGTGCCGCATGCACAGTGGCAACCGGATTTCCTTTCGCCACGTGTTCGGTACGAACTTCATCGATGACATTCTGCATGTCATCCTTGGTTTTCTCAGTCATGTTGTTCCCTTTCTTTGATCTCACCAGGAGCTGGCTTTTGCAGCCTGCATGCTCTGATCAGAATTCTCGAACTACTGATTGGATGAATGAAGCAGGTGAAAGGGCCGAAGCAGTAGAAGAAACCTTGCAGATATCGATCCTGCACTTCGAGAATCAACAAGTCTGGAAAGGGAAAACGAAACGGTGCTCAAATGACAAATTTCGTCATCTGGACACATCAGGCTTTTGACAAAACCCTTGTGGGCTCTGGATAGTTCAAATAGGGCCCATCTGTGCCCGACGCTTGCAGCCTCGGAGGGGTCAAAGCCTCTATGCTACGTCTTGCCCTCGGCGCACGGGTTCATCCAATCAGGCGATAGAGGGCAGCTTTTTCCATCGCCTCTCTTAGCGTTTCACCATCGGTGTAGTAATGTTCAAGGCAGCCTCGTGCGACCCTGCCTGCGTGCCACGTGCAAAACCACCAACCCCGAAGGCAGAACTCCCCTAAGTTGTCGCAGGCGATAGGGTATTTCGTTCCATCGCTATTCACTATTTTCCCGTTTGGATATTCACATTTAGCCATGAGTTACCTCGATGCTGGCTAATACCGCCGGGGCCCAGATGTTTGAGCTCTAGAAGAGCGGAGATCCGGCATCTCTGGGACCCACACTCACGAGTAGAGCGAGACTACTGTTATGCCGAGCGCATCCGCAATATGGGGGTACCTTGCCATCAAACGCAGACAGTTGCGCCGTGCCTGTGCAGGTTTGCACTTCACATCGAATAGCGGGTGGCGTGCGATTCCGTGCCATTTCTTCATCTTTCTTGCAATAAGGATCTGTTTTACTTCAGGTCGTGCGTGCATTCGAGCCTTCCTCCAGAGTCCGACCAGTGGCGTTTTGCCAATTCTGATGGGAGTTTTCTACGAGCTGCGGATCGGAGTTGCTGGCGAAATGCCGCTCCTAAGGTGGGATAGAAAGTCGCTGAAGTAGCCGTAAACAGCCGCGAAAGGTTCTTAAAAACAGGATTCGATATGTGTTTCCGCTGGTCAGCGTCGGGAATCTGGCAAGGAGAACAGCCGCCCCAACTCGTCAATGTCGGATTTCAACGCAACAACCCGTTGGCGTACGCCAGGATTTTTATTGACTTGCTCAATGAGCCAGCACTGGTAGCAGGATCTAGCGTTTTTGAATTGGTATTTTGAGCGGGACTCTTCGGCACCGCAGACGACACAGCGAATGCAGACGACACAGCGAATAATGTGATGCCCCCCGTATGCATCTGGCACTATCACTTCCCAGATGCCGGGCAGCGTAGCGATCCATTCGGTTTCCGATTTCAGGATAACATTCCTTCGGGGAGCAAAATAGAGGCTGGCGGGAGACGACATCACATAAGTCCATAGAGGCGCTGGCCGCATCCAGATCCGGATCGTGGGGAAGATCTCCAGGACTAATCGCATCCACGGATTGTTCCAGCTGGCGTGGTCGTGACGGGCATTTGCCTGCCGCAATGCCTCACCGCTGATTCTGTTCTGCCGTGTCATAGGGGGATAATCTATTCCCCTGAGCAGTGGCGCTTCCTGGCCGCCTTCATTGCTCTTCAGGCTCTTGCACCGCTTGTTTGAGGGCCTGTTGAAAGTAAAGGACCCCTTCTTGCACACGCCGAATTGCAATAGTCAACTCATCGCACGGTTTGCAGTTAACCAGCATCGTGCCACACAGCTTATACGCCATGTTGCCGATGCCGTTAACCGTTTCCTGAAGTGCACTTTCTGTTTTGGCAGACAGCTTCGTTGTGCCGAGAAACATTCGTTTTAGTTGCGCTTTGTCCATACCGCTCCCCCTTAGAATTTCAATCTGAAACACCCGGCACGTTCCGTCCGGACAGTCTGCAACGTTTCGGACTCGCTGGCCCACAGAAGCACCAGGGCGTTCAGACAGAAATTAATACTGGTGGCCGCTGGCTTTTTTCTAATTTGGTTCGGACTGGTGAGAGTCGGACAGCTTGACTGACACAGCATCCCCAGAAGCTGCGTGGCGAATGCATTCAATCCATTCCACCATTCCAATCATTCAAAGCGGTCTACAACAAAAACTGTTTTGTTTTATTTATATGTCTATGAGCAAACGGAATGACTGCATTGGACAATTGAGTCGGACGATCACCTTGTGAAAAAGGATTAGATGATTAGGATGTGCCTGCTCGGCCCTACCCGACGCCCCAGTCGCTGCAGGTTGGCGGCCCTAGAGGACCCCACTCTCCTACCACCAGGAAACAGCTTGTTCAAGAAATCACGAATTTCTCTTCCATAGCGGTATTTACCTCCAGCACGGTCCGTACCTCGATGTCCGCTCATGCTGCACATGACCGAATGCACCGACCAAAGGAGAAGATATACAAACCAGTCCAATCGATTTTCAGTTCTACAACTGTCCCTCGCATGCAGAAGAAATTGCACGAACCGCTGAAGCTCTTGCGACCTTTATCAATGAGACCGTCGCAAGTTACAGTTAACTGCATTCGACGTGGCGTTAGACCTCACCTTTGTCCCTTGCAGAGATGGGTCACATTGACCTTGCCAGAGAGTTCTGCGAACGGGTTATTGATGAGTTCAGGTTTCCTGTGGCTGCAGGGCTGGTCTATGGCGAACTCGAATTTTGCATGGGGATGGTTGACGTGCTCTACCCCGCTAGTTGGGATGCGACCACCGACTCGACCATGAAGAGCCTCGGTCAAGCGTTCAATGTGTGCTCGAACCTGCTGGTTAACGTTGCCCAGCAATTGTGGGGCCCGGATGCCGATAAGAGAGTGTCCAAAATCCTGCACGATGTCGCAGACAGGAGCCTGATGAAGCTCGCAACACAGCGAGGGCCGGCGAACTAGGAAGAGCCGGCTTCAGCGGTCGCGACGCGCAAATATTCTTTTCTTGCCTTTGCCGCGGGGCCGAGTATTAAAGCGATGTGCAACGAAGAAACGGCCCCGCCAATTCTTCGTGGGATGGCAGGTTCCATACAGGTTCCCTGCCGTCCCGAACAAAACCCGTACAGACCCACCGCCTGTTACCTCAGTTTTGATTCGGCAACTTCAATCAGGACAGAAATATGAATCCGCAAGACCACTACTCACAGCCGTCCGATACGGCTTTCGAATCAGCACCGATCCTTCCCGCCAACGGTAAGGCGAACAATGACGTACTCGTCGAACCAGCAAAAAACCGGGCATCACGCTCTAGCTTTGCCGGCGTGAGCCGCAAAACGGCTGAGGCAGCGAAGAAAGGGCAGATGTCAAACTCACGCACTGGCAAGGCTAAGCAAATCAGCTACGAATTTCAAAAGCCACCCAAAGGCATTTACGTGAAAGTGCATCCTTCACCTTCCTACCACACCTACAACCTGCCTGTGTTCGTGAACGAGAACGAGGGCTCATACCACTATATTGACCCCGAGCTTTACGAATCCGGGCAATTGCCTGAGCGCTTTCAGAATGCCTGCAAGATTATGGACATCCACACCGCTGGATTGGCGGATGGCACGTTCATTCTGTGGTTCATTTTCGTGTCCGCTAGCAAGTGGCGTAAAGCCGCTGTAAAAGCCGTGCAGTCCGCAGAACGGGACTACGTCATCGTCAGCAGCATTAAGGCACGCCAGACCTACAGCATTGAAATTGCCGACGAGCCGATTCCGGAACCGAAGTGGCAGTCACTGCCTGCTTTCGACCAGATGCTGATGGATGCGTTCGACTCTACGGTGAACGTCCCCGACGACAAGGTCGTTCTGGATTACATGAGCGGCGGCGTTGCGGCCCGTGAGGACATCGAAGAAGAGGGATAAGAGCAGAGGTTGACCCGACTCTCAGCCTTGTTCCCAGGACATAACCATGAGCCTCATCCCTGACAAATTTACACACGTGTACGTGCTCGATACTGAGTACATCGCTCGACCCGGCGAACAGCAAAAGCCCGTCTGCCTCGTGGCTAAGGGATTCAAGAAAGCCCGTGACATTCGCATGTTCTTCAGCAAGCCACAAGAGTGTCCCTTCGTCGGCGTTGAGTCCGACACCACGCTCTTCATTGGATTCAATGTTCCCTCAGAGTACAAGTGTTTTTTGGCTCTCGGCTGGCCACTGCCACACCACACCATTGACCTCTATGTCGAGTACCGTAACCTGACGAACGGCCTTTATCGAGGCAAAGATTCGCTATGGGACTTGGGAACTGGATTGGAAGATGTGGTCAGAGAAATGGGTGGAAATCCAAGTGAGTTCTGGCATGGGAACAAAGATGCCGAGCGCAAGTACGTTATGCGTTATGGCACGATGGCACCCACAGGCAAGACGCAGGTCAGCTTCAACGAGCACGGCAACTTCATCCTCATCGACGAGAAAGGCAATGAGGTAGGCGAACCTGAACTACCTTGTACCCAGGAAGAACACGAGGCACGCATCCTGCGCTACTGCGAGGAAGATGCACGGGCTACGCACTTTGCAGCACAGCAAATCCTCAAAGAAACAGACTTCGACTTCGACCAAGCTCTTAACCGAGGCTCATTCTGCCGAGCCGTCGCATGGTTCGAACATAACGGACTTCCGGTTGACCAGAAGCGATTCGAGAGGGTAAAGCGAGAGACCACCAAGTTACAGATCCATATCGCCAGAGAGATTGAGTCTAAGCACAACTACAGCGTGTATGCGATTGAAGGCAAAGAGACGACCAAGAACAAGCCACACCCAGTGTTCAAGATGAACAAGTTTGCGGACTTGTTGGCGAAGCACGGAATAACGATCGGCAATAACGGGGAAATGTGGCAGGCGACAGACAGCGGCCAGCCGATTTTGGAAGATGAGTACTTCGAAGCAATGTGCAATGGCTATCCCTGGCTGCAACCTCTTCGCCAGTCCGAAAATCCATCAACAGCCTCGGGCGATTTGACACCGTCCTTGGCGATGACGGATTCAATCGCTACACCCTTTGGATGTACGGCACTGTCACCGGCCGGAACAACCCTAAAGCCAAGGAATTTCTACTTTCACGTCCGCATTGGCTGCGCAACCTACTGAGGCCACGGCCGGGAATGGCGCTGGTGTCGTGCGACATCACTGGCGCCGAGGATTGGCTTGCCGCCGGGTACAGCGGCGACCCTGAGTTGATGCGGATTTATTCGTCAGGCGCTGATTCCTACACGGAATTCGCAGCAATCACTGGCGCAGTTCCAGTCGGCACGAAGCGTGACAAGTCCAAAAAAGAACTCGAAGCGATACGAGCACAGCACAAAACCGCAAAGCTCGCCATCCAGTACGGTGTCGCTGCGAACACCTTAGGTAAATATCTTGGCGTTCCAGCTTGGAAGGCCGGACATATCATCAACTCGCACAAGACCGGCTACGGCGTGTACTGGCAATGGACGGAAGACCAAAAAGAGTTGGCGGAAAAGCGTGGTGAAGTGCGGACAGATTATGGCTGGCGCCAATCGATCCAGCGCATGAAGGAAAACGGGATCCTCAATTTTCCGCAGCAAGCGGGATGCGCAGAACTGCTGCGTCTCGCATGCAACCTCTTAGTGGATGCTGGGTGGGGTTACGCTATGGCCGCACCCCACCACGACGCTTTGTACATGCACGTCGAAGCCGAAAGGGCGGAAGAGTGCCGCCAGGCAGTCGAGCAGGCTTTCATTGAGTCCGGACACCTCCTGATGGGACTACCGAATTTCCCCCTGCGAGTGCATGCTGATGTCGTCTACTACCCAGAACACTACGAAGACCGTGATGGCGCCGAGATCTGGAACATCGTTTGTGAATATTTCAAGTGGGACAAATTTGCAGTATCAGAAGGGGAAGAGGAAACAGATGAACGACAACTCATGGCGACTGCAGGCTAAGCACGCAACCGTTTGCCCACGTTGCAGGGCCTATATCAACATCGGAAGTTGGATTGTCAAAGAGGACGGGTACAAGCGTTGGTCACACGCAGTGTGCCCCGTAGATCTTCGACGGAGACCGGTGCTTGTCGAAGTGACCGATGAAGAGTTTGCAGCGGCACGGAAGGAAATCAAGTTCAACACGGACGGGAGCATCACGCTGGTACCAGTGCAAATGCACCAGCCAATTGGGGGAGAGAAATGACCGAGAAGAAGAATCATATGGCTATTCCATTTGACTTCAGGGGCAATCCCGGCACGCCTGTCTCGTACGAAGCCATCGTTCCTGGGCAAGATGTGATTTTCCTACGTTATGATTTGCCTTATGGCGAAGAAGAGCGATCTGTTGGAGCACCAGCAACAGGTACCTTCTGCTATACCGGCTACATTCGGGAAAAGCAAGGCACAGGATTTGCGTTGACTTACTTTTCGAACATCGTGATAGATGGGCACGTTGATGCCATTAACGGAACAGGTGTTCTGTTTGACGGCGGTTGCGCCACAATGTGGATGAGGTATGACCCGGCAGCTATGAAATTTTGGAAAACTGGCGAGCAGTACTCACCGTGTGACATTAGTTTCGCACGACCGAGCGGCCGGTAACGAGCGATTCGAAGGTCGCGCGCGGAATCGCATATACAGCGCCGGCGTCGAACCACAACTAGGGGAAAAGTGATGGTCGCACAATGGATTTGTTCGAAATACTAGAAAGCAGAGCCGTCTGGACGATAGAAGAGTTGGGGGAACTGTTGAACATCTCAACAAAAACACTCTATAAACAAGCAGGACGCCGCAAAATACCAGCCTTCAAAGTAGGCGCGTGCGTGCGAGTGTGCGGCAAGGCTTATGCAGACCATCTTCGCACCAAGATGAAATGAAAGGATCTGCTGGTCCGTGCTTTCCGACCTATTGCAATGCTGTCGTCGTGCCCAACTTCGGGAAAATGATACTTGGCGGCATTTTCTCGTTCATTTCAGATGCGGACTCCGGCAGCATGTAAAGGTCAGCCAACCAAGCCGGGCATTTGTCGGCAGCCGCAACGTACTTCGCCAGAGTTGAAAGTTCGGAATGACCCATCCACTCTTGCACCTTCCGAATCTGGTTCCGCTTTAATGCATACGATGCGAAACTTGACCGAAAATAATGAAGATGGAAGCGATGACATTCCTTGCGATCGGCGCATCCGAAGCACAATCCGCAATTCAATCCCGCTTTCCGAGTCTTCCGTTTTAACGCATCAAGAAGCTTGATGTTGGGCGGTCGTTCTTTGTACCCAGAACAAAAACAGCATTGGGGCGAATCTTGCGCCAGCCCAGCAATTCTTCCCGCAAAGCGGGAAAGATGGGCACGTTACGAGCTTCACCATCTTTCAATGCGAACTTTATGGCCTTGCCTTGATGTGAAATTTCATAATGCTCAAGATGAATAAGTCCCGCTTCAAAGTCCACTTGCCGCCAGAGCAGATGCGTTAATTCATCATCCCGCATTCCCGTGAGTAAAGCGACCATGAAGAGTACGTGATGGTACGGATCGCAAACACCAAGAAGCGTAGCTATTTCGACACCGTTATAGATTCGTATCTTTTTCTTTTCATAACTCTTCAGCCTTTTATGCACGGAAGGCGTAATGAGCCGTTTTGGCTCCAATCCGCAGTAAAAGAGAAATCCCCGCAGACTCGTGTACCGATTCGCTCGAACTCGGTCGGAGTAGCGTTTGTCCAACGAATCACAGTAGCGAATCACATCCGCCTCCGTGATGTCGGAGGGCAACGTCTTGCCAGAAACGGGGATGAATTCCTTAACGATGGAAGTGTAGAGGTAAATTGCATCCTCAGATAACTTGAGCGAGGGACTTCGCTTCAATTCGAGAAACTCCTGACCGAACTCCGAGAGCGATTTCCGCTGGGCTTGCGTTGCCGCTGGAATCACGAACCCCGCAGACTTAGCGGCATTCTTCAATTTGAGTTCTGCTTGGGCTTGCTTCAACTGATCTAGGGCGTCAGTCGGATCATTGCCCACATCCTTGTACCGTGGTAGCGTGCCGTCAAAATACCGAAGCTCGTAATGTCCCTCCGGTGCGTAGACTTTGCGCTTAGAGTCCCGCTTGCCGAGAAGCATGTAGTCAGGGGTTAGTTTTCCGGTCTTGCCGAACACAGCTTGTCCACGACGCCATCCGAGTCCCGGCAGCTTCGCATATCGGAGTAGAGTTACCGTTTGGTTTGCCATTGAGTGGGGGCTCCTCTGACCACCCAGTGGCTAATACCGACTTTTTCGAGATTTCGAGCGAAAATCGAGCGATGAAGTTGTCGGTAGGGGAGCGTCGGTTACAAGCTACTGGTAGCAATGCGCTTATGGGTGGCTGCTCCGCCATGGTGAGTTTGTCCCACTCTCTCCGCCATATTATTGAAAACAAATCAGCTTTTTATGATTTCAAACCCACTCTAGTTTACGTGGATCGCATCTCATTCGACCGAAATCAACCCATTCAAATTCCCGCTGCCGACTTCTGAGCAGGAAGGATTCCCGGATGCGGGGCTATTCGCAGCGAGAGCCTTGCCTTCTCCAAAGACGGCCGCAGGGCATATGGCATTCGTCAAGACGCCAGAAAGTGGTTTCTTTTTCGCTCGAGATCGAAACGGGGAAGTTAAACGATATCAAGGGATTAGACTCCAGCTT